>Ga0123353_10000289_pt1 | contig 62382 bp, 53 predicted proteins | sample TergutLab28metaG_3_FD_92763 | JGI IMG/M metagenome (GOLD analysis project Ga0123353, IMG submission 92763) | Labiotermes labralis P3 segment gut microbial communities from Petit-Saut dam, French Guiana - Lab288 P3 | ecosystem: Host-associated > Arthropoda: Insects > Digestive system > Gut ... | reverse complement strand
TCATTGTAATCCTTTCATGTTTCGTGTATTATCGTTCTCGGCGGGGTTATAAGGGGCAGCCAAAGCCCCTATCGGCGTCGCCCCGCGTCGCCGCCATGGGCGCGAACCATCTCCGATGGGTCATCGCCCGTTGCTCGCCTAATCCTATGGACAGGGTTATCCTAATCCCGTGGACAGAACCCATCCCGACCCACGGGCAAGTGTCCTCCGCATAGCAAAACGCCACTTTCCTTTCAAAGCAGCGCGTGGGTTTTCTGTCGTGCATTCTTTTGTCTGCACAGAAAAAGTCGCCCTCCTTTCAATCAAGAGCGACCATGAATTTCTTCTGCGCTATGTATACGAATCAAAATTTATTTGATCCGCAGTATATATAAATCTTCAACTATAAATAATTTCCTCGCGTATCATTTCCATAACCCGGTTGCGGATGTTCTCCATTTTGCCAATCCACAGCATTTGGTACTCGGTTTTCAATTGCTCGGTAACGCCTTCCTGCTTCGCCATCTGCTTGCTGACAAGTTCCATGAAGTTATAGGCGGCAACGTCAATCTCATGCAGGTGCTTATTCAGTTCGCCGGACGTTAGCAGATTCGCATAGAATACCCGACGATGATTTTTGAGATAATTCTTTCGCATCCGACCATAGATGCCTATCTCAAAATGTTCCTCTTCGGGCAACGCCAAATCCGGCAAATAGTAATCGCCCACCAAGGTGTAGGAAATCCCTGCGTTCTCGTCTGTGATATGTTTGGCTAATTCGTTCATGGTGATAATCCCCTTTCGATTTTCTATCGCTATCTTGCCGTAAACAGAACAGAAATGCAAATGTGCGAATCCCCGCCGAAAGGATTACTGGCCGAGAAGAAATATCCCCCTCATAAATAGGAGAAATTCAGGGGGAAAATCGGAACCTTTTTCGGAAAAAAGTATAAACTACCCCCATTGTTCAAAAATTCTCGCTTTGCCGCACCCTCGACCGGGCTCCTGGGAACCTACCCTGCTCGGTGGTTTCCCGTTGTCTGTCCCTTGACAGGCTCGCCGCCCTCGCGGTTCGTCGCCTGCTTCACCGGAACAGTAGCCCTGTCGCGCGGTCATTCAGTTTTCAGTTCTGTGGGGCATCCCTCGCTTTCATTCCTACCTCTTTCACGGGTATATAAAAAGCCGCTATACATAATTCCAAAACGAGCATTCGTATATTCGCTCGCCTTGTTCGCTATGTATAGCGGCTTAAAGCCTAAAAATCTCTTCCGCGACAGAAGTATTCAGTTTTATGCCAAAGGGCAGAATCGCCCTCAAGCTTGTGCATTATACCGAACGGATGTTCGCTTTGTCAATTAGAAATCAGGAAAACGGTTTCGTATATTTTCGTTGTTTCTCTGCTTTCACGTCGATATAATATACATAAAGCACATACTGTGTTTGCAAAATTAGGAGGAAAAGAGTATGAAAAAGTTGCTGCCATTGCTGCTGGCCCTGGCGCTGGTGTTTGGCCTTGTGATTCTGCCCGCGGCCGCGGAAACGGAGGAGATGGTTGTCGCCTATTTGCAGGTGCCTGCGGATTGGGACGCCCCCTGTGTTTGGGCTTGGGACGACGGCGGGCGGAACGCGTTTGACGCCTGGCCCGGCGGCGAAAGTGAAGCGGATCCAAACAACGAGGGCTGGTATTATGTGTATCTGCCCGCCTGGGCGACGAACTGTATCGTCAACGCCAACGGCGGCACGATGCAGACCGCCGATTTCAAGGTTGAGGGCAAGGCCGTCTGGATTACGGTGGAATCCGCAGAGAGCTGGGATATTTCCTATGATCCGTTGACGATGGGCGAGGCCCCTGCCTATGTCGAGAAGTTTGCCATCCATGCGCGGGTGCCGCAGGCATGGGAAGCGGTTGGGCTTTGGGCTTGGCTCGACCCCGCAGGCACAAACGCCTTTGCCGACTGGCCGGGACAGGCGATGAAGGGCGGCGACGGCGGCTGGTTCACAGCGAAGGCACCCACTTGGGTGAACGCGCTGATTGTCAACGATGGCGGCAACGGCAGTCAGACCGCCGATATCAAGGGCATAGAAGCTGTGGAATTGTGGATCGTCGTAGCGGACGATTTGAGCTATGAATTGGCCTATGAGAATCCCGATTTGGCGGGAGACAACATCACCATCCGCGCAAAGGTACCCGAAGATTGGGCGGAGCCCTGCCTGTGGGCCTGGCTGGACCCCGACGGCACGAACGCCTATGCCGCCTGGCCGGGCGAGCCGTTCAGTTTGGGCGACGACGGCGGGTACACAATTTCCGCCCCGGGCTGGATCAATTCCGTCATTATCAACGCCAACGGCGGCAGCGTGCAGACCGGCGATACCAAGGGCTTGGAGACCGGTGTAGATTTGTGGGTTGTCGTGGAGAGCGCCGAGAAGTATACTGTTGCCTATGATGAGGAAACCGCGCTTGCGCCGATTCCCGAAGCCACACCCGAACCCGAACCGGAGCCCGAGACCACGCCGGAGCCCGAGCCGGAACCGGAGCTCGAGCTGCCAAAGGATAATCTTACAATTTGGTTTATTATCGGCGGCGGAGCGCTGCTGGTGATAGCGGCCGTTGTAATCGTCCTAATCGCAAAGAAAAAGAAGAAGCAGTAACATGAAGCGTATCTTTGCCCTAACCCTCTCCGCGCTGCTGCTCTGCACGCCCTTCTCCGCCTGCGTCAAGCCTGCGGAGGAGGGCGGCTCGGCGGCGCAAAGCGTGACGCTGACCATTTGGCACGACAAGGAGGACGCCGTGGCGGCCGCCTTGCAAAGCGAACTGGATAAATTGCAGCCGGAGATTCGCGTTGTCTTGGAGAAGAAAAACGGGCTGACCGAGGCGCTGAAGATGGTTGGCAACGACCCCAAGGCGGCGCCCGATCTGTATTTCTTCGCGCACGACAAGCTGGGCGTCTATGCGGAGATGGGTATACTCACCCCCATCACCGAGTTTGTGGACGCGGACACGCTGGCGCAATTTTTGCCCATGACCCTCTCCGCTGCCACCTATAAGGGCGAGCTGTATCAGCTGCCCATCTACTTCGAGACGCTGCTGTTCATGTATAACCGCGCCAATATGCGCGAGGATCAGGTTCCCGCCACCACCGAGCAGCTCTATGCCTATATGGAGGAAGTGACGGGCGGCGGGCATTACGGCTTTTTGGAACAGCACAGCAACGCCTATTACAGCGCGGGCTGGATTCACGGTTTCGGTGGCGAACTGATCAACGCGGACGGCGTGCCGCAGCTGAACACGGAGCAGACCATACGGGCGCTGGAATACCATTTGCGCTTTGCGCGGCTGATGACGGGTGAATCGGAATATGCCACCGTCAACACGCTCTTCAAGGAGGGCCGGGCGGCGGCCACCATCGGCGGGCCTTGGCTGATCCCCACCGTGCGCGAAGCGGGCATCGATTTGGGGCTTGCGCCCATGCCCATCGTGGATGAAACGGGCCTGCCGCTTGCGCCCTATTCCGGCGTGCAGGGCCTGCATGTGCTGAAAGTCGCAGCGGAGAACCCCGCAAAACACGAAGCAATCAAGGCCGTCCTGCACCAACTCTGCAACACCGATATTGGCGTGGCAATGGCAGCTGCCAGCGGTTGCGCGCCCGCCTTTGCGGCTTGTTATGAATTAGACGAAGTGAAGAATGATGAGATGGTTATGATGATGCACGCGCTGGCGCAAAGCGCGGTACCCATGCCCAATATCCCCGAGATGGATGTGATGTGGAATGTCGTGGGCAATATGCTGGTGGATATCAATATGCGCAAGGTGAATGTGCGGGAAGCGGCGGACAAGGCGCAAAAGCAGGCGGAAAATCTGATAGCCGCAATGAAATGAGGGTGTTGTGAAGGGAAAGAGACGAACATTGTCTGCCTGGTTCAGCCAAGCGCCCGTGCTGCTTATCATAGCGCTGATTGTCGTCTTCCCCATCGGGTACACGGCCTATATTTCGCTCACCAATATGAACGTCTACCACTGGTTTGACTTTCAGATCATCGGGCTCGGCAATTATCTGAAAGCGCTGGCGGTCTTCGATTCGGGATTCTTGGGCGCCTTGCTTATAACCCTGCTCTGGACGGCTGTCAATATGGTCTTGCAGCTCGTCATCGCCTTTATCATGGCCAGCCTGCTGAATATTCAAAAACTGAAGGCGCGGCGGGTGTATAAGACCGTATTGATGTTCCCGTGGGCGATGCCTGGCTATGTCTCCATCCTGCTTTGGAAAAACGGGATCTTCAATTCTTCGTTCGGGCTGCTGAACCAATGGCTCGAAAAACTGCATCTCGCGCCTATGCGCTGGCTTGCGGGCGACGTTTCCGCCTTTATCGCCTGTCTCGTCGTGAACCTGTGGCTGGCCCTGCCCTTTATGATTATGATTATGGACGGTGCGCTGCAGAGCGTGGATAAGAGTTACTACGAAAACGCCATTTTGGACGGTGCGGGCTGGTTCACGCGCTCGGTTCGGCTGACGATTCCCGCCATACGCCCCATCATCGCGCCTGCGGTGGTAATCACCCTGTTCACGACCTTCAAGCAGTTCGACGTCATCTATCTCTTGACCCAGCAGGTGGGCGCAAAGACGGGCGCGAATATCCATACTGTGCTCACCTATGCGTATGAGAACGCGTTTGTCACCAACAACTACGGCTATTCGTCCGCCATCTCCATGATTATTTTCTTCTTCCTGATTGCCTTTGTCACGCTGTCGAATCTCAAGCGAAAGGAGAAAAAAGCATGAGAAAGATCTGGGAACGCATTGGTCTGATTTTTCTGAATCTCTTTTTTATCGCCGCCTGCTTTATCGCGCTGGTACCCATACTCTATGCGTTTTCGGTCTCGCTCAACGCGGAGGGGAGCATATTGGGCTCCGATTTCAGCTTTATTCCCCGGCAGCTGACTTTGGAGAACTATCGCGCCGTTATCATGGATCAACCCGTGCTGCTGTGGTTGGGGAACACGCTCATTCTCGCCGTGGTCTCGGTTTTCATCTCCCTGCTCATCTCCGTGCCTGCGGCGTACAGCCTTTCGCGCTTCCGCTTTAAGGGACGCAAGCAGGTGCTGCGCTTTCTGGTGCTATTGCATTCCTTCCCCGCCATACTCTCCATGTTCGCGCTATACAAACTGCTCTCCCCGCTCGGGCTGATTAACAGCAAGCTGGGGTTAATACTCATTTACATCGGAACCATGGCCATCTTCGGCGTGCTGAATCTGAAGGGTTATTTCGACTCCGTACCCGTTGAAATAGAGGAAGCCGCCGCAATCGATGGCGCCGGCGCCCTCCAAACCGTCCTGCGCATACTGCTGCCACTGGCCAAGCCCGCGCTGATCGTGACAGCGCTGATGGTGCTGATCTTTGTCTGGAATGAATATATCTATGCCATCACCTTTTTGACCGGCGCGCAGAACTATACGCTGGCGGCGGGTCTCTATTCCCTGCAAGCCACCGAAATGCGCGGCAGCTGGCCCCTGTTTGCCGCCGCCGCCATTCTGGTTTCACTGCCGATATTGATTATCTTCTTTTTAACGCAAAAGCATATGCGTTCGGGCCTGACTGCGGGAGGAGTGAAGGGATGAACAGAGCCGCAATCCTGCATATACCCATGTCCGAATACGCGCACGCCCTGTCCGAAACCCGCGTGGTTTTCCGCCTGCGCGTGGCAAGGGACGATATTCTGCGCTGCAGCTTCCACTATGCCGACCGCGCCTGCCGCGTAAACCCCGTCATCTTCACGGAGGAGTCCATGCGCGTCGTGTTCAGCGACAGCCTGTACGATTACTGGGAAGCGGAGTTTGATACCCTGTACAAGCGCATCTGCTATTATTTCAAGCTTTACGATGGCGTGGAAACCAGGCTGTATTACGCCGATTTCTTCCACGACAGCGAAGGCACGGAGCGCTCGGAGTATTACCAGCTGCCCTTTGTCCACCGCGCGGACATCGCCGCCGCGCCCGTTTGGGCAACGGATGCCATCACCTACAATATCTTTCCCGACAGCTTCGCGACCGCACGGCGGCATATCAGCCTGCGCCCCACCCGGCGCGAATGGCAGGGGGAACTCACGCGCGGCAAATTGGGCGGAACCTTGCGCGGCATTGTGGAGAATGTTGATTATTTAGTTGAGTTGGGCGTAAACTGCGTCTATATCAACCCGATCTTTGCGGCGGGGGAATATCACAAATACGACCTGCTGGATTATTATCATGTGGATCCCTGCTTCGGCACGGATGACGATTGCCGCGAGATGGTGCGGATAATGCACGAAAACGGCATCCGCGTGATTCTCGACGGCGTATTCAACCACTGCGGCTGGCGTTTCTTCGCGTTTGATGATGTCGTAAAAAACGGCGGGAATTCGCGCTATGCGGACTGGTTTTATCGATTGGAATATCCCGTGGTGCGCCCCGAAAATGGCGGGGATATTCCGGGTTACGAATGTTTTGCCTATGAGCGGCTGATGCCCAAGCTGAACACGGCAAACCCCGAAGTGATCGCCTATTTCACCGATGTTTGCCAATATTGGTTGCGCGAATTCAAAATCGACGGTTGGCGACTGGATGTGGCGAGTGAAGTAGACGACGCCTTCTGGCGGGCCTTTTGCCGCACGGCAAGGGAGGAGAACGCGGACGCACTGATCATCGGTGAGGTTTGGGAGAGCGCAAACCACTGGTTGGACGGTTCTATGTTCCACTCCTCCATGAACTATGATTTTCGCAAGCATTGCCGCGATTTTTTCGCGCGGGAGCGTCTTGACGCGCAGACGTTCAATGACCGCGTAGTCCATATGCTGACGCGCTACCGCAAAAATCTGACCTATGCGCAGTTGAACCTGCTGGACAGCCACGATGTAAGCCGCTTCCTGTCGCTCTGCGGGGGAGACAAAGAAAAATTCAAGCTCGCCGTCCTCTTCCAAATGTGCTTTGTGGGCATTCCGAGCGTCTTTTACGGCGACGAACAGGGCATCTCCGGGGTGCTGGAGGATGAATACCGCCACCATATGATTTGGGACGGCGATGCGGAGCTGTTTGATTTTTACCGTAAAGCCATTGCTCTGCGCAAGCAATATCCCGCCCTGCGGCGCGGCCGCTTCCGCACGCTCTGTGTAAACGGCAGGGTTTTCGCATTCGAGCGCGCCTGTGGAGCGGAACGAATTATTGTCGCGTTGAATACATCAAATTGGCCCGGCAAGGAAATTTGGCGCGGCAGAAATTTCATTATAACGAAAACGGAGTAAGCTATGGCGACAATCAGGGAAGTGGCGCAGGAGGCGGGGGTTGCAATCAGCACAGTCTCCAAAGCGATGAACGGCTCCTACACCATTTCGGAGGAGCAGACCAAAAATATCCGCAAAATCGCCGCGCGCATGGGCTATACGCCCAACGCGAGAGCGCAGACTTTCGCCCGCCAGGCGACGCGCTCGGCGGTATTTTTGACCTGCCTTGATCGCAACGCCGCCTTCGAAAACCCGCACATGTTCGAGATCATCAGCGGCGCCCAAAGCGCTCTGCGGCAAAAGGGCTATGCGCTCATCCTGCAGCACTGCGATTATAAAGACATCTGTGCAACGGTGCGCGACATTATGGACAGCAAGCGCGCCGACGGACTCCTAATCCACGCGTCGGTCGTCACGCATGAACTCTCCCTGCTGCTCTCGCGCAGCGAAATCCCGCATATTGTCATCGGCAAGCCCGAAGCGGGGCAGCGGCTCTGCTGGATAGACAACAACAACCGCCTTTCGGGCGAAATCGCTGCCCGCCACCTCTATGAACTGGGGCATAGAAACGTAGCCTTCATAGGCGGCCACGAGAGTGACCGAATCTCCGAAGACAGGCTCATAGGCGTCAAATCCGAATTGCCGCATACCACCATCCTCCGGGGCGACAGCACCATCGAGGAGGGCAAGCGCATAACAGCCGAACTGCTTCGCCTGCCCAAGCGCCCGCAGGCGCTTGTCTGCGCCAACAACCATCTCGCCTACGGCTGCCTTACAGCCCTCCAAGAAGCAAAGCTGCACGTCCTCGCCGACATCAGCCTGATCACCTTCGACGACTATCCCTTCGCCCTCTACATGCGCCCCGCGCTGACAACGGTCAGCATAGACGTATATGAAATGGGCATACAAGCAGGCAAACTCCTGCGCAGCTGCATCAAAAAACCCGAAATGCAAATCCAAAGCTTCACCACCGTCCCCGTGTTGGTGAAAAGAGCGTCCACCGCCGCGCCAAACTAACATAATCCCGCTTACCGCAGCTACAATCAAAAAGAGCAGGCATTCACCTCCGGCCTGTTCTTTTTCTTTTTTATCCTTCCTTGGACTCAAAACTCCAAGCAGAAGCCGCATTGAGGTCGCAAAGAAAAATGCGAGAACAGGAATCCTCTTGCTTCCCACTCCCGCATAACGTATAATTGCTGTGCAATCTTTGAGTTGCTACAAAACTGTATTCTGGCGTTGGTATAGTTTTGCTGCTACTTCCTTAACGGAAGCGAACTATATCGCGCCCTAATGGTATATATGAATCCCTCTCTGCATTCTGCATTATTACCTATTACTTATTCTCGAACCATGTTATAATGGTACATATAAAAAAATCGGGAGGCTCACTATGCAAACCCATATCCTCAGCTATTTGGAAGCCATCCTCGCCATCGACAGCCCCACGGGCTATTGCCGACGGGCGGATGACTACATGTGCGCGGAGCTTGCGCGCCTCGGCTTTGCGCCGCAGCGCCTCGTCAAGGGCGGCGTCTGCGTCAATCTGGAGGGGGCAGGGGAGCGGCTCACCCTCGCCGCGCATATGGATACGCTCGGTTTTATGGTACAGCGGATTTTGGAGAACGGCACTTTGCAGGTGACGCCCGTGGGCGGGCTGCCCGCGTTTTACGCATTAGATACCAACCTGCGCGTCCATACGAGAGAGGGCAAAATGTATACCGGAACCCTGCGCCGCCGCAATGCCTGCATACATCTGATGACGGCGGAGGAGCGCAAGGCGGAAATGACCTATGAGGACAACCTCTGCGTCACCTTGGACGAACATGTGAAAACGGCGCAGGACACCGAAGAACTGGGCATTTCCTGCGGGGATTTTGTGGCGGTGGAGCCCGATTACCGTGTCACAGAGAGCGGATATATAAAGAGCCGCTTCCTCGACGACAAGGCTTCCTGCGCCATTCTATTGAGCCTGTTGCGCGAGATTGCGGAGGGTAAAATCACGCCCACGCGTCCGCTCAGCTTCCTGTTCACGCAATACGAGGAGATAGGCCACGGCGGTGCCTGCGGCTTTCCGGTCGACACGCGCGACTTCCTCGCCATCGACATAGGCTGTGTCGGCCCCAAACAGCACAGCGACGAGCGCAAGGTAACCATCGCCACGAAGGACTCGCGCTATCCCTACCACTATGAATTCACAAACGAGCTGATCGCCGCCGCAAAAAAAGCCGGCATCCCCCACGCCGTCGATATGCTGCTGCCCGCCTACGGCTCCGACGCGGACGTCGCCCTGAACGCGGGTTACGACATCCGCCACGCGCTCATCGGCCCCGGCGTGGTGGAAACGCACGGGTATGAACGGACGCATATGGATGGCCTGGAAGCGACGCTGGCCTTGGTGCGGGAGATCATATAGGTGAAAAAGAACAAATACCTGAACGGGATACTGCCAACCATACTGATCAACTTTTCCATCGGCACAGTGTATTGCTGGACCTTATTCAAGGAAGCGATCTGGACATATACGGGCTTCGGCAAGCCTGTGGTGGAATGGTGCTTTTCGCTGGCCATCTTCTTCCTCGGCATGTCCGCCGCGTTCGGCGGGAAGATCGTCGAAAAGGATGTGAAGAAGTCCACGCTGATCACCTTCGTCATGGTCACGCTGGGCTGGATTGTGACGGGCGTCGGCATCCAGTTCAAGAGCGCGTTTCTCACCGTACTGGGCTTTGGCGTGATTCAGGGAATCGGCGTGGGTTTCGGCTATATCACGCCCGTAAAGACGATGATGCTGTGGTTAGACAAGAGCAAGGGCTTTGCCGCGGGGATCTCCATCGCCGGGTTCGCGCTGGCGGGTTTAATCGCCAACCCCATGATCGTCTTCTTTTTGGATGCGCTCCCCGAGGTATATCATGTATTTTATCTGCTGACCGGCATATACGCAGTCGCCCTCCTCGTCTCTTATTTTCTGATACACCGGCCCGAGATGCAGGAACCGGCGGCAGAAATCCAAGGCTCCTTCAACAAGCGCGAGATTATATTTTCAAAGAAGTTCATCCTGCTCTGGCTCGTATTTTTCATGAATATCGTCTGCGGTCTTGCCCTCATAAGTCAGGAGAAACAGATATACAGGGATATCACCGGCGGCCAAATAGCCGACGCGATGGTGGTGCTCTATTGCACGGTCAGCGTGATTTGCAACACCCTGGGGCGGATCACCATGGCCTCCTTGCAGGACAAATTGAAACGCAATCATCTGCCCTATTATTTCATGGCGCTGATGTCGCTGGGCATTTGCGCCCTCGCCGCTTTCCGCGCGCGAAATTTGCCCGAAACGCTCCTTCTGATGTGGATTGTCAACTTCTTCTTCGGCTGTGGCTTCGGCTGCCTGCCCAATATCCTGCACGAGCACTATGGCATACGCCGCCTTGCCACCGTGCAGGGCCTGATGCTCAGCGCGTGGGCCGTGGCCGGGCTGGCGGGCAACCAGTTTGCGATGCTGATCATCGGCAAATTCAATTTGCATGTCCTGTATGCCTGTCTGGCAGGGATTTACGCGCTGCAGTTTGGGGTCTTGTTGATTTGGGATCGGGTGGTGAGGGGAAGAAATGCGATATAGGATATTGTTCATAGCAATGCTGACTTTGCTTTGCGGATGCAATGGCGGTGGCATATCAAACATGCCGACGGAAGCAAGTGAAACGGCAACGCCGACACAGGCAGCGCTTGCATCTGCACAACCCCTTGATGAAAACACAGAAGAGAATATTGTGTCATTTTCGGACGATGACGCGGAACTTTTCTATGATGAAGGCGTCTTTGACCGCCGCTTTTGGGACTCAGAGGAATACGGCAATGATTTATTTGCAGGAAACGGGGTCTGCATTCCCGACAAAGAAACGGCAGTTGCCATCGCTTCGTTGATTTATTGCGCGCAGGGATACTCGAAAGACGATGGCAAAGCGATAGGTGTGTTTTTTGATACAGAAGAAGAGTTATGGATCGTAATGTTTGGTTATCCCGCCCCATCGACAATAGTCCACATAGTACTCAGAAAAGACAACGCACAGGTCGTGGCGATTGGTGCGCTGATGATGGATTAAGAGCGCATACACCCCGGTGTAAATTTTTAGATGCAGCGAACCGGTAGGGGCGGATAGCATCCGCCCGCCGATTACCAGAACACCCGGGCAGATGCTATCCGTCCCTACAAATAAATCTGCTTCGTCGCTACGTTAACGCAAAACGCCCGGATAAAAACTATTGACTCTTCTTTCGCTTATTGATCATGATTGCAACGCCACCGAATATTGTTGATAAAAGCGTCAATGGAATTAAGTAAATATTATCACGATACCAGCCCCAAAATGATGGGAAAAGACTCATATCTGATATAGTAGCATTATGAACTATTCCATTTATGCTGATATTTTCAATACCCCGCCCTAGAACTATTTCAGCATATAATGTATCTTTACTTTCTAATAGAATCTTTTGATTTCGCAGTGCATAATGAATAGAATTCGGTGAGTATGAAAAATCTAATTCACCATGTGATTTAAATGATATGGAGTTCACATTGCACAATTCAATCCGACCAATAGGTTCATGGAACCAAAACTGGATATCTTCAAGCCCTGAAAAAGACAAGCTAATATCTGTACGTTCTTTTTTATATACATAAATCCATTTATCAATGATAGGGATTTTTTCATCTTCCCATACGATATAAGTCTCTTGATTATTTGGGATTAGAATAGCTATGTTTTCGTTTATGGTTATATTTGTAATTTGAGCTTTAACCATATATTCATCTGAATACTTGCTGAATCTTATAAGATTCGATGTTGGATTGGTTATTTCAGTATCATTATATTCGCTGGTATAAGAAGTCGAATTTATTTCGAACGGTTCAAATTTCTCTCCATGTATGCTAACCTGACTTTTGCCAATCCAAATCATCTGCGCAGGTGACATCCAAGTTAATGGATCTTCGGTTTCTTCTGGATTCTGATAATACTGTCCATTTAAAGAAAATCCTTTAGCATCAAAAATAAACAAGCTCCATGCATCCTCAAAGATAACATATTTGGTTGCAATTTTCGTGTTAATTTGAGTCGCCGTGATTTCGCTTAACTCTGAAATAGCATCTGCTTCATATGCAACATGAGCGCTTTTGGGAGCAATCAAGAAAACAAGCCAAAGAAGTAGCAAAACCAATAAAAATATCTTCAGCATGTTGTAAACCAACGTGCCCCGCAGCCATTCCAGGAAACGGCAATTGTATACCTTGAGAAAGAAATGATATGCTTTTTGAAAGAATTGCCAAATATATTTCATGTTCGCCCCAAAAATTCTTTGATGATACCAAGATTATATCAATATCACTTGTTATTATCAATGCACAGTGATGATATTTTTATCATAACTCCACCCGCCCCGTCGCCACATTCTCACAAAACGCCCTATCATGCTCCACAAACAGCAAAGTCGGGCGATACGCCAAAATTAAATCCTCGATCTGCATACGCGAGAGGACGTCGATATAGTTGAGCGGTTCATCCCAGATATAGAGGTGCGCGCGCGCGGCGAGGCTGCCCGCCAGCAGCACCTTTTTCTTTTGGCCCGCGCTGAATGCGCACATATCGATATCGAACTGTTCGCGGGAGAAGTCCAATTTGCGCAACATCATCAGGAACAGGGTCTCGTCCGCCTGCTGCTCCCGTGCATAGGCGCGTAGGTCGCCCGCCAAAAAGGACGCATCTTGGGGAACATAGGAGATAATTAAACGGCTGCCCCGTAGTACGGCGCCCCTATGGGGGATCGTTTCTCCGCAAATCAGCTTGATCAGACTGCTCTTGCCCGTGCCGTTGCTGCCTGTGAGCGCCAGTCTGTCGCCCACGTCTACTGTGAAGCGCACATCTTGGCAGACCTGTTTTTCGCCGTAATGGATGGATACGTTTTCCAACGATAGCAGGCGGGACGCGTGATAGGGCTCCGTGACGAGTTTGAGGTCGTCCGCCCGGTCTATGTTTTTCAGGAGTTTGGATTTTTCGGCGATCGCGTCCTGGCGGCGGTTTTCGATGTTCTTGGCCCGCTTCATCATTTTGGCGGATTGGTGGCCGATATAGCCCTTGTCCCCGCCGGAACCCGTTTTGCTTCTCTCCACCTGCTCCGACCACCCCGCCGTGCGCGCGGCCGATATTTTCAGGCGGCCTATCTCCCCCGCCAGACGCTCGTTTTCCGCCTGTTCATAGGCATCTTGCCGCCGCTTCTGCTCCCACCACACCGAAAAGTTGCCGTGGACGACCTCGATATTCGCCTTATTGATGGAGAGCGTATGGTCGGTACAGGCGTCGAGGAACGCGCGGTCGTGCGAAACCAGAATAAAACCCGACTTCCCGCGCAGATAGCGCGCGACCAGACTGCGCGTTTCCATATCCAGATGGTCGGTCGGCTCGTCGATCAGCAGAAAGCTGTTGTCCCGCAGAAACAGGCCCGCCAGCAGGATCTTGGTGCGCTCCCCGTGCGAGAGCGTTTCAAAGGGGCGGTAAAGCACGTCCTCCCCGACGGCCAGCTTGGACAATTCCTTTTGGATCTGCCAGAGCTGCACGCCCGGCGCAAGTCCATAGAATATATCCAAGGTATGCTCCGCCGTATCGGAAACCGGAAACGGGAAATATTCAAAGTCCACGCTGTGGGAGATCGCCCCCTGATACTGTAACTCACCCATCAGCAGGCGCAGAAAGGTCGTCTTTCCGCGTCCGTTGCGCCCGCAAAGCCCCAGCTTCCACGCGCTGTCGATCTGAAAGGAAACGTCGGTGAAAATATCCTCATAGCTGCCGTCATAGGCAAATGACAGATGGGAAATATCGATCAATGACATAAAAACCTCCCTTCGTTTTATTTGCTGTCCAAGAAGCGTTCCACTTCTTCCAGCGTGGAAAATCGTAGTGAGCGCACACCGTTGTCCAGCAGCAGCGCTTCAAACGCTGCCTGATGCGCCCGCGCGGCGGCTGCGATCTTTTCCAAGTCATTGCTGTCATAGGCCGCAGCCATATCCGGCAAGGCGGGGGCCACACCCGCTTCTTGCAGCATTTCATTCAATTCCTGCGTAAATTCCACCGCAGCAAACAGCGGGGTATATACATCCCCTATCTTGCATGCATGATAAATCTTGTTGTAATGCTGAATCATCTCTTCATACCAACCCCCAAACAGATTGGGAAATGGCGTAGGGCGGTCGGTGCGCATGCCGACTGTCATCAGCTTGTCCGTGTTTTGCAGCAATGCGCCGGCAGCATCCTTTATGGCGCAAGGCTCCCCGCCGGTAAACAGCCTGTCATACAGCATCGCAAAGTCTTCCGGGACCAGCGGCATATCTAATATCTCTTTCTTCAGCAATCCACGCCCGCGCCGGATCGGGGTTTGATTGAACTGTGCCAGCGCAAAGGACAGATGATACAGCATCCCAATCGTATGGATGCGAATCTGCGGCATGGTTTGCGCATTTTGAAGCAGAAACCCGTCTTTGCAGGCCAGATCCAGTGCCTTCCGCGCGCGCGTCATATATGCCTTGCGGTCACTTGTATCCGCCGCTTGCTTTTTCAGTTTCTCAAAACGTGTCAGATCCTCCTCCGTGCCATAGTAGAGCAACTCTCCCTCCGTAATGATGGACGCAATCCGCTCCTCGTGCGCTGCAATGCGTTCCAAGCGCTCCCACGGCAAGGCCCAAATATCACAGCCGATCCCGTCCAAAATGAAGGTGCAGCCCAGTTTAAAACCGCGCGGGGTTTTCGGAACATAATACATATCCAAATCGCTTCTCGCATGCGTGTCATTGTACGCATAAGAGCCGTGGACGTGGACGAGCGATACATCGTCCCTGTAATCGCGTTTGATTTTATCAACCAAGATATCGGCCAGTTTTCGCAATTCCATAAAGTCCTCCCAATAAAAAAATCCGCCTCCGTCGCCGGAAGCGGATTTAACAAATACAAACTGCACGCGGGTTATATGCCGCAAACCATATGCATTCGATAATCCAATTCCGACGAAACAGAGCATAGCAAAATACTATGCCATCCAAGCTGTTCCATTTAGAACTTGATTACCGATTGTACATGCTTTCACCCCGCTTTTCTTGGGATAATTATAGCATGTTTAACGCAGCGCCGCAAGACTCTCCTCAAAGAAACGCAGGTGCAGCAACTCGTCGGTGATAATGCGATGCAACAGGGCTTTCACGGTTTCGTTCGTTGTTGCGGCGGCGTGCCGTTCGTAGGCGGCAATCGCGCCCTTCTCCGCTTCGATGTTGGCGCGCAGCATGTCGGCTTGATTGACAGCATAGTTCACATTGTGCGCGCTCCAATAATAATGTCCGTCGTCAAAGCTCGGGTTGCCCCCGAGCGTGACGATGGCGTCGCCCAGCATATCGAGGTGCAGCATCTCCACGATGGCGATCTGTAAAATGGCGTTGGCATAGGCTTCATCTTCGCAACGGCTTGTTTGGAACACATACTGCGTGACGGCGGTCAGTTCGCTGCCCGCGCCGGCATAGTCCTCTTTCAGCATGGCGACGGTCTCGGAGTCGGGCTTGCCTGTCACCTCGGGATAGGGCGCGGTATCCACGCATACGGGGATGCCCGGTCGGGGGCGCGCCGCCGCTCGGGTCGGCAGCATGGGGATGAATTGTGGGAAATGGCTCATATACATACACTCCTTTTTTGAATCGTTGCAGTGTATGCGGGCGGGTGGGAAGATCATTCCCTGTGCCGTATGCGCTTATTGCAGAGCATAACCACGCCCCAGAGCGCGGAGAGACCGATGAGAATATAGAGTATGCGGGTGACGGCGGAGCCCTGCCCGAAGACGGAGGCGAGGAGGTTATACTCGAAGATGCCGAGCAGGCCCCAATTCAGGGCGCCGAGTATCATTAGGATTAAGGCGAGAACATTCATACCCTTAGTATGAATAATAAGTCACCTTACTATCCTTCTTCTTTTCCTCGATGCGCTCCAGTTCGAAACTGTCAAAGCCGACGGGCTCCATAAAATCCGCCGGGCGGAACACGACGCGCCCGAAGGCGCGGAAATCGCGCAGATGCTTCTGCATCACGGCGGGGCAGGCAAGGTCTAACTCTTTGCAGAGTTCGGTCAACTGGGTATAAAATCCGGCATCAGAAAGAGCCTGTGCGGGGGCGGCGGGTTCCCGCCCGGCACTTAGTATAGGGTCTAAGTGCCGGGTGGGTGCCAGGTTCCGCACAAGCTCCATGCTGATCTTATGATCGCGTATAACTTTCGCCCAAATCCGCGTCATAAACGCTTATTTCTTCACTTGGAAATAGGCGATGAAGACATAGTTCTCCGTGTCCCCGTACAGCCCGTTCAGCTGCCCATAGAGGTTGAAGGTGCCGCGGCCGCTGAATACATAGTCCTTCACGAAATTGTATACGTACATGGTCGTCTTGTTTGCGCCCGTCGTCTCCACCTTGAGAATCTGGACCCTGCCGTCCTGCACCACTTCGAGGATGTTGACGCCGATGCGGAAGCCGTGCGTGCGGTCCGTATCCGCCAGGAGCTTATCGATGGTGAAATTGTCTATGCCCAGCTCAAAGTAGCCTGTTTTGCCGAGACGCTTGACAAAATCCTGTCTGTCTTTGCCCGGGAAGAAGGGCATGCAGATCCTCGTCTTGGTCTCGTGTCCCTCCATGGACGCTTCGATACTCACATTCGCGAAGCCGGTAAACTTGGCATCCATAAAGGTCACTTCAAAGCTGAACACGCCCGTGGCGTCCACGGTGACGGAGCCGCAGGCCACGGCCGATATATCGCTCTTGGCGGTCAGGGTCGCGCCGGCGATGGTGCTGCCGGTCACGGTGATCTTGTTGCCCGTGACGCGCATCGCGGTGGGGCTGTCGTTCACTTCCAGCACCATGGGCTTGGGGACATAGACATAGGTGTTCACAAAGAGTTCCTGCGTGGAGGTCACGTAGTTGTCTTTTTCGACGCGTATAATCAACTGCTCCGAGCTGTCGTCGCCCGTCAGCTTGTAATCGCCCTGGAATATGCCGCCCTGATACACGGGCAGGGACTGCCCGTTCACGGTGACGGTGACGTCGGTCTCATGGTTGACCACACCCTCTATGCGAATGGTGTTCGTTTGATCCGCCATCAGGCCCGCCGCGATCTCATCCTGCGTGGGCTTGGTCAGCTCCAGCGTGATGGGGGAGAAGGTCAACGAGAAGGGATCCAGGTCAAATGCCCGGAGGAAATTGCCCTCGGCGTCGCTGATGCTGAGCGAAGCTTCCACCATATATATGGAGCTGTCCAACGGTGTATCGGGATAGAAATAGTCGTATGTATAGGGGAACTCATAGGCCATCGTACCGGATTCCTGCGCGGTAAACACATGCGTATTTCCGTTCGGGAAGGAGAAAGTGGCGACCTCCCCCTGACTCATCTGCACCGTAATGTACATCGCGGGCTTCCCGTCCTTTTCCCCGGCGCGTACCGAGGGCCTGTCGGTCATCACGGTACCGTTGTTGCCGGGGTTGGGCGTATCGATGGGCGGGGGGAAGTTGGGGTCGTCCGTGTTATTGTTTCCGGGGCTCTCGACACGGCTGAATTGCAGGAAATCGGGCAGCCATTCGGCGTTCGTGCAATTTCCATAGCCCACGATGGCCGCCAGCGCCGCCAGAACGATGATGCCCGCGGTGAGCAGTATCCATACGATGGCGGAACCGCCCTCCTTCTTTTCGCGCGGGGTGGTGGGATCGTATTCGTTCTCGCCGTAGGAATCGTCTTCCTCGTCGTCATATATGGGTGCGGGGGTGGGCGCGGGGCGGCGCCGCTCGTCGCGGGGCGGTTCACTGCGCTCTGTGTCGTCCGCGCGCGCGTCGTTGGGGGGCGCGCTCATATTGCGTCCGGGCGCACTGCGCGGCGGGGGCGCGGGTTCATCGAACAGATCGTCCTCGTCGTCCTCATATTCGGGTTCCACGGGTCTCGTCGGCGCGGGACGGCGCGCGGGAGGGCCGCTGCTGAAGCGGGGCGTTTGGCGGGGCGGCGGCGGGGGAATCTCTTCCCGCGCGGCGGGCGGCGCTTCGCGTCTGGGCGGGACGGGGATTTCCTCGTCCTCTTCGTCCTCCGGTTCGGGCAGGACTGCGCGGCGGGGCGCGGGGCGCGCGTCGACCAGACCCGGCTCCTCGCGGCGGTGTATGCGGCGCGGCGGGGGCGCAAGCTCCTCGTCCTCGTATTCGTCGGGTTCGGGCATGCGCGCGGGCAGGGGCGCCACGGCGATGGGGGACGCGTAGGGCGGGGTCTCCTGTTCGGAGACCCGAAGCCTTGCTGGGCGCTCCGGCTCAGGCGCGGGCTGTGTCCACGCTTCCTGCGCTTCCGCCGCTGTCACCGGGCGCGTATAGGGGCGCGGGCGCGGCACATATTCCTTATGCGCAAGGCGGGTCGTCCCCACTTCGGGGGGCGGCGTGGCGGGCGCGGGCCTTGCGGGGCGTGGCGCGGGCTCGTCCTCGTAGTATTCCTCCACGGGCGCCGGAGCCGGGCGTGCGGGTCTTGCCGGGCGTGGCGCAGGCTCGTCCTCGTAGTATTCCTCCACGGGCGCCGGGGCCGGGCGCGTCGATCTGGGCGCCGGGCGATACGCGGGCGCTTCCTCGTAGTATTCATTCGATGCCGACGTATGCGCCGGCGCAGGCGTGCGTGCCGGGGGCGCTGTCGGGGCGGGGCCGGGCTTGCTCAGCCGCTGTCCGCAGGCTCCGCAGAAAGAGTTATCGTCGGGGTTCTGCACGCCGCATTTGCCGCAATACATGTAGTGTCCTCCCAATCCTAATAGCATACCTATTGCAAGGTTAATACCGATATTATACGGGAATCTTCTTAGGAATTCGTTACGAATCTGTGAATTTTTCCCTACGTCTCATTGTTTTTCAAATACATTGCGCGAATCCGCCGCATATGGTATAAAATATAACTGAAATTTACGAGTAGGGAACTTATGATTTATTTAGACAACGGCGCGACCACGCGCACCCTCCCCGCCGCCGCCGCGCGCATGTATAACGCCGCGAGCGAGGATTTTTACAACCCCTCCTCCGCCTACCACGAAGCGGTACGTGTGGAAAAGGAAGTGACAGCGGCACGAATAACCCTCGCCGTGCAGCTGTCCGTGTCCGCGCAGGAGATCATTTATACCTCCGGCGGCACGGAGTCCAACAATATGGCCATCTTCGGCCTGCTCACGGCCCTGCGCGGCAAACGGCGCATTATCACGACGATGACCGAGCACCCCTCGGTCTACGGGGTCTTCCGCGCCGTGGAGGAGCGGGGCGCGCATGAGGTCGTCTATCTGCCCGCGCGCGCGGATGGCACGCCCGACTTGGCGGCGCTGGACTCTGCGCTGAGCGCAGACACCGCGTTGCTCTCCTGCATGCACGTCAACAACGAGACGGGCGCGGTCACGGACCTTGGCGCCATCGCCGCGCTGGTGCGCAAAAAAGCGCCCGAGACCGCAATCCACTCCGACGGCGTGCAGGCCTTCTGCAAACTCGCGCCCGCGCCGCTGCCCGTCGACTTCTATTCCCTCTCCTTCCACAAGCTCCACGCGCCCAAGGGCGTGGGCGCGCTCTATGCGAAGGCAGGCGTCCGCTTTGCGGGCGGGCAGATAGGCGGCGCGCACGAGCGGGGACTGCGCGCGGGCACGACCAATGTACCCGGCGTATTGGCGGCGGACACCGCGATACGCGAATATGCCGAAAAGGGGAACGCTTGGCGTGCGCATATGATGGCCTGCAAACTCCGCCTGGCGGAACAACTGACGGCTCTGCCCGATCTCACGATCAACGGCCCCGCACCGCACCTGGGCGCGCCACATATTCTGAACTTCTCGGTATTGGGCGTGCGCGGCGAGGTGATGCTCCACGCGCTGGCGGAGCGGGACATCCTCGTCTCCACGGGCTCGGCCTGTTCCTCGCGCAAGGGCAGCAAGCACAACCGCGTCCTGTCCGCGTCGGGCATCTCGGCCGAGCGGCAGGAATCGGCGATACGCATGTCCCTCTGCCCCTTTAACACCATGGAGGAGATGGATATCGCGGCCGAGACCGTAATGGAATTGGCAACGTTGTTGAGACGGTATAAGCGGAGGTAATCGCAGGGGCGAGGCATGCCTCGCCCGCCGAGTTAAGAGTTAAAAGTTGCGGTAAGAATCGCAAGCGATTCTTGAAATTAAAGCTTTGATAAGAAATGCCGCAGGCATTTCTACCATAACTCTTAACTATTCAATCTTAACTAAAAAAGCCCTCCCAAACGAAAGGATCCCAAATGTCAACAGCCATCCTCATCAAATACGCCGAAATCCACCTAAAAGGCTTGAACCGCCCATTCTTCGAGCGGCAGCTGGTACAAAAAATACAATCCGCCCTGCTGCCCCAAACCCCCCGCGTAGAGCGGGAGCAGGGGCGTATCTTCGTCTACGATCTGCCGGAATCGGAGTTGGCTTGGGCCGTGGATCGCCTGTCCGCCGTGTTCGGCATCCACGCCATCTGCCCCGCGCATATGACGGACAAGTCCTATCCCGCCATCCTCGCCGCGGCGGAAGCGCTGGTGGAAACGGAGACGAAGGGCAAGCCCCACAGCTTCAAGGCCTTTGCCAAGCGTTCCGATAAGAATTTCCCGATGTCCAGCGAACAGATATACCGAGAGTTGGGCCACGACCTGCCCGCAAAGTTCCCGCACCTGCGCGTGGACGTGCACAAACCCGAGCTCAGCCTGACCGTGGAAGTGCGCACGCACAACGCTTTCGTATATACCCAAGAGATTAAGGGCGCGGGCGGTATGCCCGTCGGCACGGGCGGGCGCGCCATGCTCCTGCTCTCGGGCGGCATAGACAGCCCCGTGGCGGGCTATATGATGGCCAAGCGCGGCGTCTCCCTCGCGGCCATCCATTTTTACAGCTATCCCTACACAAGCGAACGCGCCCGCGACAAGGTGGTGGCGCTGGCAGGCATCCTCGCGCGCTATGCGGGCCCCGTTGACCTCTATCTCGTCCCCTTCACGGAGATCCAGATGGCCATCTACGAAAAATGCCCGCAGACGCAGACGACCGTCCTGATGCGCCGCCTGATGATGCGTATCGCCGAGCGTTTCGCAGATAAAACCGACTGCCGCGCGCTGGTGACGGGGGAGAGCATAGGCCAGGTCGCCAGCCAGACCCTCGAAAGTCTCGCCGTCACAAACGATGCCGTAAAATTGCCCGTCCTGCGCCCGCTGATCTGCTTTGATAAGGAAGAGATCATCCAAACCGCCAAGCACATAGGCAGCTTCGAGACCTCGATACTGCCCTATGAGGACTGCTGCACGGTCTTCGTACCCAAGCATCCCGTCACCAAGCCCCGCGTGGACAAACTGCGCGAGAGCGAAGCGCGCGTTGACTTTGCGCCGCTGATCGAAGCGGCGGAAGCGGGGACGGTTTTCGTAAGAGTGAAGAGTGAAGAGTTGTGGTAGAATAGGCTTAAATTCCGGGAATCGCTTGTGATTCTAACCATAACTCTTAACTCTTAACTTTTAACTCTTCACTAAACGAATTAACTTTTTGTTCACGCTTTTGCGAACAATAGTTCTAAAAGTATCGACCAATCTGTGGTATAATATACATACTGTCCGTTTTGGGCATAGAAAGGGGTATTGCATCGTGAAGTTCGTTGCCCGTGTCATCGGGATAGCTGTTCTGATCCTGGTTCTCGCGTACTTCGGGTTGATGTATCTGAACGACCGCGGTTTCATTACCGGTAACTTCTCCGCGTTCCTGACCAAGCTGTCCATCAATGTGCAGAATATTGGGGACGACACGCAGGAGTTTTTGACGGACGAAGGAATTTGGCCCACGGCGGCGCCGACGCCGCAGGCAGAGTAAAGAGGAAAGAGTAAAGTGGAAAGAGGAAAGTTAGGGTAGGCGGAGAAAATGGAAGAGCCTTAACTTTCAACTTTCCCTTTCAACTTTCCACTCAAAATTACCTTGACATCTTCCCCCCTTTCCGAGTACAATATCGTTCGGCTGTTTTTTTGGAGTGGCAATGCGTATGGAGTGCAATATAGCCCTCGCCCTTAAGCGCGCGGGCGAAAGTTTTCCGTTTTCGTGGGAGGGCCGTCTCGCGCCGGAGGAGTTCGGCGGGGAGCGTTTGGTCTTTCCCGAGACCGTCCGTATCGCGGGCGAACTCTGCTTTGACGGAGACGCGCTGACAGTGACCGGGACCTGCAAGGTTCCCGTACGGCGCAACTGCGCCCGCTGCAACGCCGCCGCGACGCAGACCGTAGCCCTCAGTTTCTCGGAGCGTTTTCTCCGCGAGACGACGGAGGACGAGGCCTATACGTGCAACGGCGACACGCTTTCCTTAGAGCGTATGTTTTGGGATGGATTCTGGCTGCACCTGCCGATGACCGCTCTCTGCCGCGCCGATTGCGAGAGCGCCTGCTCCGAAGAAACAGAAAAAGAAAACCCGTTTGCGATATTGCGCACCCTGCACCCGGAGAGTGCAGGGCAAGAATAGGAGGAATCACCATGGCAGTCCCCAAGAGAAAAACTTCAAAGGCCCGCCGCGACCAGCGCCGCGCCGCGAATTCCAAGATGGAAGCCCCCAACCTGTCCCCTTGCAGCAATTGCCACGCCCTGAAGGCGTCGCATGTCGTCTGCAAAGCCTGCGGCTACTACGACGGCAAACAGGTCATCGTCGTGGACGAAAAAGAATAACCCGCTGCTATTTACACAAGGAACCGCAACCAACTCCGCAATAAAATTGTAGGGGCGCGATATATCGCGCCCTGTTGGGGTGCAATCAATAAACTTTAGGAGAACACAACATGAAACTCGCCATAGACATCATGGGCGGCGACAACGCCCCCATAGCCATTCTGGACGGCGTGCGCTTAGCACTCGAAAATCCCGCTTTTGACGGTTCATTACAACTCTACGGCGACGCAAAGGTAATAGAACAATATTTCGACACCCACAAAATAAGCAAATCCCGCTGCACAATCCACCCCACCACCCAGATCATCGGCTTCGACGAGCACCCCACGGCGGCCATACGCGCCAAGAAGGACTCGTCCATCGTGCGCGCCATCCGCGCCGTCGCCGAGGGCGAGGCCGACTGCGTGGTGTCCGCGGGCAGCACAGGCGCGCTGCTGACCGGCGCGACGCTCATCATCAAGCGCCAGGCCGGCGTGCTCCGCCCCGCGCTGTCCAGTATGCTCCCCACGATGGCGGGCGGGCGCGTGCTGTTATTGGACTGCGGCGCGAACGCCGACAGCAAGCCCGAATACATCGCCCAGTTCGCGCGCATGGGCCACGCCTATATGCGCCAATTCTGCCATATAGAAAGCCCCAAAGTCGCCCTGCTCAGCAACGGCACCGAAGCGGAAAAGGGTTCGGAGCTGATCAAGGCCGCGCATGAACTATTGAAAGCGGATACCCTCTTGAACTTCCAAGGCAACACCGAAGCGCGCGACCTGCTTGCGGGCCATGCGGACGTGATCGTTGCGGACGGGTTCTCGGGCAATATCGCGCTGAAAGCGTCCGAGGGCGCGGCGGCGGGCGTTATGGGCCTGTTGAAAACCGCCCTAAGCAGTAGCCTGCGCGCCAAACTCGGCGCGGCTCTCGCCATGCCCGCCCTGCGCGGCATGAAACGCAGTATGGATTACACGGAATACGGCGGCGGCGCCCTCCTCGGTGTGCGCGGCGGCGTATTGAAAGTCCACGGCAGCGCACAGGGCAAGACCTTCGCCTACGCCATCCTGCAAGCGGTCGAGCTCTGCCGCTCGGGGGTTGTGGGGGCGATCGGGGAGCTGTTAAGGGGGCATGCAGATTGATCCCGATTCTATTGATGGCGATTGACAACGAGGAAGACAGAAGAAAAATCGTCACGATCTATGAGGAATACCGCAGTTTAATGCTATACACCGCCAACAAGGTGCTGAGCGATTATGCTCTGGCGGAAGACGCCGTTTCCGAAAGTATAGAAAAACTGATTCGCAACATGCATAAAGTCGGGGAGGTTTCCTGTTACAAAACCCGTGCCTTCATTGTTATTATAGTAAGGAATACCGCACTCAATATCTTGAAGAAAAACAGTCGCATGGTTTGCTCGGATATTGAGGAGGAAGAAGTGGCGGATCCCGCGCCCGGCGTGGCGGATACCGTAGTGGATATGGAGAGTTTTGACCGCATCGTCGCCATCATCCGCGCCCTGCCCGATACATACAGGGACGCTGCCGTCCTTTCCATCGTGCATGAGCGCAGTCACGATGAGATTGCCGAAATACTCGGCATCAGCTATGACACGGCCAAAATGCGGGTATCGAGAGCCAAGAAGATGATAAGAAACAACTTGAAGGGAGGAGACGGATATGCATAACGATGCGCATGCGGATATCAGCGAGAAGATGCAGGACGCCATATTGAAAGCGGCGTTTGAAGAAGCCGTGAAACAGGAAGCGGCCTCCTGTCCGGGCAAGGCAGAATTGGATCAAATGTATCCGCGCTCCGAGATCTTCGACAGAAAAATCGGGAAGCTGATCACAAAGGCGGAACGGAGCCAAAAGAGGAGACCGACGATACAGGTTTTCACAAGCATAGCCGCTTCCGTCGCCATCCTGTTGGGCGTCGGCAATTTGGTTTATATGACGACAGCGGGGCAGCGCGGCCCTGTGGATAACCCGTCCATAGTGTCTATTGCGAATCCTCTGGACGCGAGAGTTCTTTTGGAGCCGGTTGCGTTTACCTCCATCGATATCAACGGACAGGAGGTCTTCCTGATAGAATCCGCAGAGGACGGAGGGCTGCACGTGATTAAATGGGAACGCGAGGGCGAGACCTTCGAAATATCGGCAAACATCGAAATAGAAGCGCTGTTTGCGATTGTGGAAAGTATATTGGACAGGTAGCAAAAACCCTGTTACCTTTTGCCCTTTCGGATTGTTATATAGACAGAGGGGCCGATAAGCCCCCGAAATCAAAACACGAGAGGACATATATATGAAAGAGTTATTGAGAATTACGGCACTGATAGGAATGGCGGCAATACTGGCATTCACGGCCTGTGCGGCACCGACGACGCGAACTGAGGAAGATGTGGCAAAGCCCGGCATCGTTGCGAACCCCATGAACAAGGGTGAAGACGAGACGGATAAAGACGCGGACAATATCCCCGCATTTATGCACTTCGGCGGTACGATCGTGGAAATCCACCCCTTCGCGGACGATCAGTACTATGTGTTGGTTGCTGGCGACGCGGACGCGGACGGATATACGCCCCAAGTCAACTTTCTGGTGGACGCAAACACCGTGCTTCTGTTGAACGGGGAACCGGAAGCGGGCATGGCTGTCATTGGCTTTTATGACAGCTCCCTCCCCGCGCCCATGATCTATCCCCCCCAATATACTGCCGTGGCCCTGGTCGACGGCGACGTCAACGGCGTTACAATCGACCGCTTCGATGAGCAATTCCTGAGCGGTGACGGTTCCCTGCTGCTCCACGTTTCCGAAGAGACGGAGATCGTCTTTCAGGACGGAACGGCTTTCACGGGCGAACCAAGCGAATTGGCGGGCCGCGCGCTAGTCGTGCTCTACGATATCGTAACAAAATCCATGCCCGGACAGACCACCCCCGTCAAAATTGTTGTGCTCTATGAACGGGCGATACCGCCTATCCATTACCTGACCGAAGAAGAGCTGGCCATGCTTGACCTGACAATCACGCAGGTCATCGTGGACGGCATAGCCGTGGATATGCCCGCCCCGTTTATCCACGAGGAAACCGGCTTTGTGATGGTGCCTGTCGCTAATATCGCGGAAGCCCTGGGCTTCGCGGTCTACGGGGAGGGCGAGGAGCTCATGATCGGCCACGGCACGACCTTCACCATCGGGGTTGACAATTACTTCTATAACAGGATGGCGTCGGTGCAGTTGGGCGCCGCCCCCGAACTGCACGACGGCGTAATCTTCGTCCCCCTATCCTTCTTCGGGGATGTGTTCCCCGCCGAGACATATATGGAAGGCGGAATCCTTTTTATCAACAGTCTGCAGATAAGCGATATGGAAGATTAAAATCAGACAGGCGGCAAAACAGGCCGGATGCATTGCTCCGGCCTGTTTTTTATCAGACATCAACTATCACTTCTGCGGGGCATAACGGAACCAAAAGCTCGCATCCCAGAGCAGCGGGTCAAAGCCCGTGATTTGGTTTTTGTCGGTGAATCGGTTGTGGCGGACGTTCACCTCCTCATAGGCGACCGTCGGACAGAGGGCCAGGGCACTCAGTTCGTTGTAGCTGCAATTGAGTGACATCAAAGACGGCAGGCCGGAGCAGTCCAATGCGGTCAATTGGTTGTTGTCGCACCAAAGATACGTCAAATCAGTCAGCCCGGAAAGGTTCAGTTCGGTCAGTTGATTACTCCCGCAGTATAGATCTGTCAATGTTGTCAGCCCGGAAAGGTGCAATTCTATCAGTTGGTTACCAGTGCAGTTGAGTGACCCCAAATACGTCAGCCCAGAAAGGTTCAGCTCTGTCAGTTGGTTATTCCGACAGTCAAGCGACCCCAAATACGTCAGTCCGGAAAGGTTCAGCTCTGTCAGTCGGTTGCCGTCGCAATCGAGATAATTCAAAGCCGTTAGGCCGGAAAGGTCAAGTTCGGTCAGTTGATTCCCGCCGCACCAAAGATACATCAAAGCAGTCAGTTCGGAAAGGTGCAGCTCTGTCAGTCGGTTCCCTCCGCATTCAAGCTGCCGCAGCGCCGTAAACTCAGAGAGGTTCAGCGTGGTCAGTTGGTTCCCTTCACAGTCGAGCGACTGTAAAGACGGAAGGCCGGAAAGGTGCAATTCGGTCAGTTGGTTCCCGCCGCAACTGAGCGACCCCAAGGCCGAAAGGTCGGAAACCGTCAGTGAGCCCGTCAATTGCAGCTCGTACAGACTGAGTTCCTGAACGCACTTGTTCTCCACATCCCACGACCAAGAGATGCGCCGCTGCCATTCATTCGGCACATAACTGCCGTCGGCGGGGTCGGCCTTCCTCCAATCCAACCCGCTGTTGTCTATCATCGCGTTGATCGCCTCAACATCGGCAGGGTTATACAATATGGAGCCTGCTTCAGATTGCGGGGTGTATTGATAGCTCCAGTTTGCGTCCCAAAGCAGCGGGTCGACGCCCGTAATTTGGCTCGTATCCGAAAAACGGTTATAGCGGACGTCCGCCCACGCATAGGATGCCGCGGGGCAGAGGTCGAGGGAACTCAGCTTGTTGTAATTACATTCAAACCGCGTCAGTGCCGCGAGATCAGAAAGGTCTAACGCGGTCAGCTGATTGTAGTTGCAGTTCAGCGTCTGTAAGGATGGAAGGGTGGAGAGGTTTAACGCGCTCAGTTCATTGTAATTGCATGCAAGCTCCTCTATCGACGGAAGACGGGAGAGGTTCAATGTGGTCAGATCGTTGTAGTTGCATTCAATCGATTGCAAGGACGGCAGGTCGGAGACAGTCAGCTCAGACAACTGGTTGCCGCCGCAATAGAGCAATTCCAAATCCGTCAGCCCGGAAACATCCAAGCCTGTCAGTTTGTTGTTACCGCAGTGGATTCGTCGCAAAGCCGTCAAGTCGGAAAGGTTCAGCTCTGTCAGCTTGTTATTAGCACAGCCGAGATATTCCAAATTCGTGAGCTCTGCAATATCCAACGCAGTCAATCGGTTGCGGCCGCAGTCAAGAGAGTACAAATCCGTCAGCCCGGAAAGGTTCAACTCGGTCAGTCGGTTACCTGTACAATTAAGCGACTGTAAAGCTGTATTATCGAAAAGATCCAGCGTAGTCAGCAGGCTGTCGTCACAGCTAAGCGTTTCCAAAGCCATGCAGCCGGAAAGGTTCAGCTCGGTCAGAGAGTTCCCGCCGCAGTACAATCCGCGCAGAGCCGTGAGACCGGAAAGATCCAATTTATTCAGTCGGTTGCACCCAAGGGAAAGCCACTCCAAAACCGTGCAGCCGGAGAGGTTCAGCTCCGTTATTGGACTCCCATAGCTGTATATATACCGCAAAGCCGTGCAGCCGGAAAGATCCATCTCTCTCAATTGATTAAAATCGCAACGCAGCTCCCGCAATTCGGTCAGGCCGGAAGCGTTCAGTGCCGTCAATCCGGTGTTGTCTAAGAGAAGCCACTCCAAAGCCGCCAGCCCGGAAACATCCAAGTCGCCCACCAACAAAAACGGCAGGTTGAGCTGCACGACGCGTTTATTTGCCGCATCCTCCGACCATTCCACATATTGCAACCATTCGTAAAAATCCATGGCGTAAAACAAGTCCCCCCACTCCTCCGGCACATAACTCCCGTCCGCCGGGTCGGCCTTGGGCATATCCCAGCCGTTGTTGTCGATGATCGCATTGATTACGGCAATATCGCCAGGATGATAGAGGGGCAGTTCCTCCGCCCATTCGGGGATAGTAAAAAGCCCCGCCAGATGGCGCAGAACGAGGGCGGCGTCGGCCGCAGTGACAATACCGTCGCCGTTGACGTCCGCGGCGGCGAGTTCCGGGCCGCTCAGCAACGTGACGCCCGCCAGATGGCGCAGTATGGCCGCGGCGTCATTCGCGCTCAAAATCCCGTCGCCCGTGACATCGCCCGGTTTCAGGGCGGCGGCGAGGGTGGGGGCGGGGAGGATGGCGCAGAACAGGGTCAGCGCGAGGAGGAGGGTGGATAGTTTTTTCAGGGTACGTGTCATTTTCTTGTTCCTCCGGGGGTTGTTTATATTCGGCGGACGGCGAATGGCCCCTACGCGAGCGCAATCCGCGCCGTATCCCGTGCAATCGCCAACTCCTCATTCGTCGGAATCACAAACACGCGGCAGCGGCTGTTTGGCCGCGTCAATTCGGCTTCGACGCCCTTAGGCAAGGCGAGGTTCTTTTCATAGTCCATATCACAACCCAAAAATTCTAATCCGCGCAGTATGAGGTCGCGCACAGCCTGGTCGTTCTCGCCGACGCCCGCCGTGAACACGATTGCGTCCACCCCGCCCATCTCGGCGGCATAGGAACCGATTAATTTCTTGACCGACAAGCAGAACATATCGAGGGCGAGCCTTGCCCTGTCATTGCCCGCGTTGGCGGCTTTCCAGAGGTCGCGGAAGTCCGAGCCCACGCCCGAGATGCCGAGCATGCCGCTCTTCTTGTTCATATAGGCGTCTATCTCCGCCGCGCTCATCTGCGCCCGTTCCATCAGATAGGGGATGATGGCCGGGTCTATGCTGCCGCTGCGCGTGCCCATGGGCAGCCCTTCGAGGGGCGTCAGGCCCATGGAGGTATCGACACAGCGCCCGCCCACAGAGCAGGAGACGGAGGAGCCGTTGCCGAGGTGACAGGTGACAATCTTCACGCCCTCGGCGGGTACATCCAACTTCTCCAAACATTTCTGCGTGACATAGGCGTGCGAGGTGCCGTGGAAGCCGTAGCGCCGCACGCCGTGCTTCTCATAGGCCTCGTAGGGCAGCGCGTACATATAGGCTGCCCGCGCCATGCCCTGGCCCCAGGAGGTGTCGAACACGGCGACCATCGGCGTATTCGGCAGCATCTCGCGGCAGCCCGCGATGCCCATCAGGTTGGCGGGGTTGTGCAGCGGCCCCAGCGGGATGCACTCCTCAATCGCGGCGATGCAGGCATCGTCGATCAGTGCCGACTGCGCGAAGCGCTCGCCCCCGTGGACGACGCGATGCCCCACGGCGGCAATCTCCGACGGAGAGTGCACAACGCCGTTTTCGGGGTCGGTCAGCAGTTGCAGCACCAGCGCAACGGCCTCGGCATGGTTGCCGAGCGGCTGTTCTAACTCCACCGCATAGCCCGCCCGCTTATAGGAAGCGTTGGAATGGCTGTCCCCAATGCGCTCGCAAATGCCCTTGGCAATGACGTTCTCCGTATCCACATCGATCAGTTGATACTTCAAAGAGGATGAACCCGCGTTCACAACTAAAATGTTGGTCATATGTCTCCCTCGTATACAATAAATTTTACGATATAATTGTAACACAAATTCTCGCGATGCGCACGCAAATATGTTATTATTGCAATGTTCAATGTTCAACGCACAACGCGCAATGGAAGGAGATTCGTAATTGAAAGAGAATATTATAAAAGAGAAAAGCTTTGGATTTGCTGTTCGTATCGTTAAGCTATATTCGTATCTGCACAAGAGCAAGAAGGAATATATCATGTCGAAGCAGCTGATGCGGGCGGGAACAAGCATTGGCGCAAATGTGCACGAAGCTGACAGAGCGGTCAGCAATAAGGATTTTGCAAATAAAATAGGCATTGCATTGAAAGAAGCAAATGAATGCGAGTATTGGATCGAATTGCTCTACGCCACGCAATACCTGAGCGAAAGAGAATATTGCAGCATAAGAGACGACTGCGGAGAAATAAACCGCGTCCTCATCGCCATCTCAAAAACTGCGGCGGAAACCCTCGACAATGCTCAACGCTCAACGCGCAATGTTCAATGACGGGGGATTCATGCAAGGATTAAGACCCATTGAGCGTTGTGCGTTGAGCATTGATCATTGCCCGTGCACCCTCTGCCCGCGCGAATGCGGCGCAGACCGAACCAAGTCCCGCGGCGCCTGCGGATGCGGCAACGAGGTTCGCGTCGCCCGCGCCGCGCTGCATTTTTATGAAGAGCCGCCGTTTTCCGGGGATAGGGGTTCGGGGACGATATTCTTCTCCGGCTGCAACCTGCGCTGTGTGTACTGCCAGAATTATGTTCTGCAGAGCGGGGACGCGGGGCGTGTCGTGACGGCGGCGGAGTTGGCTGGCCTGATGCTGCAACTCGAGGCCGAGGGCGCGCATAATATCAATCTGGTGACGCCCGCGCCGCATTTGCGTATGTTGCTTGACGCCATCCCGCTGGCCCGGGCGCGGGGGCTGGCGATTCCGATTTTGTATAATACGAGCGGATACGAAAAAGCGGAAAGCCTGCGCGCGCTGGAGGGGCTGGTAGATATCTATCTGCCCGACTTCAAGTATTGTGACGAGCGGCTGGCGGCGCGCTTTTCGGGCGCAGGGGACTATTTTCCTGTCGCCGTGGCAGCCATTGCGGAGATGTTCCGCCAGGTCGGGCATTTGCGGTGCGATACGGACGGCATCGCAATGCGCGGGGTCTGTATACGCCATCTGGTGTTGCCCGGCTGCGCCTTTGACAGCCGCGCCGTCCTGCGCGAGATTGCGGCGCGCTTCGGCACGCAGACGCAAATCTCGCTGATGCGCCAATACGCGCCCACGCCGAACGCATCCTTCGCGCCGCTGAACCGGACGGTGACGGACAGGGAATACGAGGGTTGTGTCGACCTGTGTCGAGAAATAGGTCTGGAAAACGTGTTTTTGCAGGATAAGGAAGCGGCGAGCTTGGCGTTTACACCAGAATTTGGGTAGGGGCAGACAGTGGAAAGAGGAGAGTGGAAAGAGGAAAGTTAGAGTGGGCGGAGTTTATGGAGACAAGAATTCAATCAAGAAATGCGGAGCATTTCTAACATTATCTTTCCACTTTCCTCTCCATTCAAAACCAAAAAGGAGACTCACATGAAAAAACTGTTAATCGTGGTCGATATGCAAAACGACTTTATCACGGGATCGCTCGGCTCTGCGCAGGCGCAGGCGATACTGCCCGCCGTGCAGGCAAAAATCGCGGCATATAAACAGAGCGGCGGCGGAGTGCTCTTTACCAGAGACACGCACGACGACAATTACCTGTCCTCGCAGGAGGGCCGCTGCCTGCCCGTACCCCACTGCATCGCGGGGACGGAGGGCCACGCCATCGCGGTCGGCTTGGACACCACGGGCTGTGAACTCTTCGACAAGCCGAACTTCGGCTCCCTGGAATTGGCGGCGCAGGTGGCCGCGAACGGCTACGATGAAATAGAGCTCTGCGGGCTCTGCACGGATATCTGCGTCGTCTCCAACGCGCTGATCCTGAAAGCCCGGCTGCCCGAAACCAAAATCCGCGTCGACGCCGCCTGTTGCGCGGGCGTGACGGAGGAGAGCCACAGGGCCGCACTGTTGACGATGGAATTCTGCCAGGTCGAAGTCTTGCGGCCCGTTTGAATATGGTTTTGTAATACTTAATTCGTAATCCGGTTAGAGACTTGTTTCTCGGGAATTCATGTCCATCCACCCAGCACATGCTGTGCTGGGTGGAACCCGATCCCCGAAAACATCAAGAAACAGCGTGCTGTTTCTATCGCACGAAAAACCCCGGCACCTAAGCGGCGGGCAGTTTGATTCGTATATATTTCGGTTGCATCCGCCGCTTAGGTGCCGGGCGAGCGTAGCGTTACAGCAGTCACCCCCGCATCCCCTTCTCCATATTGCCCGATGCGGAAGCTCTTCACCTTCGGATGCCGCCGCAGATAGTCCTGCACGCCCGCGCGCAGGGCGCCCGTGCCCTTGCCGTGGACGATATAGAATTCGCGGCGGGAGGTGCTGAGGCATTGGTCTATGTGGCGGTCGATTTCAGTCAGAGCCTCCTCCACCATCATGCCGCGCAGATCCAGCTCCAGCTTTACGCTTATGATATTTGTAAGAATTTCGCGCCCCTCGACCTGTGGTTTGGGGCTCGTCTTGGCCTTTATGATGCGCAAGTCGGAAAGAGGCACGTTCATCTTCATGATGCCCGCCTGCACCTGTACAACGCCCGTACTGTCTCTCGGTTTCAGCACCGTCGCTTCGTTGCCTATGGACGTCACATAGACGCGCTGCCCCGCATAGACCTTCTTCGGGGCCTCCATATCCGTGTCCGGCGGCGCTTCCCGGCGGTCGTATAGCGCGTCCTCCGCCTTTCGCAGCGCGTCCCGACTCTTCTGCGCGGCGCGGTCGAGGGCGCTGGTATCGATATTCTCGACCTGACGCAGTTCTGTTATCAGCGCGTCCATCTCCTTCTTGGTATCCTGCACCAATAGCCGCGCGTCCTCCTTGGCCTTGGCGCGCAGGCGCTCGCGCTCGTCCGAGAGCTTGCGCTGTTCCTTTTCCAACGCGTCGCGCAGGATGCGCGCCGCTTTCAGCTCCTCCTCCTGCGCCAATCTGGCGGCATCCGCCGCCTTGCGCTGTTCCTGCGCACCCGCCAGCACATCCTCAAAGGAGATATCCTCCTTCTTCAAATAGGCCCTCGCGCGGTCGACGATATGTTCGCCGAGACCGAGACGGGCGGAGATTTCAAAGGCGTTGCTCTTGCCCGGTATGCCGATAAAGAGCCGATAGGTGGGCGCAAGCCGCTCGACGTCAAACTCCATGGACGCGTTCTGCATGCGGGGCCGCGCCAGCGCAAAGGCCTTGATCTCGCTGTAATGCGTGGTCGCCATGGTCTTGGCGCCCGCCTTTTGCAGATATTCCAATATGGCCTGCGCCAGCGCCGCACCCTCGACGGGATCGGTACCCGCGCCCAATTCGTCCAGAAGCACCAGCGATCGGTCGCCTGCGGTCGCGAGGATATGGACGATATTCGTCATATGCGAGGAGAAAGTCGACAGCGACTGGGCGATGCTCTGTTCGTCGCCGATATCTGCGTATACCTCGTCGAACACCGAAAGCTCCGATCCGTATTCCGCCGGGATAAAGATGCCGCAGGCCGCCAGCAGGCAAAAGAGCCCCACGGTTTTCAGCGAGACGGTCTTGCCGCCCGTGTTGGGGCCTGTGATGATCAGCGCGTCGAAATCGTCCCCCAGCCGCAGGGTGACGGGGACGACTTTATCGGGGTTGATCAGCGGGTGACGCCCGCCCTTGATGAAGATGCGGCCCCCATCATTCATCTTCGGGCAGACGCCGCGTATACTGCGCCCATAGGCGGCCTTGGCGAAGATTGCGTCGAGTGCGGCCAGCACGCCGATGGAATAGGACAGTTCCGCGGCAAAGGGGGCGATAAGCGCGGTCAGCCCCGCCAGGATGCGCTCAATCTCCGCCAGTTCCTGCGCCTGCAAGGCCTTGTATTGGTTGCCTAACTCCACGACGGCGGCCGGCTCCACAAAGAGGGTCTGCCCGCTGCCGCTCACCTCCTGCACCTGCCCGGGGACTTGCCCGCGGTGCTCGGCCTTGACGGGGATGGCATAGCGGCCGTTGCGCATGGTGATGATCGGGTCCTGCAAATATTTCTGCATGGACGTGCTCTTGATGATGGCGTTCAGCTTCTCGCGCACCTTTTCGGTCAGTTGGCGCATACGGCGGCGCAGGTCGGCCAAGGTCGGCGACGCGTTGTCCGCCATCTCCTCCTCGCCCAGTATGCAGCGGCGTATCTCGCTCTCGATATCGTACTGCGAAATAAGATGCCCGGCCAGCTGGTTCAGATATAAGCAGCCCTCCTGCGTGAAGATCGAATCTTTCGCGCTCCTGCTCGCCTTCAACGCGGCGGCGATGCGCAATAATTCGCTCATGGACAGGGCATAGATGGCATGCACCCGCGCCAGCAGCGCCCGCAGATCGGGAAAGGGCAGTATGGGCGTCTTGCCCGTGCGCCGCAAATGCCCCTCGGCCTCCTCGGTCTGGGCGAGGAGGGTTATAGCGGAACCCAGCTCATTCACGGGCAGAAGCGAGAGGATCAGTTCCTCCCCCGGCTCGGAAACGGTATGCACCGCGCACAATGCGCGGATCGTATTGAACTCAAGTGTTTGGATGGATTTCATGTGTATAGTGTACCACGCCGCACATATTTTGCACAACTGTTTCCAAACAGGGAAAAAACATATATAATATAAACGGGAAGAAATCCAATCAATCCGCATGAAAAGAGGATGTATCATATGGACCAAAAACCACTGCGCCGCATAGGCATACTGACCAGCGGGGGCGATGCCCCCGGCATGAACGCGGCCATACGCGCCGCCGTGCGCAACTGCCAGCAGCATAAGATTACGCCCATTGGCATACGGCGCGGCTTTTCGGGGCTGCTGCACTCGGATATGGAGGAGATGGACGCGCGCAGTGTCAACGGCATCATGCTGCGCGGCGGCACCGTGCTCAACACCGCCCGCTGCGCCGAATTCCACGACCACGCGGGCATTTTGCAGGCTGTGCGCAACTATCGCTATGCGGGCTTGGATGGCATCATCGCCATCGGCGGCGACGGCACCTTCCGCGGCCTGCACGAACTGCAAAAGGAGGGCGTCCGCGTGATGGGCATCCCCGCGACCATTGACAACGACATCGGATGCTCCCACTATACGATCGGCTTTGACACCGCCGCCAATACCGCCATCGAAGCGGTGGACAAGCTGGCGGATACGATGCAGAGCCATGAGCGCGTGTCTGTTGTGGAGATTATGGGGCGCGGCGCGGGGCATCTGGCGCTCTATGTCGGCGTCGCCGTGGGCGCGACCTCCATCATCATCCCCGAACGCGAATTTGATTTTGAGCGGGATATCATCGAGCAGATACGCATGGGCCGCCAGCGCGGCAAGCACCACCATCTGATCATCGTCGCCGAGGGCGTGGGCGGCTGCCAGGCCATCGCCGACCATATCCACGAGGAGACGGGCCTGGAAGCCCGCGTATCGATACTCGGCTATATCCAGCGCGGCGGCAACCCCACGGCCCGCGACCGCGTGATGGCCTCACGCATGGGCCACTTCGCCGTAGAACAGCTCGTCGCGGGCAGCCACGACCAAATCATCTGCTACCGCGACTCCCGCATCGTCCCCGTGCCGATTGTGGAGGCCATGGGTATGACCAAGGATTTGGATATGTATATGTATAAGGTGGCGTATGATATTTCGATTTAGGCAACATAGCAAATCTGCAAATGCCGCTTGCAGATTTGACGAGGAGTAAATTTCGATATGAACCGGATTATTGAAGCAACCTGTTCCCGTTCGCTGCAAAAGGCGATCAAGAAGGCGAAATTCAAAGTCTCTGATTTTGATTTGCTGATATTGGCATACAGACACGCGCCGGATTACGATACAAGAATTGAGCTGTTGCGACTGCTTGCGGCCAAAACAAAGGACGCGGAAACAAAGATGCAGGCGAAACGCTGCATCGCCTTTGAGAAGGCAAAATGGGACCGGTTTATATCCGACGAGGACGACTGCATCTTTGAGGTGAAGATTAAGGATAAGCCGGACGCTTGGGAAGAACGCTATATCGCGAGGACTTTTGAGAGTGCGTTAAGGAAAATACGGAATTTTTGCGCGCATTACGAGATAGTGTTTACCGAACAATCGCGCTTTGATATTGTGAAACGCAGGTTTACGGATGAAACTTGTTCTGAGGATTTTGAGGAGGACTGGCGGGGCGAGGCTTCGTATAAAGGCGATTTTGTTTTGATGCAGGTCTTGCATAAAACCTTGGATGAACGGGAATTTCTTGTCGATTGCAGAGAAAACAGCTGCTTGGATTGCACGCAACCTTCCTGTTTTGAATATGCCGCGCCGCGCTTGCCGCGTTTCCTGAAAAACACAGATATAGTCTGCTACAGAGGGTATGATGGCATTATGGAATACGGCGTCTTTTTTGGTGATATGCGAACAGACCTTGCGGATGATTGCGCTTATTTGGTTAGCCTTTGCAACGATTCTTTTTGCGGCATGCAAATCAAAATGAAAGAGCAATTTTATGAACTACTTTTCCATCTGCACTGCCACATTCCGTTTCCGAAACTGGAAGTAATAAAAGCCGCTGAACTACCCGAAACCCTCAAAAATAACTATCGGGCATTCCGGCGGCTTTATGCGCGGTTTGGGGGAGAGTGAAAGCAGCGCATGCGTCTGCCCAAACACCAGACAAACGCGCAAATACAATGGTAGGGGCGGATACCATCCGCCCGCCGTGTACGAGTGTGTCGCGAGCGGATAACATCCGCCCCTATTCTCATGTGTTCCGCCCTACAAACCAATCCCGACAACCAGTCATACGGCGACCACGAGATTCATCTCTCCGCCAACACCCTTTCCACCAGCCACGCGGCCCCATCCTCATCGCAGGGTGGCAATATCAGATCCGCCGCGGCCTTGACCGCGGGCGTGGCGTTGCCCACGGCGCAGCCGAGCCCGGCCCATTCGATCATATCCAAGTCCAAGCTGTTGTCCCCGGCGGCGGCGACGTTTTCGCGGACTATGCCCATGCGTTCGCAAATCCAGCGCAGGGCGTTGCCCTTGGTGGACAGGCGGTCGTTGATCTCCAAAAAGCCGGGCAGGCTTTGCAGCACCTGTACGGACGACGGCAGCAGGGCCGTCAGCGCCGCCACCGCGCCCACGCAACATTCGGGCGGGGCAAAGGCCAACACCTTGGGGCTGTCCGCGGGCGGGTTCTCCGCCAAGTCGGCGCGTATGCTATGGGGCAGGTGCAGCCGTTCGCAATAGATTCTCGTAAATTCGTTGTCATAGGGGGCTATCACCAGATCGCCCGAATACACCTGCGCAACCAAACCCAGTTCCCCGGCGGCCAGCAGCGCGGCGCGGACGGTCTCCCGCGCTATATATCGCGCCTGCAGAACGGTGGTAAAATCGGCATCCAAAATCACCGCGCCGCCGAAGTGCACGCTGGGCAGGCCCGTGCGCAACGTTTCCAAAATGGGCCGCGCCGCGAGCATAGTGCGCCCTGTAGCTATGATGATCTTTGTGCCCGCCGCTTTCGCGCGCTCTATCGCGGCGAGGTTGGCGGCGCTAATGCGCAAATTCTTCCCCATCAGCGTATCGTCGATATCGAAGGCGATGAGTTTGATGTTGTTTGTTTGATTCATACTTGCCTCGTTTATGAGTGAAGAGTGAAGAGTGAAGAGTTATGGTGAAAATACCTGCGGTATTTTTATTTAATTTTGGAATTCCACAGGAATTCCTACCGCAACTATTCACTATTCACTCTTACCTCTTCACTAAACCCCGCCGCCTCCACCAAATGCTTCGCCAGCACGGAAACCGTTACCGCGCCCACGCCGCCGGGCACGGGGGTATAGGCGCTCGCTTGTTCGCGCTGCGCATCTGACAAATCGCCCACCACGCGCCCATCGGGCAGTACGTTGATGGCACAGTCGATTAAAATCGGCTTATGCGGCAGTTCTATATCCGCCGCGACGCCGGGTTTGCCGACGGCGAACACGGAGAGGGGTGTATGCGCCAGCATCCATGGGTGGGAGCGCGAATGGCAAATCGTGACCGTCGCGTTCTCGCGCAACAGGAGCATGGCCAAGGGCCTGCCGACGACCGAACTGCGCCCCAGCACAGTGACATCCATTCCCTTCAGTGGGATTTGATAATGGCGCAGAAGCTCCATCACCGCCGCCGCCGTGCAGGGTGGAAAGCCATTGCCCGTGCCGTCATAAACAAAGGCGCGGCTGGCGGCGGTCACGCCGTCGACATCCTTTTGCGCGGTGATATGCTGTAAAATCTTCGTCGCGTCCAAGTGCGACGGGAAGGGCAGCAGGGGCAGTATGCCGTGGAGTTTGGGGTTGGCCGAGAGTGCGCAGAACGCATCGCAAAGTACGTCCTCCGCCACATCCGCCGGAAACTCGCACAAGGTCACGCCCAATCCGTGCTTTGTGAACGCCTTGTCAATCGAGGTGAAATAGGCCCAATCGTCCTCCTGCGCGCCCACGCGCACGACGGCCAGGGTGGGCGCAACGCCCGCCGGCGCCGGCCCGGCGGTCCTGTCCCGCAAGTCGCGCCAAATCCGCGCGGCCACGGGCTTGCCCCGGAGTTCGCGGGGTGCCTGGTTGTTTTTGTTTTCCATTCTATTATTCTCCTTCTGCTGTTTCCGCAATCACATAAAACGCAAGCGCCAACACCGTGTTCCCGGCCATATCCGTCTTGCGCTCGGCGCTGAACCGGAGATTGTTCCAGGTCCATTCATAGGGCGTGCCGCGGCGCATGGTCTCGGCGAGCTCATAGAGCAGAGCCGCGGGCGCGGGCCTGGGCGGGGTCTCGCCCGTATCCGCGAAGGTATGGAGGGCCAAAAGCATGCGCTCCATGATATTCTGGCTCTTCTCCGCCTGCAAAAAGCGGGCAAACTCCGCGTCGCTCTCGGGATCGGGCGCGCCGTCGAAAATCACAAAGGGGATATGGAGCGTGCCCGCCGTAAGCAGTGCGCCGTCCGTCTCGTTTAGTATATCCGCCGCGCGGCACTCGTAACGGCTGTCATAGATCTCGCCGTCGCGGCATTCCATGCCCTGCGCCGCAAAGGCCCGCTCCCAATTCGCGGCAAAGAGCGGGGCATAGGCGGGCGGCGCTACGGCAGGCGGCTTCTCACATTGCTTTATGAAGATCGGCGCCGCAATCGCCAGCACCACGACCAAAACGGAGCCGAAAATCCAGCGCAGCGCGCGCAGGTCTATTTGTCGCTTCTTTTTGGGCATACACGTTCCTTTCGGGCAATGGGGAAGGAAATTAATGTTCAATGCACAGCGCACAATGCGCAATGTATGCACCCTGAATCAAAGGAGAATCCGAGTATCCCTGTTTCCATTGCGCGTTGAACATTGACATTCCTACTATATCATTTTGCCGACAATTTTGATATACTTTTATGCAAATCAAGGAGGAATGGCGCATGAAAATCGGTATCATCGGCTTAGGCCACTTAGGAACGGCGGTATTGCAGGGGCTGCTGCAGGGCGGGATTCCCGCGCGGGATATTTTGGTTTGCGAATATACGGACGCGCTGGCAACGGCGGCCGTGCTCCGCTATGGCGTCCGCGCGACGACAAACGCGGATTTGCCCTGCACAGACTGCGAGGTGGTACTGCTGGCCGTGCGCAAAGCTGCCCTGGTGCAGATTGCGCCGCGTATGATTGCGACAAAGGGACAAGCTCTGCTTGTCAGCTTCCTCGCGGGCGTGACTGCCGCTGAGCAGCGCGCGCTGCTGCCCGGCTATCACATCGTCCGCGCCATCCCCTCCCTGTCGGCGGCGCAGGGCCGGGGCGTGATCGGCATAGCGGAGGACACTCTGCCCGGGGACAGAACAGCCTGCCAGAAAATATTGCCCCTGCTGGGCCGTGAAATATACGTACCCGAGACGGACTTGGAAAAGGTGACCGTCCTCGGCTCTTCCGGGCTGGGCTTTGCCGCCTATGTGCTGGATGCCTTCTCGCGGGCGGGCGCGGCGATGTTCGGCAACGCAGAGAGCGCGGAGGAGATCGTGCGCAGTATCTTCACGGACGCCCTGCGCGAAACGGATTTCGCGGCGACCCACAAAAAGGTGGCCACCCCCGGCGGCATCACGGAGCGGGGGATTGCGGCAATGGAGCGCGCGCGGTTGGAAGCGGTTTTTGCGAAAGCTCTGCAGGATGCGCTGGATAAGGCGGAGGGGAGATAGCATTGTTCGACTATCAGCAGACCGCCCTCAGCGCGGTTAGGGCATACGCAAAAGCCAGGGACGCGGAATACCTTGCCCATGTGCAACAGGTTTGTGAGCCGCTGCATGTTGACGCGCAGGCTTTGATAGACCGGCTCCGGTTCTGCGACGTCACCGTCAATTTTCACCCCGACCGCCTGACGAATAACGGAAAGACCGTACTGGAAAACCTCTTGGAGCAGGGGCTATACCACGGGCAGTTCCGCACGGGCACCTCGAACGGTGGGTTGACGACCTGCAAGGGAAGGGAGCGCTATATGTGGGAGCAGCGCCTGTTTTTCGATGCCTATCCGCCGGATGCCTTGGATCGCCCCAAATATGGCGCGCTGAACCTGTTTCACTATATAGACGGCGCGTCCGCCCGCTTCGGCGCCTGCCATTTTATCTTGAAGCGCTCCATCATCGACAGATGTACCTTTGCCTACGGAGACAGTTCCTCCCATCCGACCGCGCTGTGCACAAGCGATAGCTTTGCGTGTATTGTGGCGGAATTGCTGGACGATGTGCGGGAAAACAGGCGCATGCTGAACCGGGCCGTTTCCTTTGAGGAAGAAGCCATCGCAATCCTGTTGCATCCGCACAGCGAGAGCCAAAGATTGGGCCGGAATCTGGATTTTTGCATCGAAACGCATATCCACGGCGATATACGCTTGGACGAGGATGTGGACAGCTTCTATATGGATGAGTCCTTTATGACGACCGATTACGCGGCACAGGCGGCACGACTCTGCGACAAGTTTGGAATCGCCCTCCGGTGGATACCCCAGAGACAACTCGCACTTGCGGATATCGGCGATTTGTTTCGCGGGCCGAGGATTCCCGTCTTGGCGCGAAAGATTGACGCATTATTTGGTAATGGCTGTGGCGTAATGAATGCCGCGCTACTTGGCGAAGCCTCTCGTGACAGCATGCTGCACCCCGAAGCATGGAGCGATGTGGGGACTGCCGGGGAGCTCTTTCAGTATTGCAAGCAGCTGTGGCATACGCTTGCGTATTTTGGATAAAGGAAGTAGAAAGAAATGAAGTTATACCGTCCCGTAGGACAAAAGGAATTGGATCTGATAGCGAAAAGCGGATACAGGGCGTTCCCGCCCCGGTTGGATTGGCAGCCCATATTCTATCCTGTGCTGAACAGGGAATATGCCGCGCAGATAGCCCGCGAATGGAACGCAAAAGACGCGTTCTCCGGGTATGTCGGCTATGTATTGGAATTTGAAGTGCGTGATGCGTACCTCCAACAATTCGAGGTGCATACCGTCGGAACAAGTTGTCATCGGGAATATTGGATACTGTCAGAAAGCCTGCCGGAGTTCAACGAAAATATAATCGGAAAAATTAAAGTGGTGCGAAAGTTTGAGAATGAGACAGCGCCGAAGTAAGATAGCGGGGGCGGAGTAAATGGATGTAAAAGAACAAGTGGCGCAGCAATACGCCGACGACAAAAACCTCTCCGCGCGGATGCGCCTGTATGCCAAACACAGCACAAACAGGCAACCCTTTGCCGCGTGGCTGTGGGAACAATATGCGTTCTTTCCGCACTGCCGTATTCTCGAACTGGGTTGCGGCAACGGCAGTCTGTGGGAAGGCAGGCGTTTGCCCGATAATTGTTACATCACGCTGACCGATATTTCGGAGGGCATGCTCTCGACCGCGCACGAAAAGCTCGGCCACTGCCCGGCGTTTTCCTTTCGGCAGGCAGATATTCAGGCCCTCCCCTTTCCCGACGCAAGCTTTGACTTTGTAATCGCCAACCATATGCTCTATCATGTGTCCGATCTGTCACTTGCCTTGTCGGAAGTGCGGCGCGTGCTGAAACACGGCGGTAAGTTTTACGCAAGCACGGTCGGCAACGGCGGTTTGCATGGCTATATGCGCGACGTGCTGCAACGTCTCGCTCCGAATACAGGCGCGTTCGGGCAAAATTTCAAATTCTCCCTGCAAAACGGCGCGGCCCTGCTGGGCGAATACTTTTCCAATGTGCAGCGCAGGGACTATGCGGATAACCTATCCATAAGCGAAACGCAGGATTTGATGGACTGGCTGCAATCGACGATCAGCTTCGCCGACAACCCTGATTTTGATTATCAAGCATTTTATGATTATTTTGAGGGCATCCGAAAGCGGGACGGTGCGATACATATTCCGCAGGAGGTGGGGACTTTTCTATGCGTATCACCATTCTGAATTTCAGCGGGCGAAAAAACGGCAATTGTCACGGGATTGCGCAGGTTGTCTGTGCGGCGTTGGCGGGACACGTGCTTTCTTTGTCGGAAATGCACGATATGGAAATAGCGCCCTGCGGAAAATGCGATTATGAATGCTTCCGCGAAAACACGGCCTGCCCCTATGCCGGGGATAATTTGATCGGCATATACAAAGCCATTTGCACGGCGGATTTGGCCATCTATATCGTCCCCAATTATTGCGACTATCCTTGCGCACATTTCTTCGCGTTCAATGAGCGTAGCCAGTGCTTTTTCCAAAACGCGCCCGAAAAGCTGGATGCGTATCTGCAAGTCAAAAAGAAGTTTATCGTCGTCTCCAATACGGGCAAAGAAAACTTTTTGCAGGCGTTCCAATATCATGTGGAAGACGGCATGCCACCCGACACATTGTTTTTGGCGGCAAAAGAATACGGGAAGTCCAGTATTAACGGCGATTTAACGGACTCTGTGGACGCAATGCGCGCCGTGGCGGGGTTTGTCCGGGGCGTGAACGACATATAGGCGCGGAACCCTTTCCCCCGCGCCGCTTTTCCGCTATAATACAGATAACTCCCGCGGGGGAGCGCAAATAAAACTTCGGAGGTGGCGCATGGCAAAACTGTATTTCCGCTATGGGGCGATGGGGTCCAGCAAGACGGCAAACGCCATTATGGTGCACTATAATTACGCGGAACGGCAAAAGGCGCCGCTGCTCGCGAAGCCCTCGGTCGATGTGCGCGACGGGGCGCGGGTGATACGCTCGCGCTCGGGCTTAGAGCAGCTATGCGTGCTGTTTGAGGAGTTGGATATGGCGGCCATCGCCGGGGGGGCATATGACTGCATCATTGTGGACGAGGCGCAGTTTTTGAGCGAGGCACAGGTGGAGCGGCTGGTGGAGATTGTGGATGTACACGATACGCCCGTCATTTGCTATGGCCTGAAAACCGATTTTCAGGGCAAGCTCTTTGCGGGCAGCGACGCCCTTCTGCGCCACGCGGACGCGATTGAGGAGGTCAAAACCATTTGCTGGTGCGGCAAGAAGGCGACCCACAACGCGCGTCTCGACGGCTCAGGCCGCATGACCCGCGTGGGCGAGCAGGTGGTGCTCGGCGCGGACGACAAATACATAGGTCTCTGCCGCAAACACTGGTTCGCGGGTGAAACGGGGCCGGGCATCGTGGTGCCCTCGCGCCAATAGACTGCGTCTATTGCCCACGGATTGAAAGCTTATAATCGCTCACGCAGGGTTTTCATAGCGAATCCTTCGCAGGGTTCTGCCCTCCGAATCCTGTTCCTCACGCTCTGCCGAGCGGAGTTCTCCGTTTTCGTCATAATACAGCCACACAGAGGAAACGCCGCTGCTGTGATAGGTTCGGGTGGTCAGGACAGACAGCACGCCGTCCCGAAACTCGGCTACCAGTATTTCGTTCCCGTCGGCATTATACATATGGATGTGCTCCCACATGCCGCCATCCCATTCGGTGGTGGATCGCATGATGTTGCCGTTTTCGTACAGGTTGGTAATTCTGTAGTTGTCCTCGATTTCATGGTACGTCGTTTTCAACAAGGTTTGCCCGTCCGCATCATATATGCTCTCTTTTTGTATGAACAGTTCTCCGTTGGCGGTATAACATGCATACAGGATTTCGTTCCCCTGTTTGTTGTAGGCGTGGACAGCATATTCTGTCATAAACTCCTCGCCCGCTGCATCGCGCGAGAAATAAGTTGCGCGGGTAACGCGCCCCTCCGAATCGCGCTCGTAAACGCATTTTTCCCACTCTTCTCCGCCGTCCCACGACCATACTTCGATTTCCCAATCCTCTATGGGGTTGTACTCGAATGTGGATACTTCAAATTTGTCTATATCCGTTTTGTCTATATATATTGATCGAATCAAACACCCGTTTTCGTCATATTCCTTGTGGCTCTTTTCGATTTCTTCCAAAGCTCCCGAGAGAATGCAGCGGATTTCGTTCCCGTTTTCATCATACTCCCATCTCTTTTGCTCAATCGACCCATCCTCATATTGATAAATACGCTGCAAGGGCCGCCCGTCTTCGCGGCGCGTGTATTCCTCGCGGGAGCGCAGCTTCCCGTCGTGGTCAAGCCATAAGGTTTCCAGCAAAAACCCCTGCGCATTATAAGTACAATTGCGAATCGTGCAAGAATCCATATAACCACTATGATGCCGTTCCGCATGAAGAAAGCGCTCATCCTCGCTATATACATTTTCTTCCCACGTATCGGCCTGCAGGCCCATATAGGGTGCGGGGCGCGCGTGCGCATATAGCGGCGCGGGGGTGGGCTGGGTGGCAATGGGCGTCTCAGCGGGAGCAGTCGGAAGCGCCGCGCAATCGGTAAGGCGCGCCTGCAACTCCGAGCCCATATAAACAATCAGGCCCAGGCCCAGGAACAGGTAGACGCAGACTGCCGCAAAGGCGAGGGCAATGCTCACCCATATGGCGATGCGTTTATGTTTTGGCTGCATAAAAACTCCTCCGCCGGAAAATGGAATCAGTATAGGATGCGGTGAACGTGTGCGCAAGGGATTATGTCATAATTTCCGTTATTGATACGTTTTTTACGCAAAGCGATGGGGTATCCCCAAAAACCGACTTGCTGCATGGATTGTTTCGTCGTGAAGTTTTGGGAATAAGCTTTATTCCGCTCCTCGCAATGACGGGTATATGCAGTCGGATTCGGCGTGCCGTCATTGCGAGGAGCAGAGTTAGGCTTATTGGAACCGCCCCACGACGAAGCAATCCATGCGGACAAAATGGATGTGCAGAACCGCGAAAATTCATAATACATATGACCCTCCAATGTTGTATAATACCCCATGCATCATTTTGCCGATTATAAAACCATACTCTCCCCGCAGAACGGGATGAACGTATACCGCGGCTGCACACACGGATGCATCTATTGCGACAGCCGCAGCCACTGCTATCAGATTTTGCATGATTTCGAGGATATCGAGGTCAAACGCGACGCCGCGCGCATTCTGGACGCACAGTTGGCGCGACGCCGCAAGCCCTGCATGGTCGTCACCGGTTCCATGTGCGACCCCTATCTCCATTTGGAGGAGGAGTTGCAAGTCACGCGGCAATGCCTGCAAGTCATCGAGCGGCGGGGCTTCGGCGCGTCCGTGCTCACCAAGTCGGCGCGCATTTTGCGCGATATGGACGTCCTCCAAGCCCTCCACGCCAAGACCCGCTGCGTGGTGCAAATGACCCTGACCACCTATGACGAGGATATCTGCCGCGTGATTGAACCGAACGTGTCCACGACCGCCGAGCGCGTGCGCGTATTGGAATCCATGCGCGGCGCGGGTATCCCCACCGTCGTCTGGCTCAGCCCCATATTGCCCTTTATCAACGACACGGCGGAGAACCTGCGCGGCATCTTGGAATACTGCACGCAGGCCGGGGTGCGTGGCATTGTCTGTTTCGGCTTCGGCGTCACATTGCGCGAGGGCGACCGCGAATATTTCTATGCGCAATTGGACAAACACTTCTCCGGCGTGAAGCAGCGCTATATCAAAACCTACGGCAACGCCTATGAATGCACCAGTCCGAACCACCCGCAATTGATGCAAATTTTCACGCAATTCTGCCGCAAGCACGATATATTATATCAACCGAGCGAGGTGTTCCCCTTCCTGCACAAATTTGAGCCGCGGGAGCGGCAGCTGACGCTGGATTTTCAATGATCAGCGCGCAATGCACAAGGTTCAATGATGGATGAAACACCCTGCGCATTGTGCGTTGAGCATTGCGCATTTAGACCCATCCACGGATTTTGAAAACTGTTATCAAACTCGCACTTTTGTTGTCAAACTCAACAGTTTTGTTATCAATTTTCGATTTTTGTTATCAAACTTGACAAATTCGTTTGCAAACAGCAATATTGAACAAACACAGAGGAGCAAAATATATGCAGGAAAATGATCTGATCCGATTGGCGGAAAAAACACAGAGGATGCAGTGCGAAACCCGGGTGCTGGAAGTAAAAGCCGCGCATGAAGGTTGCCCGACTAAGCTGTTCGGCACGCTGTCGGGATTCTCCAATCAGGACGATGGCGGCATCATCCTGTTCGGCTTGGATGAAGGGAAAGGCTTCCGCTTGGTCGGCGTGTATGACGCGCAGGATTTGCAGAAGAAGGTTTCCGAGCAATGCAAGCAGATGGAGCCACCCGTCCGCCCCCTGTTCACCGTGGCGGAGTTGGAAGGAAAGACCCTTGTCTCCGCCGAGATTCCCGCCGTAGATACTTCGGAGCGTCCGGTTTATTACCGCGGCGTGGGGCGCATCAAGGGTTCCTATGTGCGCGTCGGCGAATCGGACGAGGTGATGAGCGAGTATGAGATATACAGCTATGGCGCATTTCGCAAGAGGACGCAGGACGATCTGCGGAGAGTGGAAAATGCCAAACTGTCCATGTTCAACGCCGAACGCCTGACTGCCTATCTTGCCGCCGTCAAGTCGGAACGCAAAACCCTTGCGGAGCATGTCACGGACGAAGAGATTATGGAACTGATGGGCATTGCAATGGATGGCGTGCCGACGATTGCCGGTGTGATGTCCTTTTCAAAATACCCGCAAGGCTATTTTCCACAGCTCTGTATCACCGCCGTTTCGCTTCCCGGCACAGAGATGGGGGAGACGGGGGACGATGGCGAACGCTTTATCGACAACCAGCGCATCACGGGCGCAATCCCGGATATGATCGATCCGGCCGTGGATTTCGTCAGGCGAAACAGCCGGAACAAGACCATAGTCGATGATGACGGAAGACGGCGCGACAAGCCCGAATATCCGCCCAAAGCGGTGCGCGAGGCCATACTGAACGGATTGGTGCACCGGGATTACAGCGTGCATACGCAGAATGTGCCGGTGCGCATTGAAATGTACCGCGACCGGATGGAGGTCATCAGCCCCGGCGGTTTGTATGGGAAAATCACGATTGACTCTCTCGGCAAGGTGCATCCCGAAACCCGCAACGCCGCGCTGGCCAACATATTGGAGCTTTTGGACGTAACGGAAACCCGCTATTCCGGCATTCCGACCATACGTTCCGAATGCAAAAAAGCCGGACTGCCCGCGCCGGTTTTCGAGGTTCGCAGGGGCGAGTTCAAGGTAATTTTCAAAAACAATATCTACAAAGCCGAGATCAAGCAGAACCGCAAAACGCTGCAAAGCGGCCTTCTCGAATTCTGTGCCAAACCCAGAACCAGAGGAGAAATCGTGGCGTTCACCGGATTATCCCGGGTTTGCGCCATGCAAAAAATCCTGCAACCTTTGCTGGATGCCGGTCTGTTGGAAATGACTTTGCCGGACAAGCCCAAGAGTGCGTTGCAGAGCTATGTGAGGGTATAATTATGTATAAAAAACTACTCTGCATCCTGCTAACCCTGCTCCTTCTCTGCGCCTGCGCGAGCGGGCCTGCCCTGCCGCAGACGTCGAACAACCCCGCACCGACGCTTACGCTCCCGCGCGTGCCGACGCCCGGACTCACCCCTCTGCCCGTCGTGGGCAAGCCTGCGCTCTCCCTCGCCGAGTTCCCGCGTATAGACGGCTCCACCGCCACCATACCGTTGGCGCAAGCCTTGGTGCGCGAGATCACGGGTTGCAGCGAAGCCGAGGCGGAAGCGGCGATCCAATTTTCCACCACAGACGCCAGTTACTATGCTCTTTCAAAACAGAACGCGGATCTGCTCCTGGTCTATGAAGCTTCGCCCTCGGTGGTGCAGGAACTGGACTTTGAGAGCAACTTTGACCTATACCCCATAGGCCGCGACGCGTTGGTCTTTTTGGTCAACGAAAACAATCCCGTAGACTCCCTGACAACCAAACAACTGCAAGATATATACAGCGGCCAAATCACGAACTGGCAGCAGGTAGGCGGCATTGATGCGCCCATCGTCGCCTTCCAGCGGCCCCTCCTGTCGGGCAGCCAGACCATGATGCAGAAGCTCGTGATGGGTGAGATCGCCCTGATGGACGCGCCGAACGATTACTATATCCCGGATATGCGGGGCTTGGTCAACGCGGTCGCCGCCTATAACAACGCGGGCAATGCCATCGGCTATTCCGTCTATTATTACGCAAAGAACATGTACACCCTGCCCGGTCTGAAGCTCCTGCGCGTGGATAAAACCGCACCGACGGAGCAGAGCATTGCGGCGGCGGAATATCCCTTTATCAACGAGTTTTTCGCCGTGACGCGCAAAGGAGCAGATGCCAATACAAAGCTGCTGCTGAACTGGCTGCTATCCGCGGGCGGGCAGGCCTTTATCGCGCGCTGTGGCTATGTCCCCATGCACGGCAAAGCGTTGCCACCATCCGCACAGGAGATTTCCGATACGCCCCTTTGGGATGAGAATTATTATGCCGTGCTGCCCGGAGAGAATATGATCCATCTGGTCTGGGATTGTTATGGCAGGCAGATCGGTTTCTTCTCCAAATTTGGTTTGGGGGAATATATAGCGCCGGGACTGTATACCGCGGAGGAGTTGGCGGAGCGGTTTTTGTTTGCCGACGGCAGGCAAGCGGATTTGGCAAACCCCACGGCCAATCAAGTGACCACGCGCTATGCCAACGGATTTGCGCGCTTTGACTGGGAAACGGGGCTGCTGTCCATGTATGACAAACAGTTCAATTTGCGCTATACGGTGCAGGGCAAAGCCTTGCCCGACGCAACGGACGGAGCGTATTTTTTCGATACGCTCGAAGTCTACGCGTTGGGGGAAAACGAGTTGATTTTTGTCAGGCACAGATTCATAAATGAACACGAAAGCCTGATTCCCCCGCAGATTCGCACATTGGATGGCCAACTGATTGCCACGCCGCAATTGCAGGATGCGGATGTGAGGATTGTAGGCACATTTGCCGGACAATATTTGCTGGGCGTGCAAGATCGGGCAGTGATACCCCTGTATTCCATTTATGATTTGGACGGGAAGCTGCTGGTGCGCAATGCGAATCTCGTGCTGGATGCAGAACGTGCGCAACGGTACGCCTGTGACAGCTATTATAAGGACGGCATGATTTACGGGAGCGATATGCGCACCGGTGAAGCATTTCAGTTTACGGTGGATCCTTCGAAATATGCGGTTACAAGACAAGGTGGTTTTTTTGAGAATTGCACCTATAATATAGAGGGCACTCCCTCCACGGGCAAAGTGTGTGGTTACGGAGAGGATACATATATCTACGGGGTCGCGGGTGGGCGACTGAAAGCCCTGCGGGGCGGGCAGATTTACAATTTCCCTGTAGACGCGCCCTATGCACACTTGTATGATTTCAATGATACGTTTGTCTATATCGGGATGCGAACGGAGGAAAATTTCTACGCAACAGACAGAGAAGAACTGCGCTTCCTGCAAAACGGAAAGATTCTGCAAATGGAGCGATATGATTCCGCGCGGATTGACGCAGAGTACGCGGTTGTGTGGTATTATGCGCAGAAAGAGTATGTCGTTTACGACGCAAACGGCATGGAGTTGCTCCGTGTTGCGGGCGATGAATGGAGAGCTCCGTCTTTCCATCACCTGCGCGGCGGTGTGTTTCTGAGAGAGCAAGGTTCCTATATCGGCATAGTGGATATAGAGGGCAACTGGCTGGTGCGAACGCTCAGGCCCATGCTGGCGGAGGATATTGACCGCTGGCAGCCGGTGCGGTGACGAAGAATTTTGATAGATAAAGGAGCCTTGCCCATGCACAAAAAGCTACTCTGCATCCTGCTAACCCTGCTCCTCCTCTGTGCCTGCGCGGGCGGTCCCGCCCTGCCGCAACTGACGGACAGCCCCGCGCCCGCACCCGCGCCGATAGCAGACGCGCCCATGATGCTGCTTGAGCAACTGCCCAAAATAGACGGTTCCACGGCCACCATACCGTTGGCGCAGGCACTGGTGCAATACGCCACGGGTTGCGATGCGGAAACGGCGGAGGGAGTGATTCAATTTTCCACCACGGACGCCAGCTATTATGCCCTCGCCGAAGGGAAGGCGGATTTGCTGCTGGTCTATGAGGCATCCCCCTCCGTGGTGCAGGAACTGGACTTTGAAAACACCCTTGACCTGTACCCCATAGGCAGGGACGCGCTGGTGTTCTTGGTGAATGAAAATAACCCCATAGATTCCCTGACAACCGCGCAGCTGCAAGATATATACAGCGGCAAAACCACGAATTGGAAGCAGTTGGGCGGACCGCACGCACCCATTGTCGCCTTCCAGCGCCCCCTCCTGTCCGGCAGCCAAACCATGATGCAGAAGCTCGTGATGGGTGAGATCGTGATGATGCAGTCCCCGAACGAGCTGTATATTCCAACCATGGAGTGGCTGATCAAGGAGGTCGCAGCCTATAACAACGACGGCAACGCCATCGGCTATTCCGTTTATTATTATGCGAAGAATATGTACAGCCTGCCCGGCCTGAAATTCCTGCGCGTGGAGGGCGTTACGCCCACAGAGCACAGCATCGCGGAGGAAGACTACCCGTTCATCAACGAGTTCTATGCCGTGACGCGTAAAGACGCAGATGCCAATACAAAGCAACTGGTAGACTTCCTGCTCTCCGCACAGGGACAGGCCTTTATCGCGGGCTGTGGCTATGTCCCCATGGACGGCGCCGCGCTGCCCCTGCCCGCCGCGGAAATCTCCGATATACCGCTCTGGGACGAAGCATATTATGCCGTGCTGCCCGGCGAACATATGAGCTGCTTGGTTTGGGATTGTTATGGCAGGCAGATTGGCTCCTTCTCCCGGTTCGGTTTGGGGGAATATATAGGATCCGGGCTGTATACGGCGGAGGAACTGGCGGAAACGGCGCTCTTTATAGACGGCAGGCAGTTGGATCTGGCCTCCCCCACAAACGACCAGGTGACGACCCGCTATGCGAACGGCTTCGCGCGCTACGATTGGAAGACGGGCGTCCTGTCCGTGTATGATAAACAATGCAAGCTGCGCTATACCGTGCAGGGGGAACTTGCGCCGCGCGACCCCTATGACGACGAAGGCCCCGCCGCCTTCGCGCTGGGGGCGTATGATTTGCTGTATTTCTCGCCGTGGAGCACAGGCGAGCTGATACGCCCGCAGTTGCGCACAAGGGACGGGGAATTGGTATCCTATGTCGCATTGGAAGACGAAGACGCGCTTATCGTGGGTGGCTTTGCCGGGCAGTATATCCTGGGCCTGACGATGGTGGAAGTGGAGATGGAGGATAGAACGCGGAGTACAACCGTTTATTCCATCTATGATTTGGATGGCCGCGCCCTGGTGCGGGGCATCACGCCGATAGCCCCGCCCGACTTTACGCCCGGCGGCATAGACAACAGTTCTTTGCCGGATATGTGGGAGAATCGCAGACTGATCAGCGACAGTTATTTCGCGGACGCCAAGATTTGGGACGGCGATTTTGCGGTGATCGCAGAGGGAGAAGCGGAGGACAGATGGGATTGGCCGTATGAAAAAATCGGTGATTTTGTCAGGGGTTTTACCTATGATATGGATAGCGTCCCGAGCGACGGCACGGTACGGGAAAGCGCGTGGGGCGCATTTGTGCAGGGGTTTGCGGACGGGCAGCTATATGCCATGCGCGGCGGCAAGGTATACCGATTCACCGTGGACGCGGAACGGGCGGACTTGATGGACTTCAATGATAATTTCGCATTGATAAGCACCTGGAACCCCATAGAGAGCAATTGGGAATATGAAGTGCGCTTCCTGCAAAGCGGACACAGCATAAAACCGGAACTTAAGCCTTTTCGCTACCCCGCGATGTTGAGCGAACAGCACGTCACCATATTCGAATACAGCGACGCGTATCACGTCATCTTCGACACAAGCGGCGCGGTCAGCGGAAATATCCGCCCCGACTGCTGGAATATACACGCCCTGCCCTGCGACCTGTTCCTAGTGATACGCGGCTCCTATATCGGCATCATAGACGTCAGCGGCAACTGGCTGGTGCGCACCCTCCGCCCCCTATTGGCGGAGGATATCGGGAGATGGGGGATTGGGTGAGGCAAACCGAACGCCGTAAGGGCGGCCATTGGTGCGATTGGCGAAGAAACCGCTTGCTTTCTGTCATTTTATGTGGTAAGTTCCACTAAGGTGGTGAAGTGAATGCGGCGCAGGCTGTTGCAATATATCCTCAACGCGAACCGCCTGCTGCAGAATAAACCGAAGCCCGCGGAGGAGTAGAGCGTGATTGCAAGCATGCGCGTATTGGGAATAGACCCCGGACTGGCGACCATGGGTTATGGCGTGGTGGATGCCGTCGGCAGCCGCCTTGCGGTGGTGGATTACGGCGTCCTGCAAACCGCGGCGGGCCTGCCCTTTCCGCGGCGATTGGAGTTGCTATACGAGGGCGTGAACGAGCTGCTCGCCCTGCACAAGCCCACGCATGTCGCCTTTGAGGAGCTGTTTTTCTATCAAAACACGACGACGGCTCTGCCTGTGAGTGCGGGGCGCGGCGTCGCCCTGTTGGCGGCCCAGCAGAGCGCCCTGCCCCTCTATGAATATACCCCCATGCAAATCAAGCTGGCCGTGACGGGCAACGGCCATGCAGACAAGTTGCAGGTACAGCAAATGGTGCAGCGCCTGCTGAACCTCGGCAAACTCCCCAAGCCCGACGACGCCGCCGACGCACTGGCGGTGGCTATCTGTTTGGCGGTTACGGGGAAGCATTGTTTGGAAGAGTATCGAATCTTGTAAACTTCCCGCAAAATCTTAGTGAATTCGAAAAAACGTCATTGACAGCTTGCCAAATGCGTGTTACTATCCATGATTGAAATATGATATCCATGCTGTGATAATATGCCCTAATTTCCGAAACCCCCTGCTTTTGCATTGCGAACGCTGCGAGAAACTGCGGGGGCTTGGGGGATTTTGCGCGTTATGGCGGAGCAAACGGGCCGTTTTCGATCGAAGAAAAGGCCCATGCCGCGACAGGGTGGTCTATAAAAGGAGTGTATGGAATGCTGCATGAAGTGAAGTCGGGTACCGGAACGAGAATGAGCTTTTCGCAAATCCCGGAAGTCCTCGACATGCCCGATCTGATAGAGGTGCAAAAGAACTCCTACGAGCGTTTTTTGCGCGAAGATCTGCGGGATGTGCTGGATGATATATCGCCCATCACCGACTATTCAAACAAACTCGTCCTTGAATTCCTCGATTACCGGATAGACCGGGAGAAGCCCAAATACAGCATCGCGGAGAGCAAAATGCGCGATGTCAACTTTGCCGCGCCCCTGCGGGTCAAGACGCGTCTGATCAACCGCGAGACGGGCGAGGTGAAGGAGCAAGAGGTCTTTTTGGGCGATTTCCCGCTGATGACGCCCAACGGCACCTTCATCATCAACGGCGCCGAGCGCGTCATTGTCTCGCAGCTCGTGCGTTCGCCGGGCGCCTACTATGGCTATGCCATGGACAAATTGGGCAACCGTCTCTATTCCGCGCAGGTTATCCCCAACCGCGGCGCATGGCTCGAATATGAGACCGACCAGAACTGCATACTCTATGTCAAGATAGACCGCCAGCGCAAGCTGCCGATCACGTCGCTGCTTCGCGCCATCGGCTATGGCAGCAACGAGGAGATCACGGCCCTCTTGGGTGAGGATGAGCGCCTTCTGAATACGATGCTGAAGGATACGGGCCGCACGGTCGCCGAGGGTCTGATTGAGATCTATCGCCGCCAGCGCCCGGGCGAGCCGCCCACGGAGGAGAGCGCGCGCAACCTCCTGCACGGTCTGTTCTTTGACAACCGCTATGATCTGGCGAAAGTCGGACGCTATAAATATAATAAGAAACTGAGCCTGAAGAACCGCTTGGTCGGACTAACTGCCGACGAGCGCGTGGAGAGCCCCCTGACGGGCGAGATACTCTGCGAAGCCGGTGAAGTCCTCACGCGAGCCAAGGCTGCGGAGATCGCGGACGCGGGCGTGCACGGCGTGTATGTGCGCGTGGGCGACACGCGGGCGCGCGTGGTCGGCAACCAGACGGGTTCCGCCGCGGGCTATCTGCCCTTTGCGCCCGAGGATGCGGGCTTGACCGAGGATGTGCATCTGCCCACCCTGGCCAATCTGCTGCCCGAACTGAACGCCCTCGAGGATATGGATGCCAAGAAGGAGCTGTTGCGCAGGCACGCGGGCGCGCTGATGTCCCGCAATATCATGAAGGACGATATGATCGCCTCGATCTCCTATCTGATCAACCTGCCCTATGGTATAGGCAGGACGGACGATATCGACCACTTGGGCAACCGCCGCATCCGCTCCGTGGGTGAGCTGTTGCAGAACCAAATCCGCGTTGGCCTGACCCGCATGGAGCGCACCGTGCGCGAGCGCATGGGCAGCCAGGACGTGGAAAGCGTCATGCCCGCGAACCTGATCAACATACGCCCCGTGACGGCGGCGATTAAGGAGTTCTTCGGCTCCTCCCAGCTCTCGCAGTTTATGGACCAGACCAACCCGCTCTCCGAACTGACGAATAAGCGGCGTCTGTCCGCGCTGGGGCCGGGCGGTCTGAACCGTGAGCGCGCGACCTTCGAAGTGCGCGACGTACACTATTCCCACTATGGGCGCATGTGCCCGATTGAGACGCCGGAAGGCCCGAACATCGGTCTCATCAACTCCCTGTCCACCTATGCCCGTATCAACCGCTACGGCTTTATTGAGGCCCCCTATCGCGTGATCGATAAGAAGAACCACAAGATTACGGGCGAGATCGTCTATCTGACGGCGGACGAGGAGGACGGCGCCATCATCGCGCAGGCGACCGAGAAAATAGACGAGAACGCGCACTTCTTTGCCAAGGAACGCGTCGTGGCCCGCAAGTTGGACCAGATCGTCGAGGTCAAGCGCGAAGAGGTCGACTATATGGACGTCTCGCCCAAGCAGTTGGTCTCCGTCGCCACCGCCATGATCCCATTCTTGGAGAACGACGACGCGAACCGCGCGCTGATGGGCAGTAACATGCAACGGCAGGCCGTACCCCTCTTGCGCCCCGAGGCCCCGATTGTCGCCACGGGCATGGAATATAAGGCGGCCAGCGACTCGGGCGTCACAGTCATTGCGCAGACGGACGGCGAGATCGTCTATGTCTCCGCCGATAAGATCATCCTGCGCAGTGGCGCGGGCGTGGATTACAGCTATCCGCTCGTGAAATTCGACCGCAGCAACCAGGGTACCTGCCTGAACCAGCGCCCCGTCGTCAAAAAGGGCGATATCGTCCAAAAAGACGACGTGCTGGCCGACGGCGCGGCCACCCAGGGCGGCGAGATCGCGCTGGGCCGCAATATCCTCATCGGCTTTATGAACTGGGACGGCTATAACTACGAGGATGCCGTACTGATCTCCGAAAAGTTAGTCAAGGAAGACGTATACACCTCCATCCATATCGAGGAGCACGAGTTAGAGGCCCGCGACACCAAGCTGGGACCGGAAGAGATCACCCGCGATATCCCCAACGTCGGTGAAGACGCGCTCTCGCAACTCGACGAGGGCGGCGTTATCCGCATCGGCGCGGAGGTCAAGAGCGGCGATATATTGGTCGGCAAGGTCACCCCCAAGGGCGAGACCGAACTGACCGCGGAGGAGCGCCTGCTCCGCGCCATCTTCGGCGAAAAGGCCCGCGACGTGCGCGATACCAGCATGCGCGTACCCCACGGCGAGGGCGGCGTCGTCGTCGACGTCAAAGTTTTCACGCGCGAGAACAAGGATGAACTCTCCCCCGGCGTGAACGAGAGCGTGCGCGTGTATATCGCGCAGAAAAGAAAAATCTCCGTGGGCGATAAGATGGCGGGCCGCCACGGCAACAAGGGCGTCATCTCCCGCATCCTGCCCGAAGAGGATATGCCCTTCCTCGCGGACGGCACCCCCCTCCAGATCGTGCTGAACCCGCTGGGCGTGCCTTCGCGTATGAATATCGGCCAGGTGCTGGAATTGCACCTTGGCATGGCCTGCAAGAATATCGACAAGGAGAACGGCGGCATCCGCATCGCGACCCCGGTCTTTGACGGCGCGATCGAAAAGGATATCGAGGACCTGCTGCTCGAGGCCGGCTGCCGCGGCGACGGCAAGACCACGCTCTATGACGGGCGCACGGGCGAACCGTTCGAGAACCTCGTCTCCGTCGGCTATATGTACTATTTGAAGCTCCACCACCTGGTGGACGACAAGATACACGCCCGCTCCACGGGACCCTACAGTCTCGTCACCCAGCAGCCGCTGGGCGGCAAGGCGCAGTTCGGCGGCCAGCGTTTCGGCGAGATGGAAGTCTGGGCGCTCGAGGCCTACGGCGCCGCATACACCTTGCAGGAGATCTTGACCGTCAAGTCGGACGATATGATAGGCCGTGTCAAGACCTATGAGGCCATCGTCAAGGGGGAGAACGTACCGCCCGCAGGCGTGCCGGAATCGTTCAAGGTGCTGATTAAGGAATTGCAGTCCTTGGGTCTCGATATCAAGGTGCTGAGCGAAGCGCGCGAAGAGATCGTCATTGGCGAGGACGACGAGGACGATGTGCGGAGCACGAACCTCGACGTTATCGCGGACACGGTCGATGCGCCGCGCCTGCCCGAAGAGGAGGACGAATTCGACGAGTTCGACGATCTGGGCGACCTCGGCGACGCGGAAGCGGACGAGGAAGAGGAAGAGACGGATGCGTTCGGAGACGGCGACCTGTTCGGTGACGAGGACGAGGACAAGGAGCCCGAACCCGAGGAACTGCTCGACGTGGACGCGCTGATCAAGGCGGACATTGCGGAAACCGACGACTTTGAGTAAAAGAGGAAGATAAAATATGTTTGATCTGACCAATTTTGACGCGTTGAAAATCGGGCTGGCCTCCCCGGAGAAGATTATGGAGTGGTCCCACGGCGAGGTCAAGAAGCCGGAAACCATCAACTACCGCACCCTGAAACCCGAACGGGACGGGCTCTTTTGTGAGCGCATCTTCGGGCCGACCAAGGACTGGGAATGCCACTGCGGCCGCTATAAGCGCGGGCGCTATAAGGGCATCATCTGCGACAAGTGCGGCGTCGAAGTGACGCGCGCCAAGGTGCGCCGCGAGCGCATGGGCCACATCGAATTGGCCGTGCCGGTCTCCCATATCTGGTATTTCAAGGGCATACCCTGCCGCATGAAGATGCTGCTCGATATGAGCCCGAAGGAATTAGAACAGGTTTTGTATTTCGCCGCCTATGTCGTCATCGACCCCGGCACGACGAATCTGATGAAGAAGCAGGTCATCTCCGAGAAGGAATACCATGAGTACCGCGAGGTCTACGGCGCCAAGAGCTTCCGCGCGGGCATGGGCGCCGAAGCCATACGCGAACTGCTGGCCGGGCTGGATTTAGAGAAGTTGAACGACGACCTGCGCCGCGAGGTGGACAACAGTTCCGGCCAGCGCCGCCAGAACGCGATCAAGCGTTTAGAAGTCGTCGACGCCTTTATCAAGAGCGGCAACCGCCCCGAGTGGATCATCCTGACCGTGCTGCCCGTTATCCCGCCCGAACTGCGCCCCATGGTGCAGTTGGACGGCGGCCGTTTCGCGACCTCGGACCTGAACGACCTCTACCGCCGCGTGATCAACCGCAACAACCGCCTGAAGCGGCTCCTCGAACTGCGCGCGCCGGATATCATCGTCCGCAACGAGAAGCGCATGCTGCAGGAAGCGGTCGATTCGCTGATCGACAACGGACGCCGCTCCCGCCCCGTCACGGGTCCGGGCAACCGTCCCCTCAAATCCCTCTCCGACCTCCTGCGCGGTAAGCAGGGGCGTTTCCGCCAGAACCTCTTGGGCAAGCGCGTCGACTATTCGGGCCGTTCCGTCATCGTCGTCGGGCCGGATCTGAAGATGTATCAGTGCGGTCTGCCGAAAGAGATGGCCCTCGAACTGTTCAAGCCCTTCGTCATGAAGAAGCTCGTCAAGGCGGGTCTGGCGGCCAATGTCAAGGGCGCCAAGCGCATGGTCGAGCGCAATGCCGAGGCCGTCTGGGGCGTGCTGGAAGAGGTCATACGCGACCATCCCGTGCTCCTGAACCGCGCGCCGACCCTGCACCGCTTGGGCATTCAGGCCTTCGAGCCCGTGCTGGTCGAGGGCAAGGCCATACGCCTGCATCCCCTCGTCTGCACCGCGTTCAACGCCGACTTTGACGGCGACCAGATGCCCGTGCACGTACCCCTTTCTGTCGAAGCGCAGGCGGAAGCGAGATTCCTGATGCTCGCATCGAATAATATATTGAAGCCGCAGGACGGCAAGCCCGTCGTCGGCCCCACGCAGGATATGGTCATCGGCTGCTATTACCTAACCCTGTCCGACGACAAGGCCAAGGGCGCGGGCAAGGCGTTCTCCTCCGAGGAGGAGGCCGAGATGGCCTATCGCACGGGCGAATTAGCCCTGCACGCCCCGGTCAAGATTCGCATTGAGCGGGTCTATGAGGACAGGATACTGCGCCGCGTCGTCGATACGACCCTGGGCCGCATCATCTTCAACAACGCCATCCCGCAGAACCTCGGCTTCGTTCCGCGCGAGACCGAGGCCGACGCCTTCCGCTTGGAGATCAACCAAACCGTCACCAAGAAGACCCTGAACGAGATCGTCGACCGCTGCTATCGCAGGCACGGCGCGGCGAAGACCTCCGAGGTGCTGGACAATATCAAGAAATTAGGCTTCACCTATTCCACGCGCGGCGGCATCACGGTCGGCTATCTCGATATGGTCGTACCCGAAGAGAAGCCGGCGATGATCGCAAGGGCCGAGGAGAAGGTCGTTATCATCGACAACGAGTTCCGCATGGGCTTATTGTCCGATAACGAGCGCCGTCAGCGCGTCATCTCCGTCTGGGACCAGACGACCAAGGACGTCACCGACGCCCTGATGGCCAGTCTCGACGCCAAGAACCCCATCTTTATGATGGCCGATTCCGGTGCGCGCGGCAGCAAGGCGCAGATCCGCCAGTTGGCGGGCATGCGTGGTTTGATGGCCGACCCCAGCGGCGAGATCATCGAGGTACCTATCCGCGCGAACTTCCGCGAGGGTCTCTCTGTCCTCGAATTCTTCGTCTCCTCGCACGGCGCGCGCAAAGGCTTGGCTGATACCGCGCTCCGCACGGCGGACTCGGGCTATCTCACCCGCCGTCTGGTCGACGTCTCGCAGGATGTCATCATCCGCGAGGAGGATTGCTTTGAGGCCCGCAGCCGCGCGCCCAAGGGCATGCTGATCTCCGCCATTGAGGAGGGCAGCAAGATCATCGAACCCCTGCAGCGCCGCATCATAGGCCGCAACACGATAGACGCCGTCCTGCACCCCGCGACGGGCGAAGTGATCGTCCCCGCAAGCTCCCGCATCACCCACGAACAGGCCCAGATGATCGAGGACGCGGGCATCGAGAGCGTGCTCTGCCGCTCTGTGTTCGCCTGCTGCTCCGAGCACGGGGTCTGCAGCAAATGCTATGGCGCGAACCTCGCGACAGGCGGCAAGGTCGAAATCGGCGAAGCGGTGGGCATCATCGCCGCGCAGGCCATCGGCGAACCCGGCACCCAGCTCACGATGCGTACCTTCCAAACGGGCGGCATCGCGTCCGCCGAGGATATCACCCAGGGTCTGCCCCGTGTCGAAGAGCTCTTCGAAGCGCGCAAACCCAAGGGCCTGGCCGTCATTTCCAAGATATCGGGCCGCGTCGAAATCGACGTGAACAGCCACAAGGCCATCGTCACGGGCAATACGGAGGAGGAAGCGGGGGAGACCGAAAGCTATGTCATCCCCTACAACGCCAAACTGAAAGTCCGCAGCGGCGACTATGTGGAAGCGGGCGACGAACTGACGGAAGGCTCCGTATACCCGAACGACATACTCGAAATCAAGGGCGTCAAGGGCGTACAGGCCTATCTGCTCAAGGAAGTGCAGAGCGTATACAGTCTCCAGGGCGTGGAAATCTCCGATAAGCATATCGAGGTGATCATACGCCAGATGCTGCGCAAAGTGCAGGTCGAGGACGCAGGTACAACCAAGCTGCTGCCCGGCGAATTGGTGGATATCTTCCGCTTCGAAGAGGAGAACGAGCGCGTGCTGCTCTCGGGCGACGAGGATGTGCGCCCCGCGATCGCCAAGCGCCGCCTGATGGGCATCACCAAGGCCGCCCTCGCCACGGACTCCTTCCTCTCGGCGGCGTCCTTCCAGGAGACGACCCGCGTGCTCACCGAGGCCGCCATCAAGGGCAAGGTAGACCCCCTCGTCGGCCTGAAAGAGAACGTCATTATCGGCAAACTCATCCCCGCGGGCGTGGGCCTGCGCCGCTACGCGAATCCCGAACTGATCGACGCGCGGCGGATGGATGTGATTGGGTGAAGTAAGAAGTAATAATGCAGAATGCAGAGAAGTTCTTGCGATGCAAATGTGGTTAAGCGTTGCATATGCAAGCCAGCCATCCCTGCTCTAAACCTCTCTGCATTATTACCTATTACTTTACGATTTAGAAAACCACGGAGGTATAAATGAAACCCGCAAACAACATAAACTGCCCCCTCCACAAAACCGAGACCTGCGCCGTCATGCATATGCGCAACTGCAAGCGCTGCCCCGTACCCCAGCAGGGCGTGGTGAGCCGGGATCTGGTCGAGGACGTCGCCCTCTTCTCCTCACTGCTGCCCGTGGACGGCATCGCAAAGCTCTTCGAGAGCGGGGAATGCACGCTCTGCAAGGGGGCTAAAGGCAGCTCTACCGGCTTTGCCATCTATGATATGGCGCACGCGGAGCCCAAGCGCATCCAGCGCAAGAGCATCTTCACGACGCAAGGGCGCTCGGGCTTTATGGTGCCGCTGCAATTCGCCTGCTGCAAAAAGTGCCGCGGACGTCTGCTCTGGCTCGAATATTTGCCCATGCTCGGCGCGATACTCGGCGTCGCAATCGGCGTGCTGCTGACCATCAGCGAAGCGGGTACCGTGGAGCTGAAAGCCGCCTTTCCCGCCCTGCCGCTGGTCTTGGTCGCGGGCGGGCTCCTCGTCGGCTTTTTGTTGGGCCACGCCATACGTCTCATCCTGCGCCACCGCTGGAAGAAGCAGATGTACCTCGATATACACGCCCACCCGACGGTCGCCGCCATGGAATCCATGGGCTGGTTCTCCGTCTTCGGCGGCAACACAGGCAGGCTCGTCCTCACCAAGCGCCGCATCAACCAGGGACTCGGCACAGCCACCGACGCGGAACTGAGCGCCGAATTCTGGCCGGAACCGGATTTCGACGCATGCAACAACAACGAATAAAACGTAGGGGCGGATAGCATCCGCCCGTTGTTTTTTCCGCGAACCCGTATGGAATACATGTAATACAGCACAAAGGAGCGATATATGAAAAAAGCTATCATCCTGACAGCATTTGCAATCCTCGTGACAGCAATCATGGCATGCACCCCAACCCCAACGCTGTCTCCTACCGCAGAACCGCAAACACGGCGAACCCCCGCGCCTACGATTAATGACTCTCCCGCCCCCGCAAAACCCGTTATCTACCTATACCCCGAAACCCCCACCGAAATAAGCGTCAAACTCCAATACAACGGCACCCTCGACTGCACATACCCCGCCTACGACAACGGCTGGAACGT
>Ga0123353_10000288_pt1 | contig 62588 bp, 55 predicted proteins | sample TergutLab28metaG_3_FD_92763 | JGI IMG/M metagenome (GOLD analysis project Ga0123353, IMG submission 92763) | Labiotermes labralis P3 segment gut microbial communities from Petit-Saut dam, French Guiana - Lab288 P3 | ecosystem: Host-associated > Arthropoda: Insects > Digestive system > Gut ... | reverse complement strand
CGCTGCTGCGCACTTAGCATGATCACCGTGTTCTCCATATGACACCTCCTACAGTTCTTACCGTAAGTTTATCATATGTTGCATTGATTGTCAAGTATTAGTGCGGACTAGGTACTACAGGTTTTGCGTGTCGCACGAGGAACGCGGCGCTTCGCGCGTGCCCTGCACCACCCCCTCGGTGCTTCGCACCGGCCCCCCAAGGGTGGCATCCTGACGAAGCGGGCAGTTTTTCAACAGACTACACATTGTAGCCGGTTGCCGTCATGCGCTGTCATTTTCAACTGGTAACAATTTGTTGCCAGTTGATGACGTTGAGCTTTTTGTATCGCTTGCCAGTCGACTACATTTTGTAGTCCCCTGCCGCCAGCAGCGCCGCCTCCCCGAACGCCCGGCCGATCCGCTGCGTGCCATCCGGCAGGGCGAGGGCGGGCAGGCCCGCCAGGCTGGGCGTCACCAGGCTGCTTGGGTCCTCCGCGCAGGCGGAGAGGGCGTCGCAGGTTGCGAGGGCCTCCAGCAGGGCCTGCCGGACCAGCCGCCGGGCGCGCATGGCCTGCACGTAATATTGCTCATACTGCCCCGCGCTGAGTACCAGATTCCCCAGCAGGACGCTGCGCTTCGCCTCGGGGCCGAAGCCCTCGCTGCGGCTGAGGACGTAGCTCTCGCGCAGGTTTTTGGCCTTTTCGCTGGCGTGGCCGTACTTGATGCCGTCGAAGCGCGCGAGGTTGGAGCTGGCCTCGGCGGCGGCGAGGACCTCAAAGGCGGGGAGGGCGTAGTCGAGATTGGGCATGGGCAGGACACGCCCCTGCGCGAGGACACCCCCCTGCGTCAACGCTTCTGCGAAGCGCTGACGCTGTCCCCCCTCGCAGGCGAGGGGGGCTTTAGGTGCGTCTGCGGACATGCTGTCGCGCTCATCCTTGCCCTTGATGATGGCGAACAGTGCCGCGCAGTCGGCGGCGCTGCGGGCGATGGGGCCGATCTGATCCATCGACGACACATAGGCCACCAGGCCGAAGCGCGACACCGCCCCGTACGTCGGCCGCAGGGCGAACAGGCCATGGCGGGCAGCGCTGCGCCGCAGAGCCCCGCCTGTGTCGCTCCCCAGGGCGATGGGGGCCTCGCCCGCCGCGATCGCCGCCGCCGCGCCGTCGACGGCGTTCGTCATGCCGAACTCGCTCACGCGGGTTTTGCCGATGAGAATCATGTCGGCGGCGTTGATTTTCTCTATCACAGCCGCGTCGTAGGGCGGCACGAAGCCCTCGAGCGCCTTCGAGCCCGCGCAGGTCGCGATGCCCTTCGTGCAGATGAGGTCGTCCACGGCCACGGGCACGCCCGCCAATGGCGAGCGCACGTCGCCGGCATCCAGGCGGGCTTGGATTTCAGCCGCCCGGGCATAGGCTTGTTCGCGGCATAGCGCGGCAAAGTTGGCCTGGCCCCCGGCCTCAATGGCGGCATAGCAGGCGTCCAGAGCCTGGGTGATTTTCAGCTCTCCGGTGCGGAGCTTTTGGGCGAGGGTGAAGGCGGTGGTGGTGATAGGCATGTGGTTCATCCTTCTTTGTCATTGGGCTTGTCGTGCTTGGCGGGTTTTGCGGCTTTGATTTTCTGGATGTTGAAGAGTTCGTCTATAACTTTGGCGTAAGCTTCATCCTGTTTTTCTATGGTGGAAATACGTCGAATAATATCTACTGTGGAAAGGAAAACTTCGACTTCATGAAGAGAGTCATAATACCTATTTAATTGAGTAGTAGATTTGCGATGCATCCAAAAAAAAGTTGCTGTAATGAATGCAGAAACTGCAGAACCAACCGTGGCTATGATCACAGCATCGGTATCCTTTTTGGTTGCTGCCCAGATGCCATAGCCAATCGCAACTAATCCTCCAATGCAAGCGAGAGAAGAAAATGCAAACGATAGATTTGCATGCCACTTGCTAATTCGAAAATAAGCTTTCGCACCCCTCAGGTTCTTCATCTGCAACCGTTGGAGATCCAAATCCTGTATCTGCTGCTTGAGCGCATCAATTTCTTGCTTTTCCTGTGTTTTTTTGGATTCTAATTCATTAAGGCTTTCCAGCAGCTTATTACGCGTTGCATCGACTGCTATATCTTCACTTTTTTCCCGATTTTTCTGCGCCCACAATACCACTACCGAGCATAAAACAACCATGCCAACTAACAATCCAAAAATCTTTGCCAGAGTGATCCACATGGATACATCATTCACAGAATCTTCGATAATCCACTTAGGAAGTGTTAAAGAAAATACTATTCCCATAACTAAAAATAAAGGCAATGACGCCTTATCAATGGCATTACTTGTTTTTTCTTTCATCTTAATCTCCTTCCCATCATTCCACCGCCCGGTGCACAACAAACGCCCCGCCCTTGACCCTTGCCGCATTGGACAGCAGCAGCTCGTTGTCCATGGAGGGCAGGGCGACGTCCTCGCGGGTGACGTTCTCCAACGGAAGCACGTGCGTGAGGGGCTCCACGCCCTGGGTGTCCAGGGCGGCGAGGGGGGCGAAGCTGTCCACGGCGGATTGCAAATCGGCCAGGGCGGCGGCGCGCTCGGCCTCGGTTAAGGCGATGGCGGACAGGGCTTCGAGGGATTGGACGAGTTCGAGATCGATGGTCATAATGCACCTCATTTGTGGATTTAAAGCCCCCTTCGCTTGCGAGGGGGGTGGCGCCGCAGCGCCGGGGGGAGTGCGTGTCTACAATTATATCACACCGAAAACCAGATTGCAACGAAAAAATGCTTGCCAGCCGCTAACTTATGTTCATTGCATGGTGGTTAAGCGACGCGGGAAATTTCATGCCCATGCGTCTGTGCTGCATAACGCATCGGCGCCCGCAAAGCCGTGCCGCCTGTGGCGGCAGTGCTTGGCGGGCGCCGATGACGTCGTGTCATCAGGCAGGAGACGCATTGCTTTGCGTTTCGGATTCTTCACAGCAGCGCCTGGATCACCACCGCGATGGCCGCGCCCAGGCCCGCCGAGGCCAGCAGCGCGCCGGCGGTCATGAGCCTGGACTGCGCGATTTTGCTGGGGGGCGGCGCGCTGGTATTGTTCGCCACGGCATTGGCGCGGTCGCGCAGCGTGCCCTCGCTGAGCGCCGAGTACTCCGGCTTCACGAAGAAAATCACCCGCTCAAAATATTCGCAGCCGCTTTCCATGACCTCGATGACCCTGTGGTTGACGCCCTTGATCATTGCGATGCCCCCGCTTTCCCCATTGGTATTTATTTTAGTCTTGGCGGGAGAGGGGGCGGATATGCATGCGTTTTTCTCTGCAGCGTTTTGGGGAATTTGAAAAATCCCCCTTGACAACTGCGCATAGCCGGTGTATAATACAGTTGCAAGGGGTTGCCGTTGCAGGCGGTTTCCCGCCGAATAGCATGACTAAGCCGCTTTACTTTTGACGGGAGAGCGGCTTAGTGCTTTTTGCTGTCAAACAGCTTTAGCACCAATGTAGCAAACGCAATGAGCATCAGCATCAGACCGATAAAGTCTTGTAGCGTAATATTCTCCATCACGTACCCTCCTTTCTATTGGACTTCGTCAAAGACTACATCCCTGGAGGGCTTGGCGGCCGGGTTCCCCACCGGCGACCGCCTTGCATGAACCGCCCGCATTCGGAGCGCAGGCGCTCCTATGCAACATGGTGATTATATCACAAATTATTCCAATACGCAAGGGCTTTTCACAAAAATTGTCGATTTAAAGCACGCCGCAAATCCATCAACTCCGACCTTGCATTTGCTTGAAACTTGTGCTATACTGTACCACAATGAATCATCAGGAGGGCATCATGAAACTGCTCATCACGGGCGCGGCCGGGTTCATCGGCAGCAACTTCAGCTTTTACTGGCGGAAAAACCGCCCGGAGGACAGCCTGGTCCTGCTGGACGCGCTGACCTATGCGGGGAACCTCAATACCATCCTGCCGCTGCTGGGCGAAAACCTGCCCGTGAAGTTCGTGCATATGGACATCACGGACCGGGAAGGCATCGACGCTCTGTTCGAACGGGAGGGCTTCGACGCCGTGGTGAACTTCGCGGCGGAAACCCATGTGGATAACTCCATCACCGGGCCGGAGGTGTTTCTGCGCAGCAACATCCTGGGCACGCAGGCGCTCATGGAGGCCTGCCGCAAGTTCGGCGGCCTGCGCTTCCACCAGGTGTCCACCGACGAGGTCTACGGCGACCTGCCCCTGGATAGGCCCGATCTGTTCTTCACCGAGGAGACGCCCGTCCAGGCATCGAGCCCCTACGCGGCCTCCAAGGCCGCCGCCGACCTGCTGGCGTTGGCGTACTTCCGTACCTACAACCTGCCGGTGACGATCTCCCGCTGCTCCAACAACTACGGGCCCTACCAGTTCCCCGAGAAGCTCATCCCGCTGATGATCATCCGCGCGCTGCAGGATATGCCCCTGCCCGTCTACGGCACGGGGCTCAATGTGCGCGACTGGCTGCACGTGGACGACCACTGCCGCGCGATCGAGGTCATCCTCATGCGCGGGGCGCCGGGCGAGGTCTACAACATCGGCGGGCACAACGAGCGCGACTGCCTCACCGTGGTGCGCACGATACTGGAGCACCTAAACAAGCCCGAAAGCCTCATCTCCTTTGTGGAGGACCGCGCGGGGCACGACCTGCGCTATGCCATCGACCCGGCGAAGATTCACAACGCCCTGGGCTGGCTGCCGGAAATCCCCTTCGAGCACGGCATACGCCAGACCGTGCGCTGGTATGTGGAGAAACCCGGCTGGTGGGGCGCGATTTTGGACGGGAGCTACCGTGAAGTTTAGAATCACACGGCTGCAACATAAAAAGAGAGAGGGCACCTCCACCTGGCGCATACAGGCCGGGAAGGCGAGCTATATCATCAAGCACTTCTCCAAGCCGGAGAACAGGCGCGAAATCGAGAATTACCGCATATTGCAGTCGCTGGGCATACCCACGCCGCGCGTCATCGCGCAGGGCAAGAGAACCCTTCTGCTGGAGGATCTGGCGAACGGCCCCTGGCGCCTGGGCGTGAAGGAGGACATGGACGACCCGGCTGTGGCCGTTCTGGTCGCCGCATGGTATAGGCAATTACACGAGAATGGCAGAGCGTACGCGCAAACCCATGATCTCTATGACGAAACGGATTTTTATATTAATCCGAAAAACCTGGCCCTCATCGGCCGGAAAACCGGCGCGGAGAGCCTGCCTATCTGGCCTGTGCTCACAGAGAGGCTGCCGCGCATCAAGCAGGCCGCCATGGCCCTGCCCCGCACGCTGACATACAACGATTTTCATTACAACAATCTTGCCGTGGCCAAAGACGGCAGCGCAGCGCTTGTGTTCGACTACGACATATTGGGCAAGGGCTATGTGTATGGGGACATTCGCAATATCTGCTATAACATGGGCGAAGCGGCGAAGGAGGCTTTCTTTGCGGCCTATGGAGAATTTGACAAGACAGAAATCGTGATAGACGACATAGCCGGCGTGCTGGTCTCGCTGGGCTATATCTGTCATTTGGACAAAGAAAAATTCCCCCGCTGGGGGGAAGGGGTGTTAGGTGTTTTGAAGGGGTGGACGGAAAAAGATTTATTTCTGCCTCTTTAAAAACCCATACGCCCTGCGCATGGTGTTCCTGTCGTTGTCAAACTTGAGCATCTGCATGGCCTTGTGGTAGTCCACCCAGAGATAATCCTCAATCTCGGCCTCCTGCACGGTGATGCGCCTGTCGTGCGCCTCGGCCAAAAAGATGGTGACGCTCTTCTCGATCACGCCGGAGATCACGTACTCCGACTGGCACGAGAACCCGGGCAGCAGCCGGATGCGCAGGCCGGTCTCCTCGCGCACCTCCCGCCGGGCGGTCTGCTCGGCGGTCTCGTAATTTTCCACGTGGCCCTTGGGGAAGCCCCAGTTGGCGCTGCGGCGGTTCTTGATGAGCAAAAAGCGCGGGCCCTCCGGCGTGCGGCTGAACACCACAGCCCCGCAGGAGCGCTCGTAGAGGCAGTGGCAGCGGCAGTCCGCCGGGTCCAGGGCGAAGCGCAGCGCCCGGCGGATCTGCCCGACGATGTAGCGGCTGCGCCCCGGCGCGGCCACGGCGATGCGGCGGCCTTCGCCGCAGTAGATCATGGCGATCACGCGGCCATCGAAGAGCTTCACGGGGTGGCGCGGCCCGAGGATGAACACGCCGTCCGGCCTTTCGCCCTCCGGCGCGGGGCCCACGAGCTCGCCGTAGTTCGCGCCGTATACCGTTCCGTTCTCGTCGAAGGGCGTGCCCAGCGGGTGCGTCACCTGCACGCGGACCAGCTTGCCCAGCAGGCCCGGCCCCTGGAGGGGGGCGCCGTCCATCTGTTCCATCTGTGCCTCCATGCGGCTCTTCTGCCGAACCCGGTTCGGCATAGGGAAAATTATACACGGTTTCGCCGGAAAACACAAGAGGAAAATTCGCGCCTCTTGACTTTTTCCCGTTTTCTGATATAATTAAGAGAGAAGGGCAACACATGGGGGATGGCCGTGAAAAAGCATCACATAGGGGCATATACGGCGAGCCTGCTGGCGCTGGTGCTGCTGGCGGCGGTCTCGCTTGAGCTCGCGCGCAGGAGCGCCAACCCGCCCGCGTTTCTGGAGGCGCTGATCAACGTGGAAGCGACGGCGCCGCCCGAGACCGTGCCGCCGGAGCTCCACGGGGTGAAGGACATCGTGATTGGGCTGTGCGGCTCGCCGGCCTACCGCGCGGGCGTGAGCGCCACCGGCGGCGCGGGCGAGGCCACCCTGGAGGTGGACAGCGCCGGCGTGGATACGAACACGCCCGGGGAATATACCGTCATCTACATCGCGCGCGACGCCGCCGGCAACGAGACCAGGCGCGAGGCCAGGGTCACGGTCACCTCCGTTACGGAGGAGCAGCTGAGGGAGCTGGCGGACCCCATCCTGGAGGAGATCCTCCTGCCCGGTATGAGCGACACGGAGAAGGCCCTGGCCATCCACACCTGGGTGCACGGCAACATCGCCTACACCAACACCGGGGAGAAGGACAGCGTGCTGGACGGGGCCTACAACGCCCTGCACCTGCGCTACGGCGACTGCTACACCTTCTACGCCCTGGGGAAATATTTCCTCGCCCGCGCGGGGATAGAGACCATCGACATGCGCCGCGTGCCGCAGGCCGAGACGAAGCACTTCTGGCTGTTGCTGAACTTGGGGGAGGGATGGCGCCACTTCGATACCTGCCCCGTGCTGCGCGAGCACGCGCAGGACCGCGCGCGCTACGGCTTCATGATGACGCAGGCGGAGGCCAACCACTTCGCCGAGGCCTACGACCGCCCGGACTACTACAGCTTCCCGCCGGAATGCCTGCCGGAGGGCGTGGAGATTGTGCCGTGACGGCATTGCCGCGCGAAGCCTTATTTTTTGCTGGAGGTGTCTTATAGTGATATTTGACAAAAATCAAACTGTATTCAAAGATTGCATACAGGAAAAAGTATGGGAAATCGGCACGGGCTTGCTTCCTCTTGAGATTACGCTGCCGTATGTGCCCGCTGAATACAAATCCGCTTGCGGGGATTTGTATCATTTCACACATACATTGCTTGCGGACATGTATGAAAACCCCGATCTTTTCGGGTTTGCGGTTGATCCATCCAAGCAGGATTATGAGAATAAAAAACAGGTTGAATTTTACTTTTGGTTCCTCGGCGGCCTGATAAACCTGGTCGGGAATCAATACGAAATGCCGTCGGATAAATTTTATAAGCTGATCAGGAAATTCAATCCATTGAGCGTAGAAATGCTGAAAAAGCACGGATTTATCTTTGAAGACAGGGGCGGCGCCGTAGTTGTCAGCAACGGCATATATCCCGATATGCTGGCAGGATCCAAAGCGGTTATTGAAGCGGGATATGCCAATTATCAGGTGAATCGTGACAATTTTTTGATGTACTGCGATTTTCGCGCGTTCGCCAAATACAAACGCACGTATGAGGACCTGCATTTTGTCTTCGGTGATGACACGCGCAGGCTGGCGCAGCAGCTGCATGCGTACAACGTAAGCCAAAAAATAGCGCCGCAAAAGTGTACTTATTTTTACAGGGTCGAATACAAGCAGAAAGGCAAAATTGTCTATATTTCAAATTTATCTCCAAAGAATCAGCTTAGAATCTACATAGGCTTCGCCGAAATAGACGGAGAAGCGTATAAAATGATGGAAGACGAAATCCGCCGCTATGACGACTGCGATGAATTCGCGGAATTCTGTCGGAGCAACCTAAAAAAATGTACAAATTGCAGTCCGGGTTGCAACAAAAAGAATAGTACAACAGAAATATTTGGCAAAAAAACATTCGTGAGCCAGCCATACATCAGGATAGTCGCTCCAAAAGAACAGGACTTGAAGCATATATTCAGGTTGATTGAACTGAGGTCTATGCTGATAAAAGCGGGAATATCGGAGACATTTTATCCGGGCAACGGTTGAAAATAAGCATCGAGCAATATGGAGGGGCTATTCATGACGGAACGCGAACGTTTCAACAAAACCCTGCGCCGGGAACCCGTACCGGGGCTCGTGCCGACTTTTGAGCTGGAATTTTATCTCACCATGGAGGCCTTCGGGCGCGTGCACCCCAGCCACCGGCGCTACGGCCAGTGGAAGCAGATGAGCCGCAGCGAACAGGAGCTGCACCTGCGCGACATGGCCGAGGTCTATGTGGGCTTCGCGCGGAAATACGGGCACAGCGCGATCCACGTCAACGCGGCGCCGGGCGGCACGGAGACGAAAATCCGCGTGCTGGAGTACATGCGCGAAATCGCGGGCGATGCGTTCGCCCTGCTGGTCTACTGCGACCCGACGTTCAGCATCCCCGGCGGGGGGCAGATGATGGCCTTCGCCGAGCGGCTCTACGAGGACAGCGGCGGCCTGCACGCCGAGGCGACCGCGCGCACGATAGGCGCGCTCTACGAGACCGAGCGCATCGCCGTGACGGGCCTCATCGACGGGGTGTGCATGTGCTCGGACTACTGCTTCAACGCCAACCCCTTCTTCAGCCGGGCCATGTTCGCCGAGTACATCGTGCCCTATCTCAAGCAGAGCATCGAGGCCTGCCACGACATGGGCCTGCTGTGCATCAAGCACACCGACGGCAACATCATGCCCATCGTTGACCTCATGGTGGATTGCGGCCCCGACGCCCTCCACTCCCTGGACCCCCAGGGCGGCGTGGACCTGGCCGCCGTGAGCCGCGATTACGGCGACAAAGTGGCTCTGTGCGGCAACGTCAACTGCGCCCTGCTGCAAACCGGCACCCTCGAGCAGTGCGACGCCGACATCCGCCGCTCCCTGCGCGACGGCATGGCCCGCGGCGCGGGCTATGTCTTCTGCACCTCCAACTGCGCGTATACGGGCCTCCCGCTGGAGCGGTACGAGCGGATGGTTGGGATTTGGCGGGCGGAGGGGCAATACGCCAATGCATAATCTTGTCGGTGTATCCCGTAAAAAACGGCAACTTCAACAGGCGGTTCGCAATTTTACATAAAGAGGTGGTTTTTTTGTTCGCGCGGGTGAACAGCACGGGCTGCTATGGCATGGAGGCCTTCTGCGTGGAGGTGGAGGCCGATTGCTACAACGGCCTGCCGCGCTTCGACATCGTGGGCCTGCCCGACGCCTCGGTGAAGGAGAGCTGCGACCGCGTGCGCGCCGCCATGAAGAACTGCGGCTGCCACTTCCCCGTCAGCCGCATCACGGTGAACCTTGCCCCGGCCGACCGCCGCAAGGAGGGCCCGCTCTATGACCTGCCCATGCTTGTGGCCCTGCTGGCCGCTTCGGGTCAGCTCAAACAGATGTCCCCCAAGAGCGCGTTCTTTGGCGAGCTCTCCCTCGACGGCGCGGTGCGGCGGGTGAACGGCGCGCTGCCCATGGTCATCCAGGCCAGGGACGCCGGCTGGGACGAAGTGTTTCTCCCCGCCGGGAATGCCGCCGAGGGCTCTGTTGTAGAGGGCATAAAAGTATATCCGGTTGCGCATTTGAAGCAGCTGCTGGCCCACCTGCGCGGGCAGGAGAAGATTGCCCCCGCCGAGCCGGTAGAGGCTATGGCCTCCCCCCTCGCCCTGCCGGACTTCGCCGACGTAAAGGGCCAGCGCGAGGCCAAACGCGCTTTGGAGGTCGCCGCCGCGGGCAACCACAACGTGCTGATGATCGGTCCGCCGGGCTCCGGCAAGAGTATGCTGGCCAAGCGCCTGCCCTCGGTGCTGCCGGGGCTCTCCCCGGCGGAGAGCCTGGAGACCACCAAGCTGTATTCCGTAGCCGGGGAGCTGCCCTCGGATGTGTCGCTGCTGCGCGAACGGCCATTTCGGTCACCCCATCATACCGTCTCGGCGGCGGGGCTCTCCGGCGGGGGGAGCATCCCCCGGCCCGGCGAGTTGAGCCTGGCCCACAACGGCGTGCTCTTCCTGGACGAGCTGCCTGAATTCAATAGAGTTGCCCTGGAGGTGCTGCGCCAGCCCATGGAGGACGGCTCCGTATCGATTTCCCGCGCTGCGGGCACGGTGCGCTACCCCTGCGCGGTGATGCTCGTGTGCGCGATGAACCCCTGCCCCTGCGGGTTCTTCGGGCATCCCACCCGGCGCTGCACCTGCCCGCCCGGCGCGGCGCAGCGCTATTTATCGCGGGTGTCAGGCCCTCTATTGGACAGGTTGGACATTCACATCGAGGTTCCGCCGGTGGATTTCAAACGCCTCGCCTCGGAGGAGAAGAGCGAGGCGTCGTCGCTCATTCGCGAACGCATACAGCGCGCCAGGGATACGCAGCAGGCGCGCTTCAAGAACCGGGGCCTGCACGCCAACGGGCAGATGGACGCCGCCCACACCCGCGAGCACTGCAAGCTGGACGGCGAGGGCCGCCGCCTGCTGGAGAGCGCCTTTGCCGCGCTGGGGCTCTCGGCCAGGGCGTATGACAAGATCCTGCGCGTGGCGAGAACCATCGCCGACCTGGAGGGCAGCGAAGCCATCGCGACGCCGCACCTGGCCGAGGCGGTGCAGTACCGCAGCCTGGACCGGAAGTTTTGGGCGGAGAGATAGACCATACTTCAAAACTCTTAGGGAGGACATCACATGCCCATCCCCCCCGGCGTGTACCCCACCATGGTGACCCCTTTCACCGGGGACCTGCGGGTCGACTACGGGGCCCTGCCGCCGCTGCTGGACTGGTACGAACAGCGCGGCGTGGCGGGCCTGTTCGCCATCTGCGCCTCCAGCGAGATCGCGTATCTCAGCTTCGAGGAGCGGCGGCTGATTCTGCGCGCGCTCATGCGGGCGAAAAAGCCCGGCACGGTGATGCTCGCCTCCGGCCATGTGGAGAGCGACCCCGCGCTCTTCATCCGCGAGGCCCAAGGCTTTGCAAATGAAGGAATCGACGGCTATGTGTTCATCGCCAGCCTCATCGCCGCGAAGGAGGAGGGCGAGGACGCCTTCCTGCGCCGCCTGGAGAGCGCCGCCAAGGCCCTGGGGGACATGCCCCTGGGCATCTACGAGTGCCCCGGCCCCTACAAGCGCCTGCTGCCGCCTGAGACCATCCGCCGCATGGGGGACATAGGCAATTTCGTCTTCCTGAAGGACACCACCTGCGACGTTGACAAAATCAAAGCCAAGCTGCCCGCCGCGCAGGGCATAGGCATGGGCCTCTACAACGCCAACACGGCCACGCTCCTGGGGAGCCTGCGGGCGGGCTGCGCGGGCTTCAGCGGGGTGATGGGCAACTTCCACCCGCAGCTGTACGTCTGGCTGTGCGGGCACTTTGAAGAGAATCCCGCCCTGGCCGAGCGCCTGCAGGCATTTTTGAGCGAGGCCTTCCTCATGCGCCGCGCCTATCCCGCCGACGCGAAATACTGCCTGCACCGGGAGGGCGTGCCCATGGGCTGGGCCTGCCGCAGCGGCAGGGTGCTCACGCCGGAGGACAAGGCGGGGATGGAGCAGCTCATGCGGCTTGCGCGGGAGTTCGAGGAGATATACGGTACGGCTGCTGCGAGTGATACTCGCCGCCCGGAATGAACCGCGGGGCCGGCACGGTTCTTGTCGGCCACAACTGAGCTATGAACTACCTTCACACATACTGGCAAAAATACAAAACCCTCTTCCTGCTGTCTGTCGCCTGCGTGGCCTGCGAGGCGGGCTGCGATCTCTTGCAGCCGCGGCTGATGTCCCGCCTGATCGACTGGGGCGCCGCCGTTGGCGACCTGCCCACCGTGCTGCGCTTCGGGGCGCTGATGCTGGGCGTCACCGCGCTGGGGGCGCTGTTCGCCATGAGCCGCAACCTCACGGCCTCCTACGCCTCCCAGGGCTTCGGGGCCGACCTGCGGCACGACCTGTTCGCCAAAATCCAATCACTGAGCGTGTCCGATATGGACCGCTTCGAGGGCGGCTCGCTGGTCACGCGCATGACCAACGACATCACCCAGCTGCAGAACTTCATCAACGGCATGATGCGGGTGTTCTTCAAGGCCCCGGTGATGTGCGCGGGGTCCATCGTTATGGCGGCCACGCTGAACGTGCGCACGGCCTATATCATCGTGCCCGTGGTGATCCTGGTGGGCTTCGTCATCGCCGTCAGCATGAGGATGACCTACCCGCGCTTCGCCCGTGTGCAGCGGGCCCTGGACAGGCTCAACACCTCCATGCGCGAATACCTGGCGGGCATACGCCTGGTGAAGGCCTTCAGGCGTTTCAAAGAGGAGGAACATCGCTTCGCTTCCGCAAACGATAGTTTAACTGACGTGACCGTGAAGGCGGGGCGCGTACTGGCGGTGCTCTCCCCCTGCATGGCCCTGGGGGTGAACCTGGGCCTGGCCGCGATGCTTCTGCTGGGGGCGCGCTGGGTGGGCTCTGGCGACATGCGCGTGGGCGAGATCGTCGCCTTCGTCACCTACATGACGCAGCTGCTGAGCAGCCTGGGCCATGTCTCCAACGTGCTGAACATGTTCGTGCGGGTGAAGACCTCGCACGAGCGGATCGGGGAGGTGTTCGGGGCGGACGAAACTGTAGGGGTGGCATTCTTGCCACCCGGGCGGCAAGAATGCCGCCCCTACAGTTCCTGCGCTGAAAACAGCGTTCTTTTGTTTGATGCTGTTGGCTTCTCCTACCCCGGTTCCACCGGCCAGGCGGCGCTGGAGGGCATCGGCTTCTCTCTGGAAAAAGGCGAGACCCTCGGCGTCATCGGGCCGACGGGCTCCGGCAAAAGCACCCTGGCGGCGCTGCTCATGCGCTTTTACGAGGTCTCGCAGGGGAAATTGTACATTCATGGTACTGTATCGATTGTGCCGCAGACGGCCATGCTCTTCACCGGCACCGTGAAAGAAAATTTGCTCTGGGGCAATGAAAACGCCACGGTCGGGCAGATAGAACAGGCCGCGAAAGCGGCACAGGCGCACGACTTCATCGCCGCCATGCCCGAGGGCTATGACACCATGATAGGCCAGGGGGGCGTGAATCTCTCCGGCGGGCAGAAGCAAAGAATTTCGATTGCCAGGGCGCTGCTGCGTGAGCCGGAAATCCTGATCCTGGACGACTGCACCAGCGCCCTGGACAGCCTGACCGAGGCCAAAGTACGTAAGGCCCTGCGGGATATATCAACTGACATGGCCTGCGTAACAATCACCCAGCGGGTGAGCGCCGCCATGGCCTGCGACAAAATTCTCGTTTTGGAAAACGGCAGGCAGGCGGGCTTCGGGCCGCACGGCGCGCTTATGGAAAGCTGCCCGGTGTACCGGGACATTTACATGTCGCAGATCGGGAAGGGGGCGGCTTGATGGCGCAGCAGGGTCAGACGGCAGACAGGCCGGCGGCGCAGGCGGCCCCGCCCTCCATCGGCAGGCCGGGGGGCTTCAAGGTCGGCGGGATGCGCTTCGCCGAGACAGAGAAAGCCCACGACGCGAAGGGCGCTTTTCGTAAATTGCTGCGCTTCTATTTCCGGGAGGCCAAGCCCCTGTTCGCCGTGCTGGTTTTACTGCTGTTGGACATGATAGTAACAGTCTCCGCGCCGTATATCATAGGCAGGGGCATCGACGCCCTGGATATTGGCAATGATTTGAACCTGGTTTATATTTGCGCCGCTGCGCTGGCGCTGGCGTACCTCGCCAGCTGGGCGCTGACCACCGCGCAGGGGGTGATCATGAACGCGGCCTCCCAGCGCATCGTGAAGACCCTGCGCGCGGCCCTGTTCGATAAGCTCCAGCGCCTGCCGCTGACCTACCACGATACGCACCCCCACGGCGAGCTGATGAGCCGCATGACCAACGACATCGACAACATCAGCGTCACCATCGCGCAATCCACCACGCAGCTGGCCGGGGCGGTGATCACCGTGTGCGGCTCCCTGGCGATGATGCTGGCCCTCAGCTGGCAGATGACCCTGGCCGCGCTGGTCTGCGTGCCGCTGGTTTTTTTATTGACCAAGGTCGTCGCGGGCAAATCGCGCAAGATGTTCACGGGGCAGTTCCGGGCGCTGGGCCAGCTCAATGGGCTCACGGAGGAGGCCGTGGGCGGCCAGCGCGTCATCAAGGCATTTCATATGGAGAAAAAAATCGTCGCCAGCTTCGATGAGATCAATAAAGACCTGCTGCACTACTCCACAAAGGCGCAGATCTGGGCGGGCATTTTGATGCCCTTCATGAACGTTATCACGAACCTCGGCTACGCGGGCGTGGCCCTTTTGGGCGGCGCGCTGGCGGCGCGGGGGACAGTTACGGTTGGGGCGATCGGCAGCTTTGTCACCTACGCGCGGCAGTTTACGTTCCCCTTGAACAGCATCGCGGGGATGTACAACAGCCTGCAATCGGCCCTGGCAGGGGCGGAGCGCGTGTTTGAGCTGCTGGAGGAGCCCCAGGAGCCCGAAGACGCCCCGGACGCCATCGATATAGGCGTGCCCAAGGGCGAGGTGCGCTTCGAGGACGTGACGTTCTCCTATGTGCCGGGCGTGGACGTGCTGAAAAGCGTGAGCTTTGAAGTTCAAGCAGGGCAAAAAGTGGCCCTGGTGGGGGCCACCGGCGCGGGCAAGACCACCATCGTCAACCTGCTGGCGCGCTTCTACGACGCCAATTCTGGCGTTGTGTATATCGATGGCCTGGACATCAAGCAATATAAGCGCGACAGCCTGCGCAGGGCCTTCTCGGTTGTATTGCAGGACACCTGCCTGTTCACCGGCATCATCGCCGACAACATACGCTACGGCCGCCCGGAGGCCACCGATGAAGAAGTCGCCGAGGCGGCCAAAGCCGCCAACGCGGACGCCTTCATCAGGCGGCTCAGGCATGGGTATGAGACGATGGTCAGGGGTGGCAGCGACTCGCTGTCGCAGGGCCAGAGGCAGCTGCTGGCCATCGCCCGGGCGGCGCTGTGCCGCGCGCCGATCCTCATCCTGGACGAGGCCACCTCCAGCGTGGACACCCGCACGGAGCTGCGCATCCAGGAGGCCCTGCTGCGCCTGACGGCGGGCTGCACCTCGTTTGTCATCGCGCACCGGCTATCGACGATACGGGATGCCGACGTGATCATGGTGGTGGAGGGCGGCCAGATCGTGGAGAGCGGCTCACATGAGGAGTTGCTCGCCCTGGGCAGGATTTACGCGAGGATGTATGAGAGCCAGGTGGCGGGGTGAAGGCTGCAGAGACGCACGGCTGTGCGTCTCCGAGTCACCTGCCTTCTTGCTGCATGCACCTCAATACGGCCTTTGCGTTTGGGGCGCCGCGATCTCCTCCTGCAGCTCTAGCATGTTCTCCCAGTAGCGCTTGGGGCAGTGGGTCATGCGGCAGCGGTGGTTTTTGCGCGGCTGGATCGCTACGGCATGATAGAAACTCTTCCACAGCGCCCGGTACTCCTCCTCCTGCTCCGAGAACGCGGGGAACTCGATGTCCTCCGCAGGGACGATGCGCACATGCCGGTTCTCGTGCAGCAGGGCGGCCTTGTGGGTCTTGTCGAAAATCAAAAAATTCTCGTTTCTGTAGCGCGTGGCGAAGTGCCCGGCGATGTAGGGCAGCACGTAGTTCTTCGGCGTGATGGTTGCAACCAGGCTGCCGCCGACGTCGGCGAAGCGGATGAAGCCCTTGAGCAGGTGAGCTTCCCCCATCAGATGCCTGCGCGCCCCCAGCAGGATAGACATTTCGGGGTCGCTGAAGCCCGCCCTCAAAAACCCGCAGCCCTGCTTGAAGCCTCTCAATAAAAAATACAGCAGATGCGTCTCTTTGTCCTCAAGATAAGAGCAGAACACGGTCTCGACAAGGTCCAGGGCCTCCGGGGAGATCTTCGCCGGGATGGCCTTTCGCACCCGCTCGGCGCGTTCGGGGTCGGTCTCGATGTACCGAGGCGGGAACAGGCGGCACTGGGCCGCGCCCTCGGGCTCCACGGCCTCGGGGCGCTCTTTTTGATAGACGCTCTCGTACACGCAGCAGAAGAAGCCCTCCAGCGTGCCGTCGTATTGGTAGACGAGCATGGCGCCCCTCGCTCTCGAATGTTTGTTTACCAATATTATAGCATAAACTTGGAGGAATGCAAGATATTTTTTCACAAAAAACCCCCGGCGCAAAAAGCCCGGGGTTTTGCAGGCAGGCAAGTCCATCCTACCACCGCAGGTAGTCTGTCGAGACCTCGCCGCTGGTTTTATATGTGCGGTTGATTTCGAGGGTGTTATCGTCAAGCCAGGTGAGGGTGACGTCGTAAACGCGCGGGATTATGCAAATGCCTTCATGGTTCTTGTAGAATAAAAACGACTTCACGGGATAGATGTACTCTTCTGATCCCCATTCGTTCATAACTACCGCCCTGTTTTTGCCGCCCGGGGATTTCAGGTAGCGGTCTACTTTTTGGTGCCGGGGAAGGGTTACAACAAACCCCAAAAGCGAAGATGCAGCCACAATAACCGCTGTAAGAACCAAAATGGCCATCAAAATGGACGGCTTGCGTGGGTTTGCGGCCTGTTCCTCCTTTGGCTCTTCGGCGCTCTCTTTCTTCTTCTTTTTGGCAGTTTGCGGCACAAGCATGTACACAAGCATATAAATCGGCGCGCACATAAACAGCGCAAACCGCATCCAGTCATGAATCCACTCCGTGCCGCTTGGCGGCAGTATAAGGCTGTATATCGGCAGGGAAGCCGCAATTATCCAGCCGGCAGCAAGGACCTTTCGCCATGTTGTTTTTTCCATAAAGACAACCTCCTGCATCGTTGTGGTTATTATAGCATGGAGGGAGGGGGAATGCAAGCGTTATTTTCGCAAAAAAGCCCCCAGCGCAAAAGCTGGGGGCATGGACGCAAAAAAGCCTTGCAATTTCCGTCAAACCTGCTATAATTTATGTAGCCGGTTATCAATATGTGGATATACTGCGGAAAGAGGTGGTTGCGTGGCTAAAAAAGCCAAGAAGGAAACAATTGCGGAGAAGGACATAGGCAGGCGGTACGTCGGCACGGCGGAGACCTACGGCTATGTGTTCTTTGACATGGCGACAAAGATCCCCATCAACCCCAACGCGGAGTGGACCGACAGGATACTCAACATAGACAAGGGCGTGCAGGCGGCGCTGCGGCCTATCGGATTGATATGGGACCTCGTCGACGACCTGTTCGTGGCGGCCTGGGTGGAAAAAACGCGCACGCGCTTCGGCAAGTTCCGGCCCTACCTGATCCTCTATCCCCTGTACGGCATCCCCGTGGCGCTGCTGGTCTACCTGCTGCCCTACTTTTTCTGGGGCACGGACAATACTTTCCTGCCCAAGATCGCCTCCTGGTTCGCCATGGGCCTGTTCAACGAGCTGACCGGCACCATCGCCGGCATCGCCCGCACGGGCCTGATGGTCAACCTCACGCCCAACCCCGACGAGCGGCTATCCATGATCACGAAGGCGAAGTTCCTCGACATGTTCGGCTCGGATTTCCCCAAGCAGCTGTTCGATATTGTGCGGGACGTCATCTCCCGCAACAAAGTAAAGACGGCCATAGAGGTCAACATGAGTATGCGCTCGATGTTCCTGTGGTTCGGCCTGGTCACCACGATCATCGCGGGGCTGTTCTCGCTCTATTTCGTGCTCGTGTGCAGGGAGCGCGTATTCGGCGCGGAGGCGCTGCGCGAGAAGCCGCCTACGATAAAAGAGTCCTTCACCGCCCTGCGCAAAAACCGCCCGCTGCTCATGCTGACGCTCGCCGACGTTCTGGGCGGCTTCACCCTGAAAAGCCAGAAGGATACCTACATCAAGTCCGTCCTCAACTTCGCCAACTTCGGCGTCATTTCCGGCATCCCCGGCTCGCCCGTGAGCTACGCCAGCTTCGCCTACATCGGCTGGCTGCGCCAGCGCTTTTCCACCAAGACGCTCTGGCTCATCGGGGACTACATCAACTTTCCGATGAACCTGCTCATCTACTTCTTCGGTATGCTCAAGGTGAAAAACCCGGCGAAGCGCGCCGAGGGCGTCACCTACATGTTCATGGACCTGTGGCCCATGCTCATCGCCTACGGGATACAGAACACCATCGATATGACGATCTACGGCACCAGAAAGGTGATCCCCAACGAGATACGCAACGAGTGCATAGACTACGGCGAGTGGAAAAGCGGGGTACGCAGCGAGGCCATGACCGGCGTGCTGCGGCAGCTGCCGCCCAAGGTCACCGGCGCGATCGGCGGCTCCATGACCGATTTCGTGGTGAAGCTCCTGGGCTTCCAGACGGGGGAGAACTATCTCTACCAAACAGAGAAGACCAAGATCGGCATCTTCGTCATGGCCACGCTGGTGCCGGAGCTCATGAGCCTTGTCACGCTGATCCCCAAGCTGATGTACAACATCAACCAAAAGGACCGCGAGCAGATGTACGTGGAGCTCCACGAGCGCCGCGCCGCCGCCGCCGAGGTGCACTCAGCCCTGGCGGAGGATGCTGAATAAGCCATTCGCAAAAAAATATGCGTAAAAACAGGCATCCCCCTTGACAACCTGTTGCTGCCGGAATGCGGTTTGGCTCCCCTTCAGATGAACATCATAGATGTTTTGCTTTTCCGGAGAAAGGAGTGCCCATGCGCCGTATCACGGGCCGCACCCTTGCCCTGGTCTTCATCCTCCTCGGCTTTGCCGCCGGGGTGGGGATTCTCGCCTTCAGCTTTGCCCTCAACGGGGCGAGGTGGGCCACCAACCGCGCCAACGGGCACATCTACACCGGCGGGGCCATCGCGCGCGCGGGCTCGGTGCTGGACCGCAACGGCGTGATTCTCGCCGAGACAAAAAACAAAAAAAGAGACATGCCCGGCGGGGCGACCCTGCGCCGGGCCACGCTCCACGCCGTGGGGGATCCCCAGGGCTTCGTCTCCACCGGGGCGCACGCGGCCTTCCGCGGCGACCTGACCGGCTACAGCGCAATCAGCGGCATCTACAACGTCGTGCGCTACGGCAGGGGCAGCGACGTGAGGCTCACGATAGACGCGAATCTGTGCAAAACCGCCTGGCAGGCCCTGAACGGCCGCAAGGGCACGGTGGCCGTCTATAATTACAAGACCGGCGAGGTGCTGTGCATGGTCTCCTCGCCGAGCTACGACCCGCTGAACAAGCCCAAGGACATCGACACGAACAAGGCCTACGACGCCGTATACCTGAACAGGTTTTTGCATGGCCTGTTCACCCCGGGCTCGACTTTTAAGATAATCACGGCTGCCTGCGCCATGGAGCATATGCCGGACATCGACAATCGCACGTTCACCTGCACGGGCAAATACGCCACGGGGGAGGGCTACGTCACCTGCCGGGAGAAACACGGCTCCCTGGGCTTCGAGAAGGCTATGAACGTCTCCTGCAACAGCGTGTTCGCCCAGCTGGCCGTGGAGCTGGGCGAAGCGAGGCTCAAAAAAACGGCCGAAGCCATGGGCTTCAACCAGACGTACCAGGCCGACAAACTGCCGCTGGCCATCAGCCGCTTCCCGCCGTCTCCCGGGGAGACGGCCAGGCCCAGGAACCCACTGGAACTCGGCTGGACGGGGGTGGGGCAGCACACGACGCTGGCCAATCCCGCCCAGATGCTCCTGCTCATGGGGGCCATCGCCAACGGCGGGCAGGGCATCGCGCCCAAGCTGGTGCTGAACACCATCACGCCGAACGGCACAACCATGCCCGCCTCCCGCGCCCGCGTGGCTCTTCGCATCGACCCCACAATCGCCTCGCGCCTGCGGGTGATCCTGCGCTCGGACGTGACCCGCACTTACGACCCCTCGGGCAAGAAGACCGGCGACCTGCAGCTGTGCGGCAAAACTGGCACCGCCGAGGTGGACGGCAAGCAGCCGCACGCCTGGTTTGTGGGCTTCGCGCTGAACCCCGCCAAGCCCTACGCCATCGTCGTCGTGGGCGAGAACGCGGGCGGCGGGCAGGCGGTTGCCTTCGAGATCGCGGCGGCGGTGATGCGGGAGATCAAGTGACCATCCGCATCGATATATTCGCCGCCTTCACCGAGTGCGTCAGCGCCCCCAGCGAGAGGATGTTCACGCCGGTCAGCGCGATTTCGCGGGCGTTTTCCAGGGTGATGTCTCCCGAGGCCTCCAGCGGCACGGGGGCTTTTTCGTTCGCGCGGACATATTGTACCGCCTCGCGCATCTCGTCAACGGTCATGTTGTCCAGCATGATCACGTCCGCGCCTGCGGCCAGGGCCTGCTTGACCTCATCCAGATTGCGCGTTTCCACCTCGATTTTGAACATGTGGCCGATTTTGGCGCGCACACGCTGTACAGCTTGGGCTATGGAACCGCAGGCGTCTATATGATTATCCTTCAACATCACGCCGTCGGAGAGGTTGAACCTGTGGTTGCGCCCGCCGCCGCAGGTGACGGCGTATTTCTGCAGCGCCCGCAGGCCCGGCAGGGTCTTTCTTGTGTCGCACACAAGCGCCCCCGAGCCCTCCACGGCGCTGACAACTTGGGATGTCAGCATCGCAACGCCGCAAAGGTGCTGCAGGAGGTTGAGCGCCGTGCGCTCGCCCTGGAGCAGTACAGCGATGGGGCCTTCAAGCTCCAGCAGGGTATCGCCAGTTTGGAAGGTCCCGCCGTCCTTCACGAGCACATTCGCCTCAATTGAGCTGTCCAACAGCGTAAACACGCGCGTGAATATTTCCCCGCCGCACATGACGCCGGCTGCGTTGGCCAGCAAGTATGCACGGCCTGCCTGCGCAGGCTCGAAGAGATATGCGCAGGACAAATCAAGATAGTGCGCGTCTTCTTTCAAAGCGCGCTGTATCACCTCGTCGGCGACATACCATGGCAGCATGGGCAGGCCTCCTTCTTTTACGCCACCTTCACGCCGTCCTTCAGCTTCAGCTTGCCGATGAAGGGCACCTTCATGAGGCCCTCCGCCTTGTCGCCGGTGAAGGTGAGGGAGCAGGGGATGTCCTTGCCCTGAAGCAGGTCCGTGTTGGCGATGCCGCTGAGGGTGTCGCCGTCCTCGATGACGTCCTTCAGGGCGACCTCCGGCGCGCCGCCGAGGTCCGGCAGGGTGGCCGTGATGGCGTATTCCCCGCCCTCGTCCCGGATGTCGATAATCGCCGTGCCGTTGTAGAACATGGTGTCCACGAGAAATTTCCATGTGCCAAGTCCGATCATGGTGCGGTCTCCTCTCTGTTCGTTTTGTGTTGTATTCCGGGCGGCAAGAATGCCGCCCCTGCAGTCTGCAATCGTTAAAACAGCGGGATTTCCTCCAGCCGCAGCCGGAAGGCCTCGATGCTGTCCTTGCTGACGAACATCGTCAGGTAGGGCAGCGCCACGCTGAGCGGGTAGCCCCGCCCGAGCTCCAGCAGAGGGTTATCGGCCAGCCCGGGGAGCAGCTCCTCCATCAGGGCCAGCGTGCGCGGGTTTTCCGCCAGCTCGCCTATGGTGTTTTCAAATGAGAACAGGGGTACGGCGCTTGTGGCTTGGTTGGGCATGGCGGGGCTCCTTATCGGTTTATACGCATAGTTTACCATATAAATATGGCAAAGGCAAGAAAAGATTTTGTAAAGGCCTGATCAAGAGTTTTACTGTTGCATTTCGCGCATGGGCATGATGCAGCGGGTAAAAAACACGGCCACGCAAGCCCCGCGTGTGCGCCGCACCCAGCCGGTAGCAAGCCCGGCTGCAGCACTTCCCTTACGCTTACGCCATAAACTTCGCGGGCCGGGCGCTTTTGCCCGGCCCGCTTTTGCCACGCCTATGTAATCTTATGCTTCCGGGTCTTTCTTGATCCTGAACAGCACCCTGAGAATTCCGCGCAGTACCTTGGGGCTGCGCACCACAACAACCTTCATGCATGAATCCCCGCTTTCTTTTTTCGATTTGCGCCGCCGCGCGGATCAACAGCGCAGCAGCTGGATGAGCATCATCAGGGCAAGGCAGACCACAACGCACAGCAGCAGGATGGCCGCCCAGGGCAAAAACAGCGCCAGCACCAGCCCGAGCAAAAATGTCAGGCACAGGGCACCGAAGCCGAAGTTCCTGCCGCGCACGCGCGGTCCCCCCTTTCCACCAATGTGCTGTTATATCTTATTCCGGAGCGGGGGAAAGGGTGCTTTTAATGATACTGGCACGCAACAAAAAGCATTTAATAGCTCGGCCGCGGACGACAAGCATGTTTTTGTCGCGGAACAAAAAGCCCCCGCCGCACGGGCGCGGCGGGGCCGTTTCACGGGGGGGGCACCTCCTGAGCGCCCCAAAAACAAATATTTATCGCCTTTGCATCAGCTCGCGGCTCAGGTCGCCCAGCTGGTCGTAGAGCTTATCGAGCAGCGCCACGGTGTCGTAATCCACATAGGCGGGCTGCTGCGGGTAGCCGTAGCCGCGTATGCTTTCGAACTGGTGCAGCTTCGAGCGCACCTGCGTGATGGTCTGCAGCACGGCGCCGATGTTATCCCCGAGGCCCATGCCCGGGTACGCCGGGGGCTGGGGGGGATACCCGCCGGGCTGTTGCCCGAAGGGCTGCTGCCCAAAGTGCGGTGCCGCAGGCGGGAAACCCGGCTGGCTATGTGGCTGCTGCTGGGGAGGCATCACCGGCTGGTTAGGAAAACCCGGCGGCATTCCCTGCGGAGGGAATCCCTGCGGGGGCCCGAAGGGTGGCTGCTGGGGAGGCATTCCCGGCTGGTTAGGGGAGCCCGGCGGCATTCCCTGCGGGGGGAATCCCTGCGGGGGGGACCCAAAAGGGGGAGGAGCGCCGTAGGGGTTCTGCGCCTGCGGCGGCATTGTGGGGCGCTGGGGGGGCATCCCCATCCCCTGGGGGGGCATTCCCTGCGGGGGCATCCCCATCCCCTGGGGAGGCATCCCTTGCGGGGCGGGCGCGCCGAAGTTTTGCAGGGTGTAGCCGCCCGGCGCGGCGGGGGGGGGATCGGGCGCGCCGGGAATGCCCGGCATACCCATACCCGGCGGCATCCCGCCGGGTTGCGCGAAGGGGCCCTGCGGGGGCTGCGGGAAGGGCGCGGGGCCGCCGAGGGAGATTGGGCCGGACATGCCCTGCATCTGCTGCTGCTCCGCTTTTAGACGTTCCAGTTCCATTGTCAATTCCTCGTTTCGGCGTTTTTCGTCCTCGTAGTAGGAGACCAGGGCCTGCACCTTGGCGCGCAGCTGCTCTTTCTTCTCAAGCCGCTCGCCGGAGTCCTCCAGGCCGGCCTGCGTATCGTATATCTCGTTCGGATCCATTTTCATCTTCCTTTTTCCAAAGAGGCCCAAGGATGCAATCCCCCTCTCTGTGTATTTGCTCTGTGCTTTCCCGCAATACTCTTTTATTGCGATAAAAGCATTCCGCAAAGAACATCATAGCGCGCTACAGGGGAAAAGTCAACGGCAATCACACAAAAACGAAGGGCCCCGCGAGCACTTTCTATCGCTTTTCCTGTTTTTAGGAGCGCAGCTGCGGCAGGCATGTCAAATCCAGGAAGGCGTAGCCCATGGCCCGCGCGCCGTCGATGATCTCCGCCATGGCACCGGCGTTATCGGAGGACACGCTGTGCAGCAGGATAACCGCCCCCGGGTGCAGCCGCCCGAGCACCGTATCAAGGGCGTAGCGCGCGCCTTTTTGGGCGTTCACGTCCCAATCGGCGTAGGCGCAGGACCAGAACACGCTGGTGAAGCCCAGGGAGGCCACGGCCTCCAGGGCGGTTTCGTTGTACTCCCCCTTGGGAAAGCGAAAATAGGGCGCGGAGTAGCCGAAGTTTTCTCTTAAATAATTGTCAGCGCCTATGACCTCTTGCGCCATGCGGGTTCTGTCCACCTCGGCGAAGGAGGGATGCTTCACGCTGTGGTTGCCCACAATGTGGCCCTCGTTGATCATGCGCGCCACGATCTCGGGGGCGCCCTTCATCTCATCCACCGTGCAGAAGAAGGCCGCAGGTACGTTTTTTTCCTTCAGCACGTCGAGGATTTTGGCCGTGTTGCCGTTCTCGTAGCCGCAGTCAAACGTGAGATAGAGCACTTTCTCTTTTGTGATTTTATCGTAGGCGACGGCGGCGTAGTGCTTGGCCTCGAAGAAGTTCTGGTTTGTGATCGAAATCTCGTGCACCTGCCCGTTTTTCGCCGCGCCGTAGGCGTGCTCAATCTTTTTCAGGGGCAGGTTCTTGCTGTTGTTGGGGTCGGCGATGGCCAGGGGCCGCGCGGGCAGGGGGGCCAGGCCCGTGAACGTGCCTTGGACGCCGCTCACGGAGGGGGGAACAATCCCTTGCGAGGGGGAACCCCGCAGGATTTCCCGGGAGGGGAAGCCTGCGGGGTTGACGGCCACCGGCTGCGTGTGCTCGCTGGCGTACTCGGAGGTGTGCTCGCCGGAGGTGTGCTCGCCGGTCGTCAGGTCCGGGTACGTGGGCTGCACGGAGAAGGGGTCGCCGCCGGGGTGTGTGGTGGTGCTGTGCGTGGCGGGCGGCGGCTGTTGGGCTGTGCAGGCGAACAGCCCCAGGCACAGGCACAGTGCGGCCGCCATGGCCAGCATGGGTTTGGCAAATCGCGCCATGATAAACCTCCTGAACAGTATGGGTTCAGGAGATAGTTTGTGCAGCGGGGGTGGGATTTATGCGTTGTAGAGCTCGGTGGCAAGATTGCCACCCCTACAGGATGTGCGCAAGGGCTGTAGGGGCGGCATTCTTGCCGCCCGCTGCCGATTTCACATCACCAGCTGGAATTCAGCGCCACCGTGCGGTTGAACACGGGCCGCTCCGGCGTGCCGTCCAGGTCGGCGCAGAAATAGCCCTGCCTCATGAACTGCACCTGCGGTGGGCTCGTTCGCTTCGCGGTGCTCTCCGCGAGGCCCTGCGTCATCCATTCCACCATGGCGGGATCGACCTTCGCGCCGGGACAGATCGTCAGCGAATCCGGGTTGATGTGCTCCAGGTAGTCGTCGCCGGTGGGGTTGGGGACGTTAAACAGGCGGTCGTAGAGGCGCAGCTCGGCGTCGATCGACGCCGCGGCGTCGATCCAATGCAACGTCCCGCGCACCTTGCGGCCGTCGGGGGAATTGCCTCCCTTGCTGGCCGGGTCGTAGGTGCAGCGCAGGAGAGTGACCTCACCATTCTCATCGACTTCATAGCCCACGCACTTGACGAAGTACGCCCCCTTCAGGCGCACTTCATTGCCGGGGAACAGCCGGAAATACTTTTTCGGCGGGTTGATGAGAAAATCCTCGCGCTCCACGTAGATTTCCCGGGAAAACGTCACCTGTGAACAGCCCCATTCCGGGTGCTCCGGGTGGCGCTCCACTTCGAGCATTTCAGATTGATCTTCAGGATAATTCTCGATGACCACGCGCAGGGGGTTCACCACGGCCATAGCCCGGGGGGCGTTGGCGTTGAGGCTGTCGCGGATGCAGGCCTCCAGCAGGCCGTAGTCCACCACGCTGAAGGCCTTGGCCACGCCCACCCGCTCGATGAAATCGTGGATTGCCGCCGGCGGGCAGCCCCGGCGGCGCAGGCCGCTCAGGGTGATCATGCGCGGGTCGTCCATGCTGCTGACATGGCCTTCACTCACAAGGCGTAAGCTTCGCCGCTTGCTGGTGACGCAGTAGTTCAGGTTCAGCCGGGCGAACTCGATCTGCCTTGGCGGCTCCTCAAAGCCGATGTGCTTGATGAACCAGTCGTACAATGGCCTGTTATTTTCGAACTCCAGGGAGCACAGCGAATACGTCACGCCCTCCACGGCGTCGCTGAGGGGGTGGTTGAAGTCGTACATGGGGTACACGCACCACTTGTCGCCCGTGTGGTGATGGGAGATATGCGCGATGCGATAAATCACCGGGTCGCGCAGGTTGATATTCGGCGAGGCCATGTCTATCTTCGCGCGCAGGGTCTTCGCGCCGTCGGGGAACTCCCCCGCCGTCATGCGCCGGAACAAATCGAGGTTTTCCTCAATGGAGCGCCCGCGCCAGGGGCTGTTCTTGCCCGGCTCGGTCAATGTTCCCCTGTATTCCCGCAGCTCGTCTGCACTTAAATCGCACACGAAGGCCAGGCCCTTCTCGATGAGCTTCACCGCGCTCTCGTGGCAGAAGTCGAAGTATTCCGAGGCGTAGAGCAGCTTCGTCCAGTTGAAGCCCAGCCACAGCATGTCCTCCTGGATGGACTGGAGGTACTTCTCGTACTCCTTGAGGGGGTTGGTGTCGTCAAAGCGCAGGTTGAACTCCCCGCCGAATTTCTTCGCGGCGTTCCAGCTCAGGGAGATGGCCTTGACGTGCCCGATGTGCAAATGCGCGGTGGGCTCGGGTGGGAAGCGGGTCTGCACGCGGGTGTTCACGCCGTTTGCCAGGTCGGCGGAGATGATGTCGTAGATGAAGTTGGATGTGGGCATGGTGGGCCTCCTCTATTGATACAGAAAATCTAAAATACCGTAATAACCCACGATACTGAAAAACACAAAGCCGATTCCGCCCAGTAAAAGGGCCGGCATAAACAGCAATTTGAAAGCATCCCATATAATGGGGCTCACCGTTCCCATGCTATAGTCCCAGATCCGAAAAATACTCTGGAAGCTATCTCTGGGATTCAGAAAAAATTTCACGATGATCATTCGAGAGGTTTGGCCCTCATCATTGGTGATAACGACCTGGTAGCCCTTTTGTAACCCTTTGATTACGTCGTCGCCGTCACGAAATTCTTCCGGTACCGCCGTCACGGTCAAAGCATTTGAGGTTGCGCCCTCGATTTCAACCCAGCGGCCAAGATACTGATACCATTGGTAAGTTTCGGCCCCCTGGGCTGCCACTGTGATGGTAAAGTCCTCCCCCGCGCGGCCGACAAGGCGCTCCGGGGTGATGTTTTTGATAACAGGCTCAGCGGCAAATCCGGGCAGCGCAAGGGAAAGCGCGAGGGCCAGCGCCAGCGCGATGCTGAGGATGCGTTTGGTGGTTTTCATTGGGGTGCTCCTTTCGGTATGTGAATATGTGAACAGTATCGGACTTGCTTACATTGACCTTCGGCCTTTTTTGTCGTCAAGCCTGAACAGCTTCAACAGCTCCTGTTGATTCTCTCTGAAATATGCGCCGAACCAACCTTCTCCGTTCAACTCCGAGAAGGCGGTGAGGATGTAGGACATTCCCACGTCAATCGACAGTTCATTCAAATGATTGTAGAGCGCGATTGGATCCGAAACTCCTAATTTCTCAAACAGATGCCCTGTGTCCATCACATCCTGATCTCTGGTGCTGCGTAGTTTCATCCCCAACAAGTATTCGGTGATTACCTGGTCTATAATCAGATTGTCAAACGTGTATAATCGTTCATGAAATTTTCGGTCAGGCCAGTCGCTCATCGTAGCTACAGAACGATTCAACCAGGTCGAATACGCTGTATTTAGCTTGAGCTCCACGCCCACCTGGTGTATGAGCTTCTCTATCTTTTCGTTCTTTGTGTAGAACGCATCCACGTCCGTTGTACCGCGTATGCCCATGCGTTGCACCAAGTAGCCGCCGCACACGATGATGTGCAGGGACAGGCCGTTCTCGCCCAACAGCTCGTCAAGCCTTCGGAACCCCTGTTCGAAGGCTTCAAGGGTATGCGCGCCATGCTTATGATTCTGTCTGCCCATATTCACCGGCCTTCAACCTCTCTATCATCTCCAGAATATGCGAGTTGTCATAGGGCTGCCTGAGCTTGATTACATATGCATTCGTTGGCGTGCCCGGTTTGATCGCCTCGGCCAGCACCGTTTTTTTCATAAATGAAATGCTGTTCTCGCCCTGTATCTGGGCTATCTCCCGGTCAGAAAAAATATGGCCCGAGGGATTGACCCATTTGCTGAGGTATCGCAGCCACAGCACCAGGTCGTTCCCCGCGTGTTCGGAGGCCCGCACGATATAGCTCACGGTTTGGCTCTGTTCCATGTTACATCGCCTCCTCCATCCTCCCCCGCACCCTTGCCTCCCCAATCACCCGCATCACCGCCCACAAATCCGGCGTGTTCTCCCGGCCGGTGACGGCCATTCTAATTGCGCCGCTCACGTCGCTCACATGGCCCTTCCAGGTGTCAGGGTCGGCCTTGTAGGTCTTCACGTCGGGGCAATAGCCCAGGGGCTCGCAGATGGACTTGATTTTCGCGAACCAGGCGTCTTTGTCGTCATTGGGGTCGTAGACTTCGAGGTAGGCCTGGAGGATTTCGGGGGCGCTCACGAGCCGGGGCTCGAAGAGCTCGTCATAGAAATACGAGTAAAGTTCGCGCAGCTGGCCCCAGCGGGCGATGTCCTTCCGGGGCTTTTTGTTGCCCCGGTCTATGGAGAGCATGGCGATAGAATATGCAGGGTCATTCGAGAGCAGGGAGGCCAAGTCGGGGTCGAAAGCATTCGCCCAGGCGAGGGCCTGCGCATATACCTGCTCGGCAGTCATGCGGGAGATGACTGTTTTGCTGACGTCCTCCAGCTTTTGCAGGTCGAACAGCGCGCCGCTGGGCTGCATTTTCTTCAGGGAAAAGGGGAATTTCGCAAGGGGCGCATCGGGATTCGCCCGCCGCCAGTCCTCGAAGCTGGAGTTGAGCAGCGTCACCAGGTATTCGTGCAGGGCCGCGTTGGGGTAGCCCGCGCGCACCAGGGCCCCCACGGCGGCCTCGGGGTCCTTGCGCTTGCTCAGCTTGCGCTTGCCGCCGGTCTCGGCGTCCAGCTTCATCATGGGGGCGATGTGGGCGTATTTCGGCGGTTTGAAGCCCAATAGATAGAACAGCTGCGCGTGCAATGGCAGGCTCGCCAGCCACTCGTCCCCGCGGATGACGTGCGTCACGCGCATCAAATGATCGTCCACGGCGTGTGCGAAGTGATAGGTGGGAATCCCGTCGGCTTTGAGCAGCACCACGTCCATGTCGTATTCGGGCAGCTCCAGTTTTCCTCTGACTAAGTCATTGACGAAAATCTTGCGCGAGGCGTCCCCCGGCGAGCGCAGGCGCAGGGTGTATGGCTCGCCGGATTTTAAATGCGCCAATTGCTCGTCCAAAGACAGATTACGGCACTTTGTCCACTGGCCGTAATAGCCTTTATTTACACCAGCTTGCTCCTGCTCATTGCGTAATTTGTCCAGGTCGTCTGCGGAGCAGAAGCAGGGGTAGGCCAGGCCCTGCTCCACCAGGGCCTTGGCGTATGTGTGGTAGATCTCTCTTCTGTGGCTCTGGGTGTAGGGGCCGTAAGCGCCCCGCTCCGTGCCGAAGCCCGTGACGCCCTCGTCGATGGCAAGGCCGAAGGCCGCCATGTCGTTCACAATGCCCGATACGCCGTCCCCGGTCTCTCTTTTTTTGTCGGTGTCCTCCAGGCGCAGGAAGAACACGCCGCCGCTTGTGTTCGCCAGCAGGCGGTCCACGAAGGCGGTGAGCAGGTTGCCCAGGGTCAAAAAGCCCGTGGGGCTGGGGGCGAAGCGCGTGACCATGGCGCCCTCGGGAAGGCCGCGCACAGGGAACCGTGCCTCCCATTCTGCAGGGGATTTTAGTCCGCTTTCAAAAATGGCGGCTGCCAACCGGGCGGCGGAGACAAGATTTTCTGTCATGATCTGGGGCCTCCAGGACGATAATTTCTCATGCTTTACCAAGTATCCACCGCGCCAAGGGCGGTTTTTTGGGCTTTTGAACGAATTGTTATCCACATTATCCACCGAGTTATTCACCCAGATAAGGGGAATTGGCACACATTGGCAGCACCATGTGTTGTTTTTCCCAGTTACGGGCGATGCAAGTTTCCCGTCACCCAGATTTTCCCTTGGGAGGAGATTGTCACAGCCAGGCCGTTCTCCCGCACGCCGGAAAACAGAGCCGCGCGGGCGTAAAAGGCCAGGTTCCAGTGCACGTTGGGGTAGACGCGGCCCCTGTCGTTGGTCACCACGGCGAGCTGCGGCCGTGTCTCCCGCAGGAAGGGAATCGAGCCGCTGAGGGTGTAGCCGTGGTGCCCGAGTTTGACGACGTCCACCGGCCCCGCCTGTTGGCCTATCGCCCGCTCCAGGCCCGCCATGGTGGTGACGTCCCCGCACAGCAGGGCCTTTTTTCCCGCGCACTCGATCAGAACGACAATCGAATTGTCGTTCTCCCCCCGGGCCTTCGGGGCCTCCTCCCGGTTGAGCAGCGTGATGGTCATGTCCCCCAGGGCGAAGGGCCTGTCCGGCAAATGGGTCTCAATGGAGAAGCCCCGCGCGAGCGCGGCCTCCTCTATGCGCCGCCGGTTCTCGCCTATCCCCCAGGAGCCCAGCTCGTAGGGCCGGGGCTCGCCCCACATCTCCCGCAGGTAGACCGTGCCGACCTCGACGGCGGGGTCGGCGAGAATCGCCGGGAAGCCTCCCGCGTGGTCGTAGTGGTAGTGCGTGGGCAGCACGAAGTCGAGGGAGACCCGGCTGTCCGGCCCGGCGGCGTAGGCTTTGAGGTAGTCCAGCACGCGCTGCTCATAGCCCGGCCGCAGGGAGTGCTCGTTGGGGTTGTCGCTGCCCCAGCCGCTGTCCACCAAGGCGAAATGTCCCCGGCTCTCCAGCAGGATGCAGTCGGAGTTGTCCGTGTTGAGGAAATGGATAATCCCGGCCGCGCCGTCTTTCCAGGCCAGCACTTCCTCCGTGCTTAGGAGGGCCGCGTCCGTGACGGGCCAGCGCCTCTCCCAGGCGTTGGCGAGCAGCACGGCCAGGGCGTCGAACAGGAAAATGGCGGTCATCCCGCCCACGACAACCCACGTGGCGATCTTTTTGGCCTTTTTCGTCGCTTCGCTTGCGCTGCCGCCGGTTTTGTCCGTCACGCCGTCCCCCGCGTCCGTCCCCGGCCTATTCCATCGCATCGAAGTCAATGCCCGCCAGCAGGCGCTTGAGCTCGGCGCACTCGTCGCCGCTCAGGGTGACGCCCTTGCCCATCTTCTCGTGCTCGGGGGCCCACTCGCGTATGTCGTACTTGGCTTCGCGCTTGTTCCAGGAGATCAGGTTGAGCTCCTTGGTCCAGCCGCGCGCGGTCTCGCTGAGCACGCCCAGCTCCTCCACGATTTCATACGTAAATTCCGCCATTGCGATCTTCCTTCCGTATCGTACAATCTTATGTCACACTGCATGGTATTCATGCGGCGCGCGGGGCGCTACATATTATAATTTAACATTTTAGCATAGGATGCGGGGGAATGCAAGGAAAATTTTTTAAGCTCTCTTAGCTTTCCGCCCTGTGGCCCGTTTATTCGCAGGCCGGGGGTGCAGGCTCCGGGGCATGAAATTTTCATACCATTTGCAACGAAAAATGCTTGACATCCCGGCAAGGAATATGACATAATGCTGGTGACAAGATCATGGGAGGTGTTTGGATTGGGCAAGAGGCGGTTTTGGCTGCCCAACGGGCATATGGTCGCCGCGTGGCTGCGGGGGGAGGCGCGCGTCCCCAGCGTGCCTGCGGGGCAAAAACTGGATTTGGACAAATTCGAGCTGACCTGGAGCGACGAGTTCGAGGGGGACAGCCTGGACATGGACAAATGGGGCGGGCACCTCCACGGGCAGGGTAGCTTCACCGAGGGCGCGCACAGGCGGCGCGGCGGCTGGTGGTGCATGGACATGGCGCAGGTCAGGGACGGCAAGCTGCATATCCCCACGGCATACCTCGAACAGGGCATGGGCGGCGGCGAGCCGGGCTGGTACACCGCGGGGATCGACACCAGGGAGACCTTCCGCCAGCGCTACGGCTACTTCGAGGCCCGCTGTATGCTGCCCCGTGGCGTGGGGCTCTGGGGCGCGTTCTGGATGTACACCGAGACCGTCGGCATCAAAAACGGCACGGGCCTGTGCGGCACGGAGATCGACATCTTCGAGAGCCCGTACTACATCTGCCGCGTGCCTCTTTTGAAGAACTCGATTTCATCGAACCTGCACTACGACGGCTACGGCAAAGAGCACCGGATGGTGAACGTGGGCAAGTTCCGCGTGAGCGAACCCTATGATTCTTTCCACACCTACGGCCTGGAGTGGAACGAGCGCGAGTACATCTTCTACATCGACGGCATGGAGGCCGGGCGAAGCTCCTTCGGCGGGGTAAGCCGCGTGCCGCAGTTCATGATCCTGAGCGTGGAGCACAACCTGGGCAAGCTGGACGGCTGGCCGGGGGACATCCGCAAAAACAGGCCGGGCGAGATCACGGATTTTGTGGTGGATTATGTGCGGGCGTATCAGTATAAGGAGAGGTGACACACCGGACCGGGCAAAAGCAATGATAAAATAAAGAAAAAAGAAAAAGAAAATTAACCTTGAAAGCACAAAAACGCATTGACATTTCCCTTCACTGTGGTATAATACTTGGAGTTTGTGAGGGGGGCTTTGGCAAATGAAGCAAAACGACTTAAAGAAAACAACCCTGCGGGCCGTCGCTGGCCTGACCGTGAGCGCGATGTTGGGCGTGCTGGCGCTGATTCTTGAGCGCCGGGGCCTGGTGATACGCATACTCAGCCCGGGCCAATCGCTTATGCGGCTGCTCATGCTCACGATGTTCAGCGTGGCGTTATACCATGGGATCACCCTGCTCACCGCCGCGCGCATCAACCTGCGGCGGGGCACGAATGTGGATGTGGTCATGCTCAAGGGCTTTTATAAGGTGCTGTGCGGCCTAAGCATCGCTATAGGGCTGTGCACGGCCTACGGCATCTTGGGCAAAGTGGGCGGCGTATTCTCGCAATATGGCAGCATGATGCTGGGCTGGTCGCTGCAGGCTCCGGTGTCGGGCGTAGCGGCCTGGGTGATGATCCTCATCACGCGGCCCTATAAAATCGGCGATAGGGTCAGCTTCCCGCAGTACGGCCTCATGGGAGACGTCATCAAATTCAACCCGCTGTACCTCACGCTGAACCAGGTGGGCGGCACGGTAGGCTCCGAAGACCCCAGCGGGCGTATGCTCAACGTGCCCAACGCCCTGCTCTTTTCCGCCATGGTCATCAATTGCTCTTACACCCACAGCCGCGAGGAGTCGGCTTTCGTGCTCGATGAGGTGCTCTTCCGTATCACGCTTGACTCCGACTGGGACACGGTGGAGGACATCCTCATCACTACGGCCCGGGAGGTGACGGCGGACATCATCGAAAGCACTGGGCAGGAACCCTTCGTGCGGGCCGACACCTGGGAATACGGCACGCTTTTCAGGCTGCAATACATGGCGGCCTCCACCGAACGGGCCTACATAAAATACGAGATCGCGAAAATCGCTACGAAAAAAATCCAGGCCAACCGCAATATCGATTTGGCCATCCCCTATGTATACTCCTTCAAACGCGGCCTGGAATCCGCCGACGCGGGAGGGAAGAGCGCCGCGCCCGCCTTTGAGCAGGTTGAAATCGCGGCTATCTACTGCGAACTCGTGCATTCCCCGGCCTTTTTTGAGGAAAACAAGGCCGAAATCCTGAGCCTGGCGGAAAGCATTAACCGCGATGGCCTGCTACAGCCCATTATCGTCAGCCGCGATGCGGATAACAGCGGGCGCTATACGCTGCTTTTCGGCGAAAAACGCCTCAAGGCCTGCATGATTCTTGGATGGACACGGATCCCGGCCGAGGTGAAGAATAAGTACGGGATTGACATCAAGGCCATGAACAAGACCATGCGAACGGGAGACGTCAACCTCGCGGTGCTTGTATCGTAGAGAAAGCATATGGGCAGGGGCGGCCTGCGGGCCGTCCGCGTATTCACGTGTTACACAAAAGGAGAATCCTATGGCCTGGAATTATTTCAACCCGGTCAAAATCCGTTTCGGTCCCGGCACGGCGGCGGAGACTGCCGAGTTTCTGCGCGAAATGGGCGCGAAGCGCGCGGCGCTGGTGGCCGACCCGGCGGCCCTGCGTTTCGGCCTGATTGACGCCGTCACCTCCCCTGCCCCGGAATTATTCATTCTGGACGAGATCTTCGCCCGGATGCGGCCCAACCCCACCGTGCAGAACATGATGGACTGCGCGGCCTTCCTGGCGCGGGTGCGGGCCGACGCGGTGGTGGCCGTCGGCGGGGGCAGCGCCCTGGACTGCGCGAAAGCCGCCGCCGGGGGCCTGCCTGTGATCGCCCTGCCGACCACGGCGGGCACGGGCTCCGAGGCCACCTGCATCAGCGTGCTCACGGACGACGCCGGGACGAAGATGCCCCGCACCGACCCGTCGTATTTCGCGAAGGTGGCCATCGTTGACCCCGAACTGACCCTCAGCGTGCCGCCGGGGGTGACGGCCTCCACGGGGATGGACGCGCTCTCCCACGCGGTGGAGGCCCTGTGGAGCATCCACCACAGCCCGGCAAGCGACGCCCTGGCCCTGGCCGCCGTGCCGCTGATCCTGCAAAATCTCGAAAAAGCCTATGCCAACCCCGGCGGCCTCCCCGCCCGCTGCGCCATGAGCGAGGGCTCCCTGCTGGCGGCGCTGGCCTTCTCCCAGGCGAAGACCGCCGCCGCCCACGCCTGCTCGTTCCCGCTCACCGCGCGCTGCGGCCTGCCCCACGGCACGGCCTGCGCCTTTACATTGCCCGCTTTGTGCCGCCTCAATGCCCCGGCGGAGGAGGGCCGCCTGCATGGCATTGCACGGGCGCTTGGGTTCGAAGACGCCTTCGCCTTCGCGGACGAACTCGACAGATTGAACGCCGCCCTGGGCCTGCCGCGCACCTTGCAGGACGCGGGCATCCCCCTGGCCGACCTGCCGGAACTGGCCCTGGAGTGTATGGTGCCGCCGAACATGGGGAATAACCCGGTTCCCATGGACGCGGGAAAGGTGGAGGGGTTGTTTTTGGGGCTGAACGTATAATGCTGAATTATTTTCTGGACAACGCATTAAGTAGGGGGCGGCGTCCCCGACGCCCCGGACGATACGACCAGGGACGTCCGGAGGCCGTCCCCTACGATTTGCGCGCAAAATAACAATGATTGGACGCCAACCCATGACCCTTATCGCCGCCGTGGATCAAAACTGGGGCATCGGCATTCGCGGTGCTCCTTTATTTCGGATACCCGCCGACCTGCGGCGCTTCCGGGCCGTCACCATGGGGCACGCGCTGCTCATGGGACGAAAGACGTTTGACAGCCTGCCGGGGCTTTTGCCCGGGCGGGCGCATGTTGTGCTCAGCCGCGACCCCGATTTTTCGCCCCCCGGCGTGATTGTGCTGCGCAATCTTGACCAGGCGAGGGAATTTGCGCGGGAACATGAGACTTTCCTGATTGGCGGGGAAGAGATTTACGCCGCCCTGCTGGATAGCTGCGCGCGGGCGCTCGTCACGAAAATCGACGCCGCCCGCGAGGCGGACGCCGCCCTGCCCAACCTGGACGCCCTGCCGCACTGGGCCCCGGTGCGCGAGGGGCCCTGGCGGGAGAGCGGCGGGCTGCGGTTCAGGTTTTGCGAGTACGCACGGCATGGCGGCGCTGCGTGAAAAGCCTCATGAAATTATTTCTTGCAATTTCAATAAAAATGGATTACAATAGCCTCACAAGAAAAAATCGGGAGGATATAGTATGGCACGAGTGAAAGTGGACCGCGCAGCCGCCCGCATTGAGGCCTCGCCCGCCACCGTCCAATACATGATGGACGGCGTGCGCCACGTGTGCGAGACCTTCAAGAACCGCCTGCCGGGCTCGCAGCCCGAGCGGGACGCCCAGGCCTTCTTCAAGGGGGAGCTGGAGGGCTTCGCCGACGAGGTGACCATGGAGGACTTCACGCTGCACCCCCACGCCTTCATGGGCTTCATCCCCATGGCGGCGGTCTTCATGCTGGGTACGGTGGCGATCTACCTCTTCGGCGGCACGAGCGTGTTGCTGGCGCTGCTGGGGGCCGCGCTTTCGGTGTTCAGCGTTCTCATGTTCATCTTCGAGTTCCTGTTCTACAGGGAGTTCGTCGATTTCCTGTTCCCCAAGCGGGTGTCCCGCAACGTCTACGCCGTGCGCAGGGCCGCCGGGGAGGTCAGGCGGCGCGTCATCTTCGGCGGGCACACCGACGCCGCCAACGAGTGGACCTACTCCTGGCTCGGCGAGGCGACCGCCCTCGCCATCGCCATGGTGGGCGCGATCCTGAGCATGTTCATCGGCCTTTTCGCGGGCATCGTGAATGCCGTGTACGTCATCGCGGTCAACGTCACGGGCGGCGCCCCCGCCTCCAGGTGGGAGGGCGGCTGGCTGGTGTGGACCATTATGCTGCTGTGCACCATCCCCTTCGCCTTCGCCATCATGAAATTTATTAATTATAAGATTGTGGTGGAGGGCGCCAACGACAACCTCAGCGCCAACTACGTGGCCATAGCGGTGCTCAAGGAGATGGCCGAGAGCGGCATGCGCTTCGAGAACACCGAGGTGGGCTGCCTGCTCACGGGCTCCGAGGAGGCGGGGCTGCGCGGCGCGCGTGCCTACGCCAAGGCGCACTTTGCCGAGCTGAACGATCCCAACATAGAAACCATCTTCATCGGCCTGGAGACCCTGCGGGAGATTGAGGAGATGCGCGTGAACAGCATAGGCTGCACGGGCACGGTGAGGAACGACAAGGCTGTGGGCGAGCTGATCCGCGACGCGGGGCGCGCCTGCGGCGTCGAGATCCCCGACACCGAGCTCTACCCCGGGGCCATGGACAGCGAGGCCTGGACCCAGCTGGGCCTGCGGGCCAACGCCTTCGGCGGGGTGAGCCACGAGGCCAAGCGCTATTACCACACCCGCAAGGATACCCCCGACAACATGGACGCCGACTGCCTGGCGCTCTCGCTGAACATCTGCAAGGAGGCCGCGCGGCTCTTCGACAAAGAGGGCATGGCGAAGTACGACGCGGCGTGAGGAGCATTCAAAGCCCCTGTGATCATACTTTTATCACGCTATTTGCTGCCCCGCACTGTGCCAAAGGCAGCGCGAAAGGGTTTGCTGTATGAACGTTTTGCTTGTCAGTCCCAACAGCGGCTTCGAGCCCTCCATGCAGTTTACGCCGCTGGGCTTGCTGTGCATCGGGTCTTATTTGAAAGCGCGGGGCTATTGCGTCCGTGTCTATGACCGCAATGTCGATCATGGTTCCCTAAAGCATGTCCTGCAGGCCTTCCGGCCAGACGCGGTGGGCGTTTCGGTGATTTCGAGGCGTGCCGTGAACGACGCCATGGATATCTCCGGCCGCTTCCGGAAAGAGAAAATCCCCGTGATCTGGGGCGGGCACATGGCTACCATCGCGCCGGATCTGATTCTGGAGGAAAACGCCGCGGACTATGTTGTGATGCGGGAGGGGGAAATTTCATTTCACGAGCTCCTGCAATGCCTGCAAAATAAAACGGATATAGCGCAGGTCGAAGGCATTGCCTACAAGGATAGCTCGGGTGCCATCCATCACACGCCGGAGCGGGCGTTTGCCAATCTGGCCGATTTCCCCGTGACCGACTGGTCGCTGGTGGACCCCCGGAAATATTTTGCCCCCCATATCCGCTGCCGGAAGATGACGTTTCTATACAGCTCCAAGGGCTGCCCGAGCCGCTGCGCCTTTTGTTATAACAAAGAGTACCACCGCTGCCAATACAGAAAGCGCCCCAACGCATATGTCATCAGCGAAATCAAGGAGCTGGTGACAAAATATGGGATGGATGGAGTAGAATTTGCGGACGAGCTGTTCGGCGCGAACAAAAGAGAATTGTATGACCTGTGCGGCCAGCTGCGGGAACTGCGCCTGCATCTCGCCTGGGGCTTTCAGACGCGGGTCGGCCTTCTATCCCGCGAGGATTACGAATACATGTATGAGGCGGGCTGCCGCTGGGCCTTCTTTGGCGTGGAAAGCGGTTCGCCGGAAATGCTCAGGCGCATCCATAAGGACTGGATTGACCTTGAGACAATAGACCGCGACTTTGCGTATTGCAGGGAGCTGGGCATCTCCACCTACTGCGCCATTATCATCGGGTTCCCGGATGAAACGCAGGAGCAGCTGCGCGACACCGTGCGCCTGATGCTGCGCCTGAAAGCGGACTATTACCCGGTCTCCATGTTTTACCCCAACCCCGGCGCGGAGCTTTACGACGATTTGGTGGCACAGGGGCGGGTAGCCCCGCTGTCCTCCCTGCGGCAGAAGGGCAGCTTTTTCCCGACGCTGGGCTTGGCCGCAAACTATTCCAAGGTATCGGCGCGTGAGCTGATGGTCATACAAAGCTTCTTCAATTGGCGCAACTTCTTTCAGAAGAGTGTCTCCAAAGAGAAAACCCGGTACAGCTTCGCGCAAAAAACAATCGTTACCTCGCTGAAGCAGGCGTGGAAACAGGGCTTTTTTATGATGTGGAGGTATCTCATTTCGTCGGCCCTGCTTTTTGCTAAAATTGCGTGGAACCGATATGCCTATCCGGGCATTCGCAAAAAATACGGCCTGTACGAGAAGCGGGACAGGCAGTAAGGGTCACATCGGCCGCCGCGCAGGCCCGCCGCATCAGGGCCAGCGCGGCGGGCATTTTTGCCTCGTCGAAGATCCCATGCAGCATCATGTCCGCCGGATAGGGGACTTCGGCCAGCAGGCGGGCGAACAGTTCAAAGTCGACGATCCCCTCGCCCGTCCCGCAGAAGTCTATGCCCTCCCCCTCCCGGATGTCCTTGCCGTGCGCGACGACGACGTCGCTGCCGAAGACGGCAAAGGCGTGGCGCATGGCGCTTTCCACGTTGGCGCGCCGGGCCTCCCCGGCGTGGAACAGGTTGGCGCAGTCCATCACCATTTTCAGCCGCTCGCTGCCGGCCTCCTCCATGGCGCGGCGGGCCTTCTCGGGGGTGTCGACGACGTTGGCCGCCTCGGTCTCAATGGCCAGCGTGACGCCGTGCCGCTCCGCGATGGCCGCGAGGGCCCGCATGACCTCTATCATGTCAGCCCAGGCCGCCTCTTCGCCGTTGGCGGCGTGGGGCGACCACAGGTAGTCCGGGTTGCGCGTGCCGCTGCACAGGGTGATGATGGCGCAGCCCAGCTGCGCTGTGGCGGCGGCGAGGCCCTCGAAGCGCCGCACGCCCTCGGCCCGGATGGCCGGGTCGGGGTGCGCCGCGTTGAAGGTGCCGTTGACCGCGCCAATGGGCAGGCGGTTGCGACGCGCTTCGGCAGCGACGAGACTGACCAGCGAATCGTCTATGCGCGCGGGTATCTCGATCTGCCCGCTGGGCACGAAGCGCGCCTCGGTCACGTCGGAGAAGGCGAACTGCACCGTCTCAAAGCCGAGCGCGCGAATGCGGCTGAAGAGCGCCGCCGCCGGCATGATACCCATATCCGTGGAGCATACGCCAATGCGCATGGGATGAACCTCCTCGTCATCAGCTGAATTTAAGACAAACCCCACCCAAGCGGCTGTTCAGAGCAACTGCCGCCCTTGCCGCTGCACAACCTCAATTCAGGCAAACAGCGATCGCGCCACGTTGGAAAGGGCTATATACAGATAGATGCCCGGCATCATCAGCCGCAGAGCGAACAACAGCAGGTTCATGTCCCTGCCGCTTTCGGCCGCCGCGGGCTCCGCCGCCGTGCCATAGCCCAATTCCGCCAGAACCGGCAGATAGGCCTTCGCGATGGCAACATGCCCCTTCGCGTTGGGATGTATGTGGTCTTTGGCGATCATTTTCTCCTGCGGCGTCACCGCGGCGCCCGCGTTCACAATCGTATAGCTGCCCGGATGCTCCTCCAGATACCGCGCGTAACCGCCGTTGAGTTTATCCAGGCCGGCCTGATAGACTTCTCTTTTGTATGTAGCCTCGGGGTTGTAGAGGGTCTGCACCAGCAGCAGGGCCTCCGGGTTGAGCGCCTTGATTTTCGCGATGATCTCGCCGAAGTTCACGAAAATGGACTCGATGACACCGTCCATATAGGCGTAGTCGCCGCGCACCCATGCGTCGGACATCATCCTGTACATGTCGCCCAGCAAAAAATCGTTGCCGCCGATGGAGACGCTGATGATGTCCGCCCTAGCCACATCGGCGCTGACCTCCTCCGCCTCCAGGCGCGCGATGAGGTCCGCCGTGCGGTGGCCGCCCACCCCGTAGTTGAGGAATTCATATCCGTTGGTGTTCGCGATAATCGCGCCGTAGCAGGCCGCTTCGGCGTTTTTCAGCCCGGTGCCCGCCGCGATGGAATCGCCCAGTGCGACATAGACGGGCTGCTTCTCTTCCGCGATTGCGGCAAACCCTCCCGCGCCGAGAATTAGCGCCATGGCAAGCGCCAGCGCCATGGCTTTCACCGTTCGTTTCATGTTGGCCTCCTTCTCCTGTTATAGAATAGCTAAAATTATATCACATCCAGGCGCGCTTGTACAGCCGTTTTCACGCAAAGCGACAATTATTCTTGCGGGAAGCGCGGCCCCCCGCCCCGCTTTCACATATACTGTATCAGTATTGCGAAAGGCCGTGGAATCCAAGGCAGGCCTGATCGTCTACAGCGTGGCCACGCAGTCCGCAAGCTGAGCTTCCACTTGCATTTCTTGCAAAAAAATGCTACAATAGATCCATGAAAAACAACAACCTCACCCTCATCGGAATGCCGGGCTGCGGCAAGAGCACCGTGGGCGTGCTGCTGGCCAAGGCCCTGGGCCTGCGCTTCGTGGATACCGACCTGCTGCTCCAGCAACAACACGGCCTGCTCTTGCGGCAGATCATTGATGCGCAAGGCATTGAGGCCTTCCTGGCGGCAGAGGCCGGGGTGATCCTTGCCCTCGATTGCGAAAACACCTGCATCGCCACGGGGGGCAGCGCCGTGTATTCCGAACCGGCCATGGCGCACCTGCGAAACATCTCTAAAATTGTGTTCATCGACCTGCCCTGCGACGAGATCGAGCGGCGCGTGGCGGACTTCCGGGGGCGCGGCGTGGTGATGGAGCGCGGCCAAACCCTGCCAGCGCTCTACGCCGAGCGGCGGCCGCTGTACCTGCGCTATGCCGGCATCGTGATCGATGCGCGGGGCCTGGGGATGGAGGCGCTGCTGGAGGAGATCGCCAGGCGGGCCTAATTGGTTCCGGCTGCCCGAAGGGGTTTCGTTTCCGGTAGATGCAGCCGCGAATATTGCCGTATCGCTTTTTTACACGCCGTCCGCGCCGTTGACATCCAGGACGGTTACGATGCCGTCGGTGTCCTCCTTGACGTCAATGCGCTTCGCGAGGTTATCAAGGGAGATGTAGACGCTGTTGGATGGTGCGATGCGGTTGGCGTCGCATACATCCGCTCTTGTTGCGCAGGATGAGAAAGCGGGGGTTCCTTGGGGTTAAGCGTGGAGAAGTCTATGGCGATCGATGATCACCTCCTGTCGGGCAGAAAATTTGCTGCGATGCTTGCGGTTTTGGATAAAGTGTGCTATGCTTTGTCTGACAAAATAATTGATATGGGAGATGTGCTGCTATGAACTGGCCGAAGCTGCAAAAACCGCTGCCCTTCCTGCTGGGCGCTGTGCTGGCGGGCGCCATGGCCTTTTACGCCGCGGCCTTCCTGGACTGGGGCAAATACGAAAAAATCTATCCCCTCCTGGCGGCGGCCGCGGTGCTGCTCTTCGCCGCGTTCGCCTGCGCTGCGCTTTGGGCCACCGGGGCCCGCAAGAGCAAACTGGCGCTGCGCGTCCTTACCGCTGTCGTGCTGTTCTGCTTCCTCCTGTTCGGCGTATCGGCCATATTGAACAACGTTCTCAACAGCGGTATGACGCCCGGCCCGCGCCTGGCGATCTTCGCCTCGTTCTCCCTGTGCGCCCTGGAGGCGATCTGGCTGCTCTCGCGGGCGGCCGCGTCGGAATGGCGGCCCCGCTGGCGCAAGTACGCTGCCGGTGCATTGGCGCTGGCGGTGCTGGTTTCGGCGGGTATTGTGCAATATCGCACTGTGCGCCTGCCGCTGCCAGAGCCTGTGTTCAGCGCAACTGACCTGATACAGAGCGCGCAGCGAACCACCGGAACGAACGAGTTTCAGCTGGCCGAGGCGCAGACCTTCAACACGGCACTGATTGTGGAAGCGGGCAGCGCGGCGAAATTTACCTACTGGGACTCCATGTTTCGAAAGGACGACACCGGCGCGGCGAAATTCTCCCTTGAGGCCTTTGTGGACGGGGAATGGCAAATGATTCACCGGGGCGAAAAAATTCAGACCCAGCGCCTGTGCAGCTTTGACCCCGTGACCAGCGATCGTGTGCGCGTCCTGGCCGAGACGGCGAACGGCGAGCCCGTGTTGGTACAGTCGCTGGCGCTCTATAACGAGCCGAAGCGCGCAAACCCGGGGCTGCACATGTCTACCTACTACGCACTGGACCCCGTGGCGGACGAGATTCCGCCGGAGGTCGCTATCCTGGCCCAGGGGGAGGCGTATGCACGAGAATACGCGCGCTGGTTCGATGTCTACGACACAGTCATCTGCATCGGCGGCATCGGCATCGGCGCGCAGGGCGTGTCCTACGCCGAGGGGGAGGCGCGCTATACGCAGCGTCTCAACGCGCTCAAGGAGCTCATCGCGCTGCGGAGCAACCCCGAACACGAAGTGAAAATCATTTGCACTGTGTTCGGCGGGGGCTCGGAGTACGCCGACCCCATACTCAAGAATCACATGGACGCGCTGCTGGAAAACATCCTGGGTGTCATCGAAAAATTTGGCTTCGGCGGCGCGGACGTGGACTACGAGACCCCCTCCTCCCGGGCCCATTGGCGGCGCTTCGACAAGTTCATGGCCAGGCTGGACGAGGGCATGAAGGCGGCCAACCCGGAGGCAATACTATCGGCAGCGGTGTTCTCCTGGGGCATGGGGATGTCTCGGGAGACACTGGAGCGCCTGGATCAAATACAGTACATGGACTACTGCGAGCCCTGCAACGAGCACGCCATGCCCACCCTGGAGGGGATGCAGCGCGGCGTCGCGCGGATAATACGCGCGGGCGCGGACCCGGCAAAGATACTCATCGGCTTGGGTACCCACGGCTACGACCGCAACGAGAGCTGGAAACACCTCGAAGGCGCGAATGCTTGGTACTGCATCTACCCGGGCAACAAGGTCGGCTGCTCCCCGGCCCTGGCGGGGGACGCGGCGGCCTACGCGCTCATGAGCGATCTCGGCGGGCTGATGGTGTTCGTCACCCAGGGCGATAGGCCCATGGACGACCCTCTCTGCATGGCCTTGGGGATCGAAAACGCGCTGGGCCGGTATCTGGAGGCCTGGTGAAGCAAAAAAATATAGCGCATATCACACGAAAGAGGTAAGCCCCATGAAAAAGAAACTTTCAAAAATTTTGCCCTTCCTGCTGGCCGCCGTTCTGGCAGGCGTTATGGCCTGGCACTGCAGCGTCTTCATCAACTGGAACCTGAACGCCTTTATTGTCACGTCTATCGTTACGCCGCTGGTGTTCCTGGCCCTGGCGGTCTCGGTTGTCTGGCCCGGCAAGGCGAAGCCAGGCTGGAAATGCCTGCAAATTTTCGCCTGGCTGGCGGCGTTTATCGCGGTGGAACAGGGCGTAACCTATGCCATCAACATCGTGAAGCACAATGCGGGCGGCGCCAAGCCCGCCATGCAAGCGATGCTGCCCCTGCTGGCTGCGCTGGTTCTCCTGCTGTTGATAAAGCCCTGGCGGGCGCTTGGGCGCAGGGCGAAAATCGTATTGAGCATTCCCGCGGCGGCACTCGCGTGCGCCGGGGCTGTCGTCTGGGCCGCACCGCTGATCGTTCCGGCGAAGCCGTTCGAGCCCGTACCCGATCTGCCGCCCGTCCGGGTGGAAAAGCCTTCCGGCAGCGTCGGCCTCTCGCAGGACGAAACCTCGCTGATCATCCAGAACGACCTCGTGACCTATGTGATCACGAAGGAGAACGCGATCGTCACAAGTATTGCCGCAAGGGCGGACGGCACTGAGATTGTCGGCAAAGAAGCGCCCCCGCCCGCCGCTGCGGGCGAGGCGGTGTCGGGGACGCCGCCCGTTTCGGCGGGCCCGCAGGAGGCGCGCTCCCCCTTCTGCTATCTGTATACAGGCGATTTCTCTTCCAGGGCGGCGCCCGTCTCGGCGGCCCTCGAAGACGAAAAGCTGCGGGTCCGCTTTGCGGACGGCGCGGCGATCGACTTTCTCGTGGAGGCCAGGCCCGAATACATCGCCTTCACCCTGGACAGCGATCTGCCCGGCGCGTATACGGGCCTTGTGTTCGCCAACTCCACCCTGGAGTACGACCTCGCCGGGGGCGGCGCGGCGTTCAGCGGCATCGGCTGCGCGATGACCTGGAACGTGGACCCGACCTACTACCCGGACGCGAAATCCAAGCACGTCATGGGCCGCGTGCTGAATAAAACCGGCCCGACGGACAGGGCGCTGCCTGGTTCCAAATTCGCGGTCATCTTCGCGCCGAGGGACCAACACAGGGACATCCTGAAGGCCGTGGGCAGCGACATCGCGCGGGGCGAGGCCGCGAAATCCATGGTGGGCGGGCCCAACGCCATGGACAGTAAGGCGAATTTCGGCAACTATATCATCGTAGGGGACAGCGCCACGAAAAATGTCGCCGGCTGGAAGTCCACCGCCGCCATATACGGCATCGACCAGATCGACTTCCACCAGGGCGGCGGCACGTTCATCCAGGGCTCCATGCGCTTCACGGAGCAGAAAAGCGCGCAGGCTTTCAAGAAAAACATAGCCGCGCCCCTGAAAGAGGCCGGTATCCAGTCGGGGTTCCACACCTACGCGCATTACATCGACAAAAATGACGAGATGATTCTGGCCGACCCCGCGTGGCAGCGGCAGCTGGATGTGAAAGAGACGTTCACGCTGGCGGAGAATATCTCCGGTGCGGCGAAAACCCTCCCCACGCTGGAAAGCACGGCGGATGTCTCCATGAAGACGGGCTTTTTCGACTGCAATACTGTGTATATTCTTGTGGATCAGGAGATCATGAAATACGCACAGGTTGGCTCCAATGAATTCACGGTGGAGCGCGGCCAGTGCGGCACGAAAAAGGCGGCCCACGCGGCGGGGGCGGAGATCCGGCACCTGGGCGGCATGTTCGGCATGTTTTCCCCCGATCTGGATTCCGAGCTCTTTTTGCAGATCGCCCGCCGGACGGCGCAGGCCTACAACGAGGGCGGCTTCGAGATGATCTATCTCGACGCCCTGGACGGGCTGTGGAGCCAGAACCCGGAGGAGGCGTGGTATTACAGCGCGAAATTCACAAACGAAATCGTGAAATACTGCGAGATCGACCCCATGATGGAGTGCTCCGCGATGACACCCGGCTTCTGGCTCTCGCGCTCGCGCATGGGCGCGTGGGACTACCCCACCGCCGGATATAAACAGTTCAACCGCTCGCATGTCCGCGCCAACCTGGACTTTGTCGACGCCTACCTGCCCACCACGCTGGGCTGGTATCACATGTACCCCTCGAAGGACAACACGGCCGGCAGGTTCCAATATTTCGACGACATCGACCATCTGGGGAGCCTGTGCGTCGCCTACGACATGGGGATGGTCTACGCCTCGCCGCCGGACAAAAATTCCGGCGAAGCCTACCTGCGCAACGCCAGGCGGTTCGCCGAGATTTACAGCCCATTGCGCAAAAGCGGCTACTTCACGGAGGAGGCCAAGGCGCGGGTCAGGGAGAACCCGGACAAGGAATACGCCATCGTTGAAACAGGCTCCGGGGCATGGGCCTTCGTCGAAAAACACTACTTACGCACCAAGCTATACGACATCAACGCGCCGGGGCGCTCCGCCATAAAAGCGGAAAACCCCTTCGAGGCGCAGCAGCCCTTCATCAGGGTTGAGGGCCACCTGTCTTCGGCATCTGCCGAAGGCACGGTGCTGCTGCCACTTGATTTCGAGACAGAACTGAAGGGCCAGACCCTCAGCGCGCCCCTCGAAGCCGATCTCAGCGCCGCGCGCGCTCTGCGGGTAAACGTCGCAGGAAACAACTCAAACGACGCGATTTGCATCCGGCTGACAAGCATGTCGAAAGACTTGGGCACGCCCTCCATAGCGGACTACCTCATCCGGCTGGACTTCGAGGGCGCGCGGGAATTCGTTCTGGCGGAGAACGACAACGATGGCTTCGGCGGCCTGGTTTTCCCCGACAAAACCGATCCTTTCGTGTACAGCTATTTCCGCGAGGACTTCGTCTTTTCCAATGTCACGGAAATCCGGGTGTATCTCTCGGGGGCGTGCGAAGGCGTGAGAATGTCCCGCATAATCGCAGCAGAGCATACCAGCAACGCGATTGTGTCGCCCTGTATCTCCTACGGAAGCGCGTCAATAACCTTCCGCACGAGCATAGGCGAAAACGAGGTTCTCGAATATTTTCCCGGCGATGAGACAGCTGCAAAATACGACGGCGAGGGCAGGGCCACTACAGTTGCCGTTGACGGGGGATTGCCGACATTCCCCCACGGCGCGTTCGAGCTGGATGTGGCCGCAGAAAATGAGTTATCGAACGAAAAGCCGCTCCGGACGACGGTTACGCTGGGATTCACGGGGGACTGATTTGTCAGTTACGCAGGGGCACGGATGAAAATCCGTGCCCCTGAAATCTGCGTGCAGGAGCCCGGCAACTATTTGGCGCAGGTTTGCGCCGGGCTTTAAATTCATATCATCCGAAAGCAGGGACACATAAGCGATGCGCCCCTGCCTTTTGTTATTTTATTAGTGGAAGATTTCATCTTCTGGAAGCAGAGCGCGTGTCTTAAAAGCTTATCCCACACATGCAAGTTTTGCATACAATGAAGTGGAACAGGCTTCGATATGAAGTGTTTCAATTTATACTTGGAGTTGATACACCAATGGATATAAATAATCTGCCGGGCATTGGTCCTATTCCTATAGCACAGTTAAATGCCCCACCATGCTACCCGTCCCTTCCGGATCATTGCGGCGGATCAAGCTGCTGCTCCGGCTCCGTTCCAATCGAAGGCCCGCCCGGTCCAACGGGCCCAACAGGCCAAGATGGTATTCCCGGCCCCACAGGAGCAACCGGCGAGCAAGGCGAAACCGGCCCGACCGGCCCGACCGGCCCGACCGGCGTTGGCGTCAATGGCTGCGACCAACCGGCGTACACTTACGTATCGGACGGCGATATTGTCAATGTCATTGATCCGATTACCAAGGAAGTCATAGCTACGATTGATGCGCCCTATGTTGTGCAAAGCATGGGGTATGATCCGATTTTGCGTAAAGTATATTTGCTTTCGGCTGCCGGTGAATTGGCTGTGGTCGATGACATCACAAATACTATTGAGGAAGTGATACTACTTCCGGCGGGTATTTATTTTGACAGCGCAATCGCGGTCAACCCGAATAATCAACTGGTGTATGTTGCTTCGCCGCACAATCTATTTGTTGCTGTCGTGAATGGCCGCAACAACAAATTCCTGGGCGTAATTCCAGGCGACAATACAGGCTCCGTCACAGTCAACCCCAATACGAATCTGGTGTATATCTCCACCGCTGATGGGCTCAGTGTTATCAATGGAAACAGCAATCAAATGATTGGTATCATTGAATATTCGGCTGTATACGGCCTGATTGATCTGGCGGTCAATACCTGCAAAAATATGATTATTGCCCGCGACGGGCAAAACACGCTTGTCGCTTTCGATGGCAAAAACCATGAACTGCTGGAGACCGCCGAAGCTGAAAATGGCATCTATGCCATGGCTGTCGACTCCGGCCTGGGACTGTTGTTTGCCATTAATGCTGCAAGGGATACCGTTGATGTCTATGATGCCTGCTCTCTTGAGCATCTTGGTCAATTGTACCTTGGCGGATATTTGAGCAGCATTTCGATTGACCAGCGCAATCATATCGTTTACGTGACCGATTCCGCCGCCAATCAGACCTTTATCATCGACAGCGGCTTAACGCAAGTGATTGGCACGACGCCGGGCACAGGTATGGGTGATCACTCAATCAATATGGCCTGCAGCAGCACATGCAAGCTGTGCAATGGCGGAGGAGGACGCGGCCCAACCGGCCCCACGGGAGCGGTCTCATTCCCGCCCCAATAAAAGTCCTGAGTTAACCCTGCTTACAGGCAATAAAAATTCACTACGATTTTATCGGGAAACAGATCGTGGAACTCACGAAAAAATATAATCAAACAACTCCCGCGCCCGCTCCAGCCTCCCGCACAGCCACAGCCAGCCGAACAGCGCCTCCAGGGCCGTGGCCAGGGCGTATTCCCCCCGGGTGAAGCCCCGGGGCACATGGCCGGGCTGGGCATTTTGCCCCCGGCGAAAAATCTCTGCCTCCTCCCCGCCCAGCAGGGGGAGGATTTTTTTCGCCAATTCGGCCTGCGCGCGGGCGTTGACACGCACCGCGCTCTCTTTGTGCAGCTGCCGCTGGGGCCGGGCGGGCCCGTCCAACAGGGCTTCACGCACGAGGAGATCGAAGACCGTGTCGCCTATAAAGGCCAGGGCCAGGGGGGGGAGTTGGGTTGGGTTGATCATAGGATGTCTTTCGTATTACGCAAAATCTGTAGGGGCGGCATTCTTGCCGCCCGCATATAGAAAGTGTATTCGATTTTCGGGCGGCAAGAATGCCGCCCCCACAGGCTATCCAAGGTATTCAAACTCAAAGTCATAAATCGAAACCGTGTCGCCCTCCTGCACGCCCGCGTTTTCCAGGGCGGCTACGATGCCGCTCTTTTGCAGGGCCCGCTGGAAGTATTGCAGGGACTCGTAGTCGTCCATGTTGCAGCCGCGCAGGACGCGCAGCAGCCAGGGGGCCTCCACGAAGAAGACCCCGGCTCCGGAGGAGACGGTGCGTTCGCCGCGCACGCCGCCCTCCATGCGAAGCGTGAAATTCTCGCCCTCCCTGGGGTCGTAAAAGTCCTCGGGCAGGGCCTCGGGCTCGTAGCGGCGTATGGGCGGGAGTTCTTGTAATTTATAATACACGGCTTTTACCAGCGCGTCTGTATTCTCGTGAATGGGCGCGCAGATCTCGAAATATTCGTAGCCCCCGCCCGTGAAATAATCGCGCAGGCGTTCAAGCTGCTCTGGCGCGGCCAGGTCGATCTTATTCGCCGCGACGATCTGCGGGCAGTCAACCAGTTCGGGCATGTAAGAAGCAAGCTCTCTGTTGATCAGGGCGAAGTCCTCGATGGGGTCGCGGCCCTCGCTGCCGGCGGCGTCGAGGACGTGCACGAGCATACGGCAGCGCTCCACGTGGCGCAAAAAGGCGTGGCCGAGGCCCACGCCCTCGCTTGCCCCCTCGATGAGGCCGGGGATGTCCGCCATCACGAAGCTTTGCCCCAAGCCCAGCGACACCACCCCCAGCACCGGCGTGATTGTCGTGAAATGATAGTCGGCAACGATGGGCTTGGCCTGGCTGACAGCCGCGATGAGGGAGGATTTCCCCACGTTGGGGAAGCCCAGCAGCCCCACGTCGGCCAGGAGCTTGAGCTCCAGATTGATTTCCAGGGCCTCCCCCGGCGTACCGGGCCGGGCGAAGCGGGGGGCCTGCCGCGTGGGCGTGGCGAAGTGCACGTTCCCCCAGCCGCCGCGCCCGCCCTTCGCGACGCGCACGGGCCCTTCGCCGGAGACGTCGGCCAGCAGGCGGCCTGTCTCGGCGTCCTTCACCAATGTGCCGCGCGGGACACGTATGGTCAGGTCCCCGCCCTGCTTGCCGCTGCGCCGCCCGGATTCCCCGTCGGCCCCGCGCCCGGCGGCGTATTTGCGCCGGTAGCGGAAGTCCGCCAGGGTGGAGAGCTTGTCGTCCGCCAGGAGATACACGCTGCCGCCGTGGCCGCCGTCGCCCCCGCTGGGGCCGCCGCTGGCGATGTATTTCTCCCGGTGGAAGGCCACGCAGCCGTCCCCCCCCGCCCCGGCGGAGAGGGAGACGCGCGCGGTATCAATGAAAGCGGGCATTTAAATTTGTTCTCCTGCATAACATGCTTTTTTATAGTATGGGCGCTTTCCATTATAAAACGCCCCGACCTGCTTGTCAAGGCGTTTTTTGGAAGCGCTGGTATAATCCGCCCGGTTTGTCAGGAACGCCGCTGCGGCGGGGTGGTTGTGCGGAGCACTGCCGCCGAAGGCGGCACTCTATGTGGACGTCAACAAAAGCCGCGGTCTATCCCAAGCTATCCAGCAGCCCGCCGAAGGCCTCCAGCAGCAGCTCGCTGCCCTTGGTGCCCGCCGTGTTGATCTCCTCGTTGCCGAAGAGCACGAAGTTGTGGATGTCGTTGGGCAGCAGGTAGTAGCCCGAATGGTCGTTCATGATGCCGAACACCAGCAGCTTGCGGTTGCCGCGCACAAGATCCTGCATGGGGGTGAACACGAACTCCTTGCCCGTCCAGGCCTCCTCAGCCGTCAGGCCGCCGCCGAAGGCCAGGGGCGGGTCCATCTCGCCGGGGGCGAACATCATGGCGAGGTTCTTGCCCATCTCCATGTAACCCGCCTCGGTGATCAGGTCCATCGCCGGGCCCACGGGGTAGCGCCGCACGCCCTCCGCCTTGATCATGCCGTAGCGGAACAGCAGCAGGTGCAGCGGGTTATCGATGGGCACCCGGAACTCCTTGTGCCTGATATTGAGGATGGGGTCAACCTTCACCTCTTTTTTTATGCCGACAAGCATTTTGCCGAGGTTTCGGCCGTAGCGCTCCACGCGCTGAATGCCGTGGGTATCGCCCTCCTGGGCGAACATGCCGTTGTGCACCGAGATGGCCAGCTGCGCGCCCTGAATCATCTGGAAGTTGGCCTTCTTGCTGATCTCCTGCTCGATGTAGTAGGGGTAGTCGCCCGTGACCTCTCGCGTGCCCGCTCCTATGCCCACGCAGTGGGCGGCGTAGTTCACAAGCCAGGTCTCGCGCGAGCCGTCGTCCGGCTTGAAACGGAAGCGGTGCAGCAGCGGGTCGATCACCTCCGGCGGGCGCTTGTCGTTGATGTACTGCTCGGCGTCCACGGCGGCGTAATAGAGCTCGCCCCTCTTCATGCCCTCCACGGCCTCCATAATCGCCTCGGCTGTGACGCAGTGCAGGTTCGCCATGAAGGCGCTGTTCTTCCCGGAGATGGGCGCGATAAGGCCACCCGTGAGGTTGGCCAGGGGGTTCACCAGCAGGGCCAGGGGCAGCGGCCCGTTCATGCCCAGGGTATCGATGCAGCTGTGCTGGTGCAGTACGCCGATGTTGATGCTCACGATGTTCTTCTCTTGCGCGTAATCGCGCAGAAAGAACCGGATGGCCCGCACGTCGGTGGAGGTGAGGGCGTAGCCGTCTATGCTGGCCAGGACAACGATGCCCCGGCCGCTGCCGTCGCTCAGGGCGGTCACGCGCACGGCCTGGTCGTCCAGGAGCTTCACCGGGTTCTTTCGCTCGGTGAGCTCCAGCCCCCCGCCCATGTAGACGTCGTTGCCGCCAATATAATCACCATTTTTGTCGAAGTAGCCCTCGGGGATCAGCGACCTCTTCGCGTAGCCCAGCGACCACTTCCTGGCCCCCTCGGGCACGTCGATGAAGCGTTCCATGCCGGGGTAGAAGTCCGGGCTCTGTACGTAGCTGCGCGGCATCTTCGCCGGGATGAGCGACGCCCAGATGTTGGCGATCACGCGCAGGGCGAAGTCCTCGATGTTGTAGAGGATGCCCTGGAGCATGGGCGGCGGGCCCTCGGGGTCGTCCGCGGCCAGGGCGGGCACGGCGGCGCCCAGCAGCAGCGCGAGGCAGATGGCGAGCGACAACGCGCGCCTGCGGAATGGTTTCATAGAAATAAGCCTCCCCTGTTTTTTTGTGTAAATTAATAGTAGCACAAAGGCGGGGGCTTGTCAACATCTCACCGCCGCGCAGATAAATTTTGTTGCGAACGCGATAAGTAGAAGCATTAGGCCAATAAAGCAACCAACCCGCCCCTTGACATCCCTCCCTCTACCCGCTATAATAATACTTGTCAAATGAATGAAAGAGGTATCCTACATGAACGCATCGAAGCGCACACCCGTCATCGCCGGCAACTGGAAGATGAACCTGCTGCCCGCAGGGGCCAAGGCCCTGGTGGAGGAACTCATCCCCCTCACGAAAGACGCAAAATGCAAAGTTGTGCTCTGTGTGCCCTACATAGACCTGCCCACCGTGCTCGCCGCAGCCTCGGGCACCAACCTGAAGATAGGCGCGCAGAACTGCCACTGGGCCGCTAGCGGTGCCTTCACCGGCGAGGTCTCCGCCGCTATGCTCAAAGACATCGGCGTGGAATACGTCATCGTGGGCCACAGCGAGCGCCGCAGTCTCTTCGGCGACACCAGCGAGACCGTCGCGCAGCGCGCCCGCGCGGCCCTGGACGCCGGGCTCACGGTCATCCTGTGCGTGGGCGAGGTGCTCCAGGAGCGCCGGCAGAACATCACCCTGGAGGTCGTGCGCCAGCAGACGAAAATCGCCCTGGCCGATGTTTCCGCCGAGGAGCTGCGGCGCGTGATCATCGCCTACGAGCCCGTATGGGCCATAGGCACGGGGCTCACAGCCACGGCCGAGCAGGCCAACGAGGTCAACAGGGCCATTCGCGACTTGCTCGCCGAGCTGTATAGTCAAGACATCGCCGAGAGTGTAATCATCCAGTACGGCGGCTCCATGAACGCCGCCAACGCCGCCGAGCTGCTCGCCCAGCCGGACGTGGACGGCGGCCTCATCGGCGGGGCGTCGCTCAAGGCGGCGGATTTCGCGGCGATTGTGCGGGCGGGGTGAAACGCTGCTTTTGCAGCCGCTGCGCAGGCGGAGGGTGCGCAGGCCGCAGGGGACGGCGTCCCCTGCGGCCCCGGGTGCAGAGAGCAAATCCTCCCGCCGCGCATGAAAAATTGTGCGGGCACATGAAGGCGCATTTTTGAGAACTTGATTTTACGCAAAGGAGCGAATTTTCCCATGAAAAAACAGTCCACGCTGCAAACCATCTTCTCCATCGGCCTGGCGGCCGCCGTTCCCGCAGCCATGGCATGGTACTGCGACACCTACGTCAACTGGCAGCCGGGCGTGTACCCCTTCGCGGTGGTGGCAGCGCTGCTGGCAGCCATGGCGCTGTCTCTGCTGGTGCTGTGGGCGCGGGGCGAGCGCAAAAAGGCGCTTGTTTGGAAGACCCTGCTGTCCACGCTGGTGTTCGCCACGGCGCTCATCGCGGGGAGCGCCATCGTCAACAACTGGATCGGGCCGACCTACTACGGCAGGCACATGGCCGAGACGGCGGCGGCCATCGCCGTGCCCCTGGCGGCGGCGCAGCTGCTGGTGCCCTTCGCGCTGCTGCTGAGGGCGATGTGGAAGCAAAACCGCAAGGGCGTCTGGGCGCTGGCGGCATCCACCGCCGTGTTCGCGCTGGGCTTTGCCGCCTATGGCGCCGCCGACTACGCCCGCAGCTTCGTCCCCGAACAGCCGGTGATCACGCCGGTCTTCCCCGAGCCCCTTGCCGAGCGGGCGCTCATCCCCTACGACGAAGGAGAATTTCTCATGCAGGCTGGCGATATTTTGATTGCCTCTGAAGAAGAACTGTTGGATTTTTTGTATACCCGCACCGGCGATGCGCAAACGACCGTGTGGCTGAAGGGCGGCAGCTACGCGCAGCCCCTGGAACTTGACGGGCTGAAAAACGTGACCTTCCGGAACGTGCCCGGGGAGGAGGTCGTCTTCACCGGCGCGAAAGAAGTTTCCGGCTGGCAGGCGGACGAGGCGAACGGCGTGGCCTGCTGGTCCGCGCAGATGGAGGGCGACTACTTCACCTCGCTGTACCATCCCGACCCGGAAAAGCAATTGAACAGGCCGCGCTACCCGGCGGAAGGGTATCTCTTCGTGGGCGGCGTGGAGGGCGCGCAGATGCTCGCGCACGATACACAGCCGCAATACCACAGCAGTTTCCGCTCCTTTTTTGCCAAGCCCGGGGACCTGCGGCAGTTCCACGCCCTGGAGGACGTCACGCTGCGGGTGCTGCACTTCTGGAAGGACGAGATTACCGGACTGGTTTCCTACGGCGATAGCACGCGGGAGCTCGTGTGGGAGCGCCCCTCCGCCATGACGGTGAATAGGAATGACAGGTACTTCCTGGAAAACGTGTTCGAGGAATTGAAAGAGCCGGGGCAATGGTATTTGGACAGGGACAGCGGGAAGCTCTCCTATATCCCCTTTGAGGGCGAGGATATGGAAAATACAGTGTTGTATGCGGGGATCAACGAGCGCCTGCTGACCATTGACGGCGCGGAGAACGTGACCTTTCGGGGAATTGCATTCAAGAACAGCGCGTGGAACATGCCGGACGGCATAGACTACGGCTGGGGGATGCCCGCCGACGCCGGCTGGGACTATGCAAATCGGGACTCCTCTCAGGCGGCCTACAATGTGCGGCCCTGTGTGCTGGTCACCAACAGCACGGGGGTGCGCTTTGACCGGTGCAAGTTCGAGAACATCGGCGCCACGGCCCTGAAATTCGCAGAAAACGTACACGGCAGCGCTGTAACGGGCTGCGAGTTCACCCGAATCGGCGGCAACGCGGTGTTCATCGAAGGCAAATACGATACGCCCAACAGCAATATTACCGTAAAAAATAATCTTATCGCCCACTATGGCAGGCGCTTCTTCAACGCCATCGGGGTGCTGAACATCCACGCGCATCACGTGGAAATTTCCCATAACGAGATTTTCGACGGCTACTACAGCGCCATTTCCAGCGGCTGGGTGTGGGGCTACGCCGAGAACCCCACCGACTATGTCTCCATTGAATACAACCTGATCTACCAGATCGGCCAGGGCTGGCTGAGCGACATGGGGGGCATCTACACCCTGGGGATGCAGCCGAATTCCGTCATCCGCGGCAATCACATTTACGATGTCGCCGCCGACCCCCTCCAGGGCGGCTACGGCGGCTGGGGCATCTACCCGGACGAGGGCAGCACCGGCCAGCTGATAGAGAAAAATCTCGCTTACAGATGCGGCTCGCAGAGCTTCCACCAGCACTATGGGAAAGAAAATCTTGTTCGCAACAACATCTTCGCTTTCAGCGGCGAGGGGCAGATTCGCGTCTCCCGCAAAGAAGAGCACACCAGCGCCATCTTCGAGCGCAACATCATCGTCAGCGACAGCCAGCCCATCTACACCAGCGTGCAGCAGGGTAAATTCCGCGACGACGGCAATTTGCTCTACGACTACGCCAATCCCCGCAGGCCCCTCTCGGGGGAGAACGGCAAGCTGGCTCTCCCGGAGATGCGACGCCTCGGCTACTACCAGAACGCCCTGTTCGTCGATCCGCTGTTCAGAGACCCCGAGGGCAATGATTTTACCCTGGCGCTCAACTCCCCTGCTGTGACTGAATTGGGGTTTGAGATTTGGGATTATTCGCTGGCCGGGCGGATTAGGGAGCAGGAATAACAGGCGGCGGCGAACCTCTCGATGCGCTCCACCGCAAGCCTGATGTTTTCGATGCTCGTGGCGTAGGAGAGCCGCAGGTAGCCTTCGCCGAAGGCCCCGAAGGCCGTGCCGTGGGCCGCGGCCACGCCCGCCTCCTCCAGCAGCCGGGCGGCAAACACCTCGCTGGGGAGGCCGAAGGCCGAGATGTCCGGGAAGGCATAGAACGCGCCCCCCGGCAGGCGGCAGCGTATGCCGTCGATTTTGTTCAGCGCTTCGACAAGTACGTCGCGCCGCTCCATGAAGGCCGCGCGCATGGCGTCCACGGCCGTCTGCGGGCCGGTGAGGGCCTCGATGGCAGCCACCTGCGAGAAGGCCGCGGCGCAGGAGTTGGAGTTGACCATCAGCATGGACATGTGCGCCGCCAATTCCGGGTGCAAAATGGCGTAGCCCAGGCGCCAGCCCGTCATGGCGTAGGTTTTGGAGAAGCCGTCCAGGATGACCGTCCTGTCCTTGAAGCCCGGCAGCGACGCGATGGAGAAGGCCTGTCCCTCGAAGATCAGCCGGTCGTAGATTTCGTCCGACAGGATAAATATGTCCGGGCGGTCTTGCAGGATTTCGGCGATGGCAAGCACGTCCTCAGGGGTGAACACGCCGCCGGTTGGGTTGGATGGGCTGTTGATGATCACCAGCTTGGTTTTCGGCGTGATGAGCCGCTTGAATTCCTCTATGTCCAGCCGGAAGCCGTTCTCGGCGCTCAATCGCAGCGGCACGGGCACGCCTCCGGCGAAGTTGATGCAGGATTCGTAAATCGGGAAGGAGGGGTTGGGGTAGACCACCTCGTCCCCGGGGTTCACCAGCATCAGCATGGTGTAGAACATCACCGGCTTGCCGCCGGGCACAATCACGATCTCGTCCTCGTTGGTGGCGATGTTCTTCTGCCGGGCCGCGTACCCGGCTATCGCCCTGCGCGCCTGTAGCAGCCCCGGCGTGGGCGTATAGCCGGTGTAGCCCTCGTTCATGGCGCGGCAGGCGGCGTCGATGATATTTTGCGGCGTTTTGAAATCCGGCTGGCCGATCTCCATGTGGATGATATGCCTGCCCCGCGCCTCCAGTGCCTGGGCCTTGGCAAGGATCTGGAACGCGGATTCCGTGTGGAGCAGGGACATGCGTTGGGCTATGGTGGGTTTGGGCATGGGGTGGCTCCTTTACAGGTCGTGAATGAGCTTCTTGATCGCTTTTTGTGCATTGTCCGCGCCGGACATTTGAATTAATTTGTTGTAATCCTCGATTTCGTCTCCCGTGAACACAACATGGATGACTTTTTCATATCGTCCGGCGATATGGTCATAGCCTTCCGGGTATGCCCAAAAGCAGCGAAGGCAAAACGATGCGTCTTTCTTTATCCAGTTTTCGCAGTGCTCACATGACCAGGATTTCGCACGGTTGGCCGAGGGGCACAGCAGCATGAACACTTCGATGTCCCGGACGTCCTGCTCACCATCTATTTCATACGGTACTCTGTGATCCACCTGCAGGATGTTCTCTTCCATGCGCTCAAGGTATACAAAACACTTGACCCCGTATTTTTCAATCAGGGCCTGCTTTATTGCTTTGGCAAGGGCAGTCCGTCCGAACGCTTTTGACAGACTGTTTACAGCCTGGCTCGGGTCGCCGAATTTATATGCGGCTATGCTTCTTCCGTTGCTGCCCGCAACCCGATATGTAATGATCGGAATGCCATAATCACGCACATCTCTGACCGCCCTAGGCGGATGGTCGTATCCGTAGGTATTTTTTAGCTCTTCGGAGGTGATAAAGCCGTTTTGAAGAATGTGCTGTATGACGGTCCTCGGCCTTTTGGCGGAGACAGCATTGAGAATCGCCAGGAACTCCTGTGAATAATTCACTGGGCAACAACCTCCAAAAATGACATTTGACGGGGAACGAACTGCGTATATGGCTGCAGATTCCTACTGATATATAACGCTTCATAGGTGGTGGCTCTTTGGCCGAGCAGCGTGGCTTGCGTCGACCTTCCCGCGTTGAGCAGAAGCTTTTTGCACTCCAGCTCCTTCGGCAGCTCCTCACCGTATTCCTTGCCGCCGCATGCGCCGTCGTAACTGATAAGAAAATCGACGTTTTTACGATTCAGGGATTCCAGCGCAGCGGCAAATTCGGCGAAGGGTACACCGGCGTAATAGCGATTGTCCCGTACATTTGTTGTGCCCTGATATGGGGGATCCATGTAGACCAAATCCCCGGGGCCCGCCATTTCAAATATTTCCCGGTAATCCAATGCGGAAAACGCGCTTTTCCCTCTGAGCAGGGAAGAAACGGCATTTATATTTTCTTTTATATTTTCAGGACTTGTGCCGTGCCGACGCCGATCGGGAGACTGGTTGAAATTCCCATCTTTTCCGTAACGGACAGCTCCCTTGACGCAGCGGGCCAGCAAGTAGAGCATGTTTTCAGGACTTTTCTCGCCCGCGTTAAAGCGCCGACGCACCTCGTAGAAATGCCGCTCGTGCTCTGTACCGTAATCAAATTGTTCCTTCCAAAGAAAGGTATACCTGCTCACGAGCGCGTCTGGCTCATCAATTGCGGCGCTCAACAAGCCCACCAGCGGGGCATTTATATCGTTTATATGATAAATCCCGGTTCGCTTCTCCTGTGCCACGGCAATTGAAATTGCGGCCATCCCCGAGAAAGGCTCATACAGGCGCTCAAAACGGCTTGGCATATACTGCAAAATTTGGGGCGCCAGGATTCGCTTTGAACCCTGGTACTGGACGATATGCGGTGTTCTTTTGTTCATTGAGAACCTCCCCTACTCCACGCTCTTGAGCGCCTCCACCATGTTGATCTCCTTGATGCGCTTGTGCATCAGCAGGTTGATGGCCACGGCGAACAGCCCCGTGATGATGGCCGCCGCGTAGAAATTCGGCGCGGCCAGCTGGCGCACGAACATCATGCTCTCGATCTCCGCGGCGCGGATGACGAAGGCGTGTATGGGCACGCCCACGGCGAGGCCCGCGCCTATGCCCAGGATGGTGGTGATGATGTTCTCCCGGTAGATGAACATGTCGGCCTCTTTGTCGTAGAAGCCCAGCACCTTGATTGTAGCCAGCTCCCGTATGCGCTCGTAGATGTTGATATTGTTCAGGTTGTAGAGCACGACAAACGCAAGAGCGCCCGCCGCAATCGTAAATACCGCCACCACCACGTTGCGCATCACGTCGGTCATGCTGCGCACCTTCTCCACGATGGTGGAGTTGTACACCACCGTGATAACCTCCGCCGTGTCGCCGAGGTCCCGCGCCAGGGCGGTGCGGGTCTCCTTCACGGCGCTGCGCTCCGCGTCGCTGCCCCGGTTGAGCCGCGTGAGCTCCGGCTGCACGCGCATGAGCACCACGTTGTAGGTGGTGGCCGTCCCGAAGCTGCGCTCGTAGACCGTGGGCGTCATATAGATGTAGTGGTACACGTAGTTGCGCGTGATGCCCGCCACCGGAATCTCCGCCTTCTCCGGGCCGGACTGCACCGTGATCGTGTCCCCCGCTTTCAGGTTGTACAGCTCCGCCATCTTGCCGCCGATGAAGCAGCCCTCGTCGGTGACGTCCAGCGGCGCGCCGGTCTTTTCGTCGCGCAGCTTGGCGAAGTCGGGCACGGCGTCCTTGTCCTGCGTCACCACGATGGTCACGTCGATCTGGTGGTCGTAGCCCGGCGCCGCGCCGTACATCTTCTTCATGAACACGGGCAGCACCCCGGCGATGCGTTCGTCGCTGAAGACTTTACCCAGCAGGGCGGGGGCGTCGGCGGGCTGCAGGGGGGCCTGGAGCAGGGCCTGGGCGTCGAAGCTCATCACGCTGTCCGGGCCGAACTGCTTATCGAGCATGGTGCCGATGGAGTTGCCTATGCCGAAGCCCGTGAGCAGCAGCGCCGTGCAGCCCATGATGCCCGCGAAGGTCATCAAAAAGCGCTTTTTGTTGCGCATGAGGTTGCGCACGGTCACTTTCCCGTTGAAGCCCAGCCGCCGCCAGATGGGGGCGAAGAGCTTCCACTCCAGGAACACGCGCTTGCCCGCTTTTGGCGCTTTGGGGCGCATGAGCTCGGCGGGGCGGTTGCGCATGGCCTGGAACACCGAGAACAGCACCGCCCCCACCGTGGAGACCAGCGCGGCCGCGAGGCCCACGGCGGCCGTATCCAGGAAGAAGCGCGGCGTCATGGCGGGGATAAGGTAGAGCACCTGGTAGGCCGTGAAGATCGCCAGGGGGATGAACGTGAAGCCCAGCGCCAGGCCCAGGATACAGCCCAGCAGCCCCGCCGTGAAGGCGTAAAACAAATACTTGAACGCGATGGCAAAGGCGGGGTAGCCCGTGGCCTTCAGCACGCCCAGCTGGGTGCGCTCGTCCTCCACCATGCGCGTCATGGTGGTCAGGCTCACCAGGGCCGCGATGAGGAAGAACAGCACGGGGAAAATCAGCGCGAACTGCTCCATGTTGTCGGCGGTGTCGCCGTAGTTGGTGTATCCCGCGAACTCGTCCCTATCCAGCACGAACCACTGGGGGTTCTCGGCGGCCTCCAGGCCGCTCTCGGCCCGGCGCACCTTGCGCTCGCCGTTGGCCACCTCCTGCGCCCCGGTGATCTCCCGGGTGAGGGCGTTGGCCAGCTTGCGCCCCTCCTCCTCCAGGCGCCTTTGCATCTCGGCCTCGGCCTCGGCGATCTTTTCCGCCCCGTGCTCTATGTCGTATTTGGCCTTCTCCAGCTGCGCAAAGGCCGCGTTGAGCTCCCTGGAGGCCTTGTCGTACTCGTCGAGCTGCTTGATGAGCTTTTCGGCCTCCTTCAGCTGCGCCTTGCCCTCGTTCAACAGCTGCTCCTTCTCGGCCAGCTCCGCCTCGGCCTCGGCCAGGTCGATCTCCATCTCCGCCACGCGGATGCGCAGGCCGTCCACGGTCCTGTCGCTCTCCTCTATGGGCAGGTAGATCGATAATATGTCCAGGGCGTTCTGGATGCGCTGGTCCTCGCCGCTGTTCAGGGCCGATTTGGCCACGCGCAGCGCGCTCTGCCCGGCGATCACCGCCGATTGGGTCAGCTCGAAGCTGTTCTGCTTGCGTTCGAGCTCGTTTTGCCCCGCCTCGTACCTCGCCCTGGCGTCGGGGTTCTGGTCCACGAGTATCTTTGCCTCGTTATATTTCGCCACGCCCTCGTTGTATTTCGCCAGCTCCGCCTCATATTTCGCCGGGGCCTCCGCCAGCTCCCTGCGGGCCTCGGCCAGCTGGCGCTCGGCGTCCGCCTTGCCCCTGGCGTATTCCGCGGGGCCGTCCGCCACGGCCTCCTGGAGCCGCGCGAATTCGATCTTCGCCTGCGCCAGCTCCTGCTTCCCGTCCTCGATCAGGGGAACCAGGGTGTCCTTCATGCGCTGCGCGCGCCGCGTGGCGATCACGGGCCCGGCGGCCTCCAGGCGCTCGGTCACCTGGCGCACCAGTTCTTTGTATGCGGGGGTGTAAGCGGCGTATTGTTCCGCGCCCTCCACGCCCACGTAGAGCGTGGTGTAGTAATCGATCTGGAAGGCGTCGTCGGGGATGTAGATGTAGCCCGAGAGCTCGCCGCCGCCCGCCTGGCTGGCCCCCAGCTCCATGGCGATGAACTCGGGCGTATGCACCGTCCCGACGACGGTGTAGTATTCGCTCTTGACAGTGTCTAAAATGTCCTCGTGGTCGCCGACGATTCGTATATTCTGGCCCACGGTGTAGTGCTGCGGCTCGTTCCTGTTCTCGAAGACGCTCACCACGCACTCGTCATACCGCGCGGGGAAGCGCCCTTTCACCAGCTCCAGCTGGTTGAGCCTATCCGCGCCCGAGCCCACGGCCTGGTCAAAGTCGTAGCCTATCACGCGCATTACGTAGGCGGTGCCGCTCATGCTCTGCTCCATGGAGCCGTCTGGCTTATAGAGGATGCCGTCTACGGAGCGCGAGGGCGTGGCGCTCTCCACCCCCGGGATCGTGAGCACCTGCTTGACCACCTCCTCGTCGAAGCCCACGGTGGTGTTCACCACGAGGTTCGCCAGGCGGTGCATGGCATAGAAATCATTGGCGGCGGCCTTCATGTTGGGGGAGACGGCCTTGAGCCCCGCGAAGAAGCCCACCCCCAGCGCCACGATGATGACGATGGAGATGAAGCGCGAAAGCGTTTTGCGTATGGAACGCAGGGTGTCGCGAAATAGTGCTTTGGTCATGATGTTCCTCCATAACCATGCTGTAATGTTCGAACCAATGAACACAATCCCAAGACCCCTCGCTTGCGAGGGGGGATGCCGCCGCAGGCGACAGAGGGGGAGACGCTCAGCGTCCTACCACTCCAGCTCGTCCACGTCCTTTGGCTCCTCGTTGCGGCGGACTTCATGAATCTTCCCGCTGCGCATGACAATCACCCGGTCGGCGATGGGCTCGAAGACGGCGTTGTGGGTGATGATGATCACCGTGGTGCCGGTCTCGCGGCAGGTTTTTTGAAGCAATTGCAGAATCTGCTTGCCCGTGGTGTCGTCCAGGGCCCCGGTGGGCTCGTCGCACAGCAGCAGCCTCGGGTTTTTCGCGAGGGCCCGCGCGATCGACACCCGCTGCTGCTCCCCGCCGGAGAGCTGCGCCGGGAAGTTGTTCAGGCGCTCCCCCAGGCCCACCTGCTCCAGTACGTCCGCCGGGTGGAGGGGGTCGGCGCTCAATTGCGTGGCGATCTCCACGTTCTCCAGGGCCGTCAGGTTGGGAATCAGATTGTAGAACTGGAACACGAAGCCCACCTGGTTGCGGCGGTATTCGATCAGCCTTTTATTGCCGAAGGCCGTGATCTCCTCGCCGTCCACGAGCACCTGCCCGCCGCTGGCGCTGTCCATCCCGCCCAGGATGTTCAGGATGGTGGTCTTGCCCGCGCCGGAGGCGCCCACGATCAGGGCCAGCTCGCCCTCCTCGATCTCGAAGTCCGCGCCGTCCACCGCG
>Ga0123353_10000287_pt1 | contig 62696 bp, 55 predicted proteins | sample TergutLab28metaG_3_FD_92763 | JGI IMG/M metagenome (GOLD analysis project Ga0123353, IMG submission 92763) | Labiotermes labralis P3 segment gut microbial communities from Petit-Saut dam, French Guiana - Lab288 P3 | ecosystem: Host-associated > Arthropoda: Insects > Digestive system > Gut ... | reverse complement strand
CACCCAACTGCAATTCGCCATCGTGGAAAAAAGACGGGGACGTCAATGTCCCCGTGTCGTCAAAGCCCGACCAAAACGCTACACCGTCCGCTCCATGACAAAAGAGCCTTAACTGAACGGCATCGGCCCGCAGGCGCTCTTTTGGTTGATCCGAAACCTGCTTTATTTGTGGGTTTCAACCATCATCAGCGGTTCTTCGCCGGTCTGGCCGAGGTTGGCCTTGGGCTTGCGCGGACGACCGAGGCGCACTGGCGGTTCGGGCTGGGCGACGACGGCTGCGGCGGCGGTCTGGATTAGCACCAGGCCGCTGTCGGCCAGAGTTTTTTCCAGATCCTCGGCGCTGACGACGATCGGCGCGGCTTCCGCTACCACTTCGACGGCGACGGTCGGGATGGCAGGGGCCGTGATGGCTTCGACGACGGTTTCGCTGACCGGCTCCGGCGTTGCGACCGGCGCTTCGCTGGCGGGCGGCTGGGCTTCTTCGCTCGCCTGCTCGGCCTCGACCGGGGCGACCGGCTGCGCCGCTGCCACGACCTCGGCTGCAACCGGGATGATGGCCAAAACCGGGGCGGCTTCGGCTGCGGGCGGCGTTTCGCTGGCAGTCGGTTGCGCTTCGATCTCGACCACCGGGGTGGCGGCGGTGTCGGGCATAACGACGGCTTCTTCGGCGGTCGTCAGTTCAGCGGCGACCGTTGCGGCTTCGCTTTCCTGACGCCGGGCTTCGCCACCACGGCCGCGGCCACCGCGCCGACCGCGTCGGCGGCTGGCTTCGCCCGTTTCCGGGGTTTCGGCGCCGACCGGCAGGGTGGTCAGGCTGGCGGTTTCCACCGGCAGGCGGGTTTCGTTGTTTTCCGGCGGCTGCTCGGTGCGCGGCTCGTTTTTCTCGCGCCGCTCGCGCGGCTTGCGTTCCTTGCGCTCGGTTACCGGGGCGGCGGCTTCGTCGCGCGGGGCGCGCTCGGCGGCTTGGCGTTCGCCGCGATTGCCGCGTTCCTGGCGTTCGTTACGTTCGCCGTCGCGGCGGGTGCCACGTCCTCCGTTGCGGCGATTGTCGCCGCTGGCTTCGCCGCGTCCGGCGCGCGGTTTGCGCGCCGTTTTTTCCGGCGTCGGGGCCGGCGCTGGCTCCGGTTTCGGCTCGCCCAGGAACCAGGAGGCGATCTTGGCGAACAGGCCGGGCTGCTCTTGCGCCGCCGGGGTCTTGGCGGTGATGACCGGCGCCGGCTGTTCCGGCGAGATGTTCTTGACCACGGCTTCCTGGCGCGGCTTGACGGCTTCCTGCTGGGTCGCCAGCTTGATCGCTTCCTCGATCGGGGCGTCGACCATGCGGTAGGACGGTTCGCGGGAATCGTCGTTGTTCAGGTCGTCGTGGCGCAGGCGGGTGATTTTGTGAGCCGGCGTTTCGAGGTGGATGTTGGGGATGAGCAGGATGTTGACCTTGTGCCGCAACTCGATGGCGGCGATGTCCGGGCGCTTTTCGTTGAGCAGGAAGGTGGCGACATCGACCGGCATTTGCACATGCACGGCGCCGGTGTTTTCCTTCATCGCTTCTTCTTCGAGGATGCGCAGGATGTGCAGGGCGGCCGATTCGGTGGAGCGGATGTGGCCGGTGCCGGTGCAGCGCGGGCAGGAGATGTAGCTGGTTTCGGCGAGCGCCGGACGCAGCCGCTGGCGCGACAGTTCCATCAGGCCGAAGCGGCTGATCTTGCCCATCTGGACGCGGGCGCGGTCGAAGCGCAGGCCGTCGCGCAGGCAGTTCTCGACTTCGCGCTGGTTCCGGCTGCTCTCCATGTCGATGAAGTCGATGACGATGAGGCCGCCCAGGTCGCGCAGGCGCAACTGGCGGGCCAGTTCTTCGGCGGCTTCGAGATTGGTTTTGAGCGCCGTTTCCTCGATGTCGGAGCCTTTGGTGGCGCGCCCCGAGTTGACGTCGATGGCGACCAGCGCCTCGGTATGGTCGATGACGATGGCGCCGCCGGAGGGCAGATTGACCTGACGGGCAAAGGCGGTTTCGATCTGGTGCTCGATCTGGAAGCGCGAGAACAGCGGCACGTCGTCGCGGTAGCGTTTGACGCGATTGACGTTGCCGGGCATCACCGTGTCCATGAAGGCGCGCGCCTGATGGTAGATGTCGTCGGTGTCGATGAGGATTTCGCCGATGTCGGGCTGGAAATAATCGCGAATGGCGCGAATGACCAGCGAGGATTCCTCATAAATCAGGAAGGGCGCGGGATTGGCGCGCTCGGCCTTGACGCCGGCCGGGGCGCTTTTCGGATCCCTGAGGTAGTGGCGCTTCTTTTCGCCGCCGGTGGTCTGCTCATAGGAGAACATGGGCGTCGCGGCGTCGTTGATCGCGTTCCACATCTGGATCAGATAGTTCAGATCCCATTGCAGTTCTTCGGCGCCCCGGCCGATGGCGGCGGTGCGGGCGATCAGGCTCATGCCCGAGGGGACTTCCAGTTGATCCATGGCTTCGCGCAGTTCGACGCGCTCGTCGCCGTCGACGCGGCGCGAGACGCCGCCGCCGCGCGGATTGTTCGGCATCAGGACGAGATAGCGGCCAGCCAGCGAGATAAAGGTGGTCAGCGCCGCGCCCTTGTTGCCGCGCTCGTCCTTGTCTACCTGGACGATCAGTTCCTGGCCTTCCTTCAGCGCCTCGTTGATCTTGGCCTTGCCGGCATCAACGCCCGGCTGGAAGTAGGTGCGGGAAATTTCCTTGAAGGGCAGAAAACCATGCCGCTCGGCGCCCGTGCCATAGGCGACGAAGCAGGCTTCGAGCGACGGCTCGATGCGGGTGATAACGCCTTTGTAGATGTTGCTTTTGCGTTGTTCCTTGGCGGCGGATTCAATGTCGAGGTCGATCAGTTTCTGACCATCGACAATGGCGACACGGAGTTCTTCCGCCTGTGTCGCATTGAAGAGCATGCGTTTCATTGTTTTTTGGCTCCAGCGCGCGATCGCGCACGGCAACAAAACGCCCATGCAGGCAGCGGTGGTTTCAGTTCTCGGCTTGCGTCATAAAGGGAGGCATCGGCGATGGTGAACGTGCTGATCGGTGGCCGCGGAGCATTCCTGCAATGGAAGACGCGGCCCGGGAATTCCTGCAACGGGCGATCCGTGCGTGCTTACTGCGGGCTAATTCATTAACATCACTACTTTTGGTGAGTGAGCTTAACCAGGGGTTTCACGTTGGTTTGGCTTGCACAAGTCGCGCAAGTGAGATTCCTGAGCCTGCCGCACGGCAGCCGCAATGGCGGGGGCGGGTGGTCTGACGGTTCCGGATCTCTTGCAAATCGAGACGTAAAACGAGGGCAGTATATTAGAAAATGATTCGAGCCGGTAACAATTCCGTCATCCATCTGGTCGTTGGCGATGAAGCGGCGGGGCAGCGCCTCGACAACTTCCTCATCCGTCATTGCAAGGGTGTTCCGAAAAGCCACCTCTACCGCATCCTGCGCGGTGGCGAAGTGCGGGTGAACAGCGGCCGGGTCGATGCCACCTACCGGCTGCGCGTCGGCGACAAGCTGCGCATTCCGCCGCTGCGCCTGGCCGAGCGGCCGCAAGACGACATCGACGAAGCCGCCCGGCAGCGGCTCGACCTGCCGATCCTCTACGAGGACGAGGCGATGCTGGTCATCGACAAGCCCGAGGGCATTGCCGTGCATGGCGGCAGCGGCGTCAGTTTCGGCGTCATCGAGGCGTTGCGCCGGCAGCGGCCGCAGGCCAAATTTCTCGAACTGGCGCACCGGCTCGACCGCGAAACTTCCGGCATCCTGCTCATCGGCAAGAAACGCCTGGCGCTCACGGCCCTGCACGACATGTTCCGCGAGCACGGCGCCGGGGCCGACAAACGCTATCTGGCGCTGGTCAAGGGGCGCTGGCTGAACGCCACACAGCACGTCAAGGCGCCGCTCTACAAATACCTGACCGAGAGCGGCGAGCGGCGGGTGATGGTCAAGGCCGACGGCAAGGCGGCGCATACGGTATTTCGCCTGCTCGCCCGCTGGCCGGCGATGAGCCTCATCGAAGCCCAGTTGAAAACCGGGCGGACGCACCAGATTCGCGTGCATCTGGCGCATCTCGGCTTTCCCATCCTCGGCGACGAAAAATACGGCGATTTCGCCCTCAATCGCCAACTCAAGGGCCAAGGGCTGAAACGCATGGCCCTGCACGCCTGGCGCATGGCCTTCCGCCACCCGCTGACGGCGGCGCCGCTCGAATGCGTCGCGCCGCTGCCGGACGGCATCCGCTCCGCCATCGCCGCCGCCGACGCCAACGCCGAGCGCGAATTTTCCGCCAGCGACCTCGAACGGATATTGTCCCACTCATGAAATATTCACTAATCATCTTCGACTGGGACGGCACTCTGCTCGATTCCGCCGCCGCCATCGTCCATGCCATCCAGGCCGCCTGCCGCGATCTCGATCAGCCGGCGCCGGACGACAGCCGCGCCCGCCATGTGATCGGCCTCGGCCTTGCCGACGCCATGCGCCACGCCGTGCCCGAGCTGCCGCCGGATAAGTGCCAGGCGATGATTGACCGCTATCGCCATCACTACCTCGCCGCCGACCACGAACTCAGCCTGTTCGCCGGCACGCGCGACATGCTGGCCCGCCTGCAAGCCGACGGCCATGCTCTGGCCGTCGCCACCGGCAAGAGCCGTTTGGGACTGGAGCGGGCGCTCGATCATTCCGGCCTGCGCCCCTATTTTCTCGCCTCGCGCTGCGCCGACGAATGCCATTCCAAGCCGCATCCGCAAATGCTGCACGAATTGCTCGACGAATTCGCCATCGCCCCGGAAGCGGCGCTGATGATCGGCGACACCACGCACGACCTGCAAATGGCCCAGAACGCCGGCATGGATGCACTGGCCGTGACCTACGGCGCGCATCCCGCCGGGCAACTGCTCGCCCACGCCCCGCTGGCCGCCCTCGCCAGTGTGCCGGAACTCGACCGCTGGCTGCAAACGCATGCCTGATCCGCGCCGCCGGTGCGGCGGCATATTCGTCGATCATTACCATGTATGATTGGCAAAATTTCTATCCTGATCGGCAGGAATGACCATGAACGACCCCCAATCATCGAACCCAAAGCCCGGCTGGGAGCAGCAGGTACTCGAAAAGCTGGCTTTCGCCGCCCTCAAGGAACAGCGGGCGGGGCGGCGCTGGGGAATATTTTTCAAACTGCTTGGCTTTGCCTACCTCGCCTTCATCCTGGTTGCCGTCGTCGATTGGGGCAGCAGCAGCGATCAGCAGCGGCATACCGCCCTGATCGAGCTGAGCGGCGTCATTCAGGCCAAGGGCGAGGCCAATAGCGAAAAGCTCGTCGCCGCACTGAGCAGCGCCTTCGAGGCCGAGCATGCGGCCGGCGTCATCCTGCGCATCAACAGCCCCGGCGGCAGTCCGGTGCAGGCGGGCATCGTCTATGACGAAATCCGGCGTCTGCGCGGCAAATATCCGAACAAGCCGCTGTATGCGGTGGTCGAGGATATCTGCGCTTCCGGCGGTTATTACGTCGCGGCGGCGGCCGACCAGATTTATGTGAACAAGGCCAGCATCGTCGGCTCCATCGGCGTGCTGATGGACGGCTTCGGCTTTACCGGGGCGATGGACAAGCTGGGCGTCGAGCGACGCCTGCTGACGGCCGGCGAGAGCAAGGGTTTCCTCGATCCCTTCTCGCCGCTGACGGAGGAACATCGCGAGCACGCCCAGTTGCTGCTGAACGACATCCACCAACAGTTCATCGACGTGGTCAAGGCCGGGCGCGGCAAACGCCTCAAGGACGAGCCGGATACCTTCTCCGGCCTGATGTGGACCGGGCAGCAAAGCGTCGAACGCGGTTTGGCCGACGGCTTCGGCACGGTCGACTCGGTGGCGCGCGACATGATCAAGGCGGAAAAAGTGCTCGACTACTCGGTCAAGGACAATATCGCCGAGCGTTTCGCCAAGCGCCTCGGGGCCAGCACCTTTGCCGGCTTCTGGCGCGGTTTTTCTGAATCGGCGGCGACGGCGACGCCGTTGCGCTGAGAATCATTCCCTTCCCAACTCGACCGAGTACGCGAAGGCGAGGCGCAGACTGTTGTGTAGTACGGCAAGCCAGTACAGCGTTTTACTCCTCCCTTTCGGGCGAAACCCGAAAAGGAGGGCCGGAGGGAGCGCGATCTGCGGAACAGATTGTGGCTGAATTGGGAAAGCGTGTTATTCATGAAAAATCGGAGAGATTGCCTAAAATGGCAAAACCGGAATCAGGGTAGTTATTTTGGTGTTGAAGCGGGCAATAAAAATATCAAACCGTGGCCTGCTCCCTAATATTGCCTTAATATTAGGAATGATTAGTGAATTAGAGGAATTTCGAGGGTTTTGAATAATGAAAAACGGAATAATGGTATCAACAAAGGTTACTATTATTGTTTTGATCATCATTCTAGTTAATACAATATCAATCGGTGCTTTCAGTTATATGATTCACCGCGGTGATAGTATAAAAAGTAACGCGGACAGGACTGCGGCCATTGCGAAATCCACAGCTATGTCGATAACGCCGAGCGAATTCCGCTATGCGCTTGAATCAAATGAGAAAAATGAGCATTATCAGTATTTACAAAAGCAATTTAACAGGGTTATGACCGAAGAGAATCTTCTTTATTATTACGCGGGTGCATTCGATCCGAAGACCGGCATGGTTATGTACTTGGAAGGGCATGGTAATGTTTTTGGTTTGAACGGCAAAGTGCCGTTATCAATTTTTCCGCAGGCCGCCTTTGATGCGTTTGAGAGCGGCGCAACCCGGGTAAGCGATATTTACAGGCTCAACATAGACGGAAGCTGGGGTATTTCAACTTACGCGCCTATTATTGATGAGGACGGGAAGACCGTTGGACTGGTCGGCGTGCTTGTATCGCTCGGCGAAGCATTGTCAAACAGTTATAATTTTGCATTGACAATGCTCTTGATTTCGCTTTTGGTTTTTATTGCGATCGCTTGGGTGCCTGTGCTTTATATAAGACGATCCGTCGCCAAACCTTTATTTTCATTGCAGACGGCGTCGAATAAATTGGCGCAGGGCGATATGGATATACATATACCTGTATGGAAGACCAATGACGAGGTCGGGATGCTGTCGCATAATTTCTCAACCATGCAAGAGATAGTTATAGACATGCATCAGGAAATTAAAGATCTGGTAAAAAATGCGACTGAAGGCAATCTGAACTACCGCGCCCGCCCAGACAAATACCCGGGAGAGTGGCGCGAAGTTATCACAAAATTCAATGATCTGATGGATACTATAGTTCTTCCTATCGACGAGGCTGCGGGTGCCCTTCATAAAATCGCGGGCGGAGACTTCAGTGCCCGTGTTTCAGGCGAATACAAGGGTTATTTTGATCGTATAAAAAGCGCCGTGAACTCCACCGCGATCGATTTGGATCGCTATTTGACCGAAAAAGAAAAAGCGGAACGTGATTTGTTTAAGGCCGAGCAGAAAGCCAATCGCGCCAAGAGCGATTTCCTCTCACACATGAGCCACGAAATCCGGACGCCGATGAATGGCATCATCGGCATGCTGCACCTGCTCCGCCGCAGCCACATGGATGCGCAGCAACGGGACCATCTGGCCAAGATCGAGCAATCGGCCCAGCACCTGCTGGCGCTGGTCAACGACATCCTCGACCTGTCCAAGATCGACGCCGACAAGATGCTGCTCGAATCCCTGCCGGTCAACGTGCCGCTGATCGTCGCCAACGTTTGCTCCATCATTGGCGAAGCGGCGCGCAAAAAAGGGCTGACCGTCGTTAACGACCTCGATCCGCTGCCCTCCGGCCTGCTCGGCGACACCACGCGGCTGACCCAGGTGCTGCTCAACTACGCCTCCAATGCCGTCAAGTTCACAGAGCGCGGGCAGATCACCATCCGCGCCCGCGCCGGCGATAGCGATGATCTGAGCGCCGTCATCCGTTTCGAGGTCGATGACACCGGCATCGGGGTCGAACAACAGGATCTGGAACGCCTGTTCCAGGCCTTCGAGCAAGCCGACAATTCAACCACCCGTGTCTATCAGGGGAGTGGTCTGGGTCTGGCCATCAACCGGCAGTTGGCCGTACTCATGAGGGGCGACGCTGGGGCCACCAGCACGCTGGGGCAGGGCAGTTGCTTCTGGTTCACGGCGCGTCTGGCGCGCGGCGAGCATGATGCGGCGACGACGGCCAGCGCCGTCCAGAGCGACGCCGAAAGCCGGGTACTCGCCCTGCATGCCGGTAAGCGCGTGCTGCTGGTCGAGGACGAGCCGATCAATCAGGAAATTTCCCAGATGCTGCTGTCCGACGCCGGCTTAGAGGTCGATCTTGCAGGTAATGGCGAAGAAGCCGTGGCGTTGGCCGCCAGCAATGACTACGCGCTGATCCTGATGGACATGCAGATGCCGATCATGGACGGCCTCGACGCGACCCGGCTCATCCGCCAACAGCCCAGGGACAAGAAAGTGCCGATCGTGGCCATGACCGCCAACGCCTTCGCCGAAGACCGCGAACGCTGCCTGATTGCCGGCATGGACGATTTCGTCGCCAAGCCGGTCGATCCCGAAGTGCTGTTCAGCAAAATCCTCGAACAGTTGGGCAACAGCTAACGGCGGCCAGGATCCTGCCGGTAATAGTGTTGAGACGGAAATGGAATCAGGCGAGTAGCAGAAAAACCGTGGGACGCCGTTCGAGATCGGGCGGCGCTTCTTTCATCCACTCGCCGATGCGGCGCGTGCGTACCGATTCGCCGGGCAGCGTCAGGTCGGTCGCCACGCACAGCCGGGTGTCGGGCCGGCAGGCGCGGAGAATGGCGGCGAACAGCGCCTGATTGCGGTAGGGCGTTTCGATGAACAACTGGGTCTGCTGCCGCCGGCGCGATTCGCTTTCCAGTTCGCCCAGCGCCTTGTGCCGTTCTGCCTCCTTGGCCGGCAGATAGCCGTGGAAAGCGAACCGCTGACCGTTCAGGCCCGAGGCCATGAGCGCCAGGAGTAGCGAGGATGGGCCGACCAGGGGCGCGACGCGGATATTTTCGCGCTGCGCCAGGGCCACCAGATCGGCGCCGGGGTCGGCGACGGCGGGGCAGCCGGCTTCCGAGAGCAGGCCGACATCGTGGCCGGCGCGCAGGGGGGCGAGCAGGCGTTCGATGTCGCCGCTACGGGTGTGTTCGTTGAGTTCTTCGAGCCGCAGTTCTTGCAGCGGATGATCGGTGCCGGCGGCTTTCAGGAAGGCGCGGGCGCTCTTGGCCTGTTCGACGACGAAATGGGTTAACGGCCGAAGGGTCGCCAGAACGTCCGGATGCAGTGTCTCGGCCGCTTGCCCCGGGCCGAGCGGCACCGGGATCAGGTAGAGGGTGCCGCTCATGCGAGGACGGCGATGCCCTGGCGGCGCAGCATGTCGCACAGGGCGATCAGCGGCAGGCCGAGCAGGGCGTTGGGGTCGTCGCTGCGCAGGCTGTGCAGCAGGGCGATGCCGAGTCCCTCGGCTTTGGCGGAACCGGCGCAGTCGTAGGCCGGCTCGCGCCGCAGATAATTTTCGATGTCGTCGTCGCGCAGCAAACGGAAAGTGACCTGGGTCGGTACGCCGATGACATCGGCCTGGCCGGTGCGGGCGTTGTAGAGGCAGAGGGCGGTGAAGAAATCGACCGTCTGGCCGGAGAGGGCGCGCAATTGCTCGACGGCGCGGGCATGGTCGCCCGGTTTGCCGTAAATGCGGCCAGCGGCGAAGGCCACTTGGTCGCTGCCGATGATGAGGGCGTCGGGATGGTCGCCGGCGACGGCGCGGGCTTTTGCTTCCGCCAGGCGCAGGGCCAGCGCCTCGGGCGTTTCGCCGGGCAGCGGGCTTTCGTCGGTGCGCGGGTTGATCACGGTAAACGGCAGTCCCAGCCGGGCGAGCAGTTCGCGGCGGTAGGGCGAGGTTGAGGCGAGGATCAGGGGTTGCATCGGGAGCGTGGCGGGGCGGCGGGAATCCGTGCCGCAGCACTTTGTTTTGACTTGGAGGGCTGAAAATAATAACATTTACCGTTTTAGTCGTAACAGCGACAGATTGAAAAGGATTAACGACGCCTTCGCCTTTGCCCGCGATTCCCGCACTATTGGAGGGACGCTGGCGGTCGCCGAGCTTGAGCGCCTGCACGATGTGCTGGCCGACGTGAGCGGGGAAATTTCCTGGCATCTCGAAGGTTTCAAGGGAGCGCACGGCGAACCTCTGCTGCGGCTGACGCTTGGCGGAACCTTGCCGCTGGCCTGTCAGCGTTGCCTGGGGGCGGTTCCTTTCGATCTGGACATCGACAACCTGCTGGAAATCGTTCCGGCCGGCGCCGAGTTGTCGCAAGACGAGCTGGAAGACGACAGCCGGGATTTTCTGCCGGTGGAACGCGAACTGGATGTGGCCGCATTGGTGGAGGACGAGATTCTCCTGGCCCTGCCGGTGGCGCCACGGCATGAAAAATGTAGTTTGCCCGGGGCGGCGGATGCCGGCGAGCGGATCAATCCGTTTGCGGCGCTGTCCAGCCTCAAGGGCAAGCCGAACTGATTTTTTTTGGAGTAGTCACAACATGGCCGTTCAACAGAACAAGAAGTCCCCGTCCAAGCGCGGCATGCACCGCGCGCACGATTTTCTGACCACCGCCCCGCTGGCCGTCGAGCCGACAACCGGCGAGACGCACCTGCGCCACCACATTTCGCCGAACGGTTTTTATCGCGGCAAGAAGGTCATGAAGGGCAAGGGCGAGTAATCGTTCCAGCAAGGGCGGGCGCTTGCGTGTAGTTCGCGGCGGCCTGCCTTTCCTTTCATCATGACGACCCGCGTTGCTATTGATTGCATGGGGGGAGACCACGGCCCGTCGGTGACGGTGCCGGCGGCGCTTCGTTTCCTTGCCGAACATCCGGCGGCTCATCTTCTCCTGGTTGGCCGGGAGGATGCGTTGCGTCCCCTGCTCGGCGACCAAGCCGGGAATCCCCGTTTGCGCGTCGTCCATGCCGAAGAAGTGGTCGGCGGGCACGAATCGCCGTCGCTCGCCCTGCGCAATAAAAAAGATTCGTCGATGCGTGTCGCCATCAACCTGGTCAAGGCCGGGGAGGCGGACGCCTGCCTGTCGGCCGGCAATACCGGCGCGCTGATGGCGATTTCGCGCTTCGTGCTGAAAATGCTGCCCGGCATCGACCGGCCGGCCATCTGCGTGCCGCTGCCGACGACCCAGGGGCATACCCACATGCTCGATCTGGGTGCCAATGTCGATTGCGGGCCGGAACACCTGTTCCAGTTCGGCGTCATGGGTGCCATGCTGGTCGAGGCCATGGAGCACAAGGAGCGGCCGACGGTCGGTATCCTCAACATCGGTGAGGAGGAGATCAAGGGCAATGAGGTGGTCAAGGCCGCCGCCGATCTGCTACGCGCCTCCGGCCTCAATTTCATCGGCAATGTCGAGGGCGACGGCATTTATCAGGGCGAGGCCGACATCATCGTCTGCGACGGCTTTGTCGGTAACGTGGCCCTGAAAGCCTCCGAAGGGCTGGCGCAAATGCTCGGTTCGGGACTGAAGGAAGAATTCAAGCGCAACTGGTTGAGCAAGCTGGCGGCCTTGGTCGCCATGCCGGTGCTGAACCGGGTCAAGAAGCGTTTCGACCATCGTCAATACAATGGCGCGGTCTTGCTTGGCTTGAAGGGCATTTCGGTCAAGAGCCACGGCTCGGCGGATGTGCTGGCCTTCAGTTGCGCCATTGCGCGCGCCTACGACGCCGCCGAAAACCGCGTACTCGAACGCATCTCGGCGCGCATGGCGCAATTGACGCCGGCCGCGGCCGGGGAGAGCTGACATGTACGCGCGCGTGATTGGAACCGGCAGCTATCTGCCGGGTAAGCCCGTCAGCAATGACGATCTGGCGGCGCGGGGCATCGATACCAGCGACGAGTGGATCGTCAGCCGCACCGGCATCCGCAGCCGTTATCTTGCCGAGCCGGGCGCCCTGTCGAGCGAACTGGGTTTTATTGCGGCGCAGCGCGCGCTGGAAATGGCCGGTATCGCCGCCGCTGAGCTTGATTTGATTATCGTCGCCACCTCGACGCCGGATTTCATTTTTCCCAGCACCGCCTGCCTGATTCAGGGGCGCTTGGGTAATAAGGGCGCAGCGGCTTTCGATGTGCAGGCGGTGTGCAGCGGTTTTGCTTATGCGTTGGGCATTGCCGAGAAATTTATCGCCTCCGGCAGCCACAAGAAGGCGCTGGTCATCGGCGCCGAGGTGTTTTCCCGCATTCTTGACTGGCAGGATCGCAGCACTTGCGTGCTGTTCGGCGACGGCGCCGGCGCCGTCGTGCTGGGAGCCGCCGAACAACCGGGCATTCTGGCCACGGCGCTGCATGCCGACGGCAGCCAGAACGGCATCCTCAACGTGCCGGGACAGGTCTGCGGCGGTCAGGTGACCGGCGACCCCTTCCTGCGCATGGACGGTCAGGCCGTATTCAAACTTGCCGTGCGCGTGCTGGCCGAGATTGCCGAGGAAGTCTGTGCTACCGCTGGTATCCAAACGGCCGACGTCGACTGGCTGATTCCGCATCAGGCCAATATTCGCATCATCGACGCCACCGGCAAAAAACTGGGCATCGCGCGCGAGCGCGTGATCGTCACCGTCGACCGCCACGGCAACACTTCGGCCGCTTCGGTGCCGCTGGCCCTGGACGAAGCCGTGCGCGACGGGCGTATCCAGCGCGGCCACAAGGTGCTGCTCGAAGGCGTCGGCGGCGGTTTCACCTGGGGCGCGGCCCTGCTTCAGTTCTGAATCAGGAGGTTTTTCGCATGTCTTTTGCTTTCGTATTTCCCGGCCAAGGCTCGCAGAGCGTTGGCATGATGGCCACCTACGGCGATGCCGCCGTGGTGCGCGCCACTTTCGACGAGGCTTCCGCTGCCCTGGGCGACGACCTGTGGGCGCTGGTCGCCGACGGTCCGGCCGAAGCGCTGGCGCAAACCGTCAATACCCAACCCGTCATGCTCGCTGCCGGCATTGCCGCCTGGCGCCTGTGGCGGGAAAAGGGCGGCAGGCTGCCGGCCCTCGTCGCCGGTCACAGCCTGGGCGAATACTCGGCGCTGGTTGCTGCCGGCGTGCTTGAATTCAAGCACGCCGTGCCGCTGGTCCGCCTGCGCGCCGCCGCCATGCAGGAGGCTGTGCCGCTCGGCACCGGCGCTATGGCCGCCGTGCTCGGCCTGGACGATGCCGGCATCGTCACCGCCTGCGCCGAGGCGGCGCAGGGCGAAATCGTCGAGCCGGTCAATTTCAATGCCAGCGGCCAGACCGTCATCGCCGGCCACAAGGGCGCCGTCGAGCGCGCCATGGCCGCCTGCAAGGCGGGCGGCGCCAAGATGGTCAAGGCTTTGCCGGTGTCGGCGCCTTTCCATTCCTCGCTGATCCGGCCGGCCGCCGTCAAGCTGGCCGCCCGTCTGGGCGAACTGGAACTGAAGACGCCGACGATTCCGGTTATCAATAATGTCGATGTCGCTATCGAGCACGAACCGGCGCGCATCCGCGATGCGCTGGTGCGCCAGGCTTATAACCCGGTGCGTTGGGTCGAGACCATCCAGAAAATGGCGGCCAGCGGCGTCACGACGGTGGCCGAATGCGGCCCGGGCAAGGTGCTCGCCGGCCTGACCAAGCGTTGCGCCGACGGCGTCGCCGGCATCGCGCTGGCCGACGCGGCAGCCATCGACGCCAATCTCGGTCTGGAGTAAACGCCATGCTGAATGACAAGATTGCACTCATCACCGGCGCCACCCGCGGTATCGGCCGCGCCATTGCCCTCGAACTCGGACGTCAGGGCGCGACGGTGATCGGCACGGCGACCAGCGAAGCCGGCGCCGGCCAGATTGCCGCCTATCTCGCCGAGGCCGGCGTCAAGGGCAAGGGCATCGTTCTCGACGTCACCGACGCCGCCGCCAGCGATGCCGCGCTGGCCGACATAAGCAAGGAATTCGGTGCTATCGCCATTCTGGTGAACAACGCCGGCATCACCCGCGACAATCTGGCCATGCGCATGGGCGATGACGAGTGGGATGCCGTCATCGACGCCAATCTGAAAGCGGTTTTCCGCCTGTCGCGCGGCGTCATGCGCGGCATGATGAAGGCGCGCTTCGGTCGCATCGTCAATATTTCCTCGGTCGTTGGTCATTCCGGCAATGCCGGGCAAGCCAATTACTGCGCCGCCAAGGCCGGCGTCGCCGGCCTGAGCCGCGCCCTGGCCCGCGAACTGGGCAGCCGCAACATCACCGTCAATTGCGTCGCGCCGGGCTTTATCGCCACCGATATGACGCATGCCCTGAGCGAGGAGCAGCGGGCCGCCATGCTGGCCGCGATTCCCCTGGCCCGCGCCGGGGCGCCGGAAGACGTGGCCGGCGCCGTTGGTTTCCTGGTTTCTCCCGCCGCCTCCTATGTCACCGGCAGCACGGTGCATGTCAATGGCGGCATGTTCATGGATTGATTTCACCAAGCCGCTGCTTTTGGTAAAATTGCAGCGTTTTTTTCGTACCCCTGAGGGGAAGGAGCTTTTCTAATGGATAACATCGTAGAGCGCGTCAAGAAGATCGTCGCCGAACAACTGGGCGTGAACGAAGCGGACATCAAGAACGAGTCCTCCTTCGTGGACGATCTGGGCGCGGATTCTCTGGATACTGTCGAGCTGGTCATGGCTCTGGAAGAGGAATTCGAGTGCGAGATTCCCGACGACCAGGCCGAGAAGATCACCACCGTCCAGCAGGCAGTCGATTACATCCTCGCCAACAAGAAGTAAGCCAATCACGGTTCACCCAGGCAAGGCCGGCCCTCATGGCCGGCCTTGCCACTTCTGTTTTCGGAGTGCATCTTGGCACGTCGCAGAGTCGTTATCACCGGCCTCGGGCTGATTTCCCCGGTCGGCAACAATGTCGAGGAAGGCTGGCGGAATATCGTCGCTGGCGTTTCCGGCATTGCTCCCATCACCCGCTTCGATGTTTCCAGCTTCCCGGTTCGCTTTGCCGGCGAAGTGAAAAATTTCGATATCACCCAGTACATCGCCGCCAAGGACGCGCGCCGGATGGATAGGTTCATCCATTACGGCCTGGCCGCCGGCATACAGGCAGTGCGCGATGCCGGTTTGGATCAGGAAGGCGCCGCCGACCTCGAACGTGTCGGCGTCGCCATCGGTTCCGGCATCGGCGGCCTGCCGATGATCGAGGAAACCAAGGACGAGTACAACGCGGCCGGCGTGCGCAAGGTGTCGCCCTTCTTCGTGCCGGGGTCGATCATCAACATGATCTCCGGCAATCTCTCCATCGAATACGGTTTCAAAGGGCCGAACCTGGCCATCGTCACCGCCTGCACCACCGGCACCCATTCCATCGGCGAGGCGGCGCGCACCATCGAGTACGGCGATGCCGACGTGATGGTCGCTGGCGGCGCCGAGTCCACCGTCTCACCGCTCGGCCTCGGCGGCTTCTGCGCCGCCCGCGCGCTATCCACCCGCAACGACGACCCGGCCACGGCCAGCCGCCCGTGGGACAAGGATCGCGACGGCTTCGTGCTGGGCGAGGGCGCTGGCGTCCTGGTGCTCGAAGAGTACGAGCACGCCAAGGCGCGCGGCGCCAAAATCTACGCCGAAGTAATCGGCTACGGCATGAGCGCCGATGCCTACCACATCACCGCGCCGAACATGGACGGCCCGCGCCGCGCCATGGTCAATGCCCTGAAAAATGCCGGCATCGCGCCCGCCGACGTGCAGTACATCAACGCCCACGGCACCTCGACGCCGCTCGGCGACAAGAACGAGTCGGACGCCATCAAGGCCGCCTTCGGCGATGCCGCCAACAAGGTCATCGTCAATTCCACCAAGTCGATGACCGGTCATCTGCTCGGCGGCGCTGGCGGCGTCGAATCGCTGTTTACGGTGCTCGCCATTCATCACCAGATTTCGCCGCCAACCATCAACATCTTCAACCAGGATCCCGAATGCGATCTCGACTACTGCGCCAACAAGGCGCGGCCGATGAAGATCGAATTTGCCCTGAAAAACAACTTCGGCTTCGGCGGGACTAACGGGTCACTGGTGTTCAAGAGGATTTGAGCTTGCTGCGGCGGTTTGGGCGCAGCAAGCCTGCGTTTTTTGAGTTTGCTCGCCAGGCTGCCCATGCAACAACAGCGAAAGAATCTGGCAATAGAAACACTAGCCGTAGTGTGTGCAATCACAATTGGCTTCGCGGTGTTCTGGCTAGTATTTGCTTGGCCTGTACTCATTGAATCCAACCTGATGCTTGCTTGGGGCTGGTTCGGTTGGCTGCCTGGAATGTGGCTTGGGCACCGTACCGGAGGGATTGTCCGCCAGTGGATCAGGTGCTACGGAACTCGACACAATGGCTAATGGTTTGCGGCGGTATAGTCTGTAGTAAGAAGCGCAGGCTGGATTGCTTGTCGCTTCACTCCTCGCAATGACGGCACAGGAATAGGCGTCATTGCGAGCGTAGCGAAGCAATCCAGCTTTGTGCACTATTGAACCAAAACCGCATTTATAAACAGTGCGCCTACCCATCACCCTCGAATTGCGCCGTTCACGCTGGCAGGCAGCGGTTTTGCTGGCGCTGGCGGTGCTGGCCAGCTTGGTGGCGCTCTTTTTTCCCCACCCCTTGCCCTTGCGTGCGGCCTTGTTGCTGCTTGTATGGAGCATCGCGTTTTGGGCTTGGCGTCGGCTGACGCCGCCTTTTGCCGGGCTGCGCCTTGAAGCGGATGGAACGATCCAGACCGCCGCCACCGGTCAGGGTTTTGCTCCGGCCAGCATTCTGCCGGGGGCGACGGTTCATCCTTGGCTGACCGTGTTGCGCCTCGAATTGGCCGATGGCCAGCGCCGCGCCTTGCTGGTCACGAAAGGCAGCGTCAATTCCGACGATTTCCGCCGCTTGCGGGTGTTTTTACGCTGGCGGGCTACTTTCGGGCATCCGGACTGCCTTTGAGAATCGCGCTCCGGCTAGAAATCCATGCCGGGCAAACGGATATCGCTCGCCTGTTCGATATCTCGCGTAGCGCCCGAAAGCACATCCGCGGGCAGGTATTTCATGGCGCTGGAATTGAAGGGATACTGCGGCAGGTGGGCAAGCACCATTTCGGCAACCAGTAACGCCTGATTGATGTCCCGCTGCTTTTTGACGGGGTCGCGGTCAGGGCGACGCGACAGCCAGGCTTTGTGCATGGCGAAGGCTCGCGGATCGCAGAGCGACATGAGGACAGGCAACCCGTTGGCGCTGATGGCCACGGCTTCGATGCGCGGGGAGTTGGCCAGCCACTCCAGGCTCGGCACTTCGGTTGTCACCAGATCTTCCTGGGCGAAGGTCACGGCGTCTTTCTGGCGCATGTCGATGGGCTGGCTGATCAGATCGACCATGAAGCCGTCGGCGTTGATGGCCCGGAACGATCCTTTGCCAGCAGGTTCGAAGCTCTTGTCGGCCTTGCGCAAAAGGCCGAGCAGCCCGCTCCCGTCCAGCCGCCTTGAAACGAGCGACAGGCGTTTGCGCGAATCGTAGAGCAGATCGACGTCACCGGACGCCAGCAATTCCATCCGGCAGTGCACGCCTGCTATTGCCTCATAGCCGAAAATGGCATGCGTGCCAATCACGCGGAAATCCTGCCCGGCCCCGGCGACGTTGAGCCGGCCCAGAATGTCGCCAATCACCGTGGGCAGGCGGCCTAGGCCGATGGCGCGATTGAGCTTCGCCTGTTCGCGCAGGCGTGCCGACAGCCCCTTGAGCCGTTCGTGTGAGCGGATTTTGCCTGCGTCGAAGGCGTTGCGGGTGGATTCGGTTTCCGGCGTGCGCGGCCCGAGTGAACGGCCATTGCCGCGCGCGTCCGCTACGCGGATCAGGTATTCGCGGCCATTGGATTTCAGCCAGCGCATACCGTAGCGATATTGCTCATGCTGGCGAACCGCTGTTTCCCAGGCGCGGTAGACCTGTTCCGATTCAACCAGGAAGAGGCGCTGCTGGTCGGAGAGAGGAAACATGATTTTTCCGGTAAAAACCTGATACGCCTAATTTACAGGAAAAATCATTTTTATACATGCGCTTACTCTTCATGGTGAACGCCGGCACGGACGGTTCAGCCAAGCGGGCTATCGGGCTGGCTTCTTTTGGGCGCCCGGAGCGTCTTTCGGAACCGCGCCTTTCAGGACCGTGTTCCTGGCCTTTTTGGCAGTTTCCGGGTAATCCCGCGAGTAGTGCAGGCCGCGGCTTTCGTGGCGGAGGATGGCGCAGCGGATGATGAGTTCGGCGGTCAGCACCAGGTTGCGCAATTCGATCAAGTCGTGGCTGACGCGGAAATTGGAATAGAAGTCGTGGATTTCCCGTTTCAGCAGATGGATGCGATTCAGGGCGCGTTTCAGCCGCTTGTTGGTGCGGACGATGCCGACATAGTCCCACATGAAGCGCCGCAGTTCGTGCCAGTTGTGCGAGATGACGACTTCCTCGTCGGCATCGGTGACCCGGCTTTCGTCCCATTCCGGCAGGATTGGCAGCGGCTGCGGCCGGGTGGCGAGGATGTCGTTGACCGCCGCTTCGGCGAATACCAGGCATTCGAGCAGCGAGTTGGAGGCCAGGCGATTGGCGCCGTGCAGGCCGGTACAGGAGGCTTCGCCGGCGACGTAGAGGCCGGCGACGTCGGTGCGGCCGGCGAGGTCGCAGACGATGCCGCCGCAGGTGTAGTGGGCGGCGGGGACGACGGGAATGGGCTGGCGGGCGATGTCGATGCCGAGTTCGAGGCAGCGGGCGTGGATGTTGGGGAAGTGTTCCTTGATGAAGGCTGCGCCCTTGTGCGAGATATCGAGGAAAACGCAGTCGAGACCGTGCTTTTTCATCTCGAAGTCGATGGCGCGGGCGACGATGTCGCGCGGCGCGAGTTCCCCGCGCTCGTCGTGTTCCGGCATGAAGCGGCTGCCGTCGGGCAGCTTGAGCAGGCCGCCTTCGCCGCGCACCGCCTCGGATATGAGGAAGGATTTGGCCTGCGGGTGATACAGGCAGGTTGGATGGAACTGGATGAATTCCATGTTGGCGACGCGACAGCCGGCCCGCCAGGCCATGGCGATGCCGTCGCCGGTCGAGGTGTCGGGATTGGTCGTGTACAGATAGACCTTGCCGGCGCCGCCGGTGGCGATCAGGGTGCTGCCGGCGCTGATGGTGACCACTTCGCCTTTCACGGTGTCCAGCGCATAGGCGCCGAAACAGCGTTTGTCGCTGTTGCCGAGCTTGTCGCCGGTGATCAGGTCGATGGCGATATGGTCTTCGAGGATGGTGATGTTGCTTGCCGCCCGCACCTTGGGCGTCAGGGTGTCCTGCACCGCCGCGCCGGTGGCATCGGCAACGTGGATGACGCGGCGGGCGCTGTGGCCGCCTTCGCGGGTCAGGTGGTAGCCCGCCGCGTCCTGGGTGAAGGGGACGCCCTGTTCGATCAGCCATTCGATCGCCCGCCGTCCGTTTTCGACGACATGGCGGGTGGCCTTTTCGTCGTTCAGCCAGGCGCCGGCAACCTGCGTGTCGCGGATGTGCTCCTCGATCGAGTCCTGACTGTCGAGGACGGCGGCGATGCCGCCTTGCGCCCAGCCGGAGGCCGAATCCTCCAAGCGGCGTTTGCTGATGAGGCCGACCCGGCAATGCGGGGCCAGACGCAGGGCAGCCGCTTGACCCGCCAGGCCGCTGCCGATGATGAGAACGTCGAAGCTAAGCAAGGTCTATTCCCTGAGCCGTTGATTTACTTTCAATATAGCACGCGGCCGCCGCCGCGCCCCGTTACAGATGGTCACAAATATGGCGGCTCAGGCGGAAAAACGGCTGCGCTATACTGGCCGGCGAGCGAGGATTGACGAGATTATCCCCAGGAAAAACCATGAGTGAGCGCGAAGCCGGATCGCCGCCGCTGAACGCGGAGCCGGGCGGCAGCACGGTATGCGGCGTGGTTCGCGCATTGCGCGGGCGGCAGGCCGAGGTGGTGGTGGACGCGGGCGGCTGCGGCCGCTGTTACGAAACCGGCGGTTGCGGCGGCCAGCATCTGGCCCGCATGTTCGCCAGCGGTCCGCGCAGTTTTTTTGTCGATAATGCCCTCGGCGTCGCGGTCGGCGAGCGCGTTACTATCGCCATCGCCGCCGGCAGCGTTCGCCGCGCCGCCAATCTCGCTTACGGTTTGCCGCTCCTGGCCGTCATTGCCGGGGCGCTGGCCGGCAATGCCCTGTTCGGCGAGTTGGGCGGTATCGGCGGGGCGGCGCTGGCTTTTGCCGCGTCGCTGTGCCACCTGCGCTGGCGTTCCCAGGCGCTGGCTGGAAATCCGGCCGAGCGGCCCCATCTTGTTTCCCGTTCCTAGTCCCATTCAGGAGGTATGTCGTCGATGAAACGCCTCATTGCGCTCTTTTCGCTATTGCTCATTCATTCGCTGGCGCTCGCCCAGGGGCGCGGCTTGCCCGATTTCACCGAGCTGGTCGAGAAGCAGGGCGCGGCCGTGGTCAATATCAGCACCACCCAGACAATTCGCGGCCACGGGCAGGCGATGCCCTTTCCGTTCGACGAGAACGATCCGGCCTACGATTTCTTCAAACGCTTCATGCCGCGCCTGCCGGGCGAGGGCGCGCCACGCGAGTTCCAGAACAAGTCGCTCGGTTCCGGCTTCATCATCAGCGCCGACGGCTATATCCTGACCAATGCGCACGTGGTCGATAGCGCCGACGAGGTGACGGTGCGCCTGACCGACAAGCGGGAATTCAAGGCCAGGACCATCGGCGCCGACAAGCGCACCGATATCGCCCTGGTGAAAATCGAGGCGAGCGGCCTGCCCGCCGTGAAAATGGCCGATCCGGCGCAGTTGAAGGTCGGCGAGTGGGTAGTGGCGATCGGTTCGCCCTTCGGCTTCGAGAATTCCGTGACGGCGGGCATCGTTTCGGCGAAGGGGCGCGCCTTGCCGCAGGAAAACTATGTACCCTTCATCCAGACCGATGTCGCCATCAATCCGGGCAATTCCGGCGGGCCGCTGTTCAATATGCGCGGCGAGGTGGTCGGCATCAATTCGCAGATCTACAGCCGCAGCGGCGGCTTCATGGGCCTTTCCTTCGCCATTCCGATCGACGTGGCGATGGAAATCCAGGGGCAGTTGCGCAGCACCGGCAAGGTCAGCCGCGGCCGCATCGGCGTTGTGATCCAGGAAGTCAGCAAGGAACTGGCCGAATCGCTTGGCCTCTCGCAACCCATGGGCGCCGTGGTCAATGCCGTCGAGCCGGGCGGCCCCGCCGAGAAGGCCGGCCTGGAAGCGGGCGACGTGATTCTGCGTTTCGATGGCAAGACCGTCGGCAGTTCCTCCGAGCTGCCGCGCATGGTCGCTTCGGTGCGTCCCGGCACGCGGGCCACGGTGCAGGTCTGGCGCAAGGGCGCGACGCAGGATATCGCGCTGACGGTGGGCGAGATGGCCGAGGAAAAACAGGCCGGCGGGCGCACCCCGCGCGGTTCCAAAACGCCCGAACAGGCCGCCAACCGGCTTGGTCTGGTGGTCAGTGAGTTGAGCGCGGAGCAGAAGCGCGAGCTGAAACTGAATGCCGGCCTGCTCATCGAGGAGGTTCGCAGCGTGGGCGCTCGGGCCGATCTGCGTCCCGGCGATATCGTCATCGCCGTCATCAGCCGCGGGGCGACGACCGAGCTGCGTAGCGTCGACCAGTTCAACAAGCTGCTGGCCCGCTTCGAGAAAGGCAGTAATGTCACCCTACTGATCCGCCGGGGCGAAATGCAGACCTTCGTTACCATCAGGAATTTGAGTGGCGATTGAACTGACCCTGTTGAGCCGCACCTATTGCCACCTCTGTCACGAGATGGAGGCGGCGCTGGCGCCGTTGGCGGCGGAATTCGCCGCCAGCGTCACGGTGCTCGATGTCGATGCCGATCCGGAACTCGTCGCCCGCTATGACGAATTGGTGCCGGTATTGCTGCACGGCGGGACGGAGTTGTGCCATTACTTTCTGGACGCGGCCAAAGTCCGTGAATATTTGGCGGGACTCCGCTAAAATGCTCGATCTTCTGAGCAGTAAAGGGCGCCGGACGAGCGCCCTTTTTTAATCGCAGCTAATGGATCACATCCGCAATTTTTCCATCATCGCCCACATCGACCACGGCAAGTCGACCCTGGCCGACCGTATCATCCATCTCTGCGGCGGCCTGTCCGACCGCGAAATGGAAGCGCAGGTGCTCGATTCGATGGATATCGAGCGCGAGCGCGGCATCACCATCAAGGCCCAGACGGCGGCGCTCGACTACAAGGCGCGCGACGGCAAGGTGTACAACCTGAACCTGATCGACACGCCGGGCCACGTCGATTTTTCGTATGAAGTGTCGCGCTCGCTGTCGGCCTGCGAGGGCGCTCTGCTGGTCGTCGATGCCTCGCAGGGCGTCGAGGCGCAGACGGTGGCCAATTGCTACACGGCCATCGAGCAGGATGTCGAGGTGCTGCCGGTACTGAACAAGATCGACCTGCCGTCGGCCGACCCGGACAACGCCCGGCAGGAAATCGAGGATGTCATCGGCATTGATGCGTCCGCGGCGGTGCTGGCCTCGGCCAAGACCGGCCTGGGCGTCGACGATATCCTGGAAATGGTGATCGCCCGGGTGCCGCCGCCCAGGGGCGATGCGCGCGCGCCGCTGAAGGCGCTGATCATCGACTCCTGGTTCGACAACTACGTCGGCGTGGTGATGCTGGTGCGCGTCGTCGATGGCGAAATCCGGCCCAAGGACAAGCTCTGTTTCATGGCCACCGGCGCTAGCCAGTTGTGCGAGCAGGTCGGCGTGTTCACGCCGAAATCGGTGGCGCGCGACGTGCTGCGCGCCGGTGAGGTCGGCTTCGTCACCGCCGGTATCAAGGAATTGAAGGCGGCCAAGGTCGGCGACACCATTACCCACAACGACCGCAAGGCAGTCGAACCCTTGCCCGGCTTCAAGGAAATCAAGCCGCAGGTGTTCGCCGGTCTCTATCCGGTCGAGGCCAACCAGTACGATTCGCTGCGCGAATCGCTGGAAAAGCTCAAGCTCAACGACGCCTCGCTGCAATACGAGCCGGAAGTCTCGCAGGCGCTTGGTTTCGGTTTCCGCTGCGGCTTTCTCGGCCTGCTCCACATGGAAATCGTGCAGGAGCGCCTGGAGCGGGAATTCGACCAGGATCTGATCACCACGGCGCCGACCGTGGTGTACGAAGTCGTCCAGCGCGACGGGTCGGTGATCCAGGTCGAGAATCCGGCCAAGCTGCCGGAAGTTTCCAAGGTCGAGGAAGTCCGCGAGCCGATCATCGAGGCCACCATTTTCGTGCCGCAGGATTATCTCGGCGCGGTGATCACGCTGTGCAACCAGAAGCGCGGCAGCCAGGTGGATATGCACTACCACGGCCGCCAGGTGAAGCTGGTCTACGAAATGCCGATGGCCGAGGTGGTCATGGATTTCTTCGACAAGCTGAAATCCTGCTCGCGCGGCTATGCCTCGCTCGACTACGATTTCAAGGAATACCGCGCCGCCGACGTGATCAAGCTCGATATCCTGATCAACGGCGAGAAGGTCGATGCCCTGTCCTTGATCGTGCACCGCGCCAATTCGCAATATCGCGGCCGCGAGCTGGCGCAGAAGATGCGCGAGCTGATTCCGCGCCAGATGTACGATGTCGCCATCCAGGCCGCCATCGGCTCGCACATCATCGCCCGCGAGAACGTCAAGGCGCTGCGCAAGGACGTGCTGGCCAAGTGTTACGGCGGCGATATCAGCCGCAAGCGCAAGCTGCTGGAAAAACAGAAGGCCGGCAAGAAGCGGATGAAACAGGTCGGCAGCGTCGAAATCCCGCAGGAAGCCTTCCTTGCCGTGCTGCGCGTCGATAACTGAGAAACACGATGAACTTTGCCCTGATTCTTCTCGTCCTGACGCTCGCCACCGGCGTGCTTTACGCCATCAATTTCAGGCTGCGCAAGCGGCGCCCGGCGGGCGCCAAGGAGCCGGCCTGGGTGGAGTGGGGCGCGGATTTCTTCCCCGTCATCCTGCTCGTCTTCGTGCTCCGCTCCTTTATCGCCGAGCCGTTCAAGATTCCCTCCGGCTCGATGATGCCGACGCTGGTGGAAGGCGATTTCATTCTCGTCAATAAATACACCTACGGCATCCGCCTGCCGGTGATCAACAAGAAGATTCTCGCCGTCAACGAGCCGCAGCGCGGCGACGTGATGGTCTTCCGCTATCCCGAGAACCCGTCGCTCGATTACATCAAGCGGGTGATCGGCCTGCCGGGCGATGTCGTCGCCTACCAGAACAAGCGCCTGAGCATCAACGGCGAGCCGGTCGAAATGACCCGCATCGACGACTACGCGCACGCGCAGCGCCTCTATTACTCCGAGCAGTATCTCGCCAAGTTCGGTGACGTCGAGCATCGCCTGCTCAATGACGCCGATGCGCCGGCCTTCGTTACCGAGATCGGACGTTTTCCCTACCGCGAAAATTGCGCCTACAATGCGACCGGTGTGACCTGCACGGTGCCGCCCGGCCATTACTTCATGCTGGGCGACAACCGGGATAACAGCAAGGACGGCCGCTCCTGGGGCTTCGTGCCGGAGGAAAATATCGTCGGCAAGGCATTCTTTATTTGGCTCAATTTCAATGGTTGCCAACTTGATTTCAGCAGGCTCAAGTTCATTAGCTGCCAATTCGACCTCGGTCGGATCGGTTCATTCAAGTAGGGAGAAAAGATGAAACATCAACGTGGCGTCGCGCTAACCAGTCTGATTCTCTGGGGCATCATCCTGTTTCTCGTGGCCGTGCTCGGCATGAAGGTCGTTCCGACCGTGATCGAATATTACAAGATCAAGCAAAGCGCCGCCGGGACGGTGAACAAGGTCGGGCCGGATGCGACCGTGGCCGAGGTGCGCGCCGCCTTCGACCGCTTCGCCGAAATCGACATGCTCCAGTTTTCCTCGAAGGATCTGGATATTTCCAAGGAAAACGGCAAGATCGTCATCGACTTTGCCTACGACAAGCGCATTCCGCTGTTCGCCAATGTCAGCCTGTTGATCGAGTACAAAGGGGCGGCCGGTCGTTAATTTCATTTCCATCTCAACCGATTGTCGACTTCGCTTGCCGTGCTACAGCGCTGTCTGCGCTTGGTCTTCGCGTACTCGATTGATCTGGAAACGGAATAAATCATGAGTGTGCCGTCCATCGCCGCCCGGCTCGGGCACCGCTTTGCCGATCCGAATCTGCTGCGCACGGCGTTGACGCATCGCAGTTTTGGCACGCCGAACAATGAACGCCTGGAGTTTCTCGGCGACGGGATACTCGATTGCGTCATCGCCGCCGCCCTCTACGCGCGTTTTCCCGATTTGCCGGAAGGCGATTTGTCGCGCTTGCGGGCCAATCTGGTGCGCCAGGACACACTGCACCGTCTGGCGCTCGATCTGGAGCTTGGCGCGGCGCTGCGCCTCGGCGAAGGGGAGTTGAAAAGCGGCGGCGCGCAGCGCCCCTCGATCCTCGCCGACGCGCTCGAAGCCTTGTTCGGCGCCATTTATCTCGATGCCGGTTTCGAGCCGGCGGCGGCGACGGTACTGCGTCTCTACGCCCCGCTGCTCGACGCGCTGATTCCCGGCAAGGCGGGCAAGGATGCCAAGACCGGCTTGCAGGAATGGCTGCAAGGGCGGAAGAAGCCCTTGCCCCGTTACCTCCTGCTCGAAACCAGCGGCGCCGCGCACGCGCAATCCTTTACCGTCGCCTGCGAACTCGCCGATCCGCCCTTGCGCACGCAGGGCCGGGGCGGAAGCCGGCGAGTCGCCGAGCAGGATGCCGCCGAAAAGGCGCTGGAAGCCTTGACCACATGACCTCGATACATTCCGGTTACATCGCCATCGTCGGCCGTCCCAATGTCGGCAAATCGACGCTACTCAATCACTTGATCGGCGAAAAGATCAGCATCGTCTCGCGCAAGGCGCAGACGACCCGGCACCGCGTCACCGGCATCCTCACCGATGCCGAATCGCAATTCGTTTTTGTCGATACGCCGGGCTTCCAGACCAAGTTCTCCAATGCCTTGAACCGGGCGATGAACCGCGGCGTGACGCAGACGCTGAACGATGTCGATGTAATTTTCTTCGTCATCGAGGCCGGGCGTTACGATGCCAGGGACAAGGCGGTGCTGCGCCTGCTGCCGAAGGATCGGCCGGTGATTCTGGTGGTGAATAAGGCCGATCTACTACCGGATCGGGCCGCCATGCTGCCTTTCCTCGCCGAGGTCGCCGCCGGTTTCGATTATGCCGCCGTGGTCCCGGTCAGCGCGAGCAAGGGGCGGCAAACCAGGGAATTGCTGGCCGAGGCGCGCAAGCATTTGCCCAATGAAGGTCTGATGTTTCCCGAGGATGATCTGACCGACAAGAGCGAGCGTTTTCTCGCCGCCGAATATATTCGCGAAAAGGTTTTCCGCCTGCTCGGCGACGAACTCCCGTACGCCAGCGCCGTCGAAATCGAGCGCTTTGAGGTCGAGGGCAGCCTGCGCCGCATCAATGCCGCCATCGTCGTCGACCGCGACAGCCACAAGGCCATCGTCATCGGCAAGGGCGGCGAAGCCTTGAAGCGCATCGCCAGCGAGGCGCGTCAGGACATGGAGCGCCTCTTCGGCGGCAAGGTATACCTCGAAGTCTGGGTCAAGGTGAAGTCGGGCTGGAATGATGACGAGCGCCTCTTGAAAAGCCTCGGTTACGAGTAGAGCGCGTTCAAATGCCTGGATTTCTGGATGGCTTCGTCGCTTCGCCCCGCGCAATGACCGGAATAGCCGTCATTGCGAGCGCAGCGAAGCAATCCAGTCTGCTCTGAACGGAAGCCATGAACCAGCGCAGCAAGGTCGATGGCCAGCCGGCCTACGTTCTGCACACCTACCCCTTTCGGGAAACCAGCCTGATCGTCGAGGTATTTACCCGCGACTTCGGGCGCATGGCCTTGCTGGCGCGCGGCGCCCGCCGTCCGCGCGCCGCCATTCGCGGCCTGTTGATGGCTTTTCAGCCGCTCGAACTGGGCTGGGCCGGCAAGGGCGAGGTGCTGACGCTGATGAAGGCCGAATGGCAGGGCGGCCAGCCCTTGCTGACCGGCCAGGCCTTGTTTTGCGGCTACTACCTCAACGAGCTCATGATGCACCTTCTGCCGCGCGAGGATGCCCACGAAAAGCTGTTCGCCCGCTATGGCGAAATGCTGCAACGCCTGGCCGCCGATCCCGCCGGCAAGGTCCGCGAGGCCGACTTGCGCCGCTTCGAGAAGGCGCTGCTGCAAGAGCTTGGCTACGGCCTGACGCTCGACCGCGATGCCGACGGCCAGCCGGTGGCGGCGGAAGCGTTCTACACTTACCGCATGGAGCAGGGGCCGGCGCGCCTGCCGCACGAGGCGGCGGCGGCCCAGGTGGTGCGCGGCAAGACACTGCTCGATCTGGCCGCCGAGGATTTTTCCGACCCGCGCACGCGCGCCGAAGCCAAGGCGCTGATGCGCCTCCTGATGGCTTACTATCTGGCCGGCAAAGAACTCGAAACGCGAAAAATATTCAAGGAGTTGCAGGAATTATGATCGAACTGGGCGTCAATATCGACCACATCGCCACGCTACGTCAGGCGCGCCGCACCTGGGAACCCGACCCGCTGTGGGGCGCCGTCGAGGCGCATCTGGGCGGGGCCGACGGCATTACCGTGCATCTGCGCGAGGACCGCCGCCACATTCAGGACGCCGACGTGCGCCGCCTCAAGGAAACGACGCAAATCAAGCTGAATCTGGAAATGGCGGCGACCGACGAGATGGTCGGCATCGCCTGCGGGCTGAAGCCGGAAATGGCCATGCTGGTGCCGGAAGGGCGGCACGAGGTCACCACCGAAGGCGGCCTCGATATCCTCGGCCAGGAAGCGCGGCTGAAGGACATCGTCGCCCGTCTGGCCGATGCCGGCATCGTCAGTAGCGTTTTCATCGACGCCGAATTGCCGCAGATCGAGGCGGCGGCGCGCATTGGCGCCCGCGTCTGCGAAATCCACACCGGCCCCTATGCCCATGCCTTCCACGACCACGGGCGCGATGCCGAAGCGCCGACGGTACTCGCCGAGCTTGGCAAAATCCGCGAGGCCGGGGCGCTGGTACGGCAACTTGGCCTGCGCTTCAACGCCGGCCATGCGCTCAACTACTACAACGTGCAGCCGGTGGCCCGACTGGCCGGCATCCGCGAACTGCACATCGGCCACGCCATCGTCAGCCGGGCGGTATTCATCGGCCTGCGCGAAGCAGTGCGCGAAATGAAAATGCTGATGCGCCAGGCGGCGGAGCAGGGCGAGTGATCCACGGCATCGGCACTGACATCGCTGCCGTCGCCCGCCTGCGCGGTCTCTGGGAGCGCCACGGCGAGCGGGCGCTGGAACGGCTACTGGCGCCGCGCGAACGCGACGATTTCGCCCGGGCGGCCGACAAGGGGCGCTTTCTCGCCAAGCGTTTCGCCGCTAAGGAAGCCTTCGCCAAGGCTTTCGGCAGCGGCCTGCGGCCGCCGGCCCTGCTGCCGGCCATCGCCGTCATTCACGACGAACTGGGCAAGCCGGCCTTTGCCTACGACGCAGCCCTGACCGCCGCCGCCGGCCACCTCACCGCCCATCTTTCCATTAGCGATGAGGCCGAATACGCTGTCGCCTTTGTCGTTTTGGAATCGAGATGATGGATAGATGAATATCGGCCGTACTAATGATGACAATGTTCTCTTTTGAGAGATTGGAGAGGTAAGAAATGCCGAGACAAAAAAATTTTACTATCGCTTTGCTGCACGCTTTTTTTCTAACTCTTATATCAGTCAGCATGATTTCATGCTCAGAGGAGGAAAAACTTCAAAAACTGCCAGTTACCAAGTCTATCAATTTGGAGAGTAAAGGGGTCGTTTCTACGTTTGATTTTGAAGTGAAAGAGCATTGGGTGTACTATTTTGGCCTTCACTTTATGTTTCTGAGAGGGGATGAAAGAGCGCTGAAGTCAATAATGCTGATGCCCGTAAAATTGACAATAATTAAAAAAGGAAGCCAAAACCCGATCATATACCAAAAAAAATATATGGTTTCAATTTTTCAATCTTGGGGAGGTGATCGTTTTCCAGCGGAAATTGGGCACTGTGACCTTGTGCCGGGAGAGTACACGGCTATATTGGAAAACCTTGACCATCCAGAAAAATACAATGCCATGCCTGCATCATTTACCATTGGCATGATCCCAAAATGGAAGTTTTCATTTGACGCCAAGAATATTGATAAGAGCAAGACGTGCCCACAGTAATCATCTCCTTATTGAACCGGCAAATAAATGTTGAAGATGCACATGCTATTTTCAATGCTTTACAACCCCAAAGGCATCAACCCTTAGTTGCCGGGTGAATAAGCTGGCACTGTATGAGGCATGCAAGGTGCTGGCATTAGGAGTTTATGCGTGGAATGACCTCAATGCCCCTTCTTGGCCCACTGATGATCGACATCGCCGGCACCGAGTTGAGCGAACTCGACCGCCAGCGTCTCTGTCATCCGCTGGTCGGCGGCGTCATCCTGTTTGCGCGCAACTATGCCGACCGTGAGCAATTGACGGCGCTGACCGGCGCAATCCACGCCCTGCGCCAGCCGCCACTCTTGATCGCCGTCGATCACGAAGGCGGGCGGGTGCAGCGTTTCCGCGACGGTTTCACCCGCCTGCCGGCAATGCGTGTCCTCGGCCAGTTGCACGACCGCGATCTAGGCGCGGCTCTGACTATCGCCCGCGCCGTCGGCCTGGTGCTGGCCGCCGAATTGCGCGCCTGCGGCGTCGATTACTCCTTCACGCCGGTGCTCGATCTCGATTACGGCCCCTCGCGGGTGATCGGCGACCGTGCCTTCCACCGCGATCCGGGCGTCGTCGTCGCGCTGGCCGGCGCCCTTGGCGAAGGGCTGCGCCTGGGCGGCATGGCGACCTGCGGCAAGCATTTTCCCGGCCACGGCTACGTCATTCCCGATTCCCATGTCGACTTGCCGGTCGACGACCGATCGCTGGCGGCGATGGCGGAAGACCTGCGCCCCTACCGCGAACTGCCACTCGACGCGGTGATGGCCGCCCATGTGATCTATCCGTGCATGGATTGCAATACGGCCGTATTTTCAAATAAATGGATTGATTACCTGCGCAACGATCTCGGCTTCACCGGGGCGGTATTCACCGACGATCTGTCGATGGCCGGGGCCGGCGTCGTTGGCGACATGCCGGCGCGGGTGCGCGCGGCCTGGGCGGCCGGCTGCGACATGCTGCTGCTGTGCAACGCGCCGGATGCGGTGGGCGAGGTGTTGGCAGAATGGCAGCCAGCGCCCGAGCCGGAACGCGCCCAGCGGATCATGCGCCTGCTGCCGGCGCAGCCGGTACCGGCGCTGGACAGCCCAAGCTACCGCCGCGCCCTCGCCGCCATCGCGGGTCTGGAGACCTGAAAAAAGCGGACGCTTGGCCGCGGGCGGCACATCACACCAGGCCGAGGCTTTCCTCGATGCCCAGATGCACGTTCATGGCCTGCACGGCGGCGCCGGAAGCGCCCTTGCCGAGATTGTCCAGACGGCCGACGACCAGCATGCGCTCGTCGTTGCCGAAAACGAACAGATCGACGCGGTTGCTGCCGTTGCTCGCTTCGACATTGAAAAAGCCGCCCTCGGTATTGGCCTCCAGATCGACCGGGGCGACGTGGATGAAGGCTTCGCTAGCGTAGTAATCGGCCAGGATGGCGCGCACCTCGGCGGGCGTCGCGCGGCGGCTGAACTGTTGCGGGTGCAGGTAGGCGGTCACCGCCAGACCCTTGTAAAACGGCCCGACGATGGGCTGGAAAATGGGCGCCACGGCGAGGCCGGTGTAGGCCTGCATTTCCGGCAGATGCTTGTGGGCCAGCGCCAGCGCGTAGGGACGCGGCGCGTCGATGCGCTGCGGACTCTGGTAATGGGCGATCATGGACTTGCCGCCGCCGGAATAGCCGGTAATGGAATTGGCGGCGATCTGCGTGCCGGCCGGCAGCAGGCCGGCGGCGACCAGCGGGCGCAGGGCGAGGATGAAGGCCGAGGCATGGCAGCCGGGATTGGCGATGCGCTTGCTGGCGCGAATCCGGGCGCGCTGCTCCGGGCAGAGTTCCGGCAGGCCGAAGGCCCAATCGGGATGGACGCGATGGGCGGTGGAAGCGTCGATGACGCAGGTGTTCGGGTTATCCACCAACGCCACCGATTCCTTGGCGGCGTCGTCCGGCAGGCAGAGGAAAGTCACGTCGGAAGCGTTGATCAGGCGCTTGCGCTCGGCCACATCCTTGCGCTTGTCGGCGTCGATTTTGAGCAACTCGATGTCCTTGCGCTGGCCGAGATATTCATTGATCTGCAAGCCGGTCGTGCCTTCCTGGCCGTCGACGAAAATTTTGTAGGTCATGGTGGATTCGTGGGGGTGAAAAAAGAAATTATGGCGGAAAGCTGGGCCAATTGTCGCGGCAGCTTTTTCTGGATCTTCGTCGCTTCGCTCCTCGCAATGACGGGGGAAAAACAGCCGTCATTGCGAGCGCAGCAATCCAGTTTTGGATCACTTTTCTACCGAAAATCCGCCCGCCAAAGCACAACGGGCAGCCCAAGCTGCCCGTTGTGCAAATAGCCGGAAAACGCAATTACTTGGTGCGGCTGCGGTATTCGTCCGTGCGGGTGTCGATTTCGATCTTGTCGCCGATTTCGACGAAGGCCGGCACCGGCAATTCGAAGCCGGTGGAAATCTTGGCCGGCTTCATGACCTTGCCGGAAGTGTCGCCCTTGACTGCCGGTTCGGTGTAGACCACCTCGCGCACCAGTGTGGTCGGCAGTTCGACCGAGATGGCCTTGCCGTTGTAGAACACGACTTCGCACGGCAGGTCGGCTTCCAGGTACTTGAGCGCGTCGGTCATGTTTTCCGCCTCGACTTCGTACTGGTTGTACTCGGCGTCCATGAACACGTACATCGGGTCGGCGAAGTAGGAATAGGTGACTTCCTTCTTGTCGAGGATGACGATCTCGAACTTGTCGTCGGCCTTGTACACCGCTTCCGACGGGTTGCCGGAAAGCAGGTTCTTGAGCTTCATCTTGACAACGGCGGCGTTGCGGCCGGATTTGTTGTATTCGGTTTTCTGGACGACGAGCGGGTCGGCGCCGACCATGATCACGTTGCCGGAGCGGAGTTCCTGTGCGGTTTTCATGCTGAATTCTCTAAATTAGGTCAGAAAAACATGCAATTATACCTTGTCGGCCACGAAGTTGACGAGTCTCGTCGCCAGATCGAGCTGCCCGGCCAGTTGCCGCGCCCACTTCGCGTTGTGCCGGGCGATTTCCGGCAGGTGATCGCAAAAGGCCGGCCAGATTGCGGCAACATCGCCACCGTCGTTCCAGGCGGCGAACAGGTCGCGCACGACCGACGCCGTGACCGGGTTCATTCCGGCACAGTAGCGTTCGAGAAAGGCGTCGAGCTTGGCGTGGTGGGCGTTATCGTCCTGCGGGTAAATGTGCCAGACGAAGGGCCGGCCCGCCCATTGGGCGCGGACGAAGGAATCCTCGCCGCGAACGAAATTGACGGCGCAGTGGCGTAGCAGGGCGTCGTAATCGTCGAGTGGCAAGAAGGGCAGGGGCTGGATGCGGAGATTGCCGAAACGCCAGCTGCTAGCGGTTTCAAGCCCATCCCCCCTCGCGGGGTTGGGGAGAGGGGGAGGTTGAGGAAAGAGAGTTTCCTGCAAGGCACGCCATATCGTTTCCAGAACCGCGTCCTGTTGCGTTGCCCACTCGGTGTTCCAGAACCGCAACACGCGGAATCCCGCACGCTTCAGCCCGGCATCCCGCCGTACATCGTATTCCGTGGCCTCCGCGTGTTGGCCGCCGTCGAGTTCAACGATCAACCGCTGCGAAAAGCAGACGAAATCGACGATGTAGCCTGCCAGCGGTTGCTGGCGGCGAAATTTGTAACCGGAAAATCTTTTGGCTCGAAGTTGTTGCCATAGTGCGTGTTCATGCGGCGTTTGCTGTTCGCGCAGTTCGATTGCGCGTTGGGCGAGCCAATGGGTTTCTGGTGAATTGAGGGAGTCTCTCTTTTCAGCCTCCCCCTCTCCCCCGGCCCCTCCCCCGCGAGGGGGGAGGGGAGTATCGGCGCGAGTTTCAAGCCCTTCCCCCCTCGCGGGGGAGAAGTTGGGGACAAGGCCGAAGGCCGCAGGACAGCCGAAGGCTGGTCCCGCGTAGCGGGATGCGGCGAAGCCGCACAGAGGGGGAGGTTCAATGGAAAGCGGTGTCTTACAGAATTGAGCCAAAAACGCTTCAACCGCCGCCAAAGGCTTGCCTGGCGGCACGTGGCAGAGAACGGGGCGTGGACTGGCGGCCAGGGCGGCGAGGAGATCGCCGACCGGTGCAGTGTCGTAGCAGAACAGGCTGATTTCCAGCGTTTCGCTTTCCGCCAACGGTAGCGCCACGGACAGGCCGGCTTCGCGCAGCAGGCCGCCGCTGGTTGGCGTGAAGCCGGGAAAGAAGAAATATTTGACCAGCGGCAGGTCGGGATGCGGCGAGGCCAGACCGTGGCAGCCTTCGATCCAGGCTTCGGCGCTCAGGTATTCGAGATTGATCCAGCGCGGCGGAGCCGGGCGGGTTGCCATTTGCGCGATGTAGTCCGTCGGCAGTTCGCAGGCGAAGGCTTCGATGACGACATCGGCGATGCGGTCGACGACAAAATCCGCCGTCCAGCGGCGAATCTCGACGTCCTGAACCTGTTGTGCCGGCAGGGAAGGATCGCAGGCCGGACAGAGCGGTGCCAGACTGGCCGGATCGTCCACCCACAAGCGCACGGCCAGGCCATGCTCGCCCGCCAGTTGCCGGGCCAGACGCCAGCAGACGCCGATGTCGCCATAGTTGTCGACGACGCGGCAGAAGATGTCCCAATGGAGCGGCATGGGCGGCATGTTAACATTTCGCTCCATGCCCATCTCCATTGCTTCGTTTCAAGATCCGCTCGATTGCGTGGCTTGCCCGCGTCTGGCCGAACATCTGGCGGCCATCCGCCGCCGCGATCCCGACTGGCACGCCTTGCCGGTGCCGGCTTTCGGGCCGCTCGACGCCGAACTGCTGGTGCTTGGCCTGGCGCCGGGCGAGCGCGGCGCCAATCGCACGGGTCGGCCCTTTACCGGCGATGTGGCGGGTGAGTTGCTGTATCCGGCGCTGCACCGTTTCGGCTTCGCTACCGCTGCTGCCGCGCTTGGTCCGGACGACTGGGCCAATCCGGCCATGCACTTGGACAACTGCCGCATCACCAATGCCGTGCGCTGCCTGCCGCCGGCCAACAAGCCGACGACCGGCGAAATCCGCCAGTGCAACGGTCACCTGCGGGCGGAACTGGCGGCCATGCCGTGCCTGAAGGTGGTCGTCGCTCTCGGCACTGTCGCCCATCAGGCGCTGTTGTGGACCTATGGCCTGAAACCGGCGCACTTCAAGTTCGCCCACAATGTCCGTCACGCGCTGCCGGATGGCCGCCTGCTGATCGACAGCTATCATTGCAGCGGTTACAACTGGCGCACCGGCCGCCTGTCGCGGGAGAGTTTCGAGGCGGTTTTTGCCGGCGTCCGGGCGCTGCTCGGCTGACGCTGCGGCCTGCCATGTCTTTCGACGCCAAAGCCTTTCTCGCCTCGCTGACCGGGCTGCCGGGCGTTTATCGCATGCTCGGGGCCGACGGCGAGGCGCTTTACGTCGGCAAGGCCAAGAATCTGAAGAAGCGGGTGGCATCCTATTTCCGCGCCAATCTGTCGAGTCCGCGCATCGCCCGCATGGTCAGCCAGATCGCCGCCATCGAGACAACCGCGACGCGCACCGAGGCCGAGGCGCTGCTGCTGGAAAACAATCTTATCAAGTCGCTGGCGCCGCGCTACAACATCCTTTTTCGCGACGACAAATCCTATCCCTACATCATGCTCGGGCGCGAGCCGCACCCGCGGCTTGGCTTTTTTCGCGGCAACCCGGACCGCAAAGCCGATTATTACGGGCCGTATCCCTCAAGCGGGGCGGTGCGCGAGAGCATTCACCTGCTGCAAAAGATGTTTCGCCTGCGCACCTGCGAAGACAGCGTTTTCGCCAACCGCTCGCGGCCTTGCCTGCTGTACCAGATCAAGCGTTGCAGCGGCCCTTGCGTCGACCTCATCGCGGCAGAGGATTACGCCGCCGATGTGCAATGGGCGGCGCTCTTTCTTGCTGGCAAGCAGCAGGAAGTCCTCCAGCGCCTGACGCAGGCGATGGAGGATGCCTCGGCGCGGCTGGCCTTCGAGCTGGCGGCGCGCTACCGCGACCAGATACAGGCGCTGCATCAGATGCGGGAAAAGCAGTTCGTCCACAGCAACAGGGGCGAGGATGTCGATATCGTCGTCGCGCTGAAGGAGGGCGGGCAATTGTGCGTCAATCTGGCGATGGTGCGCGGCGGCCGCCATCTCGGCGATCGGCCGCTGTTTCCCAGCAACGCAGGCGAGTCGACGGCGGCCGATGCCACGGCGGCCTTCATCCGCCAGCATTACGCCGTCCATCCGGCGCCGACGCGGCTCCTGGTTTCGCCTCTGCAGAACGAGGAGGAAGAGGCCGACAGCGCCGCCACGCTGGCCGCCGAATTGGCTTTGCTCGCCGGGCGTCCGGTGCCGATCCAGGAAGGGCGCACCCTGGCGCAGCGGGCCTGGGTCGAAATGGCGCGGCAGAATGCCCGCCTCGCCATCCTGGCGCGCAACCAGGCGGCGGCGCAGCAGGAGCAGCGCCTAGCCGCCCTGCAAGAGGCGCTGCAACTGGCCGAGCCGATCCGCCGCATCGAGTGCTTCGACATCAGCCACACGATGGGCGAGAAAGCGGTCGCTTCCTGCGTGGTGTACGACGGCAACCAGATGAAGAAGCGCGACTACCGCCGCTTCAACATCCGCGACATCACGCCCGGCGACGACTATGCCGCCATGCGTCAGGCGGTGAACCGGCGCTACGACGGCCTTGCCAACGGTAAGGGCGTGGCGCCGGATTTGATTCTGATCGACGGTGGCAAGGGGCAGGTCGGCGCGGCCTGGGCGGTGCTGGCCGATCTCGGCCTGAGCCACCTGAACATGGTTGGCGTCGCCAAGGGCGAGGAGCGCAAGGCGGGGCTGGAAAGCCTGATTTTCCCGGAAGCCGATGGTCGGCCGCCGCTCAGCCTGCCCGCCGACCATCCGGCCCTGCACCTGATTCAGGAGGTGCGCGACGAGGCGCACCGCTTCGCCATCACCGGCCACCGCGCGCAACGCGGCAAGGCGCGCCGCACCTCGACGCTGGAAAACCTGCCCGGCGTCGGCCCGGCCCGGCGCAAGGCGCTGGTCGCCCGCTTTGGCGGCATTGCCGGCGTGCTGGCGGCGAGCATCGAGCAACTGGCCGAAGTGTCCGGCATCAGCCGCGATATGGCTGAAAAGATTTATTCCGCCTTACATTAAAATAGGATATGCCTTTCAATCTGCCCATCCTGCTCACCTGGCTGCGTATCGTCGCCATCCCGCTGCTCATCGCGCTCTACTTCCTGCCCACGGCGTGGGTGGCGCAGTACGAGCGCGACCTGCTGGCGACGCTGCTCTTCATCGGCGCCGCCGTCACCGACTGGGCCGATGGCTACCTCGCGCGCAAGCTCCACCAGACCTCGGCCTTCGGCGCCTTCCTCGATCCGGTCGCCGACAAGCTGATGGTTGCCGCCGCGCTGCTTGTCCTCGTCCAGCTTGGCCGCACCGATGCCATCATCGCCATGATCATCATCGGGCGGGAAATTACCATCTCCGCCCTGCGCGAATGGATGGCCAAGATCGGCGCGGCCCGCAGCGTCGCCGTCTCGATGCTCGGCAAGATCAAGACCGCCGCGCAGATGACGGCTATTCCGCTGCTCCTCTATCACGCGCCCCTGTTCGGCATCGACGTTGCCCGCCTCGGCAACTGGCTGATCTGGCTCGCCGCCCTGCTCACCCTGTGGTCGATGGGCTATTACCTGCGCATGGCTTGGCCGGAAATCGCCAAACGCGCTTCTGATGAGGCTTGACGGGGGTTGACTTCGCGCATGGGGCACCTATAATGCGCCCTCTGTTCGATGCGGCAGTAGCTCAGTTGGTAGAGCGCAACCTTGCCAAGGTTGAGGTCGAGAGTTCGAGACTCTTCTGCCGCTCCAGGAATTCCGAAGGAAGCATGGTCTTCCTTCAAGTTGTATCGTAGGAACAAGGTAGGGCGCGATAGCAAAGCGGTTATGCACCGGATTGCAAATCCGTGTAGGTCGGTTCGACTCCGGCTCGCGCCTCCAGAAAAACGCGGCAGTAGCTCAGTTGGTAGAGCGCAACCTTGCCAAGGTTGAGGTCGAGAGTTCGAGACTCTTCTGCCGCTCCAGCATCTCCAGTCATGAACAAGGGAAGGCGCTGAGGCGTTTTCCCATCGTCGGGTCGACGACATGATCGAATCCGCCGCCCGGGTGGTGAAACTGGTAGACACAAGAGACTTAAAATCTCTCGCCGCAAGGTGTACGGGTTCGAGCCCCGTCCTGGGCACCAAGCCGACGGATGATCGGCACATCCATCCTCGCCCGGTGGGCAGGGCGCTCCTGAAAGCCTCGCTCATGAAATTCCCGCTGCCTCTCCTGCTGTTCGTCCTTGCCGGCTGCGCCTCCTGGCACTGGGAGAAGCCCGGCGCGTCGGCGGACGATTACGAGCGCGACGAAAAATACTGCAAATTGCAGGTCTATTCCGGAATCGACGGCGCGGTGACCCAAGCCAGCGTGCGGCGCATGCACGCCTGCCTGGAAGGCCGGGGTTGGCGCAAGGCGGAGGACTGATTCCCGCCCAAAGAAAAAGGGCTGCTATATCCACCCAAGTATCTGCTCCGCGCAGCGCCATCAGGATCATCTCGCGCAGGTCGTGCCGCTGCGCTGGCCCCGTGCGCGGGTCTTGCAGTACAGAGAATGCGTCCGTCAGCGTCATTTCTATTCCCGACAAAAATCGAGAGTAGACCTGAATCTACTTGGGTTTACAACCCCATGTCATAACCCCGTGATAGTTAACGATTTCTCTTCGCAGGTTTACGACATCTGCGTGTGCGATTGCCCTGAGAGCAGCGTACCGGGCAACGGAACCTGGATTATCGGGGGCTGGCTGGCCCTGATTACTGGCGGATTTCGCGTAGATTGCCGGGGGGCGTGAAGCCGCCGCTGCTGCGGAAAGGGTTGATGTCCAGCCCGCCGCGCCGGGTGTAGCGGGCGTGCACGGCCAGCGCCGCGGGCGCGCAGTGGCGGCGGATGTCGCAGAAGATGCGCTCGACGCATTGCTCGTGGAATTCGTTGTGCTCGCGGAAAGAGATGATGTAGCGCAGCAGCCCGGCGCGGTCGAGCGGCCGGCCGCGATAGCGGATGACCAGCATCGCCCAGTCCGGTTGGCCGGTGACCAGGCAGTTTGATTTGAGCAGGTGCGAATACAGGGTTTCCTCGACCACCGGGCCATCCAGCGTGGCGAGCAAATGGGGCGCCGGCTGGTAGGCGTCGCAGGCGATGTCGAGATCGTCGAGCAGGATTCCCTCGGGGTAGCCGATTGTCGCCGCCGGCCGCTGGCCCAGCGGCTGCACCTCGACCGCCACCGGAGCGCCGGCGGCGGCCGAGAGATCGGCGGTCAGCGTGGCGGCGACGGCGGCGGCATCGGCGAAGGGCGTCTGGTTCAGCGAATTGAGATAGAGCTTGAGCGATTTTGACTCGATCAGATTCGGACTGTCCGCCGGTACGCGCAGGGCGCCCACGGCAACCTGCGGCTTGCCGCGCGAGTTGAGCCAGGACAGTTCGTAGGCGTTCCACAGGTCTTCGCCGGTGAAAGGCAGATCGGCGCCGCTGATTCCCAATTCGTCGCGCTTCAACTGGCGCGGGATGGGGTAGAGCAGCTCGGGCGCGTAAGCGGCGCGGTAGGCGGTCGGCTTGCCGAGCGGCGAAAGGAGGCTGGGGTCGGCGGCATGAGGCATGGGTGGATTGTAGCGGAAGCCGGCTCCTCAGCCGGCGGGCGTGGGGTGAATTCCGGGGCGCTGCCCTCCGGCCGGGATCGGCGCGATTCTGTTACATGCGGCCGGAATCAGGCCGGTTTTTTCAGCAGATCGACGCGCTGCGGCGGGTAGAAGGTGACGCCGGCTGGCGTCTGGAAATCGGCGAAACGCTGGCGGACCCGTTCGTACAATTCCGGCGACAGGCGGTGGTCGGAATGGGTGACCTGGATCATCCGCGCCTCGAACTGCGTGAAGTCGTCGAAATGGCTGCGCGTCAAAAAGAACAACTGGCGTTCCAGCGTCAGCAGGCCGGCGTCGACGGCACGGCGGATGGCGGCGAAGGCCGCTTCGCGCACGATTTTCTCATCGTGATAGAGGGTCGTCACCTCGTTCAGATCGCCGGCATAGACCGGCTCGGAAATCCAGGCCAGACCGCCGGGACGCAGGACGCGGGCGATTTCGCCGAGCGCCTGATCCATCATCTCCTGCGGCACATGATGCAGCGACTTGAACATCAGCACGATGTCCACGCTGGCGTCGGCGGCGGGAATGGCCTCGGCGCCGCCGTGACGGAAGGCAACAGTGGGCAGGTCGGTGACTTGCAGGTTGCGCGCGTGCTGGATGGTGTCCACTTCCAGCGCCAAGATTCCGCGCGGCCGGCCGCTCTCGGCCAAAGTCCGCGTCTTGTCGGCTTTGCCGCAGCCGAGTTCGAGCACCTGGGCGCCGTCGAGCGGCAGTTCGTCGAGCATCAGGCGGATTTCGTTGACGACGGTGGTTTGGGTCGGGTCGGCGATGCGCATGGGGTTTGGAAGAAAAAATAATATTTTAGAGCGCTTTGCAGCTTCACTACTGGATTGCTTCGTCGCTTCGCTCCTCGCAATGACGGCGCAATCGTCATTGCGAGGAGCGAAGCAATCCATTTCGTACGCCCTTGAACAAAACAAGAGGCTTATCGGGCGTCGGGCGTTTGCGCCGGGCTAGCCGCCGGGTTTGGCACAATCTCGCGGCTTTCGCCGTGGCGCAACAGCCACAGGTGTTGCGGGTCCAGCCCGTGCCGTTCCAGCGCGGCGCGGGCGTCGGCCGGCGGCTGGTCGAAGGCTTCCTGGCTCAACTCGAAAGCGCCCCAATGCACGCCGATGGCCTGGCGGGCCTCGACATCGAGCAGGATTTGCACGGCCCCGTCGGGATCGACATGCGCCAGGGCCATGAAATCGCGCGGCAGATAAGCGCCGATCGGCACGGCCAGCAGATCGACCGTGCCCAGACGTCGGCGGATTTCACGAAAATCGCTGGAATAGCCGGTGTCGCCGGTATAGAGAAAGCGCCACGGCGGGCCATCGCCCTTCGTTTCGATGAAAAACCCGCCCCACAGCGAGGTGTTGCGGTCGAACAGGCTGCGTTTGCTCCAGTGCTGGGCCGGTGTCAGATGAATGCGTAGCGGGCCGTCGTCGATGCTGTCCCACCAGTCCATTTCCTTGACATCGGCGATGGCGCGCGCGGCGAACCAGGGCTTGAGGCCGAGCGGCACGAGAAAGCGTGGCTGCTGCCCGACGGCCAGCAGGCGAAAGAGGGTGTCTTCGTCGAGGTGGTCGTAATGATTGTGCGAAATCAGCACCAGGTCGATCGGCGGCAGTTGCTCCGGCGTCAGCGGCGCCGGCACCCGGCGCGTCGCCGAAAGCATGTGGCGCGACAGGCCGGCGAAGTCGGAAAGCTGCGGGTCGATCAATATATTCCGGCCAGCGACTTGCAGTAGCAGGCTGGAATGGCCAAGCCAAGTAATGCGCGGCTGCCCGGCGGTTTGCCGCAGGCGCTCAAGATCGACGGCCACGCTCCAGTCGCGGGCGAATTGTTCATAACCGCCCGCCGGCTCCGCCGGAACGAAACCGCCGCGCATGCGCCGCCACAGGCTCTCGTACCAGGGGCGATCGCCGATGACCACGCGGCTGTCGTTATTGACGAAACCATCTGGCCGGTGATGCGGCTTGGCCGGATCGTAATAGGGATTACTGGAACAGGCAGAGAGTAGTAACACCGCTGTCAGCAGCAGGCTGGTGTGTTTTTTCATTTTGGGGATTTGGCGTTAAGAGACAAACGCCAAAAGTTGACCGGCGACAAAACTGTCCATGTTAAACGCAATGCTAGGGTTACTTGAGCAAAATTTTGGACATGTGTTTCTCTGAGAAGAACTTTTGTGCGAACGCTGGGTATGGCAGATAGTGAAGAAATAATATGAATAAACCTTCTGCGCTTGGCTGACTTTCCAAGGATACGAGAATCACCAGGACGGTGAATGCCAAGGCAATAATCCCCCCGTAGCACCACAAAAAAATCAAACACTCCCTTTTTGTTGGAATACGCCCAAGTGATTTGGTAAACCATGTGGCAATCGCCATTGCTACGCCTATAGCTATGCCCATAGTTGCAGCGATAGTATTTAACATTGTATCGACAGTATTTAACTTAATTGCTGCCAGCAAAAGTAGTATGTTAAAAATTAGAACAGCCGCAAGACCAGCGGCAACAAACCTTGCAACAGATACGGAGCGTATGTCATTCATGGATGGCCTCTACCTGGAAATAGGCGACAAGTCTTTTGAGTAAGTAGGTTGGCGATGCGATCTGCATTCAATGTGGCAGCATACCCACCGAGAGCGCCCATGTCCATTTGCCATGCGGTATTGCAGGTAATGCACTTGCATTGACATGGTGGTGGCCTTGAATCATCATGCAAGACATTCACCTCTTTGACCGGAGCGCGCCATGCCTGCCACTCTCGAAGTCGAATCGACGTTGACCGACCGTTACCAGACCACGGTGCCGGAAACTGTGCGTCGTGCTCTGCGGCTAGGCAAGCGCGACAAGATTCATTACTGCATCCGTCCCGGCGGCGAGGTGGTGTTGACCCGCGCTAAACCTGCCGAGGGCGATGATCCGGCGCTTGGTTCTTTTCTGGATTTCCTGGCGCGTGACATTGCCAGCCACCCCGAACGCTTGCAGGCCGTGGATGCCGGTTTCGTCCAGCGGCTTCAATCGCTGGTTGGCGGCGTCGAAGCCGATCTCGATGCCGCTTTATCGGCGGACGATGAATGAGCGCGAACAGGCCCACGCCCTTGGTTATTCACGGCTGGGCGGTTTTCGCACATCCGCTTTTTCTCGCGCAGATTGAGATGCTGGCCCGGCAGGTCGAGGCTTTGAGGCAGAAAGACCCGGCCGGGTATGTGAGGGAAAATGCCAGCAAGCGGCTGGCGGCGATCGTCAAGCTGGCATTCGATGTCATTGCGCAAGATCCGGCGCGGCCTGAATATCGCCAAGGCGGCAGGCTTGGCGACGATCACAGGCATTGGCTGCGAGCGAAGTTTTTCCAGCAATGCCGCTTGTTTTTCCGCTACCACGCGCCCGGCAAGACGATTGTATTGGCGTGGGTCAATGACGAGGATAGCAAGCGCGCTTACGAAAGCAGCAATGATGCTTACCGTATGTTCCGCCGGATGCTGAAAAACGGCCAGCCGCCAGATGACTGGGAGCGGTTGCTGGCCGAGGCCAAAGCCGAGGAACCGCGCTTGCGGCGCTTCGCCACTGGCATGGCGCTGGCCGAGTGGATGGCGGAAATGCCGGAGGGGCTGCCCCGTGTCGAGGGATGAGATGCCCTCTGTTGGGTTGAGGACGGTTGATGGCGTTCCTGGTTTCGATCCATCCTCTGGCCGGGGAATGAAGACAGGCATTTCGGATTCATTCCTGGCGACGATGTTTCACCGCCAGCAGTTGAAATTCCCCCCAGCCAGCCGCATCTGCCGGATATCGAACTTTTGTCCGTGAAGGAATGTCATGCGACTCGACAAATTGACCACCAAGTTCCAGCAAGCCTTGTCCGACGCCCAGAGTATCGCGGTTGGCGGCGATCAGCAGTTCATCGAGGCGCAGCATCTGCTGTTGGGGCTGATCGACCAGGAGGATGGCGGCAGCCGTTCGCTGCTGGCGCGGGCCGGGGTGAATGTGCCCGCCCTGCGCGCCGATCTGGAGGCGGCGTTGCAGCGGCTGCCGCAGGTTTCCGGCCACGGCGGCGATGTTTCGCTCGGGCGCGCTTTGACCAATCTGCTCAATGTCAGCGACAAGGAGGCGCAGAAGCGCGGCGACCAGTTCATCGCCAGCGAGATGTTTCTTCTGGCGCTGACCGAGGACAAGGGCGAAACCGGCCGTCTGGCAAAGCAGCACGGCTTGACCCGCCGGGCGCTGGAAGCGGCGATCATGGCCGTGCGCGGTGGCCAGGGCGTCGATAGCCAGGAGGCCGAAGGCCAGCGCGAGGCGCTGAAGAAATATTGCATCGACCTGACCGAGCGCGCCGCCCAGGGCAAGCTTGATCCGGTGATCGGGCGCGATGACGAGATTCGCCGCGCCATCCAGATCCTGCAACGGCGGACCAAGAACAATCCGGTGCTGATCGGTGAGCCGGGCGTCGGCAAGACGGCCATCGTCGAGGGGCTGGCCCAGCGCATCGTCAATGAGGAGGTGCCGGAAACCCTGAAGGGCAAGAAGGTGCTGGTGCTCGACATGGCCGGCCTGCTGGCCGGGGCGAAATATCGCGGCGAGTTCGAGGAGCGGCTGAAGGCGGTGTTGAAGGAGGTGGCGCAGGACGAGGGGCGCATCATCCTGTTTATCGACGAGCTGCATACCATGGTCGGCGCCGGCAAGGCCGAGGGCGCCATCGACGCCGGCAACATGCTGAAACCGGCGCTGGCGCGCGGTGAATTGCACTGCATCGGCGCCACCACGCTTGACGAATATCGCAAGTACATCGAGAAGGACGCCGCGCTGGAGCGCCGTTTCCAGAAGGTGCTGGTCGACGAGCCGTCGGTCGAATCGACCATCGCCATCCTGCGCGGCTTGCAGGAGAAGTACGAGCTGCATCATGGCGTCGATATCACCGATCCGGCCATTGTCGCCGCCGCCGAATTGTCGCATCGCTACATCACCGACCGCTTTTTGCCGGACAAGGCGATTGACCTGATCGACGAGGCCGCCGCCCGCATCAAGATGGAAATCGACTCCAAGCCGGAGGCGATGGACAAGCTCGACCGCCGCATCATCCAGTTGAAGATCGAGCGCGAGGCGGTCAAGAAGGAGAAGGACGAAGCTTCGAAAAAGCGCTTCGATCTGATCGAGGAAGAAATCGCCCGGCTGACCCAGGAATATTCCGATCTCGAAGAAATCTGGAAGGCCGAGAAGTCGGCGGTGCTCGGATCGGCGCAGATCAAGGAGGAAATCGACCGCCTGCGCGCCGAGATCGTCAAGTTGCAGCGCGAGGGCAAGCTCGACAAGGTGGCCGAACTGCAATACGGCAAGCTGCCGCAACTGGAATCGCAATTGAAGGCGGCCGACGCAGCGGGCGGCGCGGCGGCGAAAAACAAACTGCTGCGCACCCAGGTCGGCGCCGAGGAAATCGCCGAAGTCGTCAGCCGCGCCACCGGCATTCCGGTCAGCAAAATGATGCAGGGCGAGCGCGACAAGCTGCTGCACATGGAAGACAAGCTGCACGAGCGCGTCGTCGGCCAGGACGAGGCGGTGCGTCTGGTCGCCGATGCCATTCGCCGCTCGCGCGCCGGCCTTGCCGATCCCAACCGGCCTTACGGCTCCTTCCTCTTTCTCGGCCCGACCGGCGTTGGCAAGACCGAGCTGTGCAAGGCGCTGGCCGCTTTCCTGTTCGATTCCGAGGAACATCTGATCCGCATCGACATGAGCGAGTTCATGGAAAAACACTCGGTCGCCCGCCTGATCGGCGCGCCGCCGGGTTATGTCGGCTACGAGGAGGGCGGTTATCTGACCGAGGCGGTGCGCCGCAAGCCCTATAGCGTGATCCTGCTCGACGAGGTGGAAAAGGCCCACCCGGACGTTTTCAACGTGCTGCTGCAAGTGCTCGACGACGGCCGTATGACCGACGGCCAGGGCCGCACCGTGGATTTCAAGAACACCGTGATCGTGATGACCTCCAATCTCGGCAGCCAGATGATCCAGCAAATGGCCGGCGACGACTACGGCGTCATCAAGGTGGCGGTGATGGCCGAGGTCAAGACCACTTTCCGGCCGGAATTCATCAATCGCATCGACGAGGTGGTGGTTTTCCACGCCCTCGACGAAAAGCACATCGCCAGCATCGCCAAAATTCAGTTGGCTTATCTCGAAAAGCGCCTGGCGCAACTGGAAATGGGTCTTGTCGTCGACGACAGCGCGCTGGTCGAACTGTCCCAGGCCGGTTTCGACCCGGGATTCGGCGCGCGGCCGCTGAAGCGGGCGATCCAGCAGCAGATCGAAAATCCGCTTGCCAGGGCCATTCTTGAAGGCCGCTTCGGCGCCAAGGAAACCATCCGCGTCAGTTGCGACAACGGCATCATGCGGTTTGCCAAGGTTTGATGCGGTAAATTAAAAGGGCGGCGCTTTCGGCGCCGCCCTTTTCGGTCAACCAGCCAGGAGGCAAAGGTTCAGCAATTACCTTTCTTTGCCTGCCCCGGCGGGCAAAAGCCATTCTTGTTTTGATGCGGAACGCCCTGGGGGCCGGTGTTCTTCTTTTGGCCGCCCGGCTTCTGGTTGCGCTCCCGGTCATCGTGATCGCGCTTGTCTTTGTTATTCCGGGCGTCGCGATCGCGTTTGTCTTTGTTGTCCCGGGAATCGACACGGTTGTCGCGGCTGTCGCTGCTGCCGACGGTGGCGTCCGGTTTCTGGGCGTGGACACGGTCATGATCGCGGTCGACATTGACGTCGGCGGCTTGGGCAACCAGCGGAACGAGGGCGATCAAGCCGGTCAAAATCCATTTTTTCATCGTCATGATCTTCATCAAATGCTGAAATGCGAGACATCCTCCCGCAGCACGCCTGCCAGGTGTTGCAGTTCCGTCGCGCATTGCGCCGATTCCTGCGCCACCTGGCTGTTCTGGTCGGCCATGGAGGCGATTTTTTCGACATTTTGAGAAATGGCGGTGATGGCTGCCACCTGCTCCGTCAGCGCCTCCGAGATATTGGTGGTCGCCTGCGTGGCATGACTGGCGCTCTGGCGGATGTTGGCGATGCTCTTGCCCGCCTGCTCGGCGTAGGCAACGCCTTCCTCGACCTGATGCACGCCTTCTTCCATGCTGGCGACGGCTTGGGTGGTGCCGTCGAGGATGCGCTGGATCAAGGGGCTGATTTCCTGGGTCGAACTCGCTGTGCGCTCGGCCAGTTTTCTGACTTCGTCGGCGACGACGGCGAAGCCGCGCCCCTGTTCGCCAGCGCGCGCCGCCTCGATAGCCGCGTTCAGCGCCAGCAGGTTGGTCTGATCGGCAATTTCCCGGATGACATTGACAATGTTGGAAATGGCCTGCGATTCCCGCCCAAGCCGGCTGACGTCCTCGGAGGCGGCGCGCACGGTGTTGGCGATGCGCGTCATGCTGGTCGTGGCCTGTTCGATAACCACGGCGCCATTGCTGGATATTTGGTCGGTGTCGAGCGAAATCTGATGCGCCTGTTTGGCGCCCTCGGAGACATGGGCGATGCTGACATGCATTTCCTCGATACCGGAAGCCATCGTGGCGGCGGAATCGCTTTGCTGGTTCGACTGTGCGGCGGCATCGCTGGCGGTCTTGACCAGATGTTCGGCGTTGCCGGACAGTTTTTCCGCGGCTTCGTGAATATCGCTCAACGCCGAACGCATCTTGCTGGCCATGGCGCCGGTGGCCTCCAGCAAACGGCCCACTTCATCCTTGCCGTGTGCGGGAATCGTGATGGTCAGGCGGCCCATGGCGATTTCCTCCATGGCCTCGATGGCGGTCGTCAGCGGCCGTGAAACCCAGCGCTGCGAGGTGATGAAAATGACGGCAAAGAGCAAGGCGCACAAGATGATGGCGCCGACGATCAGGTGGTTGCGCACACTGGCGGCGGCGTCATCCAGATCCTTGCCATCGAGACTGGTGACGAGAATCCACTCCCATTCCGGGACGCTGTTGAAAATCGCGATCCTCTTGCGCGCCTTGGTTTCGCCAGCGGCGGTATTGACGAACCAGTACGACACCGCGCCGTCTTTCTGTTCGAGTATGGCGCGGATATAGGCAAAACCATTGACATCCTTTTCGTCGTACAGGTTTTTCCCTTCCAGCGTCGGGTGCGCCACTATGGTTCCCGCGTTCTTTCCGGTTTCGACCACATACATGTAGCCATTCTTGTCGAATTTGGCCTTCAGGATGCTTTGGCGCAGGGTTTCCATTTCCTTGGTGAAGTCGTAGCCGGTGAACAGGACGCCGATGACGTTGCCGGAGGCATCATGCATGGGCAGGTAATGCGTCATGTAATGGCGTCCGAAAAGAACCGCCTTGCCGGTGTAGGGTTGGTTCGCCAGCAAGGCGGCATAGGCCGGATGGTCGCGGTCGAGCTTGGTGCCGATGGCGCGCTCGCCGTTCTCCCTTTTCAGCGACGTGGAAATACGGACGAAATCGCTGCCGTCGCGCACGAAGATGGTGCCGACGGCGCCATACAAGGTGTTGAAGCGGTCGATATTGCTGAAATCGAGATTCAACACCTGGTTGCCCGCCTTGAGCACCGGGGTCTGCACGCCGGCAACGTTGACGCGCTCCGATGTATCGAGTGAGTAGTCGGCCGGCAGCAATCTTTTCAGCGCATGATCCATGCGGACGGCATTGGTTTCCAGGGTGCTGTTGAACACCTGGATCATGCTCAATGTCTGGCGGCTGGTTTGCTGTATCGTTTCGGTCTGGTTCTTGATGGTGTTTTCCGTCACCCATCCGGTCAGCCAAGTGATGGCGGCGATGACCAGTACGATCAGCGCGATGGATTGGGCGATATTGAGCTTGGTTGCGATTGGCAAGCTGCCGAAAGGTGTGCCCCAGGTTTTCATTCTCTGTTCCTTTGCGGTGTAGGTTGCATCCAATGGTTTTGCACTCCGATATCATATCAGTTTGGCTATATCATCGAAGTGGGTGTAGCAAGAAAATCAGGGCGGTCACATGACAGCGCCAAGCCGAAAAGTGCCACGACACACGGCTTCCTTCGCCTGCTTGCGGGGAATAGCGGGTGGGGCAGGGGAATACGCTACGGGCGCGTTCGCTCAGGCGCTTGTCATGGCGAGAAAATCCCATGCTGGCAGGCGGCAATCGCTACCGTTGCGGGCGTGGGCGCCTTGGGCTAGTCTTTATCGTTCCTGCTCGCGAGCAACATTGTCATGAAAATCCAGCCATTTTCCGTTGCGACCCTGGGGGCTGCCTTGCGCGAGGGCTGGCAATCCGCCGCCGCGACCCGGCGCCCATCGCTTGCCTATGCCTTGGCGATTACCGCCGTCGGCGCAGTGATTCTCGGCGGCCTCGTTGGGGCCGGCCTGACGCCCTTCGCGATGATCGCCGCCGGTGCCTTCATGCTTCTCGGTCCGGCGCTTCTCCCCGGTTTCTACGGCATCGCGGCGGCGCGCGAGGCCGGCGGGCCGGTCGCCGCGACGGCCGTGCTGGCCGGTTTCCGTCATGCTGCACCGGCGCTCTGGGCGCTGCCCATGGTCTGCCTGCTGATGTTCATGATCTTCGTCACCGATGCCGCCATTCTCTACGGTTACATGGTTGGCGGTGCGCCGGTGCGATTTTTCGAGATGCCGGCCAAGCCTTCGGACATCGCTCGCTTCCTGTTGTGGGGCGGCGCTTCCGGCCTGGTGATCGCTTTTCTGTTGTACCCCGTCACGCTTTTTTCCGTGCCGCTGCTGTGCGAGCGGCGCAGTGGTCTGGTCGGGGCGGTGGCGGCCAGCGTCCGCGCCGTTTTCGCCAATTTCGCGCCGGCTGTGCTGTGGGCGTTGCTGCTGTCGACAATTCTCATCGCCAGTTGCCTGCTACTGCCCTTGCTGCCGCTGACGCTGCCCTGGCTGGCGCACGCCGGTTGGGCGTTGTACCGGCGGGTGCTGCCGAACGATTAGCCCTGATCGCCGTTCTGCAACCAGTGCAGCAGCGTGACGTAGAGATGTTCCGGCTGGAAGGGCTTGCCGATGAAGTCGTTCATGCCGGCGGCCAGGCAGCGTTCCCGATCCTCGGCGAAGGCGTTGGCGGTCATGGCGATGATCGGCAGGCGTTCCCGCCCTGGCAACTGACGGATGCGCCGCGTTGCTTCAAGCCCGTCCAGGCGCGGCATTTGGACATCCATGATGATGAGGTCGTAGTCCTGTTCGCTGGCGAGCTGGACGGCGGCTTCACCATCTTCGGCGATGTCGGTGTCAAGGCCAACGTCTTCGAGTATGGAAAGGGCGATTTCGCGGTTGATCGGTTCATCTTCGACGAGCAGGACGCGGCGGCCGCCGTAAGCGGCCAGTAGTTGCTGCTCGGCTGAACCGACCATGACAGCCGGATGTTCCTGGCCGCTGCCCTTGTCCAGGCGGGCAGTGAACCAGAACAGGCTGCCCTGGCCCGGCGTGCTGCTGGCGCCTGTGTCGCCGCCCATCAGGTTGGCGATGCGGCGGGTGATGGCAAGGCCGAGGCCGGTGCCGCCGTACTGACGGGTGGTCGAGTTGTCGGCCTGCTGGAAGGTGGTGAACAGCAGCGGCAGCACATCCGGCGCGATGCCGATGCCGCAGTCTTCGACCTCGAAGCGGATCAGGGCGCTGCTGTCGTCTTCCTCGAGTTGGCGCACGCGCAGGATGGCGGCGCCATTTTCGCTGAATTTGATCGCGTTGCTGGCGTAATTGAGCAGTGCCTGCTGCAATTGCGTCGGATCGCCGAGCAACGGCCGGGTGAGCGGGCCGATCTCGGTGATCAGGCGCAGTTGCTTGGCCTGCGCCCGTTCGCTGAGCATTGAAATGACGTTGGCACACAGGCTCTCGGGGTGAACCACGAGTCTTTCCAGGGTGAATTTGCCGGCCTCGATCTTGGACAGGTCAAGTACCGCGTTGATGATTTCCAGGAGGTGGTGGCCGGCGCTTTCCAGTTTGTCGAGCCGCTCCAGTTGCCGCGGCGGCAGGCCGTCGCGGCGCATTAACTGAGCCATGCCGGTGATGGCGTTGAGCGGGGTGCGGATTTCGTGCGACATGTTGGCCAGGAAATTGCTCTTGGCGATGTTGGCAGCCTCGGCCGCTTCCTTGGCGTGATGCAGTTCGGCGGTGCGCTCGGCGACCTGCGTTTCGAGCTGCTGGTGGTGTTCGGCAAGGCGCAGTTCGGCCATCTTGCGTTCGGTGACATCGGCATGCAGGCCGAGCATCCGCGCCGCCTGCCCCTGTTTGTTCCAAGCCACGATCCGGGCGATGGTGCGCACCCATTTCCATTCGCCGGCGGCTGTCTTGCGCCGGTATTCCAGGGTTTCCGGGCCGCCGTTGACGAGGCAATGCTGGAAGGAGGTAATCATCGCCGGGCGGTCTTCCGGGTGCACATTGAGAACCCAGTCCTCAAGTCCGTTATGCAGTGCGGTGATGGCCTCGAAGCCCATCAAGCGCTGGTATTCCTCGGCGGCGCGGATATTGCCGGTCGTCAGGTCGAGGTCGAACCAGGCTTGCTTGGCCACGTTGAGGGCGAGGCGCAGGCGATCCTCGCTCTCGCGCAGGGCCAGTTCGGTGTCCATCCGGTCGGTGATGTCGCGGGCGATGCAGCACAGGCCGACGATTTCGCCCCCTTCGTCGCGTACCGGATGGCGATGGTGTTCGGCCCAGCCGGTTTCACCATTGCTGCGCAGGAAGGACTGGTTGGCCCGGACGAAGGGCTGGCCGGAGAAAATCTGCTGATCCAGTTGGTAGCCGCTATCGGCCTGGCTTTCCGGAAAGATGTCGTAAGCGGTCTGGCCGATCAGCTCGCGCCAGTGCGCCGTCGGCGAAACCAGCGAGGCGAGGCTCTGACTGGCGTAGGTGAGGACGTGGTTGCGATCCTTGAAATAGATGAAGTCCGTAGTGACTTCCAGCAGTTTCTTGAAATCGGCCGACAGCTTGTCGACATCGATTTTGGCGGCGAGCAGGCGGGCATCGCGCAGCCGGATTTCGCCCGGGCCGCCGTCGCGGTTTCCCAGGCTTTCCCCGCGGCAGCAGCGAATGCGGCCGTCGGCGTGGCGCAGGCGGATATTGAACACGGCGGGCGGCGCGTCGCCGACGAACAGCGTGGCGGCCAGATCGGCATCGTCGGCGTGGATCAAGCCCGGCAGCAGGCCGGGATCGGCGAGCAGAATTGCTGGCGGGTAGCCGAGCAGTTCCTCGCTGCCGTCGGCAGCGCACAGCGCCGGGGGGCTTCCCGGCGTGTAGCGGAGATGGCAGGTTGGAATGCTGGCTTCCGGCATCGACAGTCCTTTCTGGCTTTCATAAATAATACCTTTATATTGTTAATGTTATCCCAGAGCAGTTGACTTTCAGCCGCCCCGCGCCAATTCGTCCGCTGCCGGCCAGCTCGCCGGCAGCGGGTATAATCGCCGCCTTTCCGTATTTTCCCGCCCGCCGTGAGCCAGCTTGACGAAGAAATTTCCCGCCGCCGCACCTTTGCCATCATTTCCCACCCCGACGCCGGCAAGACGACGCTGACCGAAAAATTGCTGTGGTTCGGCGGCGCCATTCAGGTGGCCGGCGAGGTGAGGGCGCGCAAGGCGTCGCGCCATGCGACCTCGGACTGGATGGAACTGGAAAAGCAGCGCGGCATCTCGGTCACCTCCTCGGTGATGCAGTTTCCCTATCGCGAGTGCATGGTCAACCTGCTCGATACGCCGGGCCACGAGGATTTTTCCGAGGATACCTACCGCACGCTGACCGCCGTCGATTCGGCGGTGATGGTCATCGACTCGGTCAATGGCGTCGAGGCGCAGACGATCAAGCTCTTGAACGTCTGCCGCATGCGCGACACGCCGATCCTCACCTTCATCAACAAGCTCGATCGCGAGGGCAAGGAGCCGATTGACCTGCTCGATGAAATCGAATCCGTGCTCGGCATCCAGTGTGCGCCGATGACCTGGCCGATCGGCATGGGCAAGCGTTTTCGCGGCGTCTACCACCTCTACGACGACAGCATCGCCTTTTTCGATCCGCAGGCCGAGAAAGGCACGGCCGAAATCATCGCCAGCCTCAACAACCCGCGTCTCGACGAGTTGATTGGCGCCCAGGCCGGCGAGTTGCGCGCCGACATCGAACTGGTGCGCGGCGCCTCGCATCCCTTTGACGCGCATGCCTATCTGGCCGGCAAACAGTGTCCGGTGTTCTTCGGCTCGGCGGTCAATAATTTTGGCGTGCAAAGCCTGCTCGACGCGGTGGTCGAGCTGTCGCCCGCGCCCAAGGCCAGGCCGGCGGTGAGCCGTCAGGTCGAGCCGAACGAGGCGAAATTTTCCGGCTTCGTGTTCAAAATCCAGGCCAACATGGACCCCAAGCACCGCGACCGCATCGCCTTCCTGCGCGTCTGCTCGGGCCGCTTCGAGCGCGGCATGAAAATCAAGCAGGGGGTCGGTGGCAAGTTCCTGGCGGTGAACAATGCCATCACCTTCATGGCACGCGACCGCTCGACCACCGACGAGGCCTGGTCGGGCGACATCATCGGCATTCCCAATCACGGCACCATCCGCCTCGGCGAAACCTTCACCGAGGGCGAGGATTTGCGCTTCACCGGCATCCCTTCCTTCGCGCCCGAGCATTTCCGCTTGGCGCGCATCGCCAATCCGCTGAAAATCAAGCAGTTGCAAAAAGGCTTGCAACAACTGGCGGAGGAGGGCGCGACGCAATTGTTCCGGCCCATTTCCGGCTCCGACCTGATTCTCGGCGCGGTCGGCACCCTGCAATTCGATGTCGTCGCCAGCCGCCTGGAAAACGAATACGGCGTGCAAGTCATCTTCGATAACTACAATTGCTCGACGGCGCGCTGGATTCACGGCGACGCCGGCGAATTGCGGCAGCTTTCCGAACGCTACAGCGCCAACGTCGCCCTCGACGGCGCCGACGACCCGGTGTACCTTGCGCCGAACAACGTGTATCTCAACATGGTCAAAGAGAAATATCCCAATCTGCGCTTCCTCGAAGCGCGCGAGGTGATCTAGCGATGACGGTACGGGTGCAGGCAGCGGATTTCGATGTTGGCGCCGAACTCGCCGCCCTGCGCGCCGGTGACGCCCGCGTCGGCGCGTTGGCCAGCTTTATCGGCCTGGTGCGCGACATCAACGAGGGCGTCAGCGTCAGCGGCATGACCCTGGAGCACTATCCGGGCATGACCGAAAAGGCGCTCGCACGCATCATCGCCGAGGCGCGCGCGCGCTGGGATATCTACGACGCCCTGGTCATCCACCGCGTCGGCCCGCTCAAGCCCTGCGACCAGATCGTCCTCGTCGCCGTTACCAGCGCCCATCGCGGCGAGGCTTTCGCCGCCTGCGCCTTCATCATGGATTACCTGAAAACCCAGGCGCCGTTCTGGAAGCGGGAAACGACCCCGGATGGCGGCCGCTGGGTCGACGCCCGCGAAGCAGACGACAGCGCCGCCGCGCGCTGGCACAGCGGGTAATCGCCATGCCCTGTGCCATGAACTGGCGGCGCTTCGTCCTGTTCTGCGCCATTCTGCTTGCCGCCTGCGGCCGCTCCGATCCACAGGCCGCACTGGACGCGGCGGCCAAGAACTTGCAAACGGCTCTGGAAAACAAGGATAGCAGCGCGGTAATGGCGCTGCTGCATCCCGATTTTTCGGCACAGCAACCGGAAGACGACCGCGAATGGGCGAAGCGAACAATGACCGCGATGTTTCTGCGGCATAAAAATATCCAGGTTATCGCCTTGTTGCCAAAAAACTGGATCGATCCGCAGGCGCCGAGCCGCGCCTTCACCGACGCCCAGGTCGCGCTGACCGGCGCCGAGGGATTGATCCCCGACAGCGCCCGACAATACCGCGTCACGCTCGAATGGCGCTGGCTCGACAAGCAGTGGAAATTGATCCGCTTGCAGTGGGAGTAGCTTGGGCAAGCCGCCCAGCGGCGCAGCCCGATGATTCACCATTCCGATGCGAAGCATCGCAAGAATCGGCTTGCAATCGGCGCCGGCCTCCGTATAATGCGCGGCTCTGACAGCGCGCCCGTAGCTCAGTTGGATAGAGTATCTGGCTACGAACCAGAGGGTCGGGCGTTCGAATCGCTCCGGGCGCGCCAGCAGAACAGAGCCGCCGCCGAGGCGGCTTCTTGTTTTCCGGGGAGTTAAATGTCTGATTGCCCTGATACCCGGCGTTTCGACGCACAGACCGAAGTGGTGCTGGATGCGGTGGCCGACTGCCTGAGCGCGGCGCGGCGCGCCCTGTTCATTACCGGGGCGGGAATTTCCGCCGACTCCGGCTTGCCGACCTACCGTGGCGTCGGCGGGTTGTACGACGGCGAGGCGACCGAGGAGGGGCTGCGCATCGAGGATGCCCTGTCGGGAGACATGCTTCGCCAGCGCCCGGACATCACCTGGAAATACCTGATCCAGATCGAGGAGAACTGCCGCGGCGCGCAGCCGAACGCGGCGCATCGGGCAATCGCCCGGCTCGACGAGCATCTCGAACGGGTGCTGGTGTTCACCCAGAATGTCGATGGCCTGCATCGGGCGGCGGGGAGCCGCGAAATCATCGAAATCCACGGCAATTTGCAGGAACTCGTCTGCATGCGCTGCCGCCACGAGGAGGCGGCGGTCGATCTCACGGGGCGCGAGGTGCCGCCGCGCTGTCCGGCCTGCGGCGGCATCCTGCGGCCGAACGTGGTGCTGTTTGGCGAGGCTTTGTCGGAAGCGGCGCTCGACCACTTCATCGAAGCTTTTCAGGAGGGCTTCGACATCGTTTTCAGCATCGGCACCTCCAGCGTTTTTCCCTACATCGTCCAGCCGGTGCTGTTCGCTGCCGGCAGCGGTATTCCAACCGTGGAAATCAACCCGTCGCGGACGCCGCTCAGCGAGATCGTGGACTTCTACCTGCCGCTCGGCGCCGCCGAGGCCATGTCGGCGATACTGGCGCGGGCCGGAATCGGCAAGGTTTAACAGCCGGCGACTCTTGCGTCCGGGTTGGTGAATGCTTTGTTGCGGTGCAACAAAGTTGTTGACAAGGCGATTCCGTCAGTTAGAATGACGGAATGTTGCACTGCAATATAAGCAGTCTCGTCAATAACCCAATCCCAACAGGAACATGACCATGTTTGCCAAGCCCCAGGAATTCACCCAGTCCGGCCTGAAGTTCGCCACCTTCTGTGCCAACACCACCTTCGACGGCATCGAGCGCCTTTCCCTGCTCAACCTGGAGACCGCCCGCACGGTTTTCGAGGCTTCTGCCGCCAACCTGAACACGCTCTTCGGCGCTCGCGACATGCAGTCCTTTACCGATTTGCAGCGCTCGATTCCCGTTTTGAATCTTGAGCAGGGCATCGAGAAGGGCATGGCGTATTCGCGCAATGTGATCGCCATCGCCACGGAAACCAAGGACAAGATCGCCAAGGAAGTCGAAATCCACGTGGCCGATACCAATGCCAAGGTTTCCGGTCTGGTCGAGCAGACCCTGGCCGCCGCGCCGGCTGGTTCCGAAGTGGCCGTTGCCGCCGTCAAGTCGGCGATCAAGACCGCCAGCGAAACCTACCAGGGTCTGAACAAGGCCGCCAAGCAGGCTGTCGATGTGGCCGAGGCCAGCGTTTCCGCCGCCACCGAAGCGACCCTGAAGGCGGCCAACGTCGTTGCCCCGAAGTCTGCCAGCAAGAAGGCCGACTGAGTTTTTACAAAACTGCCGCGAAAAACCGGAGCTTGCTCCGGTTTTTTTACGTCTGCGCGCGCTCCTGCGAGCAAGCGGCAGGGCGGCGAGGCGTTCGTGCGCGGCTGTCGAGTCGGCGGGCGGTCTGGCGCTCGGGTATAATTTTGCCCTTCCCGCCTGACCCGAGCTTCCTTCATGGCCGACATTCTTTGCCTCAAGGGCGACGCCGCCTTTTCCGCTTTTCGTCTACAACGCCTGCGGGCGCGTCTGCTTGCCGCCGTGGCGGACATCGAATCGGTGACGGCCGATCATTGGCACGTGGTGGCGACCAAGCGCGCCCTGAATGCCGACGAACGGGCCCAGTTGGCGCAGTTGCTGGATGAACAAGCGGCGGGCGCAGAGAAGGGTGAGTTGTTCCTGGTCACGCCGCGCATCGGCACCATTTCGCCGTGGTCGTCGAAGGCCACCGATATCGCTTTCAATTGCGATCTGGAGCCGGCCATCGAGCGCATCGAGCGCGTCGTTGCCTTTCATGTCACGCTTAAAAATGACCGGGCTTTGACGGCGGCCGAGAGAAAAACGGTCGCCGATCTGCTGCACGACCGCATGACCGAATCGGTGCTGGCTGATTTTGCCGAGGCCGGCGAGTTGTTCCGCCATTTCGCGCCCAGGCCGCTGGCGAGCGTCGACGTGCTGGCAGGCGGCAAGGCGGCGCTGGTCGAGGCCAATGCCGCGCTCGGTCTGGCCTTGTCCGGGGACGAGATCGACTATCTGCTCGACATCTTTATCAAGGCCGGACGCAACCCGACCGATGTCGAATTGATGATGTTCGCCCAGGCCAATTCCGAGCACTGCCGGCACAAGATTTTCAACGCCTCGTGGGTGATTGACGGCGAGCCGAAGGACAAGACCCTGTTCGGCATGATCCGCGAGACGCACGAAGCGCACCCGCACGGCACGGTGATGGCCTATGCCGACAATGCCTCGATCATCGAAGGGGCGGCTATTCAGCGTTTCTATCCGGGCGCCAGCCACGCTTACCGCTATAGCGAAGAATTGACCCACATCCTGACCAAGGTCGAGACGCACAACCACCCGACGGCGATTTCGCCCTTCCCCGGCGCCGCCACGGGCAGCGGCGGCGAAATCCGCGACGAGGGCGCCACCGGCAGAGGCTCCAAGCCCAAGGCCGGCCTCTGCGGTTTTTCGGTTTCCAACCTGAATATCCCCGAGGCGCCGCAGGCGTGGGAAACAGAACAACAGCGGGCCTATGGCCGGCCGTCGCGCATCGCCTCGGCGCTCGATATCATGATCGAAGGCCCGATCGGCGCTGCCGCCTTCAATAACGAATTCGGCCGTCCCAATTTGACCGGCTATTTCCGCACCTACGAGCAGGACGTGAATGGCACCGTGCGCGGCTATCACAAGCCGATCATGATTGCCGGCGGCCTGGGCAGCATCCAGGCCAGCCAGTCCTTCAAGGCGGAAACCCTGCCGCTCGGCACGCGGTTCGTGCAACTGGGCGGCCCCGGCATGTTGATCGGCCTGGGCGGCGGCGCCGCTTCGTCGATGAGCGCCGGGGTGAATGCCGAAGATCTCGACTTCGCCTCGGTGCAGCGCGGCAATCCGGAAATCCAGCGGCGCGCCCAGGAAGTCATCGACCGCTGCTGGCAGATGGGTGATGACAATCCCATTCTCTCGATCCACGATGTCGGCGCTGGCGGCGTTTCCAATGCCTTGCCGGAACTGGCCCATTCGGGCGGCGTCGGCGCCCGCTTTGAATTGCGTGCGGTGCCGATCCTCGAACCGGGCATGTCGCCGGCCGAAATCTGGTCCAACGAAGCGCAGGAACGCTATGTGCTGGCGATTCCGCCCGGCCGCATCGGCGAATTCCAGGCGCTGTGCGAGCGCGAGCGTTGCCCCTTCGCGGTGGTCGGCGAAGCCACCGGTGACGGTCACCTGACCGTCACCGACCGCCACTTCAAGGTCAATCCGGTGGACATGGAGATGGAGGCGCTGCTCGGCAAGCCGCCGCGCATGACCCGCGACGCGGCTTCGCTGCCGTCCAGCTTCGTGCCCTTCGATGCGGCCGCGATCGAATTGAAGGAGGCCGTCTATCGTTTGCTGCGCCTGCCGGCCATCGCCGACAAGACCTTCCTCATTTCCATCGGCGACCGTTCAGTCGGCGGCATGACGGCCCGCGACCAGATGGTCGGCCCGTGGCAGGCGCCGGTGGCCGACGTGGCGGTGACCACGATGAGTTACCAGGGCTATCTCGGCGAAGCGTTCGCCATGGGCGAACGGACGCCGCTGGCCGTGCTCGACGCGCCGGCTTCCGGCCGCATGGCCATCGGCGAGGCGCTGACCAACCTGGCCGCCGCCGACGTCGGCGATCTCGGCAAGGTCAAGCTCTCGGCCAACTGGATGGCGGCGTGTGGCGCGCCGGGCGAGGATGCCCGCCTGTACGCCACCGTCGAGGGCATCGGCGAATTGTGCAAACGGCTTGGCATCTCGATTCCGGTCGGCAAGGATTCGCTGTCGATGCGCACGGCCTGGGAAGCGGGTGGCGAACAGAAGCAGGTGGTGTCGCCGCTGTCGCTGATCGTCACCGCCTTTGCCGCCGTCGATGATGTGCGCCGAACAAAAACGCCGCTCTTGGCGACCGATCAGGGCGAAAGCGAAATCCTGCTGCTCGATCTCGGCCAGAACCGCCTCGGCGGCTCGGCGCTGGCCCAGGTTTATAACGCCACCGGCAGCGATGCGCCGGATGTGGACGACCCGGCCCGCCTGAAGGGCTTGTTCGACGCGGTGCAAAAACTCAATCGCGACGGCCTGCTGCTGGCCTATCACGACCGTTCCGACGGCGGCCTGTTCGTGGCCGCCGCCGAAATGGCCTTCGCCAGCCGCCGTGGCGTCACGCTCGACCTCGACGGCCTGTGCTACGACCCGCTGACCGGCGACATCGACGGCTCCGAGAAGCGTCCCGACCTGCTGGCTGGCCGCGATTTCGAGCACTGCGTGCGCGCCTTGTTCAACGAGGAACTCGGCGCCCTGATTCAGATTCGCCGCGCCGACCGCGAAAAAGTGACCTCGGTGCTGCGCGCCTTGCGCGTGCCTTACCATTTCGTCGGCTACCTCAATGAATGGGACGAAATTCGCGTCATCCGCAATGCCAAAAAGCTGCTGCGCGAAAAGCGCGTCGACCTGCAACGCGCCTGGTCGGAAACCAGCTACCGGATGCAGACGCTGCGCGACAACCCCGTCTGCGCCCAGCAGGAATACGACCGCATCCTGGATACGTCCGACCCCGGCCTGACGCCGAAGCTGACTTTCGACCCGCAAGACGATTTCACCCGGGCCTACCGCAACAGCCGGCCGCGCGTCGCTATCCTGCGCGAGCAGGGCGTCAATAGCCATTACGAAATGGCCGCCGCTTTCGACCGCGCCGGTTTCGCCGCCATCGACGTGCATATGAGCGACATCCTCGCCGGTCGCGTCAGCCTCTCCGATTTCAAGGGGCTGGCCGCCTGCGGCGGCTTCTCCTATGGCGACGTGCTTGGCGCCGGCCAGGGCTGGGCCAAGACCATCCTCATGCACGACGGCTGCCGCGACGAATTCGCCGCCTTCTTCCACCGCCCGGACACCTTCGCGCTCGGCGTCTGCAACGGCTGCCAGATGATGAGCGCCCTCAAGTCCCTGATCCCCGGCGCCGAACACTGGCCGGCCTTCCGCCGCAACGTCGTCGAGCAGTTCGAGGCGCGTTTCGTACTGACCGAGGTGCTCGATTCGCCGTCGCTCTTCTTCGCCGGCATGGCGGGTTCGCACATTCCCATCGTCGTTTCGCACGGCGAGGGCCGGGCGGTATTCGACAGCGATCAGGCGCAATGCCTGGCGGCGCTGCGCTACATCGACAACAAGGGCGAACCGACCGAGGTCTATCCCTACAACCCGAACGGTTCGCCGGGCGGCCTCACCGCCGTGACCACCGCCGACGGCCGCTTCACCATCATGATGCCGCACCCGGAGCGCGTCTTCCGCAGCGTGCAGATGTCCTGGCGCCCGGAGAATTGGGGCGAGGATTCGCCATGGCTGCGCATGTTCCGCAACGCCCGCCGCTGGATTGGTTGATGGTAACATCGGCAGCTTTTGGCACTCCCTGCCGGCCTTTTTGAACGACTTAGAAGGATTTTTCCAGTCATGTTCGACGCAGTCCGCAACAACAAAATGTTCGCACAGGCAATTCTTGGCCTGATTGCCATTACCTTCGCCTTTTTCGGCGTCGAGTCCTATATGAACAATTCGGGGTCGGCCAACGAAGTGGCCAAGGTCGGCGATACGAAAATCGACTTGCAGCAATTTCAGCAGGCTGTGCGCGAGCAGCAGGAACGGATGCGCGACCAGCTCGGGACGCAATTCGACCCGAAGATGCTCGATACGCCGGAAGGGCGCAAGGCGATTCTCGATGACCTGATCAACCGGCGCCTGTTGTTGCTGGAAGCCAACAAGCGCCGCCTGGCCGTGGGCGACGAGGCAATCCGCCGCACCGTGCTCGGCATTGAAGCCTTCCAGGTCGATGGCAAATTCTCCAACGAGCGTTACGAGGCGGCGCTGGCTACCCAAGGCAGGACGCCGACGGGCTTCGAGGCGCAATTACGCCAGGATATTGTGCTGCAACTGCTTCTCGGCACCCTGGCCCGCTCAAACATTTCCGCCCAGACCGTGTTTGACCGCATCCTGGCGCTGCAAACCGAAAAGCGCGAGGTTTCGGAAGTGCGCATCGCCTTCGATGCCTATCTGAACAAGGTCACGCTGGCCGATGACGCGGCGAAGAAGTATTACGACGAGAACAGCCAGCAGTTTCTGTCGCCCGAGCAGGCGCTGGTCGAATACGTGATGCTGGTGGATCAGCCCGAAGAGCGCCGCGCCAGCCACATTCTCATCGCCTCGGAAAAGCTCGGCGCCGACCAGGCCCGCGCCAAGGCCGAGGAAGTGCTGGCCGAGGCGCGCAAGAATCCGGGCCGCTTCGCCGAACTGGCGCGCAAGTATTCCGATGACCCGGGTTCCGCCAGCAAGGGCGGCGATCTCGACTTTTTCGGTCGCGGCATGATGACCAAGCCGTTCGAGGATGCCGTCTTTGCTCTGGGCGAGGGCGAAATTTCCGGCCTCGTCCAGTCGGAGTTCGGTTTTCACATCATCAAGCTGACTGGCATCCATGCCGCGAAGTTCAGTCCGCAGGCCGAAATGAAACAGGGCACTGCCGCACGCTCATTCGCCGAAGCCGCCGAAAAATTCAGCAACACCGTCTACGAAGAGGCCGATAGCCTGACGCCAGCGGCCGATATGTTCAAGCTCAAGGTTGTCCGCTCCGGCTGGTTGGGGCGTCAGGGCGACCCGGCCAACGGGCCGCTCGCCAATGAAAAATTGCTGGCCGCCCTGTTCAGCGAGGATTCGATCAAAACCCGGCGCAATACGGAAGTTGTCGAGATCGCGCCGAACACCCTGGTCGCTGCCCGTCTGGTCGAGTACAAGCCGGCGACGCTACTGCCTTTCGAGGGCTTGCAGGCCAGTATCGAAACCCTGCTGCGCCGCCAGGAAGCTCAGGCGATGGCGGTCAAGGACGGCGAAGCCCGCCTCGAAGCCTTGAAAAATGGCGGGGACGAGTCGTCCTGGAGCGCCGCCAAGGTGGTGTCGCGCATGGATTCGCGCCAGATTCCGCCGATGGCGGTGGCGGCGGTCTTCCGCATGGATGCCGACAAGCTGCCGGCCTATGCCGGCGTCGCGCTGCCCGGCATTGGCTATGGGCTGTACCGCCTCAATCGCGTCGAAGCCGGCGCCACAATCGAAGCCGCCAGCCGTCAGGCCGCCCAGGGACAACTGGCCAATCTCGCCGCCGAGGAAGAACTCCGCCTCTATCTGGCCGCCCTGCGCGCGCGTTACAAGGTCGAGGTCAACCAGAGCGCGTTGGAGAGCCGGTAAGGAACGGAAAATACGCTGAACAAAAAAACGCCGAATGGTTCAGAACCATTCGGCGTTTTTCTTCGCGGACGGCTGACGCCGTCCTTGCATCAGCCCGGCAGTGGCTCGGTGTTGCCCAGGGCGGTGGTGTTCATGCCGCCGTCGACGTAGAGGATTTCGCCGGTGATGCCGCTGGCGAGGTCGGAGAGCATGAAGGCGGCGGCATTGCCGACTTCCTCGATGGTCACGTTGCGGCGCAGCGGCGCGTAGTGCGCGTTGTAGGCCAGGAGCTTGCCGAAATTGCCGATGCCGGAGGCTGCCAGGGTCTTGATCGGGCCGGCGGAAATGGCATTGGCGCGGATGCCTTCAGCGCGTAGGATGGGTAGAGCGCCAGCGAAACCCATCGGTGCAAGCCTTAGCGGTATGGATTGATGGGTTTCGCTACGCTCTACCCATCCTACGGCCCTTCGTTTCCACGGTTGGACGTGATGAAGCCGTGATCCGGGAGTACATCCGACGTCAGGAGGAAGAGGACAAGCGGTTGGAACAGATGAACCTATGGCGTTGATCGGCCACCGTCACGGTGGCCCAAGAAGATCGGGGCTGCATTAGCGACCCCGTAATTGCCGCTTTGAACGGCTCACAATCTAAAGCCCCCGGCTTTGCCGGGGAATATTTACAAATAAAAGATAGTCATGAAAAAGATTGTAAAGATTGCGTCTGTGCTGCTGATAGTGCTTTTTTCCTATGGGTTCTCGTCTTGGTATTCCTTGCAAAAAATAGACCGTTTTTGCGACAGCATAGATCCCTCTACGCAGGTGTCTGATCTAAAAAAACTGGCCGATGATGCGGGGGTAGACCTGCGTGGCCCAAAATTATTCTCAGACCCTTCCGGTGATTTTGTATACGCGGATGCACTAAGTGGTTTTACTCATTCCCTTACACACAACTCACTGTGCGTAGATGGTGCGCATATGTTCGACCCCTTCGACGAAATCTCTGAGGCGTTGCAATCCTTGCCAGAGGGTTTTTACGCCGGGTTCGCCGTCGCCCTT
>Ga0123353_10000286_pt1 | contig 62700 bp, 58 predicted proteins | sample TergutLab28metaG_3_FD_92763 | JGI IMG/M metagenome (GOLD analysis project Ga0123353, IMG submission 92763) | Labiotermes labralis P3 segment gut microbial communities from Petit-Saut dam, French Guiana - Lab288 P3 | ecosystem: Host-associated > Arthropoda: Insects > Digestive system > Gut ... | reverse complement strand
GACCCCAGATCTGGGGTCCAAATTGACTGAATCGACCCACGATCGGGTTCTTCTGCTGGCGGCAGATTGCCACTAATGTCCTCTTGGTCGGTCGTGATGACTGGCGAACAGGTGGGGGAGGTTGAGATAGGTGGCTCTGTTCTCGGGGGACGGACACTGGTCAGCCGGAGCCAACTGCGGCTTCGGGAAGGCATCACCCGATGCTCTCTTCGTGGAGGGATCGGCTCAGCGCGCAGCGCGGGTCATCTGCCACGACTGCCCGGTCCGTCTTGAGTGCTTGGCGGACGCGTTGGACAGCCGGATGGACTTCGGTGTCTGGGGCGGGATGACCGAGCGGGAGCGGCGCGCGCTGTTGCGTCGTCGCCCAGAGGTACGTTCGTGGCGCAACGAGCTCGTCAGCTCGGTGATGCAGGTGTAGCCGGTAGTCTGCTGGTCGTGACTCGTTGGGAGTATTCGACCGTGCCGCTGATCGTGCACAAGACGAAAGAGATCCTCGACCAGTGGGGCGCTGACGGGTGGGAGCTCGTCACCGTGCTCGACGGGGCGACGGGTCTGGTCGCCTACCTCAAGCGGCCGCTGCCGTGACTGGCGCGACGACCGTCGCCCAACGTCTGGACGCTCTCGGCTTGGTGCTGCCCATGGTGGCGGCCCCTGTGGGCGCGTACGTCCCTGCTGTGCGCACCGGTACCCACGTGTGGACCAGCGGCCAGCTGCCGTTCGTCGACGGCCAGCTGGTGGTGACCGGCACCGTCGGCGCCGACGTCGCCGTGGACACCGCTGCCCAGGCGGCACGCACAGCCGCGCTCAACGCCGTGGCAGCCGTGGCTCATCTGCTCGCTGCCGACTCTGGTGCCACTGCGCTGGCAGCCTTGGACCAGGTGGTCCGCGTGGTCAAGCTCGCCGGGTTCGTGGCCAGCACTCCCGGTTTCACAGCCCAGCCCGCTGTGCTCAACGCCGCCAGCGCCCTGCTGCACGAGGTTTTCGGGGATGCGGGGGTGCATGTGCGCTCGGCTGTGGGCGTCGCCGCGCTCCCGATGGGGTCACCAGTGGAAGTCGAGCTCGTCGTCGAGGTGTGAGCCGTGGCGGCCACCAGGCTCAGGACAGGTGGTGCCCGCGCAGCCGCACCGTGACGGGGGGTTCGACAGCCAGGGCGAGCACGTGGTCGTGGTCGACGGTCCCGACGGCCACGGGCGTGGTGCGCCCGTCGGGCAGGCCGACCGTCCACCAGGTGCCACCCAGGCAGAGCGTGCTGTGGTCAGGACCACGCGCCACGGTGAGGGCGCGCGGGTCGATGGACATACCCACCCCGGCCCGTTTGAGTGCCGCCTCGCGGACCGCCCAGGCCCGGCCCCAGGCCCGGCCCCAGGCACGGGAGCCGGGGGTGCCTGGCTGCTCGGCGTGGGCCTGGTCCAGCTCGTCGGCGCTCATGATCGCGGTGACCCAGGCGCTGGCGCGGCGGCAGTCCACGACGTCTACGCCGAGGGGCCGGTCGGCGGCCGCGGCGACGACCCAGGTGCCGTCGTGCGAGGCGGTCAGGTGCGCGCCGGGGCCGCACGCTGGCTGCCCGCCCGGTCTGTACCAGTGCCCGCGCACGTGCCACCGTCGGCACAGGTCCCGCAGCATATGGTCGGCGGCGAGGCTGCGCCGACGGTCTGCCGGACGGCGCCCGTCGAGCGCCGCCACGCGCGGGCACCAGTCCAGCTGGTCGCCGGGGGGCGGCCACTGGTCGTCTGGCAGCTCGGTGACCAGGACCTCCACCTGGGTCCCGTCCACTAGTCGACACCCTTGAGGGCTTCGACCACGTCGACCCGGCCGATACGCCGGCCCAGCAGCAGCGTGGTCAACGACGAGACGAGCGTGGCCAGGCCCAGCGCGACCGCCACCGACACCGCGGAGATGCGCACCGTGTAGCTGACGACGGTGGTGTTGAACTGGGCGACGTACACCGACAAGAACCACAACCCGCCGGGCACGCCCAGGGCCAGGCCGACGACGGTCATGACGGTGTTGTCGACCATGGACAGCCTGCGTAGCTCAGAGTTGGGCAGACCCAGCACCTTGAGGGTGGCGTACTGGCGCCGACGCTCGTCGAAGGTCAACGAGCCCAGCGCGTACAGCACCACCACGGTCAGCACCACGGCGAACACGCGCAGCACCATGAAGATGCCCTTCAGGGCGTCCATGAGGCTCAGGGCGTTGTCGCGCTGCGTGGCACGGTCGACGAGGAACGACACGTACGGGCTGGTGGCCAGCTCGCGCAGGTCGGCGTCGTCGCCGACGAGCGCGGACGTGGGGACGAACGGCAGGCCCGCACCGGTCCAGGTGTCGCCAGAGATGACGAAGCCCTGCGGCGCGGCACGGTCGGCGACGTCGTCGACGCCGAGCTGTGCCGTGCCCATACCTTGCGGCAGCACCAGCGTGGCGGTGTCCCCTGGGCCCAGGGCGAGCCGGGCCGCGGCGGCCTTGGTGAGCCACACGCCGTTGCCGCCCAGGTGGTCGCCGGACGTGCTGGTCAGCGGGAACCGGGCTCCGCTGCCCAGGACGGTCACGGTGGTGCGGGTCCCGTCGGCGGTGGCCACCGGCAGCTGCATGAGCAGCTGGGGGGACGTGCCCAGCGGCAGGGTCTCGACAGCCTGCGGTGGGGTGCCCAGGACGAAGTCCACACGGGCTGCGTACGGGGCACGCTGCGGGCTGTAGCTGGCCTCGGCCTCCCCGGCGATGGTGTCGGGCAGGCCGAACCCGGCGAACAGCAGCATCATCGACCCGACGACGCCGACCACGCCCATGAAGACCCGCACAGGGTTGGCCGTGGCGTCACGTGTGGCCCACCGTGCCGGGTACGACAACCCCGCGAGCTTGCCGGCCTTGGTGCCGCGGCTGGTCATGGGAACCCCCGGGCGCAACAGCTCGGCTGGTTCCCCGCGGGTGCACGAGCGGGCGGCCAACGCAGCCCCGGCCAGGCACGCAGCCAGCACCACCGCCGCCACGACCAGCGGCGCCGGGGTGAACGCGACCGACCAGGACGGCAGGTCGAACTGCGGTTCTTGGCTGCGCAGCACCGCCATCGACAGCACCGGGGCCACGGCCAGCCCCGCCAGCACACCAGCCCCCCCGGCGACCAGCGCGAACGTGGAGAAGTGCCGGACGAGCTCGCCGCGGCTGAACCCCAGGGCACGCAGCATGCCGATCTGCTTGGCCTGGGCGTCGACCAGCCGGCGCACCGAGGTGTACATGGCCAGCACGGCGACCAGCACGAACAGGCCGGAGAACAGCAGCGACAGGTTCCGGATCGTGGTGACGCGGTCGAACGCCTGCGCGACGGTCGCCTTGGTGGTGCGGTCGTCCAGCGAGACCAGCCTCGTGCCGACCTCCTCACGGACCTGCCGCTCGACCACCGACGCGTCCCCGTCGACGCGCAGCAGCACGGCCGTGGCCGGCAGCGGCGCACCGCCGTACAGCTCGGCGGCGACCGCGGGGGTCACATACCCGTACCCGTAGGCGTATGGGTCAGGGACGGTCAGGTCTGGGGAGCGCACGTCGTACACCCGGTCTGGGGACATCACTGTGCCGGCCAGGGTGTACGACCCGTGCCCTGCGGCGCTGGCCAGGCGCACCGTGGCACCAGGGGCCAGGCTGTGGGCACCGGCGAGGCGGTCGTCGAGCCACACGCTGGTGCCCTGCGCGGCCAGGGAGGAGCCGGACATGGTCTGGGGCCGCGAGACCTTCCACGACGGGTCGTCGACGATGACCAGGTCGAGCCACACCTCGCCCTCGGAGGTGACCAGCCGCGCCGGCGCCTGGGTCCGTGTCTCGACGGCGCTGACCCCGGGGAGCGCCGCGAGACGGGCGGTGTCGTCGGGGGTCACACCGGTGGTGGTGAGCCACAGGTCGGCCATGGACGAGTCGGCGGCGAACTGGTCGAGGTTGGTGCGCAGCCCGTTCCAGGCGCCTTCGAGCCCGGTGTAGGCGGCCACGGACATACAGGCCATGGCGAACACCGCGACGAACTGCGTCCACGACGCCCGGACGTCTCCCCAGACCATACGCCGCTGGTACCGCGACCTGGTGGGGGCTCTGGTCACTGCGGGCTCCCCACGACCCGTCCGTCCCGCAGGATCACGACCTGGTCGGCGATCTCCTCGAAGGAGTGGTTGTGGGTCACCACGACGACGGCAGCAGCCTGGGCGGCAGCAGCCAGCGCCTCCATCACCTCGGCACCGGTACGTGAGTCCAGGGCGCCGGTGGGCTCGTCGGCCAGCAGCAGGGCTGGGCGTTTGGCCAGCGCCCGGGCGATAGCCACGCGCTGCATCTGCCCGCCGGACAGCTCGTACGGGAACGACCCGCCGCGGTCGCCCAGACCCAGCAGGGCCAGCGCGTCGCGCGGGGGCACCGGAGAGCGGCCGCCGGCCCTGCGGGACCGGGACGAGCCGATACCGACGTTCTCCGCAGCGGTCAGCGTCGGGATGAGGTTGTAGTGCTGGAACACGAACCCGACCTGGTCGCGCCGGTACCGGGTCAGCGCTGCGTCGGACAGCGTGTGCACCGCGGTGCCAGCGCACACGACCGTGCCAGACGTCGGCCGGTCCATCCCGCCGAGCAGGTTCAGCACCGTGGACTTGCCTGACCCAGACGCCCCCAGCACCACGGTGACCTGGCCGTGGAGGATATCCAGGTCGATGCCGTCGAGCGCCACGATCTCCTGGGATCCGCTGCGGTACACCTTCGTCAGGCTCCGTGCCTCGATGACAGTCTTCGGGGCGGGGCGTGCTTCGGCCGGGGCGTCCACGGGGACTGCACCAGGGCGCACGGTGGTGCCTGCCGTGGGGCCAGCCGACGCATGAGGCCTAGGACGCGCGATCGGCGTCGTCGGGGTCTGTCTCGCCAGAGCCGCGGCACGGGCAGGACGTGTGACGGTGATGCCCTCAGCCGTAGGTGCTGGCGCCGGGTCGCCTGTCGTCACGGCCTCACCGCCCGACCAGGCTGATGATGGCCTGCGCGATGGTCTGCACGGCGTCGGGGCGGCGCATCACCGAGTAGTGGTCTCCGGTGGCGGTGAAGTGCGTGGGTTCGTCGCCCAGGTACGGGCGCCACTCGCGCACCGACGTCGCGGTGATACCCAGCAGGTCCAGCACCTCGGGGTCCTCTGGTTCGGGTGCCTCGACGAGCACCACCGGGCAGTGCAGCGGCCGGTCGGGCAGCCACTGTTTGAGCACCCGGTGGTTGTCGACCCACACTGCGTAGAGCTCTTCGAGCTGGTCGACGGTCGGGGCGGACCCCGCCGGCAAGACGACCCGCTCCATCACCTGCCGGACGCTGGCCGGCCCAGGCGCCGCTGGCCGCAGCTGTGCACCGGGGAACATCTGGCGCATCAGCAGGGGGAAGGCGTGCAGGTAGTCCTGCTCGGTGCAGGTGCCGTTGATGTACGCGTGCGGCGGGTGCGAGTCGACCATGACGACGCCCACGTCGTCCACCCCGTCGTCGGCCAGCTGCAGGGCCATCTCGGCGGCGAGGTTGCCGCCCAGGGACCACCCTCCCAACCAGTACGGGCCGTGCGGCTGCTCGGCACGCACCGCGCGCACGTACACCCGGGCCAGGTCACGCAGGCTCAGGTCCTGGCCGAGGGCCGACATGGGGAAGTTCAGCCCGCGCATCCCGTACGGCAGCTGGCACACCAGGTCGAGGTAGCACACCGTCGTCCCACCGGCTGGGTGCACCAAGAACACCGCCGGGGAGCCTTCGGACAGCGCCACCACCCCGGCAGCAGGAAGCTTCCGCGCGCAGGCCCGGGCGGTGCCCGCCACGGCAGGGTCCGGCTCCCTGGCAGGCCCAGGACGCTGGCGGGCCAGGTGCTCGGCGAGGCGGCGTGGTGTGCGCACCTGCTGCACCTCGGTGACCTCCAGGTGCACCCCGGTGGTCTCCAGGTCCGCCAGCAGGCCCAGCACCGCGAACGAGTCGCCGACCTCGAACAAGTCGTCGTCAGCCTCGACCGTTGGGTCCATGAACGCCTCGCGGGTCATCGCCAGCACCTGCTCCACAGTGGGCACGAGCGCATCCGTGCCACCAGGGGCCGGGGCCTCGGCGACGGCCGGCGCGGTCGCCACGGCAGGCGCGGTGGCTTCTGGCCAGTACCGGGCCCGGGCCGACGGGCGTACGACGCTGGCCGGGCGTGAGCCTGGCAGTGTGGTGCTGGCCACGACCACGTGGGCGTTGGCCCCGCCCATCCCGAACGACGACACCCCGGCGCTCATCGGCCCGTCCACCTCCTGCGCGCAGACCGGGACCACCAGTCGGCCCAGGTCCAGCAGAGGGTTGGGTGTGGTGAACCCTGCCAGCGGTGCGATGGTGCGGTGGTGCACCACCAGGCACGCTTTGACCAGCCCGGCGACCCCCGCGGCGGCGTCCAGGTGCCCCATGGTGGCTTTCAGCGCCCCGATGGCCACCGGGGCGCCGGGTTCGGTCTGGTCCAGGCCCTGGACCAGACCCAGCACCTCGATGGGGTCGCCGAGCTGGGTGCCCGTGCCGTGCGTCTCGAGGTACCGCAGCGGAGCGCCCTGGCTGGCCGCTTCGGCGTGGGCCGCCGCGACCACCGCGGCCTGCCCGGCCACGCCCGGGGCGGAGAACCCCGCCCGGTCAGCGCCGTCGTTGTTGACCGCTGACCCGGTGACCAGCGCGTACACCCGGTCCGGGTCGATGTGCCCGGTGCGGGCCAGCACCACCACCGCCACCCCGTTGGCCTTGACAGTGCCTGCGGCGGACGCGTCGAACGGCCGGCAGTCACCCGCAGGGCTGAAGATCGACCCAGGTGGCGCCAGGTACCCGCCCAGGGACGGCAGGCTGATCGACGCCCCTCCGACGACAGCGAGGTCGCACTCGCCGCGCAGCAGCGACATCCGGGCCAGGTGCACCGCCGTCAGCGAGCTGGAGCACGCGGTCTGGACGACGACCGACGGACCGTCCAGGCCCAGCAGGTAGCTGGTGCGCGAAGCGAGGAAGTCTTTGTCGCAACCGACGAGGGCGGCGTAGCCCAGGTCGTGGGAGTGCCACAGCCCGGCGTCGGCCAGCGGCCCGGTCAGGTAGCTGCTCGCGGTGCACGACGCGAAGACGCCGACCCGTGCGGTGGTCGGCAGGGCGGTCCCCGCGTCGTCGAGGGCGGCGCGTGCCGTCTCGGCGAACACCCGCTGCTGGGGGTCCATGAGGACCGCCTCGCGCGGCGGCACCCCGAACGCCTCAGCGTCGAACAGGTCGACGTCCGACAGCGTCGAACGCACCGGGACGAAGTCTGGCCGGGCCACCAACCGCGGATCCCACCCCCACGCCGCGGACTCGGCGGGGCTGACCGGTTCGAAAGTGGTCGCACCGGTGCGGACCACGTCCCACAGCTGGTCGAGCGTGTCAGCCTCGGGCAGCCGGCAGGCCATGCCGACGACGCCGACGGCTGTGTCGGCGGTCATGACATGTCCTTTCCGGCGGCCACTGTCTGCGCCTGGGCAGCCGCCTGGTGCGACTCGATATGGTCGGCCAGCTGTTGGGCGGTGGGGTGGGTGAACAGGTCCACCAAGGTCAACCAGTCGGCGTCGAACCGGCGGGCCAGCGCCTCGTGGACCTCCATGACGTGCATCGACGTGCCGCCCACATCCATGAACCGGTCGTGCACCCCGACCGGCCCGGCCCCGATGACCTGCTCCCAGACACCGGCGACCTGCGCGGCGGCCGACAGCCCCGACGGCACCGCGGCGGGCTGCGTCGGCACGGTGAGCGCGTCGAGGTCAGGTTTGCCGTTCACCGTGGTGGGGATGTGGTCGACGAGGACGATCCGCGCCGGGACCATGTAGTCCGGCAGCACCTGGGCTGCCGCGGCGCGGACCTGCTGCGCGTCGGTGCCGTCCTTGGGCACCACCCACGCGGCCAGGAACGGCTCGCGCCCGTCGGGGCGCACCGCACGGACCACCGCGGCGTGGACGGTGCCGGTGGATTCCAGCCCCGCGGCCACGTCGCCGGGCTCGACGCGGAACCCGCGCAGCTGGAGCTGGTCGTCGACGCGGCCGTGGTACACCAGGTCGTCACCGTCCCAGCACACCCGGTCACCTGACCGGTACGCCCGGACAGGACCGTCGTCGCCGACGACCCAGCGGAAACGGTCACCGGTCAGGTCGGGCCGTCCGAGGTATCCGCGCGCCACCCCCAACCCGGTGACCAGCAGCTCTCCGGGAATTCCTGGCGGGCAGCGCCGCCCCAGCTCGTCGACCACCACGGCGCCCCACCCGGGCAGGGGCTGGCCGATGACCGACGTGCGGGGCCGGGCCAGGTCCGCTTGGCGCACCTGGTGGACGGTGGTGTGGACCGTCGTCTCGGTGATCCCGTACATGTTGACGAACGTCGCGGCGTGCAAGCCTGCGTCCAGCCACGCTGACACGTCTGGCGGGTACAGGGCCTCCCCGCCGAAGACCACCCAGCGCACGTGCGGCAGGTCCTGGCCGGTGCGCACCAGGGTGGTCCGCAGCCGGCGGAAGGCTGACGGGGTCTGGTTGAGCACGGTCACCTGGTGCGCGGCGGCCACCGTGACGAACGCCTCGGGGTTGGCGACCTGCTCGGGTGTGGGCACCACCAGGGTGTGGCCGTGGGCCAGCGCCCCGAACACCTCCCACACGCTGAAGTCGAACACCAAGGAGTGGAACAAGCACCAGACCTCGGCGGGTGGCTGGTCGAACCGGAAGTGGGCGTCCGTGGCGTCCAGGAGGTCGACGATGGCGTGGCGTTCGACCATGACGCCCTTGGGCGCCCCTGTCGAACCTGAGGTGAAGATGACGTAGGCCAGGGCGTGCGGGTCGTACGACGGGCACGGCAGGCCGAGGTCCGCGCCAGCCAGGTCCGCGGGCACGGCGCCCTGGGTGGCCAGGTCTGCCACCCCCAGCGCTGGCGAGCCTGCCAGCGGCTCGCCGGTCGCGGTCACGACTGTCGGCGGCCCACCGAACCCGTCGGCCACCTGGGTGAGCACCGACCGCAGCCTCCCGGGCGGGCCTGTGGGGTCGACCGGGACGTACGCCCGGCCTGAGGCCAGCACCCCCAGCACCGTGACCACCGCGTCGAGGCTCTTGGGCACCGCCATGACCACGGCCTTGGTGGCCTTGGCCGCGTCCAGGCCCCGGGCCACCGCGCCGGCACGGGCCACGAGCCCGCCGTAGGTCATGGTGGCGCAACCGTCGTCCGCCGGGACGCCCAGCTGCTCGACGTCGGGGGGAGGCACTTCAGGGGGAGGGACGTCGGGCGTCGTCGCCACGAGCGCGGGGGCGTCGGGCGTCCGGGCGGCCACAGCCCAGATACGTTCGACCACGTCGCGGTACGGGCTGGCAGGGTCGTGCGCCTCCAGCCCCGGTGCCGACGGGACCTGTGCCGACGGGACCTGTGCCGGCACAGGTCCTGGTGGGCCACCGTCCGGTGGGCGCACCTGGGTGGTGTGCGCGGGCCGCTCCCACTGGGAGACGAACACCGACGGGCCGACCACAGGACCTGACGGGTCGTCGACCAGCGCCTGCAGCGTGTGGTCGAGCAGCGCGGCAGGCGCCGCCCCGGCCAGGTGCGACGCGACAGCGGTGCGGACGGTGAACCCCGCCTCGCCGCGGTCTTCGACAGTGACCACCAACGGGTACTGCACGCAGGTGCGCGGCACCGGCACCGGCTCGACGGTCAGGCCGGGCAGCGACAGGCCCAGGGGCTGGTCGTAGAACGTCACCGCGTTGTCCAGCCGCACCGCCCGCCCGTCCAGGACGTCAGCGTCGTCGCCGAGCAGGTCCAGGCCCTGGTTCGCCATGAGCAGGCGGGTGCCAGCCTGCACCCGTGCCGCCACGGTCATCCACGTGTCGCGCCGGTCGATGGTCACCGGCAGCGCCAGCGTGTTGACGTACGACCCGACAGCCCGGGCCGCCACCCGCGCGCGGTTGGCCACCGGCACGCCCAGAGTCACCTGCTTGGTGCCCGCCAGCTGCTGCAGGGTCGCCGCGTAGGCGGTGAAGAACGCGGTCGGCACACCGAAGGTCTGGGCGACCGGGGACGCGGCCAGCCGCTGCGCCCGTCGCCCGTCGACCACCAGCTCGTGGTGGGTCCCGGCGATCCGGTCTCCGTCGCGTCGCGACAGCGTGGTGTGGCTGAAGGCATCGTGGTTCCGCAGCGCCTCGCGGTACGCGTCCTTGCCGCGGCGCAGCACAGGGACCGCAGGGGTGGACCCCGGGTGGTCGGCCAGCGGCGTGACGATGGAGGGCCAGCGTTCTGGGGGTGCGGCGTACAGCTCGGCGACGCACCCCAGCACCGTGGCGAACGAGAGCGCGTCTCCGACCAGGTGCGCAGCGCGCATGGTCAGGCAGCTGGTGGACGGGCCGACGTACAACGACACCTCGGCCAGGTCCGGCCCGCCCGGGTCGAGCGGGCCGGCGTCCAACGCCGCGGACAGTGCCGAGACCCCGGCGCGGACCGGGTCGGCTGTCTCGACAACCACCACCGCAGGGACCTGGTCGTCGACCAGCGCGACCAGCCGCCCGGAGCGGACCTCGAAACGTGTGCGCAGCCCTGGGCTGGCCGCGGCCGCCGCGTGCATGCACCGGCGCAGGAGCGCGGTGTCCAGGTCTCCGCTGATGGCGAAGGCGAACGCCAGGTCTGCGGAAGGGTCGGTGGGGTACGCCTGGGACCCCAGGTAGAGGTTGCGCTGGAAAAACTGCGCCGGGTACGTCTCCACGACCGTCATGATGCGATCCCCGCGATCTGCTCCGGGGTGTACAGGTACCTTTTGACCTTGCCCAGGCTCGTGGTGGAGAAAGGCTCGGTGACGACCTGTGTGCGCTGCACCCGCGCGAACGGCGCGGCTGTCGCGTTGTACTCGTCGACCAGTGCCTCGACGTGCGCCGCCACCTCGTCGGGGGGAAGGTCACGTCCCTGCGCCGACGGGTAGACCATCGCTGCGATTCCCTCGCGGCCGTCGTGCTGGAAACCGGCGACCAGGGCTGACTCGACGAGCGGGTGCTCTGCGAGGGCCTGCTCGACGGCCTCAGGGTCGACGTTGTTACCGTCAGACCCGATGATCAGCGACTTGATCCTCCCGGTGATCGTCAGTGTCCCGTCTGCGTCAAAACTCCCCTTGTCGCCAGTGCGGAACCACCCGTCAACGAAAGCCGCCGCAGTGTCGTCAGGATTGTCGTAGCCGACCATGACCCCCGGGCTGCGGACGTACACCTCGTCGTCGACGATCTTGACCCGCACCCCCGGCGCGACCGCCCCCACCGTCCCAGGCTGCGTGGCACCGGGCCGGTTGAACGCCACCAGCGGGGCACACTCGGTGATGCCGTAGCCCACCAGGACCTCCAGCCCCAGCTCGTCGAACCCGGTGACGTACTGCCCGGGCAGGTGGGCACCGCCGCACATGAGCATCTGCAGGTTGCCGCCCAACGACTGGTGGACGCTGCGGAACAACCGGCGCCGTATGTCGATCCCGAACCTGCGCAGCAGGTTGCTCGCCTTGATCGCGCGGCGCAGCGACGCCTCGCGCCCGGTCCGCGCGGCCTCGCGCCACACCGCCTGGTACATCCCCACCACCACCATGGGCACGATCACCAGCACGTTGGGGCTGAACGTGGCCAGGTCCTGGGTGAACCGGTGCGTGCCGCCACCGAAGCACAGCGTCGCCCCCGCCAGGAGAGCGGCCGTCACCTGGGTGTTCAGTCCGTACAGGTGGTGCAGCGGCAGCAGCACGATGATGTTCGCCTGCTCGGCCAGGTTGCACAAGGCATCGATGCTGGCAGCAGCGTTGCTGGCGATGTTGTCGTGGCTCAGGTGCACCAGCTTGGCCACGCCAGCGGTGCCCGAGGTGAAGACCTTCAGCGCGAGGCTGTCGGGGGTCACACGGGCCAGGCCGGCCAGGTCACGGTCGGTCTCGTCGGCGCCGTCGCGCGCAGCGGCGGCGACCTGGTCCAGCCCCACAGCCTTGATCTCCGCGGCAGGCAGGGCACGGGCCAGCCCAGGGTCGTCGACCAATGCCAGGCTCGCCTCGGCGCGTCTGGCCATGTCCACGACGGTCTGCGCCGACAGCGTGGGGTCGAGCGGGACGGCGACCCTGCCCGAGCACACCACGGCGAGGAACGACAAGACCCACGGGTACGACGCAGGTCCGGCGATGGCTATGACGTCCGGCGCGTCGAGCACCTCGTCGAGGTACCGGACCGCAGCGTGCACGCTGCGACGCAGGTCGGTGTACGAGACGGCGTGGTCCTTGTCGGGGCGGACCGCCGTGTCGGCACCGCAGCGGTGCACCGCGTCGTCGAGCAGGCGTGGCACCGAGTCGAGACCTACCAGGACGGGCACCCCGGGCAGCGTCATAGCGTTCCCTCGCTGCACGACGTACCTTCCTTGAGCGCCGCGACGACGTCTGCGACGGTCTGGGCGTGCATCACGTCAGCAATATCGATCTCAAGACGCATCTGTGACTCCAACTCGCCCAACAACGACATGTAGTCATACGAATTGAGGCCGAGGTCTTTGTACAGGTGGCTGTCCAGGCTCACCGCGGGACGCAGGTCCGGACTCGCGTAGCTCCGGAACAGCTCGAGCACCTGTTGGTCGAGAAGTGGCATGTCACTCGTCCTTTCGACGTCATCACGTCAGCAAAGAGCACCAAAAAGCGTCGGCATGGCCGACGGGAGTGCGAACCCCTGACAAAATCGTCCGACGAGGGCTCAGCGTGTCAGGACATTTGGAAGGGCGGAATTTTTTCTACACTCACCCGCTAGGAGAAGTCAAGTGTCCGGGGGGCACCAAGGTTCACGCCGACGACCGCCAGCACCACGACCGACCACCCTGCGGCAACGCCAGCCCAGGGCGTGCCCAGCGGTCTCCACCACGCTGGCCAGCAGCATCACCCACGTCATGGGAGGGTAGACGTCCCAGGTGTGCAGGGCCCGGACCTGCGCGTCCAGGGCGTAGGCGTTGGTGGTCCCGGTACCTCTTGCGCAGGGCGTGGTGCTCTTGGGCAGACCGTGGTGCTCTAGCGCAGGGTGTGCTCTTGCGCAGGGCGTGGTGCTCTTGGGCAGGGTGTGGGCTAGCGCAGGGCGCGGCGCTCTAGCGCAAGGCGCGGTGCTCGAGACGTTCGACGTCCAGCAGCAGGACGCCTCGCGGTTCGCGCACGAGCCACCCGCGCTGGGCGAACTCGCCGAGCGACTTGTTGACGGTCTCGCGTGAGGCGCCGACCAGCTGGGCCAGCTCGACCTGGGTCAGGTCGTGCGGCACGTGCACACCACCGTCCATCGGTTCGCCGAACCGGCCCGACAGCTCCAGCAGAGCCCTGGCCACCCGGCCGGGGACATCGGAGAAGACCAGGTCAGCGTGGGCTTCGGTCGTGCGTCGCAGCCGTTTGGCCAGCGCCTGGAGCAGGTGCAGCGCCACTGACGGGTGCTGGTTGAGCCAGGTGGTCAGCTGGTCGTGGTCCAGCTCGAGGACGACCGCTTCGGTGATCGCGACCGCCGAGGACGTACGCGGCCCCGGGTCGAACAACGACAGCTCGCCGAGCATCTCGCCGGGCCCGACCACGGTGAGCAGGTTCTCGCGCCCGTCGGACGAGCGCCGCACCAGCTTGACCTTGCCCTCGCGTACCACGTACAGCCGGTCGCCGGGTTCGGACTCGGTGAACACCTGCTCGCCGCGCTCGAGGCGGACCGACGCCATCTGGTTGACCAGAGCCATGGCAACCTGAGGGCTGAGCCCTGTGAACAGAGGAGCCCGGAGCACCACGTCGTAGAGCACCGTGCTCTCCCTCCTTTGCGGGCTGCCGGGCCGAGTGTCGATGGACACTCTACGACGTGGCGCAGGTCACCTGCTCCCCTTCCCGCAGAGCTCACCCCTGCGTGTCGTCCCACTAGGGTGCCACTATGACAGCACGCGCGGCCGAGACTCCCCTGGCTCTCAAACGTCGGGCGCGGCGTGTCAACCGCACGCTGGCTGACCGGTACCCTGACGCCCACTGCGAGCTTGAGCACGTCGACCCCTTCCAGCTGCTCGTCGCCACGGTCTTGTCAGCGCAGACCACCGACGTACGGGTGAACCAGACCACCCCCGAGCTGTTCGCCCGGTACCCCGGCCCGGCCCAGATGGCTGCCGCGGACCGGGCCGACCTCGAACAGCTGCTGCACCCGCTGGGGTTCTTCAGGGCCAAGACCCGTCATGTGCAGGGGCTGTCGGCCGCGCTGCTGGAACGCTTCGACGGCCAGGTGCCGCGCCGTATGGCTGACCTGGTGACGTTGCCAGGGGTGGGCCGCAAGACGGCGAACGTCGTCCTCGGCAACGCTTTCGGGGTGCCAGGGGTTGTCGTGGACACCCATGTGCAGCGTCTGTCGCACCGTCTGGCGTTCACGGCCGAAGACAGCCCTGACGCCATCGAGGCCGACCTGGCCGCGTTGGTCGAGCGCAGCCAGTGGACGATGTTCAGCCACAGGATGGTGTTCCACGGCCGGCGCACCTGTTTCGCCCAGAACCCTGCGTGCGGGGCGTGCCCGGTCGCGTCGTGGTGCCCGTCGCACGGGATCGGCGAGCCTGACCCGGTCCAGGCCGCAGCCATGGTCAAGGGGTAGGGCTCGGCACAGGTGCCACTTGCCCCAACCAGTCGACCAGCAACGCGCTGACCAGGTCGGGGGCCTGCTCGGCGGGGAAGTGCCCAGCCTCGGTGACGGTCTCGAACCGGTACCCGGCGGTGCAGCGTGTGGCCTCGGTGGTACCCAGGCCGGGGCGTTTGGCTGACCGCAGGCCGTCGTTCGCCCCGTGCACCTGGAGCACCGGCACCGGCTGGGCCTGGGCCAGCGCGGCGCGCAGACGCGCACCGTCGGGGCGTGAGGACGAGCGCACCAGCCAGCGCAGCTGGTCGAGCTGGCTGCGTGCGGCGAAGGGCACACGCAGCGCGTCGCGGTACACGCCCAGGGTCTCGGCGTCGGGCCAGCCGGGGACTCCGCCCCAGGAGTCCAGCAGGCGGACCAGCAGGTCACCGCGGGTCAAGGACCGTTCCGACAGTCCTGGGATCTGGGCGTAGACCAAGGTGCGCAACGCACCGACCGTCGTGGTGCCGCGTGAGGAGCCGTCGGCCCTGACCGGTCGTGGGGCGGAGAGCACCGCGATGGCGCGGGTGATCTCTGGGGCCAGCGCCGCCACAGACCAGGCCACGTCACCGCCGGTTCCGGTGCCCACGACCACCGCGTCGTCAGCGCCCAGCGAGCGGACCACACCGGACACGTCGGCGACCAGCGTGGGGATGTCGTACCCGCTGGGGGGTTTGTCGGACGCTCCTGTGCCGCGCAGGTCCATGGCCGCCACCCGGTACCCGGCGTCGGCCAGGGCCACCAGCTGGTGGCGCCAGCTCCACCAGAAGCCCAGCACCGAGTGCAGCAGCACGACCAGCGGCACTTCCCGTTCGTCCGGGCCGGCGACAGCGACGTGGAAACGGGCCCCGTTGGCGGTGACGAAACGATGACGCCACGGCCCGTCTACGAGCAGCACGGAGGCGTCAACAGCGCTAGGGTCGATCGTCGTCATCGCGTAGGCAACCTACCGTGCCACAGGCATGGGAGGGAACGGAAGCCACCAGGTGGGTCAGTGGGCCCGTGTCTCAGCCGAAAGGGTGGCAAGGACGACGGCCAGTGGTCCGTCACCACTACGCGGGTCTGACACAATCGTGGGCGTGCGAGCGGAACGGACGGCGGTGGGCGAACAGTGACCCTTGCCACCAGGGCGGTGATCACCGCTGTTCTCGCCGCGGCGGTCGCGGCTGTCGCCTTCCTCGGCGGGTCGTTGCCGCTGGCTGCCTGCGCCGCGGTGCTGGCTGTGGCAGTCGCCCTCGGGTGGCCTACGCTGGCGAACCTTCCAGAGCGCGCTGGGTCGGCACTGGTCGTGGCGCTCACCGGGATCGGTGGGGTGGCCGCGGTGCAGCTCGTCGGAGAACGCGCCGACCTGCGGTCCTTGGCGGTGGTGTTCGCCGCGTCGATGCTGCTCACCTTCGTCAACGAGCTGTTGCGGCGCGACGGGCGGCCCCGGTTGGTCGAGTCCATCGCAGGGACGGTCACCGGGTCCATGCTCGCGGTCACCGCTGCCGGGTGGGTGGCCTGCGGGCGGCTGGTGGACGGTATCGCGCTGGTGGCCGCCGCAGCAGTGGCGCTCACGGCCGCCGCAGCGTTCAGCGCCATCCGGTTCCCGGTCTGGCTGACCTCGCTGGTCACCACGGGGGCCGGGGGAGCCGGGGGAGGGGCGGTGGGCTTCATGCTCGACGAGGTCGGGACGAAGACCGGCACCCTTGCCGGTGTGGCCGTCGGTCTGCTCGTCGCGTCTCTGCATGCCCTGTTCCACCCGATCGCCGCGTTGGACCGCAAGCTGGCGGCAGTGTCCGCGGCGGTGATCCCGGTTGCCACCGCCGGGATGCTCATCTACGTCGCCAGCCGGGTGCTGCAGGCCACCGGCTAACGGCGTCTGGCGCGCTGTGCGCGTGCCGTCGTGCACGGGCTGTGGCCAGGGCAGACCGGGTGACGTGGGTGCGGCCGAAAGGGTGAGGACGCGCAGGTCGCCGATGCCCTGAACGATCGGTCGGGCACAGACCACCAGGACCTTTGGGGGGAACCCATGCATGCCACAGGGCAACGCCAAGCGGCGGCGCTGACCGCGCTGACCGTCGTGCTGTGCGCGCTGCTGGCCCTGCTCACGATGGTGCCCGCGCGGGCCGAGGCCAAGGTCGCGCCGCCTGCGCCACGGCCTACGCCGACCCCGACGAGCGCACCAGAGCCGTCGCAGCCACCTGCCGCTGTCGTCCACGACATCGGCGTCGCGACGATGCGGGTGACCACGAACGTCGACACCTACACCGGACCTGGGACCACCTACGACCGGGCCGGGTCGCTCGTCGCCGACTCCGAGGTCCAGGTCGACGGTGCGACCGACGACGGCTGGTACCGCATGGTGGACGGACGGTTCGTCAACGGACGCTTCTTGGAGGCAGTGCCAGAGCCGGAGGCGCTCGCTGACGGTGACGCCCCCAACGTGACGATGTGGGCCACCGAGACGGCGGACCTGCGTGTGGGCCCTGGCGTCAAGTACGACCGCGTGGGTTCCGTGCCCGGCGGGACCGAGGTGCAGGTGGACGGACGCACCGCCGACAACTGGTACCGCACCACCGAAGGGCGTTTCGTCTCGGGCACGTACCTGTCGGCGTGGGTGCCTGTGGTTGTCGGGCCTGAGCACGCCCAGCAGCGCCAGCTCGCTGAGTCTGAGGCGGCCCGGCTCGGTGTGGTCGTGCGCTGGACGAGCCTGCCCGAAGGCACCGTCGGCCAGTGGAAGTCCGTGGCCCCCGGCACCGTGGGGATCGACGTGGTGACCCTGGGCCAGCAGACCGCGGTCTTGGCGGTCCGGCACGAGGCCGCCCACCAGGCGATCTACGACACCTGCGGCACCCCAGCCCCGCCGGTGGCCCGCGACCGGTCCGAGAACGTCACTGACGCCTACGCCGACCTGTTCCTCGGCGGGATGAACGGTTTCGTCGGACCGGTCATCGACGGCCTCCAGGCCCAGGTCGGGTACGGCCCGCCCACCCCTGGCGACTACGACGCCGCCCGCTCGGTCCGCGACGGCCGCTGCTCCTGACCGTCGCCACCGTCGGGTCTGCACGTACCCGCAGGAACCTGAGCGGCGGCGCAACCAGGGTGGACACCACGGTGGTCCGTGATTGGTAGGCCGACTCCTCACGGTGCTCCCGCAGCGGTCGATGCGAGTGGAGGTGCACCCAGACGGGCGACAGCCGGCGACCGTGGAGCGGAGACGATGAGACACCTGAGGTATGCGGCTGTTGGTCTGGGCCTGGGCGTGGCGCTGGTCCCGGCAGCCGCGGCAGCGGACACCGTCATCGACACCGTCTCCGTCGCCAGCCCCTCGGCAGGGATCACCATGAGCGCCGACGGGACACGGGTCTACGTCGCCGACTACGACGCCGGGGCGCTGTCGGTGATCGACACGACCACAGACGAGGTCCGCGACCTGCCGGGTGTCGTGGCCGCCTACGACGTGGCGGTCAATCTCGAAGGGACCAAGGCGTACGTCACGGCCAGCACCCTCGACGGTGCCGTCGTCGTGGTGGACATCGCCAGAGGTGTGCCCGTCGGCGAGGTCGCATCTGGTGCGTTCCCGCAGGCTGTGGCGTTGACACCCGCTGGCGACCACGTGTGGGTCGCCAACTTCGGTTCCGGCGGGTACCGGAGCACCCTCACCGTCGTCAACACCAAGAACAACAAGGTGGCCGCGCAGGTCACCGTGGGGGAGCACCCCACCGCGTTGGCCTTCGCTCCCGACGGCACGCAGGTGTACGTCACCCACGCTGACCTGACCGGTGAGGACACCGGTGCTGTCGCCGTGGTCGACACCGAATCGCGCCGCACCACCGCGGTGGTGGAGGTCGGCACGTGGCTCACCGGTGTGGCTGTCGCTCCTGACGGCGCGCAGGTGTACGTCACCGACGCCACCTCAGGCACCTTGACGGTGATCGACACCACGACCAACGTCGTCACCGCGCAGGTCGATGTCGGGGCCTGGCCCACCCACGTCGCCGTGACCTGCGACGGCACCCGCGCGTACGTCACCAGCTCGGCCGGTGGCACTGTCGCGGTGGTCGACACGGCAACAGTCACCGTCATCGACACCCTCGCCGTCGAACGTCCCCAGGCCATCGTCGTGGCCCCCGACGGCACCAGGGCGTGGGTGACGAGCCGCGCGTCGGACCAGGTCACCGTCTTGGACCTGACGACCCCCGTGCAGGCGTCCGTCCTGGCCTCGGGCCGGGTCAACCGTCCTTACGCTGTGCACGTCGGCCCGAGGGGCACCGACGCTGTCTCGACGCTCACCTCGGGCAGCCTGCCTGACGGGTTGTCTTTCGACCCGTCCACCGGCGAGATCACAGGCACCCCCACTGCTGCCGGCGAGTCCGTCTTCACCCTCACCACCACGACCGCTGGCACCACCACGACCGCTGGCACCACCACGACCGCTGGCTCTGTCGTCTCCGTCGACTACCAGATCCGTGTCGACCCCGCGCCCGTCGCGCAGGCCACCAGCCCCGGCCTCGAACGCTCGACGGCCCCAGCCTTCGTCTGGGTCGCCGGTCTGGCCCTCGTCGCCACCACCTTCCTGGTCGTCGCGCGCCAGCACGCGTGAGTCAGTGCCGCTGAACAGCCTCGTCGCGGTACTGGCGGGCTCTATAGTGCAGGGGTGCTGTCTGGCGAGGTGCTGTCGGGGTGGTTGCAGGGCCGCGCCGGGACAGCGGTGGGCGGGTCGCTGGTCGGGCTGAGCCCGTCGGGGCTGCTGCGGGTGTCGACCGTCGCCGACTCTCACCGGGTCCAGGTGATGCTGCCGGTGATGCACGGCGGGCAGGCCGCGGTGGCCCGTGCGGTGCCGCAGGGGCGCGACGGTCCCGAGCTGGCGCTGCGGGTGCAGGCTGTCTCCTCCGAGCAGGAGAGGGCCCGCCAGATGGAACGCCTGGTGTCCATGCTGGCCGTGGCCGAGGCTGCGCGGGCCGACCCGGCCACCTACCCGGCGGTGCTGCCGGTGCTGGAGTCGTTCGTCCTCACCGTGCCCGGCCACGAGCTGGCCATCCCCAGACCGGTCGGCGACTGCGACCTGTGGTGCGACATCATGGCCTGGTGCCCGCGGAACCTGGTCGGTTTCTACCGCGAGGCCGGTCAGGCCGCCCGCGAGCCGGGTGCTGTCACCGCTGCGCTGGCGCCGGTGCTGGCCACGGTACGGGCGGTGCACGACAACCTGTCTGTCGTGCACCGCGACATCACCCCGGCCAACGTGCTGGTCGACAAGACCGGCCGGCTGCTGCTGGCCGACTGGGGTATCGCCCACACCGTCGCCGTCGACCGCACCTCCACCTACACCCAGATGATCGGCAACCGAGGGTTCTCCCTGCCACCTGAGATGCTGGCCGGCGACACCGCCGTCGGCCGGTACACCGACGCCTGGTACCTCGGTTCCCTGCTGGTGTGGATGCTCACCGGGCAGCCGCCAGGCCCCTACGGGCAGCTGCCGCCTATGCCCGGCGGACCGTACGGCGAGCGTCTGTCCGTCCTCGCCCAAGGCTTGTGCTGGCCCGACCCGCGCCACCGCATGAGCCTGCCCCAGGCCGTCGACCACATCACCGGGTCCGCGCCCAGTGGCTGGACCGCTCCGGTGACGGCTGCCACAGCACCGCTCGCGGCCCCGGCTTCGACCACGGTGTCGTCGCCGACCCTGGTCCCGGTCGCGGGACCTGGGGTCGTCGTCGCTCCACAACCACCCGCCCCGGTCCAGCGCCGACGGCTCGTCGCCGTGCTGGCGAGCGTCGTCGCGGTCGTCGTCGTCGTTGCCGTGGTGGTTGTGGTCGGTGTGCTGTGGCAGACCACCAAAGACCGCACCGACACCGCCGCCCCCAGCACCGACACACCCACCACCACCACCGACGACACACCTACCTCCACCAGGCCCGCTCCTAACCCGACCTACACCTTCGAGCCGGACGATCCCACCTACCCGCCGTTCGCTGGTGTGAACACAGCGTTGACCGCGTTCCCGCTGTTGTCCCCCGACCTGCCGCAGTGCAGCCAGCTCGACCCGGCGAACTATGTGCCTGCTGGTGCACGGGAGCTGTTCGCGTGCACCTGGTCGGATCTTGACGCCACCGTCTACCTGAGCCGGTGGGCGACCGGTTTCACCGGGGCCGAGGCGTTCCGGGACTCGATCGGGCCCGAGGCGGTGGAACGCAGCTGGGGCCTGGGCACCGACGACATCGACCACGAACGCGGACCCCTTTTCAACTGGGGCGAGAACCCCAGGCACACGGCCGTGTGCTACCGCGACCTGCCGTACTGCATGGACGCCCGGTACCCCAACGACCGGGTGCACGACGAGGTGTTCGACCGCATCGGCATCCTCGACACCGCCGAGGCCGCCAGGTTTGCCGCGAACTGGCCCAACACCACCCCGGACTACACCCTCCCCGCACCCTGACGGCCCGTGTGTGACGCGGGACGCCGCAGCGACCGCCCTCAAGAGCAAAACCCCACCCCAGCGGCGGACGGTCTCAGGCTGCCGAGTCCAAGACGATGGTCACAGGTCCGTCGCCGACCATCTCCACCGCCATGTCGGCGCCGAACTCGCCTGTCTGGACCCTCAGGCCGTGGCCGAGCAGGGCGTCGACCAGGGCTTCGATCAGAGGTTCGGCGATCGCTCGGGGTGCGGCGGCGTTCCAGGTGGGCCGACGTCCTTTGCGGACGTCGCCGTACAAGGTGAACTGGCTGACGACGAGGACAGGTGCGCTGATATCGGCCGGAGAGCGGTCACCGTGCAGGATACGCAGGTCGGCGACCTTGCGGGCGATGTACTCGACCTGGACGATCCCGTCGCCGTGGGTCACCCCGACGAGCACGACGAGCCCAGGTTCGGCGATCTGTCCGACCACGTTGTCGTCGACCCGGACCGTAGCCCGGCTCACCCGTTGCACAACAGCTCTCACCAGCGGCTCGATCCTCCGCCCGGCCGACGGTACACAGCGATGGCAGGGCGCACGTCGAACAGGTACACCAGCGCGGCGACCGCCGCAGCCAGCGCCAGCAGGTTGAAAATCCCTCCGACGTTGATACCCCCGGGGAACGGGGTCGCGATGAACGCCACGACCACCGCGATGCCGAGGATCGTCCCCCAGAAGGCCTTGGTCTTCTTGCCCTGAGCAACGAACGCGCCCGCCGGGCGCCGAAGCGCATCAACCAGCGCCCACCCGCTCGCGAGGAAGATCGCCAGGTAGAACACGAAGAAGAGCAAGTATTGAAGCCATCCGACAACTGCCACATCCAACAGCCTACGGGACGCCGCACAGCGAGCCCACCCCCCGACCGGGCCATCGTTCTCACATGATCGTCGTTCCCGAGACACGCCCAAGGCCATGTGCCAGCGGTCCGCGGGGGACCGGCCGGTCGGTGGTGACGCCCTCGGGGTCGACGATGACCTCCTGTGCCGCCGCGACCGGGTCTGCGTCAGCCACCGCGATGGTCAGGGGTGCGTCGACCGGGGTGGTCCGGCGCAGCACAGCCAGGCCGATGGGACCCAGCTCGTGGTGCCTTTCTGCGCTGGTCAGGACGCCTGCTTCGGTTCCGGAGCCAAGGAGCACCGGTGTGCCCGCCGTCGGCAGCAGGTGCTGCGACCCGTCCAGGTGCACCATGACCAGCCGCCGCGGCGGACGCCCCAGGTTATGCACCCGCGCGACGGTCTCCTGCCCGCGGTAGCAGCCTTTGTCCAGGTGGACGGCGGTGCGCAGCCAGTCCAGCTCGTGGGGGAGGGTCCGGTGGTCCACCTCGTGGGCCGCTGACGGGCGCCAGGCGGCGATCCGCAGCGCCTCGGACGCCCAGGTCCCCGCCAGGCGTGCCCCCGCCTCCTGCCGTGCGGCGACCTGCGCTGCCAGCTCGGCCCGGGGGACCAGGACCAGCCGCCACGCCCGTCGGGCCCCGGGGTGCTCGTCGTCGGGGGGGCCGTAGCGGGTGCCGCACGGTGCTGTCGACGGCCACGGGTCGCACCAGACCACGGTGTCGGTGTCGCCTCGCGGCTGAGACGATTCGCCGATGGCCGCCCACACGTCGGTGGCGTCGGCCACCTCGACCCGCAGCGTGAACCGCATCGAGTCCAGCCACGTGGCGAGCCCCTCGTGGGTCCGGGTGAGCAGCCAGGTCGTCGTCCCGTCGTCCACAACCCCGGCAGCGTGCTCGATATGTCCGTGGGGAGAGAGCACCAAAGTCTCGGTCGGTGTCCGTGGTGGCAGGCGGCTCAGGTGCTGGCTGGTGATCGAGTGCAGCCACGACAACCGGTCCGGACCAGTGACCGTGACAACCCCCATCTGCGAGCAGTCCACCACCCCCGCCCCAGCCTCCAGCGCCCGCTGCTCACCGACGGGGTCGCCGTAGTGCCAGGCCACACCCCGATCAACTCCTGTCGCGCCGACGGCACCCGGCCACGACAGCAGGGGTGACGCCCACGGGTGGGCGGAGTCAGCCAACTAGTGGCGGACCAGCCGCAGGACCACGAGCCCCGCGAAGGCGCCGACCGCAACCATGCTGATGACGAGCAAGCTGATGAACACGGCTTCCATACCTCGATCCTACCCACCTCACCCTGTCTGCGACCAGCGCTCCTGGGCCTTGTGTTGCCACATGAGACGTCCAGTTCTCGTGCCATGGTCGCGGACGCGGTGGACGCTGGTGCCAGCGCATCTGGGTGGGCGCCGCAGCCGTCCGAACGAGGCACTGGGCCAGGCAGAAACTGGGGTGAACCGGTCACAGGCGGGCCGTCGATGCCCTATCGTCAGAGCCTAGGAGGTCTGGCACTGTGAGCATCGTCGTGCTGGCCCGGCTCATGGCCCGGACCGGGAGAGTTGCCGAACCGGCGCCTCCGCGGCCAGAGCTGGCCCCCGGGGTGGACCCGGTGTTGCGCGGGTCGTTGCAGGTGCGCCATGTGGACGCCGGGTCGTGCGGGGGGTGCGAGGTAGAGCTTGGCGCGGCGTTCGGGCCGGTGTACGACGCCGAACGGTACGGGGCACGGCTGGTGGCCTCCCCCCGGCACGCCGACGCGCTGCTGGTCACCGGGGCGGTCACGCACAACATGGCCGAACCGTTGCGGATGACGTACGCGGCCACACCCGGCCCGAAAGTCGTCATCGCGTGCGGCGACTGCGCGTTGGGGCTGGGGCCGGTGTGCGCGGGGTACGGGGTCGCCGGGACGGTCGCGGACGTGGTGGACGTGGATGTCGCCGTGCCTGGGTGCCCACCGCGGCCTGAGGCGGTCGTGGCTGCGCTGCGGTCGGTGACGGGACGCTGACATGACACCGTGGGTGCTCGTCCTGGCTGGTGCTGGTCTCGTCGCTGCACTCGTCACGCCTTGGCGTTGGCGGTCGGTGGCCGTCGGGACGCTGGCCGTCGCTATGGGTGTGGCTTCGCTGGTCGCCGGGTTGCGCGCGACCGGTGGCACTGGCGACACGTTGCAGATCAGCACGCAGGTCGCCGACCTGACGTACGCACCCACACCGCTGGGCGGGTTGTTCGTCGCCCTGGTCGCTGCTGTGGGGATCGGTGCGGCGGTGTACGGGACGGGGTCCGCGCGCGGCGCTGGTGCCTCACGCACCCAGTGGGCGGCGTTCGTGGTGTTCTGGGTGGGGTTGGCGGCGGTGCCTGCTGCAGCAGACGTCGTGGCGTTCCTCGTGGCGTGGGAGGTCATGGCCGGAGCGTCGGCGGTGCTGGTGCTGGCCGACCACGCTGACCCGGTGACCGGGGCGTCGGTCCGGTCGGCGGGGACCTGGTACGCGGTGCTCACGCATATGTCGTTCGTCGCGGTCGCGGCGGGGTTTGCGGTGCTGGCGGCGGAGGCTGGGACCACAGACCTGGCGGGTATCGCACAGGCTGGTGTCACCGGCAGGACTGCTGACCTGGCGTTCTGCCTGCTCATCCTGGGTTTTGCGACGAAAGCAGGGCTGGTGCCGCTGCATGTGTGGCTGCCCAAGGTGTACCCGGTCACACCCCCGCACGCCGCGGTGCTGCTGTCCGTGGCACCGAAGGCAGGGCTGTACGGGATGATCGTCGTGGTCTGGACGCTCATGCCGGACGGTCCGCGTTGGTGGGCGTTGGTGCTGGTCGCGCTCGGCGCGGTCTCGGCGGTGGCCGGGATCGTCCAGGCGTCGGTCACCACAGTGCTGGCACGGCTGCTGGCCTACTCCACCGCAGAGAACCTGGGGCTGATGGTGCTGGCCCTGGGACTGGCTGCGCTGTACCGCGAAGCCGGGATGCAGGAGGCCGCGCACGTGGCCCTCGTCGCGTGCCTGCTGCTGGCTCTGGGGCACGCGACGTTCAAGTCCGTGGCGTTCGCCGCTGCTGGCTCGGTGCGCCAGGCCACCGGCGAGACCGACCTGGACCGTCTGGGGGGCCTGGCCACAACCATGCCGTGGACCGCCGCAGCGTTCGGCCTGGCGGCCCTGGGCGGGGCAGCCCTGCCGGTGACCGGCAGCTTCGTCGCCGAGTGGATGCTGCTGCAGTCGCTGCTGGCCGGCGGGTACGGTGACGAGCCGGTGGTCGCTGTCACCGCACCGCTGGCGCTGGGGGTGATCGCGCTGACCGCGGGGCTGGCGTTGATGACGTTCGTCAAGGCGTACGGGATCGGGTTCTTGGCCCGGCCCCGCGGGAACCAGGCTCACGGCGAGGCGCCAGTGGTGGCGCGGGTGGCGATGGTCCTCGGGGGTCTGGTCGTCGTGGGGTTGGGGATGGTGGCCGGTCCGGTCGCCGAGCGCGTGGCGCGTGTCGTGGACGCGACGGGTATTGCCACCACCGGCACCGGCGGGGTCGAGCTGACAGGCCTGGGGGCGACGCTGAGCCCTGTGGCGTTGACCGTCCTGGGGGCTCTGGTCACGTTGCCGGTGCTGGCCGTCACTGTGGCGCTGGCCGAACGGGTGCCGCGCACGACGGGCGACGCCTGGGGGTGCGGGCAGGTCCGCGACTCGGCACGCACCCAGTACACCGCCACGTCGTACGCCGAACCGCTGACCAGGGTGTTCGACGACGCGGTACGTGCCACCCGTGACGTGCAGGTCGAGCACGCCGACGGGTCGCCCTATGTGGTCGAGCGCGTGCGCTTCACCCAGCACATCGGTGACGTCGTCGAAGAACGTCTGTACCGGCCGGTGGTCCGTGCCGCTGACCGCGCCGCCGACGCGGCCCGCCGGGTGCAGAACGGGTCGTTGCAGCGGTACCTGGGTTTCGCCTTGGTGGCGCTGGTCGTCGTGCTGGTGGTGGTCTCATGAGTGCGGTGGCGGCGGTGTTGGTCCAGCTGTGCGTGGTCGTCGCAGCAGCCCCCGGGGTCGCAGGGGTGACGCGTACCGTGCGGGCGCGGGCCGAAGGACGCGTCGGCGCGGGGGTGCTCCAGCCTTACCGGGACCTGCGCAAGCTGTTCGCCAAACGACCTGTCCAGGCCACAGGGACGTCCGCGGTCACGTTGTTGGCACCGGTGCTGCTCATCGCGTCGTCGATGGTGGTCGCCGCCCTGGTGCCCGTGGTCACGACCCTGGCGCTGCCCGAGATTCCCGGGGACCTGTTCGTCGTGGTGTCGGTGCTGCTGGTCGGCTCGGTGGCCGTCGCGCTGCTGGGGTTGGACGCTGGGTCGGCGTTCGGGGGGATGGGTTCGTCGCGGCACATGATGATCGCCGCCCTGGTCGAACCGACCGTCCTGGTCGCCGTGCTGGCGCTGAGCGTGCCTGTGGGCAGCTCTGCCCTGGGCCAGATCGTCGCCGCCCGCCTCGACCACCCCACGACGATCGCCTCGCCTGGTGGGTTGCTGGCGGTCGCGGCGCTGGTGGTCGTCGTGGTCGCCGAGACCGGTCGGCTGCCCGTGGACAACCCGGCCACCCACCTGGAGCTGACGATGGTCCACGAAGCCATGGTGCTGGAAGCCTCCGGGCGGGACCTGGCCTGGATCGAGCTGGCGTCGTGGCTGCGCCTGACAGTGTTGCTGGCCCTGGTCGCGAACCTGCTGGCCCCGTGGGGGGTCGCCACCGGGGCGGGTGTGGTGGCGCTGGTCGTCGCTGTGGTCGCTGTGGTCGCCAAGATCGCTGTGCTCGCGGCAGGGCTCGGGGCTGTCGAGGTCGCCCTGGCCAAGCTGCGGTTGTTCCGCGTGCCTGAGCTGCTCGCGGGGTCGTTCGTCCTGGCCTTCTTGGCTGTCACTGCGGCGTACCTGGTCTGAGAGGAGGTCCACGTGGACGCGTTCGCCACCCAGCTCATCGCCGCGTGCGCCGGGGTGCTGCTGGCCACGTGCGTGCTGCTCGTGTGGCGCCGCGGGCTGCGCTCAGCGGTCGGGCTGGTCGCTGCGCAGGGTGTGGCGCAGGCGGGGATCGTCGTAGGGCTCGCCCTGCTCGAAGGCGCTGGCGAGCTGTTCGTCGTCGCGGTGATGGTGCTGGTGCTCAAAGGTGTGGTGGTCCCTGTGGTCCTGGACCGTGGGGTGCGTCGCGGCGGCGCCAGCCGCGAGGAGCAGACCACGCTGGGGCCCACACCGGGGGTGATGCTCGTGGCGCTGGCGGCGGTGCTGGCCTACCTGGTGTCCCGGCCGGTGGTCGCTGCCCTGGCGGACGCCTCCGAGCATGGCGCCGCCCCGGCAGCCGCGTCGGTGCCGGTCGCGCTGACCATGGTGCTGGTGGGGTTCTTGTTGCTGGTGACACGTAAACGTGCGGTGTCCCAGCTGGTGGGGTTCATGACGCTGGACAACGGGATCGCCACGGCGGCGTTCACCACCGCGGCGGGGGTGCCGTTGCTGGTCGAGCTGGGCACGTCGTTCGAGCTGTTGCTGGTCGTGCTCATCTTGGCTGTGCTCACCGGTCGGATCCGGGCGCTGTCAGGGGCGGGGTCGCTGGACCGTATGAGGGAGCTGAGAGACTGATGGTGCTGTGGCTCCCACCTGCTGCGGGGTTGCTCGTCGGCGCGCTCGCTGCGCTGGCGGCGCTGGTGCCCTGGCTGTCGCGGCATGTCGTGCGGTACGCGCCGGTGGCGGTGTCGCTCGTGGTGCTCGGCACGGGGGTCGGCCTCGTTGTTGGTGACCAGGTCGTCGTCTCGGGGGTGCTGCGGGCGGATGCGCTCTCGTCGTACCTGCTCGCCGTGGTCGGGGCTGTGGCGCTGGTCGCCACCTGGGGAGGGTTGGCACCGCCCGCGCCTGTCCCGACAGGTGCTGACCGTCGGTACGCGGCGCTGGTCTGCGCGTTCTTGGCAGCGATGTCTTTGGCGGTGCTCGCCGACAACCTGGGTGTGGTGTGGATCGCGGTGGAGGCGACGACGATCACCACCGCGTTCCTCGTCGGGCACCACGGGACCACACGTGCTCTTGAGGCCGCGTGGAAGTATGTCGTCCTCGGGTCGGTGGGGGTGGCGATCGCCCTGCTGGGGACGGTCTTGCTGTACGCCGCGGCCCGTGCTGCCGGGAACCCCACCCTCAGCTGGGTCGTCCTCAGCTCAGGTGACGTCCCGCTCGACCCGGGGTTGGTGAAAGTCGCCGGTGCCCTGGCGGTCTTGGGGTTCGCGACCAAGGCCGGGCTGGCTCCCATGCACTCGTGGCTGCCCGACGCGCACTCCCAAGCTCCCGCGCCGGTGTCAGGGCTCATGTCAGGGGTGCTGCTCGCTGTGGCGTTCTACGCCATCTTGCGGGTCCAAGCCGTGGTCAACCCTGTTGTCGGGTCCGGCCTGCTGCGCGGGATGCTCCTCGTCGGCGGTCTGGGGTCTTTGCTGGTCGCTGCAGCGCTGATCGCCCGCCAGCGCGACTACAAACGTCTGCTCGCCTATTCGAGTATCGAGCACATGGGTCTCATGGCCGTCGGCGCAGCCGTCGGCGGACGTCTCGCCCTCGTCGCGGTCTTGCTGCACGTCCTGGGCCATGGACTGACCAAGTCCGTCCTCTTCCTCGGCGCAGGCAAGATCCTCGACGAGACAGGGACCACGACGATCGCCGACGTCCGCGGGCTCCTGCACCGGCGCCCAGACCTCGCCGTCATCTTCGCCATCGCCATCATCGCCCTCCTGGGCCTGCCGCCCTTTGCCCCGTTCTTCTCCGAGATCGGGATCGTCCTGGCAGGTTGGCAAGCAGGACTGGGCTGGGCTGTGGCAGTGGCGTTGTTCGCGTTGCTGGTCGTGCTCGCGGGGATCGTCCGGGCGGTCGGTGCGATGTTGCTCGGCTCGCAGCCAGCTCCGTCGGATTCCCCGCGTCCGTGGGCATGGTTGGTGCCGACGGGGACCGCGCTGGTGGTTGTGGGGGTTGTCGGGTTCTTCGGGTTGGGCGACGTGCTGGTGCGGGCGGCGGAGGTGCTGTTGTGAACGCCGTGGACGTGCGGACGGTAGGGCGCGACGACCTGGTCGCGCAGGTGCAGGGGTTGCTGGCTGACGGGTTCCGGGTGGCGCTGGTGGCTGGCCACGACGACCGCACCAGCCTCGCGGTGGTGTATGTGCTGGTCAAAGGGGTTGACGACTCGCGGGTCGAGCTGGTGGTCGAAGTCCCGGCCGACGACGCGTGGGTGCCGTCGCTGGCGGGGCTGGACTTCGCGACGGGTCGGTGGGAACGGGCGTTGCGCGACCAGCTGGGGGTCGAACCTGTCGGGCACCCACGGCCGCACCAGCTCGTGCACCACGCGCACTGGCCTGACGACTACCACCCCTTGCGCCACGACGTTGGCCAGCCCGAGCCCGGCCCGAACACAGGGGCGTTCGAGTTCGCGCCAGTCGATGGCGACGGGGTGTTCGAAGTGCCCGTCGGACCGGTGCACGCAGGGATGATCGCACCAGGGCACTTCAGGTTCTCGGTCGTCGGGGAGACGATCTTGCAGATGAAAGCCCGGTTGTGGTTCGTCCACCGGGGTATGGAACGGCTGTTCCAGGGGTGCACGCCCGACGAGGGCATCGCGCTGGCCGAACGTGTCGCCGGGGACACCGCTGTGGGCCACACCCTGGCCTACGCCATGGCCGTCGAAGACGCCCTCGGCCTGGAGGTCGCCGAACAAGACCGCGCCGCGCGTGCCCTGCTGTGCGAGCTGGAACGCGCCTACAACCACGTCGCCGACCTGGGGATGCTCGGCAACGACGTCGGTTTCGGCATCCTCAACGTCCACGCCAGCCGGTTGCGCGAGACCCTGCTGCGGCTCAACGACCAGGTCACCGGCCACCGTCTGGCGCGCGGGGCCATCAGCATCGGCGGGACGTCCCTCAGGTCTCTGCCCGACCCGGCGGTCATCCGCCACGTCGCCGACGAAGCCGCCCAGCTGGTCGACATCGCCCTCGGGCACGCTGTCGTCGTCGACCGTTTCACCGGCACCGCAACCCTGCACCACGACGACGCCCTCGCCCTGGGAACCCTCGGCTACGTCGCCCGGGCCTCAGGTGTCGACACCGACGCCCGCCGCGACCACCCGTTCTACGACCTCGGCGCCGAATTTGCGGTCGTCACCGAAACCCCCGGCGACGTCATGGCCCGGTTCACCGTCCGCGCCCGAGAGCTGGCCTGCTCCCTCACCCTGGTCACCACCCTCACTGAACACCTCGCCGGGAACCTAGGCAGCACCAGCACAGCCCCCCTCGAACCGGGCCCCGCCCGCCGCTCCGGCCTGTCCCTCGTCGAAGGCTGGCGCGGCACCATCTGCCACCGCGTCGAGCTCGACCCCACCGGCCACCTGGCCCGCGTCGCCATCGCCGACCCGTCGTTCGCCAACTGGCCCGCCCTGTCCGTCGCCCTGGCCGACACGATCGTCCCCGACTTCCCCCTGGCCAACAAGAGCTTCAACCTCTCCTACTCCGGCAACGACCTGTAACCCCCCAGCGCTGTACGCAAGAGTCCTGCCGTCGCGTCAAGCTCGTCGCGCGGCTGGACGACCCACCGAGCGTTCAAGGTGAACCCGTCGTCGCGGTACCGCGCAAAAACGTGCAGGTGGACGTGGAAGACCTCCTGGAACGCTGCCGCACCATCAGCCAGGTACAGGGTGGTCCCCTCGCACCGCAGTCCCGACGACCGCAGGGCACCAGCCATCCGTTGTGCGACGACCGCCATCCGCGCCAACGTCGTCGACGGTGTGTCACCGAGTCCGGCCGTGTGCACTCTCGGGACCACCAGCATGTGTCCACGGGTCACCGGCTCGTGGTCCATGCAGACCACCACGACATCGTCGTGCCACACGACGCTGGCAGGCAGCGCCCCGGTGACCACACCACACAGCACACAGTCCGCGGACGTCACGACAGCATCCTGGCACCGCAGAGACCCGGGGACCTTGCGGTATCGCCCCCTCAAAAAGTAACTCCCCGCCAATCCCTCGGGACGGCGGGGCGGAAGAGGACCAGTGTTGAGCATGACGGGTGATGTGGTCAGGTTCTTGGCCGCATCACGTCCCGGTGGTCGCCTCTGGCTTCTCGGGAGGCTTTGAGGCGATGAGCACGACGTCTGCGGGGTAGGCCAGGGCTAGGCCCTGGTCGAAGGTAGCGAGGGTGGACGAGTGGTGGCGGGCTAACGCCACCAGGTAGGCGTCGGTGACCTGTCGGTGGCCGATGACCGCGGACAGGGGGACCGCCGAGTAGGGAATGTCGTCGGGCCAGAACTCGAAACCGGGGGCGTCGGCCAGGGCACGCAGCGCCACGGTGATATCGGCGGTCGACTTGCCGGTCCTGACGAGGAACCGCACGAGCGCACCTTCGGTGACTGGGCAGGTGGCTGCCACCGGATGCTGGGCGAACCACGCCGTGGCGGCGTCGTGGTGCACGTGGTCGGCGTCGCTGAGCGCGATGAGGACGTTCGCGTCGAGCAGGCTGCGTGTCATGCGTCTTCGTCGACCAGGTCGGCGACATCCGCAGACGTCAGCGTGCGACCGGTGCCTTCGAAGACCACCAGACCAGTCGTCGGGTCGACGAAGTGGCTGGCGTCAGGCACAGACTCCATCCCCTTGCGGACGAGCGCCGCGACAGTCTGCGAGACGGACGCGTTCTGCTGCCGGGCGTAGTCCCTGACCCGGGCGTACAGAGGGTCAGGAAGATCGGTGGTGGTTCGCATGGCCTGATCCTACAGTGTGCATCAGTCGTGATGCAAGTGTGATGCAGCATGTTGTCAAGGGGCGCATGATGACGCCAGCCGCAAGAAGTAGCGCCTGGGTCCTTCCGACGCATCCCCACCGCGACCGTGCGTCGCGGTGGGGCCGTCACAGGACGCTCACGGGAAGTGCGCGCTGGTGGAACCTTTCGGGACAGTCGTGTGTGTACCTAGTGTGAGCCATCAGATGATCAGCCTTCGTCATACCCTTGCCCTTGTCGTTCCCGCAGCGCTGCTCCTGGGGGTCTGCGTCGCCTTCGCAGGCTGCTCCTCGACCAGCCCCGACGCCGACGCCACCACCGGAGGCGCCGACGACGAGGGGCCCATCACCTCTCGCCTGGACGCTTACAACGCTGGGCTGATTGAACGGGACGTCAACCTATACGCCCAGTACCAGGATGCCACCGCGCGCTGTATGAAGGAGAAGGGCTTCGAGTACGTCCTTGTGCCCTACAAGCCTGACAACAGCCCCATCGCGGCCTGGGGTGTTGTTGAGGACCGGGACCTCGTGGCGAACGCCAAGGAGGTTGGCTACCGCGCCATTCCAGCCACCAAGGCCGAGTTGATGCGGATTCTCAATGGTGTCGAGAACCAGGACTTCGGCGACTGGTGGTTCGACGAGGGTAACCCCAACGCCACCTATTTCAACAGCCTGCCCGCTCACCAGCAGCCAACGTACATCGAGGCACTCTTGGGCGTGCCTGTGGAAGTGTGGTTGCGCGACCCGGAGCTGGGGAACGCCGGGTGCGAGGCTGAAGCCTACGAGGTGTACAATTCTTTGCCTGGCCCCTGGGGCGACCCGGTGGTGCAAGACTTCTGGGACTACATGGACGACAAGATGGTCAACGACCCCCGGGTGGTCAAGGTTGAGAAGGACTGGTCGTCGTGTATGGCAGGTAAGGGGTACACCTTCTCGAACTCCGAGGAAGCCGCCCAGTCGTTCGTCGACCGGCTTAACGCGATGATAGGCGATTATTCTCCAGACGAGGGGATGTTGTGGGTTCTGGACCAAATCACCGACGCCGATGTCAAGGCGTTGCACGCCGACGAGATAGCGACCGCCACTGCTGACGCCGAGTGTGCCGTGGAATTCGCTGTCGAGACCTATGGCACGGTCTGGTTCGAGTTCGAGGCTGAGTACTACAACGCGCACAAGGTCGAGGTCGACGCTTGGCTCGCCGAGCTGGAATGGTAGAAATATTGGTCAGAGCTGGTCGGAGAGGTCTAGCCAGCGGGTCTCCAGGGTTTCGGTGGCCGACTCGGCGGCGCGGAGCTCTTCGGTGAGGGTAGTGAGCCCCTGGTAGTCGGACGGGTCGTGGGCGGCCATGCGGGTGTGGATGTCGGCGATCTGGGCGGCGGCGCGGTCGAGCTGGCGTTCGGTGGCGGCGAGCTGTTTGCGGATCGTGCGCAGGTGGGCCGACGACGAGGGGTCGGACGGTGGGGGGCTAGAGCCAGACGGTAGGGCCGGAGCAGGTGGAGCCGACGATTCCGGTGAGCGCAGGCGCAGGTACTCCTCGACGCCGCCGGGCAGGTGGCGCAGGGTGCCGTCGATGATGGCGTACTGGGTGTCGGTGGCACGTTCGACGAGGTAGCGGTCGTGGGAGACGACCAGGAGGGTGCCGGGCCACGAGTCGAGGAGGTCTTCGAGGGCGGTGAGCATATCGGTGTCGACGTCGTTGGTCGGTTCGTCGAGGATCAGCACGTTCGGGCCCGACAGGAGCACCAGCAGGACCTGCAGGCGGCGCTGCTGCCCGCCGGAGAGCTCACCGACACGGGCCGACAGGTGCTCGGAGGCAAAACCGAGACGCTCGAGCAGCTGCGACGGGGTGAGGTCCTTGCCGCCTACGGCAAAGCTGGTGCGGGTGCGGGCCAGGACGTCGCGGACCAGGTCGTCGGTCATGTCCTCCAGCTCGCCCAGGCGCTGGTCGAGCACACCCACCTGGACGGTCACCCCGCGTTTGACCTTCCCTGACGTGGGTGCGACGGTCCTGGCGACCAGACCCAGCAACGTGGACTTGCCCGCCCCGTTCGGCCCGAGCACGGCGGTGCGCTCACCAGGGGCGACACGCCACGTGACATCGTGCAGGACGGCCTGGCCGTCGTAGGCGACCCCGGCGCCCTCCAGGTCCACCACGTCTTTGCCCAGACGTGCGGTGGCCAGGCGGACCAGCTCGACCCGGTCGCGTGGTGCTGGTACGTCGGCGATGAGACGGTTGGCCGCCTCGATGCGGAACTTGGGTTTCGAGGTCCGTGCGGGAGCCCCGCGGCGCAGCCACGCAAGCTCTTTGCGCAGGAGGTTCTGGCGCCTGGCCTCGCTCGCCGCAGCTTGGCGGTCGCGTTCGACCCTGGCCAGGACGTACGCGGCGTAACCACCGTCGAACGGTTCGACTGTGCGGTCGTGGACCTCCCAGGTGGTTGTGGCGACCTCGTCGAGGAACCACCGGTCGTGCGTCACCACCAGCAGCGCCCCGCTGTTACGCGTCCACCGGGCCTTCAGGTGCCCGGCCAGCCAGGCGATGGCCTCGACGTCGAGGTGGTTCGTCGGTTCGTCCAGGGCGAGCACGTCCCACTGGCCGGCCAGCAGCGCGGCGAGCGCCACCCGTCGGCGTTGGCCCCCCGACAGTGTGCCCACCCGTGTGGCGAAACCCAGGTCGCCCAGCAGCCCAGCGATGACGTCGCGCACCGACGCGTCACCAGCCCACACGTGCTCGGCGACATCACCGACGACCGCCTCGCCCACACTTGCCTCGTCGTCGAGGGTGTCACCCTGGTCGAGCACCCCTACCCGCACCCCGCTGCGGCGCGTGACCCGCCCAGCGCTAGGGGTGAGGCGCCCGGCGAGCATCCCCAGCAACGACGACTTGCCGTCCCCGTTGCGCCCGACGATCCCCACCCGCGCCCCCTCGTTCACCCCTAACGTCACCTGGTCGAACACCACGCAGGTGGGGTACTCCAAGTGCAGTCCCTCAGCCCCTAGCAAGTGCGCCACCCGCTCAGCCTAGGCGGTGTCTCGTGGCCTTACGCGCCTCGCCCGCGCATGAGGCCACGAGAGGCGGCCTGATCGCCTGCGATGCCCGCGACGGTGGAAGAGGCGTCGGGCAGAAGGTGAGCGGTGCTGGCGCGCAAGGGGTGGCAAGGCACTGGTGCGCAGCCCAGCTGTGCTGTGTGCGACGATAGGTGCCAGGAGCTGTCCCAGAACACCGAGGAGCAGGTGTGGCCAAGCAGCCAAAAGACACGGTCCGCCACGACGACGCCGACCTGGACGACCTCGAGGAAGATCTCGACGAGCTCGACGACGACGAGCTCGCAGCGACAGACGACGACCCGGACCTGGAGCAGCCGGCGACGCTGGCCTGGCGACGACGCACCGGGGCCGAGATGCTGGTCTCGGGGGTGCTGGGGCTCTTGGCGGCGTTCCAGCTGTCCATCGACGCGTGGCTGCTGGCCGAGGACCCGGACCGGAACCTGGCGTGCAATATCTCCAAGGTGATCAGCTGTGGCACGGTCGCCAACAGCTGGCAGGCCAAGCTGCTCCACTTCCCCAACGCTTTCTTGGGAATCTTGTTCGAGTCGGTGGTGCTCACCGTGTCCTTGGCACTGATCTCCGGGGTGGTGTTCCCACGGTGGTTCATGCGGGGTGTTCAGGCGCTGTACACAGTGGCGCTTTTCTTTGCATTGTGGCTGTTCTTGCAGGCGTATTTCGTCATCCACGCGCTGTGCCCGTGGTGCCTGTTCATCACGTTCACCACAGTGCTGGTCTTCGCAGGCCTGACACGTATCAACCTGCGCGACGGGCACGTGCCTTCCACTCCCGCGATACGACGGTTCATCGTCACACCCACCTACTGGTACATCGCTGTCGCCGTGTGCGCCATCATCGCAGCGATGATCCTCGGCAAGTACGGCACCAGCCTGATCGACTGACCAGGCTTCGCCTCGCCGCCAGGCCCGGGCTACCGTTGCGGCCATGATCACGCTCGAAGGTGTCACCAAACGGTACGGGGACCTGCTCGCCCTCGACGAAGCCACCTTCACCGTCCAGCCTGGACGCCTCACCGGTTTCGTCGGGGCCAACGGGGCGGGCAAGACCACCGCCATGCGCATCCTCATGGGGGTGCTGCGCGCTGACGCCGGACAGGTGCTGCTCGACGGCCAGGTGCTCGACGCGGCCACCCGCCGACGCTTCGGCTACATGCCCGAAGAACGCGGCCTGTACCCGAAGATGCGGGTCGCTGAACAGCTGGCCTACCTGGCCACCTTGCACGGGTTCGACCGCGCCTCAGCCGACGCGCGCGTCCACGCCCTGCTCGAACACCTCGACCTGGCAGAACGTGCCCGCGACCCTGTCGAGTCGTTGTCGCTGGGCAACCAGCAGCGTGCGCAGGTTGCCGCAGCGCTGGTGCACGACCCGTCGGTGCTGGTGCTCGACGAGCCGTTCTCCGGCCTGGACCCGATCGCCGTGGACATGGTCGCACAGGTGCTCACCGAGCACGCCGCCCGTGGTGTGCCGGTGCTGTTCAGCTCGCACCAGCTCGACCTCGTGGAACGGCTGTGCGACGACCTGGTCATCATCGCCGGCGGGACGATCCGCGCGTGCGGTGCACGCGAAGAGCTGCGCGAGCGCCACGGCGCGTCACGCTACGCCCTGGTGGCCGCCAGCACCGGCTGGTTGCACGACGAACCAGGGGTCGAGGTGGTCGAGACCGACGACGACCGGAGCGTTTTCGCCGCTGACGCCGACACCGCCCAGCATGTCCTGCGTACCGCAGTGGAGCGTGGGCCGGTCCACCAGTTCGGACCTGTGGTCCCGTCGCTGGCCGAGATCTTCCGCGAAGTCATGACCGATGCGCAGGTGACACGATGATCACGACGCCCACACCAGGACAGACGGCTCCCAGCGCCGTCCGCCTGACCTACCTGGTGGCCCGGCGCGAGATCCGGGCCCAGCTGCGCAGCAAGTCGTTCTGGGTCTCGGTGGTGCTGCTGCTGGTGATGGTGCTCGGCGGGATCCTCGGCTCGTCGTTCCTCAGCGAGCACGTCGGACGCCCCCCGGCGGTGGCTGTCGTACCAGAGCTGGCCGAGGCGGTCTCTCACGCCGGGCTCGAGACCGTGCAGGTGGCCGACCGGGCCAGCGCCGAACGTCTGCTGCGTGACCGGACGGTCAGCGCCGCGGTGGTGGTCCCGGTGCCCCAAGACGGTGTCGGCCAGGCAGGTGCCCTGGTCCTCGGCCTGGACTCGGCCCCGACCCAGATCGCCGACGCGCTGGCGCTGCGCCCACCGGTGAGAACCCTGGAACCGCCACGCGCCGACGACCTGGCCGTGCTGTGGGTCACCATGGCGTTCGGCATCGTGTTCTTGGTGACGATGACGATGTTCTCCATGCCGATCGCCCAGAACACCGTGACCGAGAAACAGACCCGGGTGGTCGAGATCTTGCTGTCAGCGGTCCCGACCCGCGCGTTGTTCGCCGGGAAGGTGGCTGGCAACTGCGTGCTGGCGCTGGCCGAGATCGTGGCGCTCGTGGTGGCAGCGGTCGTCGGCCTGGTCGCCACCGGCCGCAACTCGCTGCTGGACCAGCTGACCGCGTCCATCGCCTGGTTCGTGGGGTTCTTCGTCGTCGGGTTCGTGCTCATCGCTGTGATGTTCGCCGCGTCAGCAGCCTTGGTCTCACGCCAAGAAGACCTCTCGGCGGTGCTCCAGCCCATGGTGTGGGTGGTGATGGTCCCGTACTTCCTCGTGATCTACCTGCGCGAGAACACCACAGTGCTGACAGTGCTGTCGTACGTGCCGTTCTCTGCCCCCCTGGCCATGCCGGTGCGGCTGTTCAGCGGAGGGGTGTCGATCGTCGAACCGTTGTTGTCCGGCCTGCTGCTCATCGTCACGACAGTCCTCGTCGTAGCGCTGGGCACCCGGGTGTACGAACGGTCGGTCCTGCGCACCGGAACCCGTGTGCGGCTGACCGAAGCGTTGCGCTGATGAACGACTGCCCACGATGGTTGCACCTGCGCGGCTGTTACTTGCGGCTGGCGTCCACCTTGTCGTCCCTGGGTCGTAGCCTGGGTCCTCCTGTGGAGGAAATCTCGGTGGGGCGGGTTGTGCAGGGCTGACCCTACTGCGACGTCCGCGGCACGCCCGCACGGGTTCTCCTGGGGTGGGCCGCCAGCTCGAGGACGAGCAGGAGGAGGCATCCGACGAAGTAGCAGGCGATGTCGGACAGGTCGAAGGTGGTGCCGAGGACGGTCCTGGCGACCGGGACGTTCTCGAGGCCGAGGGCTGTGACGAGGTTGGCCTTCTGGCTGAGCTCGACGACGGCGGCGAAGGCGAAGACGAGCGGGGGGAGGACACCTGTCTTGGTCTGGCAGAACGTGCGGACCAGGCAGTAGACCAGGACCACCACCAGGACGTCGCCGACGTGGTCCCGGACGAAACCTGTCACGAAGAGGGCTATGGCGGTCTCGACCAGAAAGAGCAGGAGGGTCGCACCGGCGAAGAGCTTCGAGAACTGGCGGCGGACCAACGGGCGCGGCTCGGGCCTGGGTCCGTCGGTGTGTGCCGTCACGAGCGTGCTCAGGCGGTGGCTGGTTCTTCGATGCGGGACAGCTCGCGGTTGACGCGCTGGAGCTCGGCCTGGAGGTTCTCGCGGGCGACCTCTTCCCAGGGACGGGCACCGGGGGAGCGGTAGATGGACTTTCGGGCGAGCAGGCCGGTGATGATGGCGTGGCGGGCCACGAAGAACTCCGCGTCGGGCACGTCGAGGTATTCCTCGCGGACGTTGCGCAGGTACGTGCGGTACTTCTGCGGCTCGGTGGCCAGGACCCCCAGGTCGGCGTCGCACAGGACGGTCGCGTCCAGGTCGGTGGGGTCAGGGTCGTGGCGTACGAGGGCCGCGACCAGGTCGCCGACGCGCCGGGCCCGCGTCTCGCTGACGCCGAGCCCGAGCAGCTCGATCACGGCAAGGGCGGCGCTGGGGGCTTCGTCCTCGCAGCCGAAGGTCGAGCCGGTGAGGATCTGGGTGTCGAACACGGCGCCGTGGTACCAGGCGCCGAGCCGGACGAGCTCTTGGTCGTAGGTCTCCTGGTCCAGCTCGTCGACCCGGGCCAGGACGTCGAGCAGGTGGCGCACAGTGTGGAAGCGCCGGTGCGGCACCGACCAGCGTCGCAGCAGCCGGACGGCGGCGGCGTGGATCTCGTCGGTGCTGGCCGTGGCCCCCGCGGCGAAAACGCTCCTGGTGAAGGCAGGCACCAGCCACTCGGGTGCGTCTGCGACGTTCATGGGTTCGCCTTCTGGGGGAGGAGCGGAGCCCTCATGGTAAGCCCGCCCACGCTCGGTACATAACCGGTCAGCCCATCATCGCGCACGCCGGCGTCGACGCCCGGCTGTTACGCCCAAATGAGGTATGCGTGTCGCTAAAAGCAGGCCTGTTCTTCTTGGGCTGGTGCGCGAAATCACTGGGCGAAAAACACGGCTTCGGTGCGCGGTCAGTCCACTGAGGCCAACGGGACCTGGACGCGGATGGTGGCTCCGCCGTCAGGTGTCGGCACGAGGGTCACCTCGCCGTGGTGGGCGGCGACGACAGCGGCGACGATCGCCAGGCCGAGCCCGGCCCCGCCCGACTCGCAGGTGCGTGAGGGGTCAACCCTGGAGAAACGTCGGAAAACGTCGGTGGAATGCTCGTCGGAGATACCAGGGCCGTGGTCGCGCACCTCGACGGTGCCCATCCGTGCGGTGTGGTCATGGCCGACGGCCAGCTCGACCGGCGACCCCTCGGGGGTGTGCGCGACGACGTTGCCCACGAGGTTCGTCAGCACCTGGCGCAGCTGGTGCTCGTCGCCGACCACCAGGCACGGTGAGACCTCCCCGGACAGCCCGACCACCTGCACCTGCCGGGTCGCGTCCAAGACGCGCAGGTCGGACGCGGCGTCGGCTGCGAGCACCGCCAGGTCCACAGGTTCGCGACGGGCGGTGCGGGCCTCGTCGGGCTCCGCCTGGGTCTGGTCCAGCCGTGTCACGGTGATCAGGTTCTCGACCAGCACGTCCATACGCTGCGCGGACTCCTCCACACGCTCGAGGGCTTCGCGGGCGTCGAGGGCTGTGGGCCCGCCGGTGCGGTACAGCTCGGCGTACCCGCGCACCGCCGCCAGGGGGGTCCGTAGCTCGTCAGACGCGTCGGCGACGAACTGGCGCATCCGTGCCTCGGACGCCCCACGCGCGGCGGACGCCTGCTCGATCTGGGCGAGCATGCCGTTGAGAGCGGCTCCCAACCGTCCGACCTCGGTGCTCAACGGTGCTGGCGGCACCCGCTGGGACAGGTCTCCGGCGGCGATCGCCGCAGCCGTCGCCTCGATCTGGCGCACAGGCCGCAAGGACCGCCGCGCCGCCAGCGCCCCGGCCACAGCGGCCAGCGTGACGATCGCTGCCCCCGACCCGAGCAGCACGGTGGTCATCTGGCGTGTGGTCTGCTCCACGTCGCCCAGGGGCAGAGCCACCACGACCGCACCGTCGCGGTCAGGACCCACCTGCACCGGGTACGCCACGGCCCGCCACGGCACCGACGACCCCTCAGCGCCCACGGTGAACGGGCGCTGTGGGCTGCGGGCCTCGTCCGGGGTCATGAGCGGCAGGTTCGGCCTCCCGTACCGGACAGCCACCGTGTCGTCGACGTACAGGGTCGACTCGTCGCCGACGAGGACGAGCACCGCGTAGTCGGTGGGTAACGGCGGGTGTGGGGCGCCCAGCGCCAGGTCCAGCGTCGAACGGGCCGCGGCCTGCGAGGTCAGCTTGTTGTCCACCTGGTCGACGAGGAACCTGTGCAGCAGCGTCGTCGATGCCACCCCTGCCAGCAACAACCCTGTGGCCACCAAGAACGTGGTGATGACGGCCAGCCTCACCCACAACGGCCACGCGTGCCCTGAGCGTGGGGGCACGGGTGCGGCAAGATGGGCGGTCACCGGGTCTCCTTGAGCAGGTAGCCGAGCCCCTACAGCGCGTGCAAGAACCAGGCGACCAGCCAGGGTGTGACCACTCCGGCGGCGATGACCAGGGCGGTCGTCGCACCTGGCCCCGGGTGCCACCAGCGCCGACGGTGACGCCGGCGCGGGCGTCGGTCAGGCTGGGAGCAGGTGTCGTGACCAGGCGGGTCTGGTTCGGTGGCGGGGGCGGCAGCCAGCGCTGGGGCGGGGATGTCGGCCTCGACGGGCGCAGAGGGCTCGACAGGCGGGCTGGGCAGGGGCACCTGTGTCATACGGGGGGCCGTCAACGGGTTCAGCCGGTCGCGCAGGTAGGCGCTGACCAGGACCACTTCCAGCGGGGTGAGCAGCTGGTCCATCGACGTCAACCAGGTCTCGAGCCGGTCAGACTCGACGGCAGGGGCGCGTGTGGGCGGTTCGGTGCCCGGTGGTACGACGAGCACACCCCGCACGGTGCGCCGGTGGCGCGGGGCGACCAGGGCGGTCACCGCGGACGTCGAGCAGGACAGGTCTTCCTGCAGGCTGTCAAGCGCCTCGTCGTGGACTGCGGGTCGTGGGACGGACACCACGACGACACCGCCAGGTCCGACGGCGACGTGCTCGATCGTGTGCCCAGGGTGTCCGGGCCAGCGTGTGGTGTGCAGCATGCGCCAGCCGTGGGCCGACAGCGCGTCCAGCACTGTCACAACTGGGCCGTGCAACGCACCAGCAGAGTTCGTCGTGCTCATCGCCGCCTCCTCTCGCTCGCATCATCGGTCACATCCGCCGGGGTCTGAAGCGTCCTGGTGATTCTGTCTGGCTAGGGGCGTTGTCATAGGTCCAGACGCGTGAGGACCAGGAGGATATGGTACGAACGGGTGAGCTTGACAGCGACGGGTGTTGCACACCCCACCATTTGGCCATATATCGGTCGAAACGACACAGATACGGACGTTTCAGCAGTATCGTGGGTAGGTGCTCACGGGGACGCGACGATCGGCTGGCACAACACCAGCCTCGTCGTCTGCGCCCGAGGAGCGAGTACCACCGCAATTATCGGATCGGTCACAACGCCACGCCCGCGCTCTTGCCGGACGCCGCTGGGTTGGCGTGCTCGTGGCCGGGGTGGTCGCCGCTGGTCTCGGGACAGGCAGCGGCGCTGCGCTGGCCCACCAACCTGGTGTCTCGGTCCTCACATGGCTGCCGGCCAGCCACCACACCGACGCCGCAGCCGTAGGCGCCTCGGCGGGTCCTGACCAGGCCACGGGGTCTGCGTCGGCCGGGCGGACCCCCGCGGCGCCCCCGTCGTCACAGCCCGTCGAACCCCCCGCCCCCGACCCGGTGCAGATGGCCCAGGACGTGGTCACAGCTACGAACGAGCAGCGCGCTGGGGCTGGCCTGCCCCCGCTGGGAGTCTCGTCGTGCGCGAGCGAGCAGGTCACCGAACGGGTGGCTGGCCTGGTCGCTGCGGACGCGTTCGAGCACGCACCGCTGGAACCGGTGTTCGAGGCATGCGGCGTGACCGGTGCGGCAGAGAACCTGGCCAAGGGCTACACCACAGGGACAGCCGTCGTCGACGGCTGGATGGACAGCGAGGTCCACAAGGCCAACCTGTTCGCAGAGTGGACCGAGATGGGCGTGTCGTGCCAGGTGCGAGACGACGGCCAGTGGCTGTGTGGGGCGGTGTTCACCCATGTCTGACGGTGTCGCTCACGGGCAGCGCCGGTCGACGGGGCTGCCGCGGCTGCTGCTGGTCGTGGTGATCGCTCTGGTCGGCGCGGGGATCGGTGGTGGGGCAGCACTGATCGCCATGCGTGACGACGGTGAGCAGGTACCAGCAGCGGACCTGACGACGCCCCCAGCTGCGGTGCCCACGGAGGACGCGGCACGCAACACCCCTCCGGCCCCCTCCGAGCCGGAGCACTCCGTGACACAGCTGCCACCGGTCGGGGGGTCGTCGCCGGTACCCACGGAGACGACGCAGAAGATGGAACGCGACATCCTCGACTTGGTCAACGCCCAGCGGACGGCGAGAGGTGTCGAGCCGTTGTCGTGGTCGCTGTGCGCCCGCCGCCACGCGGAGACCTTCGTGTCTGAGTATGTGGCCGAGGGTTGGCTGGACCCGGTCCGGCAGGGCAAGGCGACCACTGTGCGCAACCCGTTCGTCCACAAGGACATGACGGCGCCGCGTGCGGGCTGTGCTGTCGACAAGAGCGGCAGCCCCCTGAACGCGGTGGCGGCGGAGAACGTGTGGCGTGGTGTCATCGGCAGCTACGGCGCCCCTGACGTGGTCAATGGCTGGGTGAAGAACGCAGCCGACCACAAGAACGTGCTCGACCCGAACATGGCCCAGGTCGGTGTGTACTGCTACGCCGACGTCTTGGAGGGAACGAAACGCCTCATGTGTTCGGCGATCTTCATCAGCTGACCGCCAGCGGTCCAGGCATTCTCACCCGGGCTGGTCCGGTTCGCGGCGCCGTTCGCGCAAGATGGCGCGCAGGCCGACGAGCAGGGCGGCGATCTCGTCGTCGGTGATGCCGTCGGTGATCCAGCGTGGGTCTGGGACGGGGGCCAGCAGCAGGTCGGTGACTGTGGCACGGCCGTTGGTGGTCGGACGGACCAGGCGGCCACGGGCGTCGCTGGGGACGGCCTCGTCGGTGACGAGCCCCGCAGCGGTCATGCGGTCGAGCATCCCCGACAACGTCGCCCCGGACACGGCTAGCCGTCCGGCGAGCTCTCCAGGCCGTGCCGGACCATCGACCAGCAGCAACAACAGCAGCCGCAGCTGCTGGAAGGTCAAGGTGCGCTCAGCCAGCCGCACGAGCATGGTGCGCGCCATCGCCTCTTGCATCTGGGTGTGGATCTGCTCGAGGTCGTCCAGGAGGTGCTGGCGGCTGGACGTGTCCACCTGTCGGCCTCTCGTGTTGGGAAAAGTTCTTAGTCTTAGGCTAACATCTGGCTCGCGGCTGACGACCGGACCGGTGTCCGGCGGCGACCCGGCTTCACCGCCGTGTCCTGATGCTCAACGACTGTGCTCAACAACCTGCTCGACAACTCTCGGAGGTCCCCGTGTTCCGACTCGCCCGGCTGTCGCTGCGCAACCGTGCTGTGGTGCTGCTGATCTCGCTGGCGATCGTCCTCGGCGGCGTGGTGTCCATGACCTCGCTGAAACGTGAGCTGATCCCGTCGATGAGCTTCCCCATCGCGCTGGTCATCGCGACCTACCCGGGTGTGGCAGCCGACGTCGTCTCGGTACAGGTGGCCGAACCGGTGGAGGCGGCGATCCGCGGTGTCCAGGGTGTGCAGTCGATGAACACCACCGTGTCGCCCTCGGTCTCCATGACGGTCGTGCGGTTCGACTACGGCACGAACATGGATGTGGCGAACCAACGCCTGACCACTGCGGTGACCCGGATCGCCACGACGCTGCCCGACTCGGCCGACACGACGGTCTTCACCGGTTCCATGGACGAGCTCCCTGTGCTCGCGCTGGCGGTGACGTCCAAAGACGGCAACGAGGTCGACCCCGGTAAGCTGGCCGCGGCCATCGACGACATCGTCGTGCCCCGGCTCAAACGGCTCGACAACGTGCGTGACGTGTCCGTGTCGGGGTTCGCCGCGCAGGCTGTGACCATCACTTTGGACCCCGAGGCGATGGGTGCAGCCGGGGTGGATATGCAGGCTGTCAGCGACATCCTCACCGCCAACGGCATGACCTTCCCCGCAGGCACCGTCACCGAAGGTGACCAGACCCTCACCGTGCAGGGCAACCAGCCGCTGGACTCGGTGGAGGCGCTGGCAGCGTTGCCGCTGGTCTCGTCCACGGGGCAGCCGGTGACGTTGTCTGATGTCGCCAAGGTCGAGCAGAGCGCCGACGCGGCCACCGGCTATGCCCGCCTCGACGGCAAGACCGCCGTGGCGCTGTCGGTGACGAAAACTCCTGCGGGCAACGTCGTGGACGTCTCGCACGCGGTGCGTGACGAGGTCGACAGCCTGCGCCCCCAGCTCGACGAGGCGAACCTGGAGCTGACCATCGCGTTCGACCAGGCGCCGTTCATCGAGGAGTCGATCACCGGGCTCAGCGAAGAAGCGCTGATCGGGCTCGGGTTCGCCGTCGTCATCATCTTGGTCTTCTTGTTCTCCGTGCGCTCGACCCTGGTCGCCGCTTGTTCCATCCCGTTGTCGGTGCTTGTCACGTTCGTGGTGATGAAGGGCACGGGGGAGACGATCAACATCATCACCCTGGGCGGTCTGGCCATCGCCATCGGGCGGATCGTGGACGACTCGATCGTCGTCATCGAGAACATCAAACGGCACCTGTCGTACGGCGAGCACAAACGTGACGCCATCGTGGGGGCGGTCAAGGAGGTCGGTGGTGCCGTAGCGGCGTCCACGGTGACGACGGTGGCGGTGTTCTTGCCGATCGCGTTCGTCGGCGGGATGGTCGGCGAGCTGTTCCGGCCGTTCGGGCTGACCGTGGCTATCGCCATGTTCGCTTCGCTGCTCGTCGCGCTGACCATCGTGCCGGTGCTGGCGTACTGGTTCGTCGAGTCTCCTGTGCACATCGACGAAGAAGACCTGGCCCACCAGCGCGAACAGGCTGAGGCCAAAGAACGCCGTGGCTGGTGGCAGCGCCTGTACCTGCCGACGCTGGGTTACGCCCTGCGCCACCCGATCTTCACCCTGGGTGCGGCGTTGCTGCTGCTGATCGGTACGGGGGTTCTGGCGACCACGCTGGAGACGAACTTCATGGACGACTCTGGGCAGGACGCGATCAGCGTCACCCAGACGTTCGAGCCGGCCACGTCGTTGACGGTCATGGACGACGAAGCCACTGTGGTGGAGGCCGCGCTGCGCGAGCTCAAAGAGGTGGACACGGTCCAGGTGTCGGTCGGGGCGGCCAACTCCATGACCGCCGCCTTCACAGGGTCCAACACCGCGACGTTCTCCCTGACGTTGGCCTCGGGTGCTGACGCTGCGTCCGCCGAGCGTGTCGTGCACCGTGCTGTGGACGGCCTCGGCGGTCCGCGCACCACGGAGATCGAGGTCACCGCCGGGTCTGGGATGTCTATGGGCAGCTCGACTGTCGACCTGGTTGTCTCGGCCACCGACCCGCAAGACCTGGCACAGGCCGCGCAGATGGTCACCAACGCGGTCAAGCGCGTCGACGGTGTGCGGCAGGTGACCAACAACCTGGCTGCTGACCAAGACACTGTGGCGATCACGGTGAACCGTGAGGCCGCCGCCGCGGCCGGGCTCACCGAGACGCAGGTGCTCGGCATGGTCTCCATGGCCATGACTCCGCACCAGATCGGCACGATCAACACCGCTGACGGACGGCTCGTCGTGCGTACGTCCATGGGCGCCGGACCGCCCACCATCGAGGACCTGCGCAACCTGCCTCTGGCCGGACCGGTCACCCTCGGTTCCCTTGCCGACGTGTCCATCACCCAGAACCAGGTGTCGATCACCCGGTCCGACGGGCGGCGCACTGCCACGGTGCAGGTCACCCCGGAGAGCCAGGACCTGGGGGCGCTGTCGGGCAAGATCCAGAAGGTCCTCGACGACCTGCAGAACCCGGACCGTCCCAAAGACAAGCGTCTGCCCACCGGTGCGACCGTCGAGATCGGTGGCGCCATCGCCATGATGAACGACGCGTTCAACGACATGGGCCTGGCGATGCTCGTCGCTATCGCCATCGTGTTCATCGTCATGGTCGCGACGTTCGGTTCGCTGCTGCAGCCGTTCATCCTGCTCATCTCGATCCCGTTCGCCGCGACCGGTGCCCTGCTCGCCCTGGTCGCCACCGGCCGCCCGTTGGGTGTCCCCGCGCTCATCGGCATGCTCATGCTCGTGGGTATCGTCGTGTCGAACGCGATCGTCTTGATCGACCTCATCAACCAGTACCGCCGACGTGGTGGACGCACCCTGGACGAGGCGATCACCGAAGGTGCTCGCAAACGTCTGCGCCCGATCGTCATGACTGCTCTGGCCACGATCTTCGCCCTGCTGCCCATGGCCCTGGGTATCACCGGCTCTGGAGGCTTCCTGTCCCAGCCTCTGGCGATCGTCGTCATCGGCGGCCTGCTCTCGTCGACGTTCCTCACCCTCGTCGTCGTCCCCGTCCTGTACCGCTACGAGGCCCGCTGGCACGACAGGCGCGAAGCCCGTCGCGAAGAACGCCTGGCAACCCGCCGGGCCGAACGCGAAAAGGCCCGCGCCGCCCGCCTGGCAGAAGCCGACGCATAACCAACAGCCCTGCGGCTGCCGCGGCGACCCGGATCACAGTCCTGGCAGAGCCAGACAGCCGGAACCGGGTTGAGGCACACCTGCCTGGGTTCGTGAGGCGAACCCGGCGGCACTGTGGCCACCAGGTCCGGGTCAGTACGTGAGCCAGATGCGGTGGGTTGCGGCGTCGAGGCGGACCTGTCGGCCCAGGGGCATGACGACCTGGGGGTTGGTGTGGCCGAAGTCCAGGCCCTGGACCACCAGGATCGTCGGGTTGTAGCGGCGCACGGCGGCGAGCACCGTCTCGCGCTGGGTCTGGCGGTAGGCGGCTCTGGTGGGGGCGTCGTGGGGGCGGTCGAACGACCAGGCGGTGGGACGGCCGACGAGCACGGCCTGGAAACGGTCGAACCAGCCGCGTTCGCCGTACGCGGTGAACAAGGTGTCGACCAGCCACGGTTGGGGCAAGGACTCGGCGGATTCGACCATGAGGACGCTTCGGTCCAGCGCGTCGGGGTCGGGCAGGCCGATCCCGGTGGCCGCCTGGACCACCAGGGACTCCAGACAGCCGCCCCACAGCACACCGGCGGCGTCCGTGTCGCCGTCCCAGACCACTGGTTCGGCAGGTTCGACCAGCCGGGGCCGGGCCAGCGACGACGGGTCGGCCCAGTCCAGCACCTCGCCGGACGGGTCGGTGGTCGCGTCGGTGAACACCGCTGACGCGTCCATCTCGACCTCGCCGCTGGTGAACAAGGCCCGCTCCAGCGACGACGCCGTGGCCTCGAACGTCTCGGCCTGCGTGAGCTGGACCATCACCGCGATCGCGTAGTACGAGGGGATACCCAGGTTCCACAAGAAGCTGTGCAGGTGGGTGTTGTCGGAGTAGCCGAAGAACGGTTTCGGGTGGTCGAGGAACACCTGGGGGTCCAGCTGTCGTACGACCAGCACCTGGTCGTCGCCGCCGACCGAGGTGAACACGGCGCTCGTCGTCGGGTCGGCGAACGCGGCCATGACGTCGCGCGCCCGGTCAGCCACCGACGCCCCCATGGTCCGGGTCGTCGGGTACTCCACCGGTTCGAGCCCCAACCGGGTCCGCAACCTGCCGAGCCCCAGGTCCTGGACCCACGGGAACAACCCTGGCAACCCCGCTGACGGCGAGATCACCGACACCCGGTCCCCGCGCGAGACCGGCGTCGTCGGCACGAATGTGTGCATGTCCCTCCTCCTCAAGCAGACGTCAACCACCCTAGGGTTCGAACTGTGAGCCGGTGGCGCAACCGGTCGTGGTGACGGGGCGGGGAACAACTCGGGCGCCAGACATGGCAGGCTCTTCCTGTGGTGACGATCGTGTTTCCGGTCCGTCGACGTGTGGGGTGGCTCATCGTCGCCGGGGCTGTGGTGGTCTTCGCGGCCATGGCGGTGCAGGCCCATGGCGGGAACCCGAGCTGGGACCGTGCTGTGTTCTCGTGGTTCCACCACCAGGGAGTCCCTGGCGACTACACCGATGGGGTCGGCTGGCTGATGCTCCACCTCACCACGCTCGGCGAGGTGCCCGTGTCGCGGGTGGTCGCTCTGACGCTCCTGGTGCTCATGGGGGTGCTGCGCCAACCGCGCGCCATGGTCTTCGTGGTCGTGGTCCCGCTGCTGGGAGCGCAGGTGGCCAACGAGCTCAAGCCGGTCTTCGCCTACCCCCGCCCGGACCTGGTGTACCAGTACGAGCCGACCCACACGTACAGCTTTCCCAGCGGCCACACCGCCGGCGCCACGGTGGTGTGGTTGACCGTGGCCGTGCTGCTCGCCCGCTTCCTGACGGGCCGGATCGCGAAGGCTGCGGCGCTGGCGTGCCTGGTCGTGCCGTTGCTCGTCGCACTCAGCCGGGTCTACCTCGGTGTCCACTGGCCTACCGACGTCGTCGCTGGGTTGGCCTTCGGTGTCGCCTGGGTGCTGACGTCTTACCTGCTGGTCTTCGAAACCGGGCGGCAGGCTGACCATCCTGGGGAACCCGCGACAGCTGAACCTTCCGGTGAAAGCTGAGCCTTTTCGCCAGTTTTTGCCAGAACCCCTTGGCCTGGACCCACCGGTCTTGCGCCTGCCGCGCCTCACGCTTGGAGCGTTTCCGCCGCTCGATGGGGCTGGCACCTGCCTTCGATACTCCACCTTGCTGCCTGGCCGCCGCCGCTGCACACGTCGGCTTCGCTGCCGCGCGCTGCCTCTCGCATCACAGACGTCCCACCAGGTGATGTGCGCCGATGCGAATGCCGGTAATCCAGGCCTGGCCGCCGTCGCGGCGGCTGAGCGGGTGTGAGCGACGTCACTCTTGCACGGTAAACGCTGAAAACGATACGTTTGCGCTGTTATCACTCAGTTTGGACGAGGTTAGGGTCGTTGATAACCCACCTCGTCCAGGAGTTCGCTGGAAGTTGCTGCCGTTCCGGGTCGTGGCTGACCCCCAGGGAGGTCGCTGGCTCCCAGCCACCGCGTACCCTCCGACCGTCGAACCAGTGGCCGGTGGGTCGCGGACCAGATCGAGACGTCGCACCGAGACGTCATGACGAAAGGTCGGTCCATGCACCACCGCTTGATACGCCCCGCCGCGGCGGCCACGCTGGCCGCCGCCTTGTCGATAGGCCTGGCCACCAGCGCCGTAGCGGCGCCGGTCGACCCCAACCCCCGTCAGCCACGCCCCTTCCGGCTCTCCGAAGACGCGTCGTTCCCCGCAGCCCTCGCCACGTCGCTCCTGCGCCCGACCGCCAACCCTCCACTGACGAACAACTGGTCGTGCAAACCTTCTGCCGAGCACCCCGAGCCGGTGATCTTGATACACGGGACCTGGGAGAACGCCTACGACAACTGGGCCGGGCTCGGACCGGTCATCGCCGACCAGGGCTACTGCGTCTTCGCCCTCAACTACGGCAACACGACTGGGCTGCGGGCGTTCAACGCCACCGGTGACATGGTCGCGTCGAACCAGGAGATCGCGGCGTTCGTCGCCCAGGTCCGCACAGCGACCGGGGCTGAGCACGTCGCACTGGTCGGGCACTCCCAGGGCGGGGCCCAAGCCCGCTACTACTCGAACCTCGCCGCCCCGGAAGGCGAGGTCACGAAGGTCATCATGTTGACACCGTCGAACCACGCGACGACCCTCAGCGGGATCACCATCCTCGGTGACCTGCTCGGTCTCAAGCAGTTCGGCTTCACCGTGCTGCAGCTGCTCCGTATGCCTGCCGCGGTGCAGCAGGCCAGCCCGGACGCGCCGTTCTACGTCAACCTCAACGGCAACGGGGAGACCCGCCCAGGCATCGACTACACCGTCATCGCCAGCAAGTACGACGAGATCGTCACCCCGTACCGCCAGGCGTTCATCACCGCTGGCCCTGGTGCCACCGTCGACAACATCACGTTGCAGAGCGTGTGCTCGAAAGACTTGTCCGAGCACCTGTCGGTCAACTACTCCAAGAACGTCGCCCAGATCATCCTCAACAAGCTCGACCCCGAGAACCAGCACGCCATCAAGTGCTACTCCCAAGCCCCCCTGGTCGGGTCGCTGCGGTAGCCGCAGAGCGCCGGGCTTGGACAAGCTCGGCTTCCCCGGGTCAGTGCCGCAGCGCCGCGGCACTGACCCGGACCTGGCACCCACAGCCCACGGCGCTCGTCCCGTAGACCTGGCCGACCCGTCCCGGAGCATGACACCGACTAGGCGTCGTGCACAAAGTCCTATGAGAAAGTGTGCCTGGAGTACACTTTTTCATAGGAGATCGTGCGACGAGGACGGGGCGGTCATTGCCCGTCGAGGTGAAGGCCGCTGACAACGTCTGGGCCAAGTCCCTGCGTGTCTACACCGACCGCTACCGTCCCCCCTACGCCGTGCGTTGCTCGACCAAGCAGTTCGGACACGAACCCCACCTACGCGCCATCCCTCTCTACGCCACCTTCTGCCTTGACGACATCGTCCATGGTTGATGCCGCCAGCACCGACCAGGCTGCCCGGTGGATCGCCGGGACCGCTGGCCACCTGCTACGGCTGGTCCGTCGAGGGCATCTTGTCCTGGGCGCACCATAGCCCACCGCTCGCCGAAGCCGCCTGGTTCGACTTCGACACCGACGCATGACCTGGACACATGTGAGTACGAGATCGCCTTACTCACATAACTGCCCTAAAGTGTAAGTAAGGATCGTGCAGCTCACAGGAGGGCTGATGTCGCAGGCTCGCGCAGACGCTGCGCTCGCGGTCCCTCCGATCGAGCACGAAGAGCACCACTGGGTGGTCGCGGACGGGACGGGCGCCAGCCGGACAGCACGCAACGCTGGGACCGGGCCATACCGGTCCGCTGTCGTGCCGCCCATCGCCGGGTACCGCCCTACCCTGCCAGGTGACCTGGCGGCAGACGTCGAGGAGGCCGCCGCAGCACTGGCGTCGTTCGACGCGTACGCCAGGTCTGTGTTCGGGTCAGGCAGCCCGATGCTTGGCCCGATGGGGTCCGTGCTGCTGCGCACCGAGTCCGCCTCGTCGTCGCAGATCGAGAACCTCACCGTCAGCGCGCGCCAGCTGGCGATGGCCGAGATCGACCAGTCGTCGAGCACCAACGCCAAGGTCGTCGTGGCCAATGTGCGGTCCATGGAGACAGCGCTGGAGCTGGCGGACCGGCTGGACGAAGACGCGGTCCTGGCCATGCACGCATGCCTGCTGGCCGGCCAGCGCGGATGGGAACGCTTCGCTGGGACCTACCGCGACTCGCTCGTGTGGATCGGCACGTCGCGCGTGTCTCCACGGGGAGCGTCGCACGTGGCCCCACAGCCCGGCCTGGTCCGCCCTGCGATGGCCGACCTGGTGGCCTTCGTCAGCCGTGACGACCTGCCGGTCCTCGTCCAGGCCGCTGTCGCCCACGCCCAGTTCGAGACGATCCACCCGTTCGTCGACGGCAACGGACGTACCGGACGTGCCCTGGTCCACGCGCTCTTGCACAACAAAGGGCTGGTGACCAGCACGACGGCACCGGTGTCTGCGGGGCTGCTGCGCCACAGCGAACGGTACTTCGACGCTCTGGGCACCTACCGTGCAGGAGACGCCCGACCTATCGTCGAACGTTTCACTGACGCCGCCCGCTACGCAGCGTCCTCGGGTGCCCGCCTGGTCGACGACCTCGCCGCCCAGCTCGAGGAGTCCCGCACGAAGATGGCTGGCCTGCACCGCAACGCTGGCGCCTGGAAGGTGCTGCCCCACCTGGTCGCCCACCCTGTCGTCAACGCCCGGTACCTGGTCAACACCCTCGCCATGAACGACACTGGCGCCCAACGCGCCCTGGCCGCGCTGACCACCTGCGGGGTCCTCGAAGAGCGCACCGGCCTGCGCCGCAACAGGGTGTGGCAGCACCAAGGCATCCTCACCGTCCTCGACCAGTACTCCGAGGGCCTACGCCGGGCCTGACCAGCCATGGTGCGCGCAGTGGTGCTCGTCGGCGATGGATGCGGGCAACAGCTCGCTGCTCGTGCCTGGGTTCCGGTGCTCACAACAGCGTGCGGTACACGAGGGCCGCTGGGGCGGACGGGTCCAAAGAGCGTCGGAGGCAGCACGCGGGCGTGGCGGAGCGTGCTGTCGGTCACGTGCCGACGACCCACATCTTCGTGACGGTGAGCATCTCACGCAGGTAGGAGGAAGGTACGGCATACCAAGGGGTTGCGGCTCCTAGGTGCCGGACCGGCAGACCGGCTTTTTTCGCAGTCTGCACGGAGCGGTAGACATGGAAGTCGCTGGTCACGAGGACGGTCGAAAACCCTTGGGGGAAGCGGTCGTCCAGAATCTTCTTGGAGTAGGAGAGGTTCTCGCGGGTCGAGGTCGAACGGTCCTCTTTGATGATATTTTCTTGCGGCACGCCTCTGGCAAGCAGGTAGCGTTCCATCGCCAGTGCCTCGGAGATCTTCTCCTCGGGGCCCTGCCCCCCGGACACGACGATCATGGCGCGGGGGTTCTTGTTGTGGTACTCGATGGCTTTGTCCAGACGGCTGGCAAGGGTAGGTGCGACCTGCTCGCCGTGGATCCCTGCACCGAGCACGACGACGACGTCCTCGTCGTAGGTGGAGTTGTCAGCCGTTCCGTAGAGAACAAGAAAGGCTGAGAAGACCAGTGGGACCGCTGCGGCCGAGGCGCCGGCGACCCGCCCTGCGGTCGGAATCTTTTTGAGAAACACACCAAAGAGTACCACCGCCACCGCGACAACTCCTTGAATAATCAACCCCATGTTGAAGTTGGCGACCCAGAGCACATACAGCAGATCGACCAGGAGGAACGCACCCACCGCCAGCACAACGCTCTTGGTGATCGTCACAGCCCGTTCTCCGCGGCTTTGCTCTCGCCAACCCATCAACCGACTCTATCAGCGCGGGGCCACATACCAAACGAGCCGATCGCACCGCGACGGCCATGGGCACCGCCCAGCGGCGAACCGTTCCCCGTGGACCTCCAGGTACGGTCTGGCCCAACGGCGGACCTTCCCTCCATGCTATCTAGAATAGATACTAGATCATCTGCTAGGCTGGTCGTCATGAGAACGCTGACGCTCACAGAGTTCAACCAGAACCCGTCGCGGGCGACCCGCTTGGCTGACGAGGGCGACGTGGTGATCTTGCGCCGGGGGGCAGCGGCTTACCGGCTCGTGCGCATCGCCGACGAACCGTCCGACCCGGTCGAGCAGCTGCTCGCCACCGGTTTCCTGTCGCCGCCCAGGGCTGGTCACGAGCACCGCCGCACGGCCTCCACCTCCGTCGACCTGGGCGCTGCCCTCGACGCTGACCGCGGACGCCTCGATGGCTGACACCCGCGTCTGGTACGTCGACTCCTCGGTGCTCTTGCGCGCCATCGTCGAGCAGTCTCCCGCGGCGCGGGCTTGGTTCGAACAGGCATCCGCGTCCGGAGACCGCTTCGTGGCTTCCCGCCTGATGGAGGTCGAAGTCCGCCGTGTGACCAAGAACGCCGGGATCGACCAGGACGTGGTCAGCGACTGGATCGACGAGTTCATGCTCATGTCCGTCACCGACGAGCTCCTGGCCGAGGCCATCGCTCTCGACCCCGCCCTCGGCGTCGCCGACTCCATCCACGTGGCGTCTGCCCTGCGTCTGGGTCCGAACGTCGTCACCCTCGTCACCCACGACCGCCGGATGGCGGCCGGTGCCACAGCCCTAGGTTTCGACGTCCGCGACCCAGTCACCGACGACCCCGGTCGCGGCCCTGTCGCCTGAACCTGCTCCGGCTCAACGTCCACCAAACCCTCAACCGGTACCTGGGACAGTGCCCCACCGACCCACGTCGCGCGCCGCCGATGCCCGACCGTTCCCGAGGTATGAGGGCCCAGCACCCCAGGGTTGGCTCTGGCGGACGCTACGGTGGGACGCGTGCCAGACGGACCGCTGATCGTGCAGTCGGACTCGACGCTGCTGCTGGAGGTCGCCCACCCCCAGGCCGACGAGTGCCGCAAAGCCGTGGCGCCTTTCGCCGAGCTCGAGCGGGCGCCTGAGCATGTGCACACCTACCGGTTGACGCCCCTTGGTCTGTGGAACGCCCGGGCGGCGGGGCACGACGCTGAAGGTGTCGTGGACGTGCTGGTGCGGTTCTCGCGCTACCCGGTGCCGCACGCGTTGCTGGTGCAGGTGGCCGAGACCATGTCACGGTACGGACGTCTGCAGCTGGTGGACGACCCTACGCACGGTCTGGTGCTGCACGCCCTGGACGCGGCGGTGCTCGCCGAGGTCACCAGGTCCAAACGCACCTCGGGGATGCTCGGCGAGCGGGTCGATGGCCAGACGGTCACCGTGCACCCCTCCCAGCGTGGGCACCTCAAACAGGCGCTGGTCAAGATGGGCTGGCCCGCCGAAGACCTCGCCGGGTACGTCGACGGCGAAGCCCACCTGATCGCGCTGGCCACCGACGGGTGGGAGCTGCGCCCGTACCAGAACCAGGCGGTGGACTCGTTCTTGCACGGCGGGTCCGGGGTGGTCGTCCTGCCGTGCGGGGCCGGCAAGACACTGGTCGGCGCTGCGGCGATGGCCCGCTCGTGCACCACGACGTTGGTGCTGGTGACCAACACTGTCGCGGCCAGGCAGTGGCGTGACGAGCTGTTGGCACGGACCACGTTGACCGACGACGAGATCGGCGAGTACTCCGGCCAGCGCAAGCAGATCCGCCCGGTGACCATCGCCACCTACCAGGTGCTTACGGTCAAACGCCGCGGCGGTGGTGACGGCGCGGCCATGGGGAACGTCTACCCGCACCTAGAGCTGTTCGACGCCCGCGACTGGGGCTTGATCGTCTACGACGAGGTGCACCTGTTGCCCGCCCCCGTGTTCCGCATGACCGCTGACCTGCAGGCCCGCCGCCGCCTGGGCCTGACCGCGACCCTTGTGCGCGAAGACGGCCGCGAAGGTGAGGTGTTCTCCCTCATCGGCCCCAAACGTTTCGACGCCCCCTGGAAAGACATCGAAGCCCAGGGGTACATCGCCCCGGCCACGTGCACCGAGGTCCGGTTGTCCCTGCCCGACCACGACCGCATGGCGTACGCCACGGCAGAACCTGACGAGCGCTACCGCCTCGCCGCCACCGCCGACGCCAAGATCCCCGTCGTCGAACGCCTCGTCGCCATGCACCAAGGCTCACCGACCCTGGTCATCGGCCAGTACCTCGACCAGCTGCACACCCTCGCCGAGCACCTGGACGCCCCCGTCATCACCGGCGCCACCACCGTGGCCGAACGCCAACGCCTGTACGCGGCTTTCCGCGCCGGGGACGTCCCCGTGCTCGTGGTCTCCAAAGTCGCCAACTTCTCCGTCGACCTGCCCGAGGCGTCCGTGGCGATCCAGGTCAGCGGCACCTTCGGCTCCCGCCAGGAAGAAGCCCAACGCCTAGGACGTATCCTGCGCCCCAAACCCGACGGCGGCGCCGCCACCTTCTACACCCTGGTCACCCGCGACACCATCGACACCGACTACGCCTCCCACCGCCAACGCTTCCTCGCCGAGCAGGGCTACGCCTACACCATCACCGACGCCGAAGACCTGTGACTTCACCGGAGCCTGGGTGCGCACCCGGTTGAGAGCAGCGGGGGGATGCGGGCTTGTGCGTTCCCCCAGGCTGGTTGTGCGTAGGAGCCGCTCAGACAGGTGAAAGAACGCTGACCGGCGGCAGAGCATCGGGCAGGGACTCCAGACGTTTGTCCTCGTGCTGCAACAGATCTGCCGGAGCGACGCAATATGCCTGCCCGTCATACCGGATAGGCGCGCTGACGTGGGGGTACGCCCATGCGGGGTACCGAGGTCAGCTTGTCTGGGCGTCGGCCGATGGGCGAGAGTACCCGGAGAACGTCCTTCGGGCAACCGTTCGCGACAGGGAGGCATGTGGGCCACCACCATGAGGCAGCATGGGATGCACGTCCAGCTCACGGCGGACGTCGTCTGACCGTCGCAGGGGCGTCGGTCTCCTTGGCGTGCGTGCTGTCTTTGGTGCTGGCCGGAGCCTGTGGCGCCCTGTGGGTAGTCGCTGTCTCCCTTCCCGGCGTCACGTTCACCTCTGCCAGGCAGGACTTCACACAGGGAGAGACCTCCTTCTGGGACCTGGGCCCCAGGGCGGCGGACCCGATGCCCGGCACAGGAGGCTTGAAGGGCACCGAAGTCGGCCTCGTGGGCACCAGGGGGCAGGGGGACAAGGTGGCAGCGCTCGTGTCCACCGAGGTGACCCTCGAAGGCGACAATATGATCGGCCGGCTGTCGCTGGACGCCTGGCCCTCGGTCAGCGGGGTGTCCTACACCTACGAGATCTACCTCGACGGTCGTTCTCTGTTCCCTGCGAAGCCCCTGGGCAAGACGGATCTGACGCTGGCGTATCTGTCCGCCCCGCCCGACGGGCAGGCCGACGGCCAGGAGGACGCGGATGAGGACACCGTCTTCGCCATGACGAGCACCAGCCAAGAGGTCACTGTCGTGGTGTACGCCACCTTCGCGGCGTGCCTCGGCCAGGTCACCATCGGCGATGTGCTGAAGAAGATGGAAGTGAGCCTGGAACAGGTCCGCTGCAACGGCCTGTTCCTGGCTGCGTGCGGCAGTGCGTCTACCGGCGGGCAGATGTGGCTGACGCTGGACACCCGGCTGCCGGGAGCCAGCACCGACGCCGCGGTGCACCTGGGAGGGGTAGGGGTGGGCACCACCATCGACTGGGGTGACGGCACTGACGTCGACCTGGCCGTCGCCGACAAGAACACCCACACCTACGGCACGGCTGGGGAGTACCACGTCGTCATCGAGGGCACCTTCACCGCTTTCGGCTACTGGTTGGGGCTGGAGGAGAACGCCCTGGTGTCGTCGGTGGACCGGTGGGACGAGGGCACGGGAACCATCGACGCGACCGGTGCCTTTTCCAAAGCGAGGAACCTGACCAGCGTCGTCGAACCTCCGTCGACCGTGACGTCGATGTTCAACATGTTCAACGGTGCGACCTCGTTCAACCAGCCGATCGGCTGCTGGGACACCTCCAAGGTGGAGAGCATGGCCGGCATGTTCGGCGGTGCGACCTTGTTCAACCAGCCGATCGGCAGCTGGGACACCTCCACGGTGGAGAGCATGTCCTACATGTTCTACGGGGCGTCGGCGTTCAACCAGCCGATCGGCAGCTGGAACACCGCCAAGGTGACGACCATGGTCGCCACGTTCTCCGAGGCGGTCATGTTCAACCAGGACATCAGCGGCTGGAACACCGCCAAGGTGACGAACATGAACGAGATGTTCGCCCAGGCCCGAGTCTTCAACAAGCCGATCGGCAGTTGGGACACCGCCGCGGTGTGGAACATGAGCGGCATGTTCTCCGGCGCCTCTGCGTTCAACCAGCCGATCGGTGGCTGGGACGTCTCCGGCGCGACGACCATGGAGCACATGTTCCGGTACGCCTATGCGTTCAACCAGCCGATCGGTGGCTGGGACGTCTCCGGTGTGACGAACATGGACGGCATGTTCGACATGCGCTACGGCACATCCTCGTTCAACCAGGACCTTTCCTACTGGGTCGTCCCCCTGATCCCCTTGCTCCCGCAGGACTTCGCGACCGGCTCGCCCATCAACGGCACGTCGAAGATCCCGTTCCAGTGGTGGTTACCGCCTACCACCGGCTGACATCCATGGGGGCAGGGCTACGGCGGTAAGAGTGTTAGGTCCGCTGACCCGCGCAGACAGGAGCACACGCAGGTCGGCCGAATAGCCGATGACGCCTCCCGCCGCCAACGCTTCCTCGCCGAGCAGGGTTACGCCATTGCCGACGCCGAAGACCTGTAGTTGCGACGTGGGGACGAGCCGGGCTGGTCGAATCTGGTCGATATGGCGCGGTCAGGAAAAGTGGAAGACGATACGGATGTTGTCTGGGTCCCGCAGGTCGGCCGAATAGCCGATGACCTGGTCGACGTTCACCTCGGTCGCCCCGGCCGTGGTGCGGGCATTCATATGCACGAAGATGGCCAGACCGTAGGCACAGATGGCACGTTCGCTCCGGGAGAACTGGTCGGTGCAGGTCTGCCAGTCGGGAACAGTCGTGGCAAGGTCGGTGCCTCCACGGTCCAGCGACCAGGTGGAAGTGTTGTCGACCAGTGTGTACCAACGTTTCCCGTGAGAGTCGCGCACCAGGATTTCTCCCATGGAATGGCCCATGCATGGCGTCTGCAACGTGGTCAGCGTCACGCAGCCGTCGAGTTTTTCTTTGGAGGCGGCGGCCACCTGGGTGCGAGCGTCAGCGGTCAGCCGGGCCTGCGGGCCAGCGCCGGTGAGCCTCACCGGTGCGTGCAACGAGGTCACGGTGAACTCGGCACGGTCGACCTCGAACATCGGGTGGTCCAGCGCAAACTGGTACCTGCCGAACAGCACCGGAGTTCCTGGTTCGGGTGGGTAACTGTGTGGGTTGGCCAGCACCACCTCCTTTCCACCGACCGTCGCAGTGGCATATGCAGGACGGTCGTCGAAGTAGGGGACGAGGGGCAACGTCTCGTCGACGAACCAGGACGTGCCGATCCGCACCATCTGGTAGGTGTCGGTGACACGTTGGTCGCCGACGCGGTAGGCGACGTCGACCATGCGGGTGTCCTCGCCGCCGCGCGCTCTGGCCGTCACCTGCGAGATCGCAAGGTCTCGGAGCGCATCGACGAGCACGTCGTCGGTCACCAAAGTGCGGTCCAGAGGCTGCACCCGCAGCAGGTCGACAGCGTCGTCGGTACGACCAGAGGCGATCGCGTGGAGGAAAGCCCGTGCTGCTTGTTCTGCGCCCTGGGCTGGCCTGGCCGAGCCGACGCACCCGGCCAGGCCCACCACCAGAGCCACGACCGTGACGCACGTCCACTGGCGTCGCTTCGACCAGCACTGGCCAGACATGGTCTCCCCTTTTCAGAACTCGTAGACGAAAGTGATGACGATATGGTCCGGGTCGGTGGCGTCGGCCACGTAGTAGTTAGGCGAGAAGTAGACGTCGAACGACTCCGGCTGGCCGGCAACATCGGTCCAGGTGCACCGCACCTTGGTCTCGATGGGAACTGCGATGCTCGACAGTCCCATGGTGTAGTCGTTGCGCAGATACACCCTCTGGAGCTTGGCACCAGGAGGTGGAAGGTCTGCGCTGGTGCCGTCCAGGGACCACGAGATCGTCGTCGGGTCGGACACCCGGTCGGGTTTGACGTACGCGTCGACCAGGAAGCCGCACTCGGTGTCGAAGGCGGTCTGGGCCAAGCAGGTGGCAAGCTGGGCGCTGGCTGCCTCACCGATCGTGCGGGTTGCCTCGTCGGTCAGGCGCAGCGCCACACGTACCTCCGTGGGCTCGGCTTCGCCCCAGCTGGTGCGAGAATCCGCTGCGACGGTGAACTGGTCGTCGAGCTCGACGAACGGGTGGTCGCAGGTGAGCTGGTACCTGCCCGGGAACACAGCGATCGTGCCGGCCAGCAGCGGGACGCCGTTGACCCGTATCTGCGCGCCCAGGCCAGAGGCTGGTTGGCGATAGCCTTCGTCGGCGTGCACATCGACCTGCGGGGTGTCGACGAACCAGTACCCACCGACGTGCGTGGCCGTGAACGTGCTGGTCGTGGCGTCGGACCCGATCCGGAACTGCGCTGTGACGCTCTCCATGCCGCCGTACCGCCCGGGCTTGCCGTCGGCGACGACGATGCCGGTCAGCGGGCCTAGTTCGCGGGACCGGGCGAGCACCTCGTCGGTCAGGAACGTCCGGTCTGCTGGCGGTTGGTGCAGGTAGGCCACAGCGTCGTCAGCGCGACCAGCGGCGACCGCTCTCAGGTATCCGTCCACAGCGCTCCTGGCGCTGCGGGCCCACCCAGGGCGCTCGGCGGTGTCGCGGCTGTGCCGCCACCACAGACCACCACCAACGAGGACGACCACGACGACACCGACCAGCACGGCGCTCGCCACCCGGTGGCGCCGCACCGCGCCGACGATCCCAGCCACCACGGCCAGGGGCGTCGTGGGACCAGTGTGCGTCGCGTCGGGTGCCCCCTGCTCGAACGTCTCGCAGGGAGGTTCACCAGAGCCCGACGGTGTGGACGCCGTGGGGGGACCTTCGTTGGCGGAAAGGACAGGTTCTTGGACGTCGCTGCCGGGATCGTCTTCCATCACGAGGCCTCCGATGTGCGGCACACGCTCGCGTCGAGCCATTGCAGGTAGACCTTCGGGTGGTCCGGGTCAGAGATCTCGACCCCGTAGGTGTGGAGCCGGTCGGTGTAGTCGCCGACCGCACCGTTGCGCATCATCGTCGCGCGTGCCGTGATCGCTTCGAAGGACGTGTCCGACCAGTACGCCCACAGTCCGTCTTCTGGGTCCTGGCAATACGCGGTGCGGTATTCCCCCCAGAGCACCCGAGGCGCTGTCTTGGCGATGTCGAACGAGCCGGGCGTCAACGCCCAAAGCGCCGTCGCGCCGTCTGCCACACCCTCGCGGTATATCGACGAGACGGAGAGCCCGCACGACGTCGTCAACGACGTCTCCTGCAAACAGCGGTCGAGCGTCGTGCTCAGCGCACTGACCACCGTCTCGTGCGCTTGCGGGGTCAGCCGCAGCTGTGGGTCGAGCCTGAGAGGAACAGCGAAGTCCGACGACAACCCGGGCACCACCAGGACGCTGGAGGTGGTGACCATCGGGTTGGTGCTGCCCAGCCGGTAGGTGCCAGGAAACAGCTGGATCTGGTTGGTACCCGGCTCGACCTCGACGTCGTTCAGCGTGATCCCTGCCGTGGACAACCCGTCCACCCCGACCTCGACGAACCCGACCGCGTCCAGCAACGATCCGTAGGTCGAGATGAACCAGAACCCGTTGTCGAACCGCTCGACCGGGTACGTGTCGATCACCCGAGTCCCGGCCAGCCGGTACCTCACCGTGACCGTGCCGTGGTCGTAACGCTGGGACGAGTCGAGCACCGCAATATCGGTGATCGGGTTGAGCTTCGCCGACTCGGCGAGAACCTCGTCGGTCAAGAACACCGTCGATTCGGGCTTGGTCGCCACGTAGGCCAGGGCGTCGTGCGCAGACCCCTGGGCGAGTGCCGTCATGTATCCCGCACCCACCTGTGCTGGTGACTTAGCCTGTCCGGCGACGTGCGGCACCCCGGTCGGCTCCCGGCCGCGCACGGCCACCACCCCTGCCACAACCAGCGCCACGACGACGACACCCACGACGCCGTACCGAAGGCGATGCGAGCCCCACACGCGCAGCACCACCCTCCGCCCGGTCTCGACCGCGCGTGCCCTCGCACCCTCACCCATCAGTGCCTCCCTCCGGGCCCCCACCCGTCTGGTCGCGCCAGCGGCCCGTCGCGGACGCTGATGACTGTGTCGTGGCCGTCACGGTTCCCCCCCATCCGGTCAGCCCCCGCTGACCCAGGCACGACATTACCGGACATGAGCTGACAATTGGGGTGTTTCGCCGACCGTGCCCTGACCCCGATGAGCCCCAGGCCGCCACAGGGTCCCGCGCTCGGACGACGATGATGGACGAAGTGCGCCTGACCAGCGCAGACAGGGACGACGGGGTCGGCGGGGAGAACCTTCTGGAAAATATGGTGGACAGTCTGGTGACAGGAGCGCCACCATGGTGACGGCTCGCAACCGGTGAGCCGGACGAATGGAGGTGGTACCGATGGCCGCGAAGCCCGCGACCATGCACCGCCTCGCTGCGCTGTGCACCGGTGCCTCGGGGTATCTGAGCGTGTTGGACGTCGCGTCCGTCGCGTGTGAAGAGAACCAGTGGACGGGCTCGGGAGCCGCCATGACGTGACCTAGTGAGGGTGACAGCCAGGCCGCTTCCGGGAATCCGGGGAGCGGCCTTCTTGTTTGTGAACGACAACACCATACCGAACGGACGTAGCTCAACGGCAGAGCAGCGGCCTCCAAACCCGTAGGTTGAGGGTTCAAATCCTTCCGTCCGTGCTGGTGAAGATTTCGGTCTTCGCCTGTAAGCCAAGCCCATGGTTTGCCATGTGGCGTACGTCCCGCCTCGGCGGGTTTGAGAACTGCACAGTGGACGAGAAACATCAGCGACCAGGCACGCCTGGCCGCCCACGCCCCGGGTGGCCGGACATGCCACGCCGGGGTCACGCGTCGGTATGCAAGCGGACAACGCTGGCTGGCCGTAACCCAGTCCCTTCGGGTTCGGGGGTTCGAATCCCTCCCGGCGCACGGAGGTGCCCCGCTCGTCGTCCTGCCTCGTGCATGGCGACGGGCGGGGAACCTCGCACAGGTCTCTAGTGTCCTGTCCGGCAATTTCGCTGCAGAAGTCGACGCCATACGCGGCACCTCGCGGCGTTGTCGTCAGTTGCGATAGCGCTGCTATCGCGCCCTCCTCCGCCTTGCGATGCACCACGTCT
>Ga0123353_10000285_pt1 | contig 62720 bp, 65 predicted proteins | sample TergutLab28metaG_3_FD_92763 | JGI IMG/M metagenome (GOLD analysis project Ga0123353, IMG submission 92763) | Labiotermes labralis P3 segment gut microbial communities from Petit-Saut dam, French Guiana - Lab288 P3 | ecosystem: Host-associated > Arthropoda: Insects > Digestive system > Gut ... | reverse complement strand
ATCATATCGGGAATATCATCATCTTTTTTTCGCCTTAAAACAAGTCGCTTTGTTTCGATTATAGGTGCTTCATTTCTCTTTTTCGCCATAAATTATTAAATCCTTTCACGCATAATATAAATTATCTGCGTTCACCTTATCGCCCTATTTTTCCAAGGTGAGCGTGGTCACACGCCCAATAAAAATCTGCTCCGCCCATTAGCATTATGCTTAATTTATTTTTGTGAAATGTGAAACATTAAACATTAAACGTACAAACTTGCCCTTAAACTTTTTCGCCAATATCGTTTCGCTTTTCACGTTTCTCGTTTATTGCTTGCGCAAACTTTGGTTTGGGCAAGTTTGGAGCTGAAGGCGGGAGTCGAACCCGCGACCTATTGATTACGAATCAATTGCTCTACCAACTGAGCTACTTCAGCGTGAAAGTGTAAAAATTTCACTTGTGAAAATTTTTGCATTTGAGCGCTGTGACGTTTTGCCGTCAGGCAATCGCCACATCAGCAAGAAGCATCGTTATTCTATCACAATAAGCCGCACAATTCAAGTAAAAATTGATAAAACAGACTTTTACTCCTTAAATGCTTGTCGGACATTGGATTGTCTGATATACTTAATTTATTAACTAAGGAGATGACTATGAGTTTAAAGTTTAAATTAAAAAAATGTATTATGAAGTGGCAGATTAACAAGCGCATTAAAACCAATCCGTTTGACCTTAACTACGCCGAAACCTATATGATACCGGAGGACGCCGACAGCAGCCACAACAATAGTTATTACTTTAGTATGCACGACCCCAAAACAAAAGAGAGTATGTTTTGGCGCTATGCCCGCCGGGGCGGAGACGCCAAAGACGAAGTCTGGTTTGTGTTCCGGGACGCAGGCGGACAAGTATATTTTTCCGAAAACGACCACTTTGATAAAGGCACAAAGGTACCGGTTTCCATCAATGTAGCTGAACCCGGCAAGAAACTGACTTTCACGTTCAGCGGCTGGTGCTATCAGGCCGATTTTAACGGCGGTGACTGTAAGCCCGGCAAAAAGCCAAAGGTAAAGGTAGAAATGCAGGCCGAGTTTCATGGCCTGAGCCAGGTGTTTGATTTCTCCCGCCACTTGCCTGCCGACACCATGGCAGTAGCACTGGCAAAAGAAAAGTGGACAAAAGAATTTATTGCTGCAATTAAAGAAAACCATCAGGTGCATACCGAGCAGCAAGGCACAATTTCCGCTACCATAAAGGTGGACAGCGAAACTCATAGATTTTCAAGGATTAATGCCTTTAGAGACCACTCATACGGCAAGCGCGACTGGGGATACTTTGACCGTCATATCTGGATATTGGGGCTTATGGAAAACGGTGATATGTTTCATACCAGCTTCGTGCGCTACCCTGCCGTAACCCAGATAAACGCCGGTCTGTACCTGAAGGATGGCAAGCCCGACGGATATGTTAAAAATCTGCCGTCTATGGATTCATTGCCAATTCTCGGCAAATGTCCGCCCAAAGCAAGCTATGAGGTTGAGCTTGATAACGGCAGAAAGTTTACAATTAAGTTTAAGCGTGAGTTTGAGGTTAAATTCGACTTCCAGAAGCAATACACCATATCCGAAGGCGTAAGCGAGTTTGAAATTGACGGTCTGCGCGGGCGCGGAATAACCGAGTTTGGCTTTAATCCGGATAAAACAAGATGGACAAAAGGAGCGTAAGGGCAGCGTATGCAGATAATCAGGCTTGACGAATTAAAACAAATTGATTACTTTTTAGCAGGCGGTAAAGCCAAGGGCTTAGCCGAACTGATTAAGGCGGGCTTAAGGGTAGCAAACGGGTTTGTAATAATCGGGCTCAAAACCGAGGAAGATTACCTAAAAGCCGCCGAATATTACGAAAATCTGCCATACAAGCTTGTGGCTGTGCGAAGCAGCGCAACCAACGAGGACGGCTGCGAATTCTCCAATGCGGGGCAATATTTAAGCAGCCTTAACGTAAGCGGAAAAACCGAGTTTATTAATGCTCTTAAAGCATGCATGAACTCCTTACACAGCAATACCGCCGAGTCGTACTCCGCGTTTTTCTCGCTTGGGGCAAAGCAAGCTCAAATGAGTATTGTTGTTCAGGAAATGGTAGACGCCAGGGCTGCAGGGGTATGTTTTAGTTTTGACCCCGTAACCCGGAGAAACAACTACATAATTGAAGCTGTGGAAGGCCTTGGAGAAAGCCTGGTGGCCGGAACCGCCTCAGCAGAGCGCCATGTTGTGCCCGAGCCGGGCACAGCAGAAAATGTGTTTCCGTTTGTGGGCAAAAACGGTATTATTTCAATTGACGAAATAAACAAAATTGCAAACCAAATGAAAACAGCGGTAAAGCATTTTGGATATCAGCTTGATATGGAGTACGCAATAAGTAAAGCCGGCAAGCTTATATGGCTTCAGGCACGGCCGATAACCACTTTATCCGAAGCCACAATTGACGAGCTTGACTCCCCTGCACTGCCAACCGACGTAATTACCAGCTGCAACATTGGTGAAATGCTGCCGGGTGTGGTTACTCCGCTTAGTATAAGCACAACCGTGCGGGCAATAGATTACGGTTTGCGTGATATGCTGGTTAAGGCACACACTTATAAAAGCCTGGAAAAAATTCCGCCAACAAGCTGTATAGCAAATTTTTCGGGGCAGCTGTTTTTCAACTTTACACCGTTGTATAGGTTGTCGGCTTTTTTAATAGGCACATCTGCCGAAACGCTGGAGTATGCCATTTGCGGCGAATCACTTAATGTGCCTATTCCAAGTTTCAAAAACAAACCCCAACTGGTAAGATGCTTCAACATGATAAGTTATTTAAGGTTTGTTCTTGGCGGCAAAAAAGCAATAAAAAAGGCCGATAAACAAGCCAGGCGTTTTAAAATACCCGTAAGCGGAAACCTGGCTGCAGACTACAAAGCAATAACAGACGGGATACAAGAGCTTAACAACGCCCTAACCTACCATTACCAAACCAGCAGTTATTCCGGCGCCATGAGCAGCACACTTAACCAGATTATAAAGGCAGACAAAAGCGAGGAAGAAGCAAATGCAATTGTAGCCGGCCTTTTAGTTGCCATAGATGACATTGAAAGCGTAGACATATTACGGTCTTTGCGCGTATTGGCAGCAGCTATTCTGGAGGCAGAGCCCAACGCCAACAACATGACCTGGGAGGAACTGAACAACTTTATTACAAAATCCGAATACAAGGTAGAAGAAGCATACGACTTTTTTATCAGCCGTCATGGCCACAGAGCCATCCGTGAAGCGGAACTGCGCAGCCGCAGCTGGCAGAACGACCCAAAGGCGCTCATGGAATACATAAAAACCGTTATGGGCAGCGGTAATGTTGCAGAGCCGGAACAAAAAAACAGTTTTGAAAAAAACCTGAAAACGTTTTTAGCCGGCTACAAGGGTTTAAAGCGCGCTGCTTTAAAGTATCTGGTTAAGCAATCACGGCTTGGCGTAAAGCTGAGAGAGCACACCAAAAGCAAGTTTATTAAGGTTACTGAAGAGTTTAAAATTGCATACGATAAGCTGGCCGAAAATCTGGTAAATGCGGGAGCTCTGCCCGAAAAAGATTTGATATTCTTTTTAACGCATGACGAAATAGGAGAACTGATTAACAATAAAAAAGCGAGTCTTGTAAAACGCGCAATGCAGCGTAAACGCATTTTTGCAGAACAGCAGACAATTAAATTTGCTAAAGTTAACGTGGGGAAACCAAAACCTATTGAACAAAAGCAATATGCGTCAAAAAGCGGCATGGCATTAAACGGTACGCCAATCAGCCGCGGTAACGTATCCGGCAAAGCAAGAGTGGTAAAAAGTGTGGATGACGCAAAAGAGCTGCAAAAGGGCGAAATTATGGTGGCTTCATTTACGGATATCGGATGGTCACCGTATTATTGCCTTGTAGGGGGCTTGGTTACCGAAATTGGAAGCGCGTTAAGCCATGGCGCGGTAGTGGCGCGCGAGTACGCACTTCCGCTTGTGGTTAATGTAGCAAACGCAACCCATATAATAAAAACAGGCGATGAAATTGCCTTAAACGCCGTAACAGGCACTGTTACTATATTGGCTAGCGCCAAATAGACGCCAAATACTCTTCGCGCACCTCTATTATCTTCTGCCCTATTATCTTACCTGCGGCTTCAATCACTTCCTTAGTGGGCTTCTGCCCCTCAAACTCAGTTAATTTAAACGGCTTGCCTATTACCAACTTGTTGCGTCTCCAAAAGCCCGGTTTACCAATATAATGTATCGGCTGAATATATACGCCTGCTTTTAGTGCAAACAAAGCCGCCCCGCCTTTAAGCGAGGAGCTTTCTTCCAGACTAATCCTTCTGGTGCCTTCCGGAAACAGAATAAGCTTCCGGCCTGCCTTAAGCTCGGCCAGGCAGCGCTTGATTACACTTAAGCCTACCTCGTTTCTGTCAACGGGAATTGCATTAACGTGTTTAAAAAACCATGCCTTAAACCTTGTTCTGAACAATGTGTGCTTAGCTAAAAATGCAGGCCTTATTCTGAAGCCGATTGCAATAAGCAGCGGGTCAATAGCAGACTGATGATTGCCGGCAATTATTGTAGCCTCTCCGCGTAAAAAGTTTTTTCTGTTAATAATTTTAGTTGGCGCAAACAGCTTGAATACCGGGTACGCCACCCAAAAGCAAAACCAATAAAACAGCATAAACTTATCTCCCGATTATCTCATCTTTTGTTAGCTCTCTAATCTTACCAATCTTTAAACTGCCCATTACCAGACTGCCGATTGCAACACGTTTTAGTTCAACCACTTTATGACCAACCGCATCAAACATACGCCTTACCTGACGGTTTTTCCCTTCGTGGATTATAAGCTCAACCACACTTTGGTCTCCGGCTTTTATTAGCTTTGCCCCGGCCTTGCTGGTTTTAAACCCGTCAATATCTACACCGTTCCGCAATTTGTTAAGTGTTGCGTCGGTTACATTGCCCAGCACAGTTGCAACATAAGTCTTACTCGTTTCCTTACTGGGATGCGTTAGTTTATATGCCAAATCGCCGTCATTTGTTAACAACAAAAGCCCGGAGGTATCATAATCCAGCCTGCCGACCGGAAAAACTCTTGAAGCTCCCTTGGGCAGCAACTCCATAACCGTCCGCCTGCCCCTGTCATCGCTGACGGTAGTAACATAGCCAACCGGCTTATTCAGCATATAATACACGTTTGCTTTTTGTCCGGATACCGGCTTGCCGTCCAGTTCTACTTTATCGCCCTCTGTCACCTGCGAACCAAGCTCGGCTTTTGCTCCGTTAATTATCACTTTCCCTGCAATAATCAGCTCATCACATTTTCTGCGCGAGCCAACGCCCGAGTCCGCTAAGTATTTGTTTATCCTAATACTCAAAACTTTATCCTTAATTGTTACCTGTTCCTTATTCCCTGTTACTTGATTATGCTTGCCAGTTGTCTAAAATCTCTTTTACCTTATCTTTAAAACTGCTGGCTTTTACCTCTTCCATTGTATATACATCTGCAGCAAAAAGCAACTGTTTGTCCAAATATATTTCCAGCTTACCCACCTCTGCATCGGCTAAAACCGGTGCTTTAAGCGTATCCGGCAAATTATAACTATAGTTTAAATTTGCAAATTCGGTTTCGGTCAGCGGATAATAAAAGCCTTTTTTAGTATATAACTTAACCTTTGCATTTTCGGTGTTAGTCACATCCACACTGCTTACATAGCTATACGGCTCCAATATTTCTGCCCGCTGAAATGTTTTGTACACGGTCTCCAACATCTCTTCACTCTCTTCAAACATTGGCCCGCAGTTAAACACCACACTAATCAGCCTGAATCCATCCCGCTCTGTTGCAGTTACAAGACACCTGCCCGCATCGCCTGTAAACCCGGTTTTTACGCCGATACAACCGTCCAGCGAGTTAAGCAGGCGGTTTTTATTTGTCATAAACCGAACCTTCCCGTCCGGCCTGTCTCCCGTTTTAACATTTTTTGTGCTTACTATTTCTTTAAAATCCGCGCTTTCCAAAGCATACGCAGTAATCATTGCCAAATCCCTTGCGCTTACATGGTGCCCGGCTTCATCCAGCCCATGCGCATTTCTAAAACTGCATTTCTCGCTTGCGCCTGCCTTTAAAGCTGTTGCTTTCATCATTGCACAAAACTCCGGTATTCCCCCCGCAATATGGTACGCCAACGCTGTTGCCGCATCATTCCCGCTGCGCAGCATAAGTCCGTATAGCAGTTCCCGTACTGTAAGCACTTCACCGCGCTCAAGGTATATGCTGGTGCCCTCCACTCCTATTGCCTTGTCATGCACCAAAACCCGTGCATCCAGATTTCTGCAATTGTCAATAACTGTAATGGCAGTTACAATTTTGGTTGTGCTGGCTTCCGGCAGCTGCGCATCGGCATTTTTAGCATAAAATACACGCTTGCTTTCGGCGTCTATCACTATGGCCGCCCTGCCGCTTGAATAAAATTCCGAAGCGGCACCGGCCTCACCCTGATACGGCTGGACATATGGCAGCGCAACGGCCATTAATGCCATTAGTGCAAAAACAAACATTTTAATTTTCATCTCTGTTCTCTCCGTGTTTTTTTTCTGACATAAAATCTCTGATAAACTCTCCGGCCGCACCAAACAACTTATCAAACGCCGAACTGCCGGCAAGCCCCACAACCTCATGCTTGCCGCCGCCAGCAATTAAAAAGCCAAGCGGCTCAGCCGAGAACCCCGCACCGGTTCCGCCCGCAAACGGATATTCGTTGTTTTTAGGCAATATGTTCTTTCCGCACCCATATTCGCCGCCGCCGGCCACAAACCCAACCGATACCTTAATTATAGGAAACACCTGGCTGCCGTCTGATGTCATAACCGGCTTGCCGATTACTGTTTCTGTGTCCAGCATACCTCTTAACTGGCCGAGCGCCTGCTCAATCATTACATCTATTTTAGTACGCTGATTTTCCATAACCTGCTCCTTTTTGTGACTTAACCTTTGCCGTTAATACAGCAGCCAACAGTCTCAATATGTTTGTTGATAATTTAACATCAAACGCAAACGTCAGCTCGTCTTTGTTAAACACGGGTTCTGTTTTTGAAACAGCATGGGTTGTTTTTGAATTCATTAATACGGCCAAAGCAGTGTTTATTACGCTAATCAGATAGCCGCAGAGCAAAGCTGTGTCATGTGCACTGTTCCTGATTCCTGCCGTGGAAAATACAACAGCTTTACTTATTCTAATTTGCTTAAACAGTTCTGAAACAAGCTTCAGCATTCCGGTATTGCCGGTCATTTTTATCAGCCTTTCAGTACCATCAGGCTTAATTAAAACCAATCCTGCCTTACAAAATTTAAGTCTCACTTCAAACAGCCTGAGCCCATATAGCCTAAGCGATACAATCCCGATATTGCCCAAGACATTTACAAAAGCTTTAATCCGCACAAAAATGGGGGTAACAAGTACTATAAGCAACAGGGCTAAAACAAAACTCAAGATAATAAGCCATAAATCCATGCTATTAGATTTTACTTATACAATAAAAAAATGCAGAATTCCGTCTGCATTTTTTGTCGAAAAACACACTTTTAATATATAGAACGGCAGCGAAGCTTGACGGGGATGTGTACAATTACTCTACATTACTTTGCACTAACAGTGCCTCAGCCTCAATGTCCTCTACCGGCAATATTTCAAACTCGTTGTATAGTGCGTCTCCTCTGTCTATATTAAGCACTTTAATAGACTCCAATAGTGTTTCGTAGTTCGGTAGGTTGTCTATGTCCTGCAGCTGGAACCGTTTTAAAAACTCTTCGGTTGTTCCAAAAAGCAAGGGCTTACCCACAACATCCTTTCTGCCAACTACCTCAATCATCCTGTGGCTGAGAAGCAGCTGAACCGCATAATCGCTGTTCACGCCCCTGATTTGCTCAATTTCCAGCCTTGTAACCGGCTGCTTGTAAGCAATTATTGCAATTGTTTCAAGCGCGGCCCTGGTCAGTGCACGTTCTTTAATGGGGTTCAGCACTGCGGCCACCTCTTCGGCGTATACAGGATTGGTTGCAAACTGCGCCTTGTTTTTATACAAAATTATCTGTACTCCGCTGGTCTCATTGTATTTTTCAGATTGCAGGAGAGAAATTGCCTCATTAACTTTTTTAATGTCGGTTTCCAGCTTATCTGCAATTTCGCTTAAAGGAACCCCTTCGCCGGCAACATATAAAATGCTTTCAATAATCTGCGGTAAGTTCGGTAATTTCATGTTCTCCTCCCTCTTTAAACGTAATATCAATGTCGCCAAATGTCTCGCCTTGTTCGGCCTGGGCAAATTGCGCTTTCAACAGCTCTAACACAGCTAAAAATGTTGTAATAACCTCACCTCTGGTAAAGTCGGAATCAAACAGGCTGAAAAACTTTACTTTCCGCTCATCAGTCAGTTTTGCACGCAAACCATCAATTTTGTCTTTTAAAGTAAACCGGTCCTTTACAATTTTGCGCTCAACTTCCAGCTTGGTTTCAATATCCAGCTTGCACAACAAACTGCTGAATGCCGCAATCAGCCCGTCCATGTTCATGTCTTTCAGCACAATGCGATAATCACCTGCGCTTTTCTCCGGCGGTTTATAAAACCTGTCTACATTTTCTATTTCGGCCAGGCCAATACTGGCCTCTTTAAACAGCTTATATTCTTCCAGTCTGCGTTTAAGCGCCTCGGCCGGGTCTTCCTCGTCTTCCACCAACTCTTCTTGCCGCGGAAGAACGGAACGCGACTTGATTTCAAGCAATGTTGCCGCAACCTCAATAAACTCGCTTGCCCGCTCCATGTCAACATCTTTTATCTGGCTCATATAACTAAGATATTGGTCAGTAATTTCGGCCAGCTTAACCGACTTTATATCCAGTTTGGTGCCGCGGATTAAATGCAGCAGCAAGTCCAGCGGACCCTCAAAGTTTTCAATTTTAAACTTTATGGCATCAACGCTGACTTCCGGCTCCCCGCCCTCCTCGGGCGGCAGGTTATCAATTATATCATCAATCATATCTTACCACCCCCATGTAAACAATTTAAAGAAAAATTCGTAAATATAATCCGCCAGAGAACCAATATATAAACCGGCCAAACTCAGCCCAACAAGCAGTGCAATTAAAACAAACATACCGTTTCTCTGCATAAAAACCACAAACGGATTGTCATATTTTAAGTGTGTGCTTATAAACATAAAACCATCCAGCGGGTATATGGGCAAAAGATTAAAGATTGCCAGGATAAAGTTGATTATGCTGAACAGGTAAAAGAACTGAAAGAAATAATAAAATACATTATAATCTACCGCGCCCATTAGATATTGAAACAAAATACACAGCGCAACACCGGCAATGCCCAAAATCAGATTTACCGTAATTCCGGCAAGACTGACAATAGTCATATCTCTTTTAAAGCTCCGGAAACGCTGCGGATTGCCCGGGACAGGTTTTGCCCATCCAAAGCCAACCAGAACAAGCATTAAAAAACCGAAAAGGTCAAGGTGTTTAATTGGATTTAAAGTTAGTCTGCCTCTTTCCTTTGCGGTAGAATCACCGCACTTGTAAGCCGCATAAGCGTGCGCAAATTCGTGACAGGTTATAGCAACCAGCACAACCGCCACCCACATTGCCAAAAATATTAGTGCGGCACCAAAATCCATGCCGGAATAGAATATTGAAATAATCCCCATAATTAATTAAATGTAAGTCCCTTTTCTTCCCTGATTTTTCTGAAATATTCATCGTCCGGTATCTGCTGCAATGTGGCGGCAATAATATCCGCTGCTTTTGCCAGAACCTCTTCGGTATGTGTTGCCATAAAGCTGGTTCTTATTATGCTTGTTCCCACCGGAACGGCAGGCGCAACAACAGGGTTTACATAAACACCGCTTTCAAACAACACCTTACATGCATAAAGCGTCCTGAAATCTTCGCCAACAATAATGGGAACAATAGGCGACTCACTTGGCATAATTCTTACGCCCCGCTCCACTAATGCTTTACGCATAAACTCGGTTAAGTCTTTCAGCCGCTGCACCATCTGCGGCTCACGCTTTATCAGCCTTAACGCAGCCAGTGCCGATGCCGCATTGCTTGGAGGAATGGAGGCCGAATAAATAAACGGCCTTGAGTTGTGCCTTACAAAATCCACCACCTTGCGGTCTGCCACTAAAAACCCGCCAAGGGATGCAAGGCTCTTACTAAACGTGCCCATAATTAAGTCCACGTCTTTTTCTAAACCGAAATGTTCGGCAGTGCCCCTGCCGCATTTACCGCAGGTCCCAAGCCCATGTGCGTCGTCAATCATTATTCTTGCGCCGTATTTCTTGGCCAGTTTCACAATTTCAGGCAGCTTGCACAAGTCACCTCCCATGCTAAACACACCGTCTGTTACAATAAGCTTGCCCTTATCCTCCGGCACGTTCTGTAGCTGGCGCTCTAAGTCTGCCATATCGCTGTGCTCGTATCTAAGCAGTTTTGCATAACTAAGCCTGCAGGCATCGTATATGCTTGCATGGTTCTCCTTGTCACCGATAATATAATCATTCCTGCCGGCAATAGCGCTTATTATACCCAGATTAGACTGAAAGCCGGTGCTGAAAACCATACAGTCTTCCTTATTCATAAAGGCCGCAATTTCACTCTCAAGCTCCATATGCAAATCAAGGGTGCCGTTTAGATACCTGCTTCCGGAGCATCCCGAACCGTATTTTTTAGTTGCGTCCAATGCCGCCTTAACCACCTCAGGGTGAGAAGTAAGCCCAAGGTAGTTGTTTGAGCCAATCATAATAACCGGCCTGCCTTCCATTTCAACAACAGGCGCCTGCCCGCTGGTCAGATAATGAAAATACGGGTAAAGCCCTTCTTTTTTCACGTTGTCAATGATAGTAAAGTCTTTACATTTCTGAAACAAATCCATTGCCTTTCTCTCCTTGCATTATACCAGACTATTATAGACTTTTTGTTTTTAATAAGCAACGGATTTAAACATATTACGCTTATTTGTTTGCAAATTTTGGTTTTTTTAGGTAACATTATATCAACTAAGAAAAAAGGGATAGTTATGATATCTTTAAAGAATGTATTTCTGGCATACAACAAAGATTATTACGCTCTTTATGATATTAATTTGGAAATTAACGCCGGAGCGCGTTTGGCACTTGTAGGAACTGAAGGCAGCGGCAAAACAAGCCTTTTACGGGCAATTGCCGGACTGGAGCCAAACCTTACCGGTGAGCTTTATATTAAAAATATCCCAATTAAAAAACTGGATTTTGCTTACGATATTGCCCTGGCCTACCTAAGCAGTAAGCCGGTCTTTTTGGAGCATAAAACCGTTAGCGCCAACCTTGAGTACATTCTTGCACTAAGGAATAAACAAAAAGCCGTATTTGACAACGAAATTAAAGAGGCATTAACCAAGTTCGGCATTTTTCATTTAGTTGATAAACGGGTTGATGTCCTGTCTGACACCGAGCGCAAGCTGGTTCAGATTGCGCGCGCAGGATTACGCAAATTAGACGTTCTGCTTGTAGATAATGGCTTTGAGCATAGCAGCAAGGCTGATGCCGAATTGATTATATCTGCCCTGAAACTTCTGGCCAAACCGAAAGAGATTGCGGTTGTAATCGGCACTGAAAAACCCGAAATGGTTAGTGAGTTGGTTAAAGAAACAAAATATATGCGTTCCGGCAGTATGTACAACACAAAGGAGCAGGCCGATGAACAGCATTAAGCAAAAAATTAAAGATAACTCGTGCCTGTTAAACACATTGCTGGGTAATCTGGATTGTAAAGACCTTCAGCTATGCTACAACCTGATTGAATCCGATAATGTGCAGCAGTTCTTAGCCGACCCGGACCTGGTCAGCACAGCCGAAAGCTTTTTTGATAACAATCTTAACATAACCAAAACCAGTAAAACTGCCTTTATGCACCGCAACACTCTGCTTTACCGGATTGAGAAAATCCAGGCAATGGTTGGGCTGGATATGCGCAATTTTGAAGATGCCATTACATTAAAAATAGTGCTTATTCTCAGCAAACGGGAGTGCAGCGCAAAGTAATGTTGATGCAAAACTACAACTCCACGCTATCCGTTCTCGTTAACATCTCAATCTCGCTCCGGCTCTCATCAGAGCCGGTTTTTGTTTGGGGAATTCCGGCACTAAGCTGCTGCAGCATATTCATTAACTGACCAATTTTCTCCAAATCCAGCCCCTTTGCCATTTCCATGATTTTGTTTATGTCCATTGTGTCTCCCTAAAATTCCCCTTTATCAATTAATTCTATTCCGGCATATACTAAATTAGTTACATTTACAGGAGCAAATATGAATTTAAGAGATTATGCAAACACCGAAATTAAGCAGGAATCAAAGCCGCAAGATATTACGGAAGAAAAACTAAAACAGGCCGAAAATGACTACGGCGGGCTTGTAAACAACTTTTTAGATAAATACGGAAACATGAACGAAAATGAGCTTATGGGCGAAATGCTGAAAACTATAAAACAAAAAAAAGCTGACGGTACATATGACCCCGAACAAATCAGGCGTGCAGCAATGCAGATTGCACCGGTATTGACACCGGAGCAGCGCAGTAAAATGGAAAAATACTTAAAATTTTTATGATATGACGTACAACACAGACAAAACAGTATCCGTTTTACTCTATAATTCAAGACAAGTGCTTGGTATCAACCAGCTGCACAAGCAAGGACTGCTGGGGCAAAATATCACCATTGCAATAATTGATACCGGTGCTGCCCCGCATCCCGATTTTACTCTCGGCCAGAATAGGATAATACAGTTTGTTGATTTAATAAACAATCGTACCATGCCGTATGACGATAACGGACACGGTACCTTTACCGCCGGAATCTTGGCAGGAAACGGGCTTATTTCAGGCGGCAGATATTGCGGAATTGCACCGCTTTCCGAGCTGATAGTAATTAAAGCGTTAGACGCCCGGGGCCAAACCGAGCCCGTTAAAATTATTGAAGCCATGCAATGGATATATCAAAATCAAGTTAAATTTAATATAAAGGTAGTTTGCATGAGCTTTGGCAGCCCGCCGCTTGCACGGGCAGACCCGCTTATATTAGGCGCCGAAAGCCTATGGGACAGCGGAATTGTGGTGGTTACGGCCGGCGGAAATGACGGACCTGAACCAAACACCATAAAGTCTCCCGGCCTGTCTCGGAAAATAATAACCGTTGGTGCCGCAAGTTTTGATAAAGAAACCGGAAACTGTTATGCTTCCGACTTTTCCTCACGCGGTTCTGTTTACGGGTTTGTTAAACCGGACTTAATAGCACCCGGCGTAGATATAATCAGTACAAGTAATGACTTAAAGTTTTACACTAAAATGAGCGGCACAAGCGTAGCCACGCCTTTTGTAGCAGGTGTTGCGGCCTTGCTTTTAGAGCGCCGCCCCGGATACGACCCGAATCAGATTAAAAGCGTGCTGCTGCATTCCGCCACTCGCCTTGATTGCCCGCTCAACACCTGCGGCATGGGACTGTTAAACCCCCTTGGCGCCGTGGAATAAAAAATTCCCCTCTAGAGAGGGGTGGCACGAAGTGCCGGGGTGTGTGAAAAATATTCTGTATAGTTTTTTAGGGCCAAAGCGAAAGCACGCAATGTCCCAGATATCGAAAGAATTCCATTTTTTGGTTTTTCGAAAACATATCTCAATTCTTTATATAAGTTTTTATGTCTATCAAACACTGTTTTCAAACCACGTTTAGCCCCGTCTATATTGGTGGATACTCCAATGTCAATAAAACTATTGTCAATCTGCCTAGCCAAAAGAGTTAAAAACTCTGCTTCGTCTATTTCTATAACAGCTTTATTATAAAGATATTCTAAATCATGCCCCCTTGGATAGCTCCCTGTCTTATACTGTAATATAGCTTTTAGATATAACTCACAAGCAAAAGCTATATTTACAAAATTTGGAATATAAGTTTTCTTGTTGGAACTAATAACCAAAAACTCATTTGCACTCCTTAACATGTCTTTAACTTTTTGATTCATACGTTCCCTTTTCCCCTTCTAATTTTCTGCTTACAAACTATTCAGCGTATCCAAATATTTTTTGTTCTTCTCAAAGCTGCCTGCTCCAAGTTCCTCCTGCAGCTTACTAAACGCTTCCTTCCCTTTTTTGTCCAGGTGCTTTGGCAGCTCAACAATTACATTAACATACATATCGCCGTATGTGCTGCTTTTATTCAGGTGCTTAATGCCCTTCCCTCTAAGGCGCAGAATTGTTCCTGTCTGAGTGTTCTCAGGTATAGTTAGCTCAAGCTTACCATCCAGGCTTGGTATCTTAATTTTGCCGCCCAGCATTGCCGTGGTAAACGGAACCGGCAGGTCAAGTTTAATATCAAACCCTTCACGTTTCAGCAGCAGGTGCGGCTTAACAGATATTTCTACCTGCAGGTCACCGTTTGGCCCGCCGCGGATTCCGCTCTCGCCTTCACCGCGCACTGTCAGCACCTGGTCGTTGTCTATTCCGGCAGGGATATTAACTGCAACACTCGCCTGAACACGCTTATAGCCCTTTCCTCCGCATACGGCACATTTTTCTTTTATTATCTTTCCCGTGCCGCTGCAGCTTTTACAAACTCCGGTGTTTACCACGCGCCCAAAAATAGTATCCTGCTGATACCTCACCTGCCCGCTGCCTCCGCATTGCGTACAAGTTGTGTACTCCTTACCGCCCTTAGCGCCCGTGCCGCTGCAGTCCTTACAGAGCTCGGTGCGCATAAGCGTAACTGTCCGGCTTACACCAAACGCAGCTTCCGCAAAATTAAGCGTAAGTTTAACTACAATATCGCTGCCATGAATGGCAGTGTTTCTGGCCTGGCCGCCGCCGAATGCAGAACCAAAGATATTAAAAATGTCCTCAAATCCGCCAAAGCCGCTGAATCCCCCCTGCCCTTGACCTTGCCCGCGTGCGCCTCTAAAAAAGTCATTAGGGTTCGGGCCGTCTGCACTGCCGTACTGGTCGTAGTTTGCCCGCTTTGTGCTGTCTGACAAGCACTCATATGCTTCGTTTACTTCTTTAAACTTATTAGCGGCATCGGCGTTGTTCTGGTTAACATCCGGGTGATACTTTTTTGCCTGCCGTCTGAACGCCGACTTAATCTCGTCATCACTGGCGGTTTTTTCCACACCCAATGTTTCGTAATAGTTTTTTGCCACGATTGATTCCTTTTTATAATAATTCCCCTCTATAAGAGGGGTGCCACGAAGTGGCGGGGTGTGGAGACACAAGCATTTGGTTTGGCTACCCCGTCAGCCTTCGGCTGCCACCCCTTCAAAAAAGGGGAATTCGGGCAACAGCTCCATACTTTGGAGCGTAAGCAACCCACAACTGTTCCCTGTTCCTTGTTACTTGTTACCTGTTACCTGTAAAACTATTCCGCGGGTTTAACATCCGCTTCTTCTACTTTTGGTTCTTCCGGCTTAGCCTGCGCTTGGCTAGCCGCCGCCTGATACAGCTTTGTCACAATCGGTTCACTCGTTTTGGCTAAGTCCTCAAGCGCCTTTTCAACAACTGCCTTGTCGTCGCTTGTTACGCCTTCTTTGGCCTTCTTTATGGCTTCTTCCAGCACGGTTTTGTCTTCTGCGCTGATTTTATCGCCGCTGTCTTTTAATAGCTTTTCCTGCGCAATTATCATGCCTTCGGCGTGGTTCTTTAAGTCAACCAGCTCTCTGCGCTTTTTGTCTTCCTCGGCAAACTTTTCCGCGTCTTTAACTGCCGCGTTAATCTCATCGTCTTTCAGGTTGCCGCTTGATGTAATTGTTACGCTTTGCTGCTTGCCTGTGCCAAGGTCTTTAGCAGATACGTGCACAATGCCGTTTGCGTCAATGTCAAAACTAACCTCAATTTGAGGAATTCCTCTTGGCGCCGGCGGAATGTCAACAAGGCTGAACCTGCCTATAGTTTTGTTGCTTGCCGCAAACTCACGCTCGCCTTGAAGCACATGAATATCCACGCCCGGCTGATTGTCGGAAGCCGTACTGAACACCTGACTTTTTTTGGTCGGGATTGTTGTGTTACGTTCAATAAGTTTAGTAAACACGCCTCCCAGAGTTTCAATACCAAGGCTCAAAGGGGTTACGTCTAATAGCAGCACGTCTTTAACATCTCCGCCAAGCACGCCCGCCTGAATAGCGGCACCCATTGCCACACATTCATCCGGATTAATGCCTTTGTACGCATCCTTGCCGGTAAACTTCTGTAATGCGTCTACTACCGCCGGAATTCTGGTTGAGCCGCCAACAAGAATAACCTTGTTGATTGCACCCTTATCCAACTTAGCATCCTTAAGCGCCGACTCGGTTAAAGTTACCGTCTGCTTTACTAAATCCGCGGTTATATCGTCAAACTTGGCACGAGTCAGTTCGTATTCAAGGTGTTTCGGCCCGGTGTTGTCCGCCGTAATAAACGGAAGCGAGATGGTAGCTTTAGTAGTTGCAGACAAATCAATCTTTGCTTTTTCCGCAGCTTCCTTAAGCCTCTGCACCGCGGTTGAGTCTTTAGCAAGGTCAATTCCGTTAGCCTTTTTAAACTCAGCTTCCAGCAGTTCAATTATCCTGTCGTCAAAATCATCTCCGCCAAGGCGGTTGTTGCCCTTTGTTGCAATAACCTCAAAAACGCCTTCGCCAATCTCTAAAATAGATACGTCAAACGTACCGCCTCCAAGGTCAAACACCAGAATCTTCTGATTCTTGTTTTCGCCCTTGTCCAGGCCATACGCAAGTGCAGCCGCAGTGGGCTCGTTTATAATTCTCAGCACTTCCATGCCGGCAATCTTGCCCGCATCTTTAGTAGCCTGACGCTGACTGTCGGTAAAATACGCAGGAACGGTAATAACCGCCTGAGTCACCTTTTGCCCCAAGTACGCCTCGGCATCTGCCTTAAGCTTGCCTAAAATCATTGCCGAAATTTCCTGCGGCGAATAGTTTTTGCTGTCAATCTTTACTTTAAAACTGCTGCCCATTTCACGCTTTATGCTTGATATGGTTCTGTCGGGGTTAACTACCGCCTGACGCTTGGCAGTTTGGCCAACCAGGCGCTCCCCGTCTTTGGTAAACGCAACCACACTTGGTGTAGTACGTGCTCCTTCCGCGTTTGCAATAACTTGCGGCTCGCCGCCTTCCATTACCGCTACGCATGAGTTTGTTGTTCCTAGGTCAATACCTATAATTTTTGCCATTTTAATAATCTCCTTAAATCCCCGATAGGGGTACTTTTATTTTTTATAATTCCCCTCTACAAGAGGGGTGCCGAGTTTACGAGGCGGGGTGTGGAAAATGCATAGATAGTTTTACCTCCACACCCCGTCTGCTCCCTGCGGTCGCATCCACCCCTCTTATAGAGGGGAATTTTGCTCGGGAATGTTTTTACCACTCTTCACTTAAGATATGTGGTATCTGACTTACTTTAATTTCTTCCATCTTAACACCGTATTTTAAGCTGTACATTCTCAGTTTCATGTACTGGCTGAACGCCTCTTTTTCGTAAGCCACCAGCTTGCCGGTGTTTTTATTGTATAAATTAATGTATTTCTTATCTTTATTTTTTGCCATTTTTGTTTTTCTCCTATTAATTCCCATTGCGCTCTATCGGCGTTGGGGTTTTTGCCTGTCATTGCGAGTCGCACCCTAAACTCCTTCAAACGAAGCAATCCCACGACTAGGATTTCTATCTGGGGGCTTGCTTCGTCAGCCCATCTCTGCAAGACAGGCTCGCAAAGACAGTGGGACGGTTACTTACTAATCTTCACCAAACTATACCGCACCACCTTGTCACCTTTTATAAAGCCTTTCTGAATTTCTTCCGTTACTATATTAGGCGGCGTTTTGTGCTTACTTTCCGCATAAATAGCATTATGATAGTTCGGGTCAAACGCTTGCCCTAAGGCATTTATCGGAGTTATTCCCAGTGAATTCAGTGCCGATAAAAACTCCCGCTTAATAATTGCAATGCCCTCCAGCGTATGTTCGTCGGTTATATGCATTTCGGCAGACACCACTGCATCAAACACACTTAAAAACGCCTTAACAGTATCCGCTGTTGCCTCATCCCTGCTGACCCTGCTGATTTCCAGGTTACGCTTACGGTAGTTATCAAAGTCCGCCTGCAGCCTTATTGCCATATCCATTGCGGCCTCGTATTTCTGATGCTCAACCTGCCACTCATATTCGTAATCGATGTAACTCTCGTTGCCCTTTTCCTGATAGCCGGGGTCAACACTAATGCCGGCATCTATTCCGCCCGAGTTTGACTTACCTTTCTTTTCCGTCACTTCTTGTCCTCCTTTTTCTGCTCAATTTGCGCAAGACCCTTATATTCGCCAACCACAAACCGCAATGCGCTTGCTATTTTCTGATAATCCATGCGCTGCGGCCCGATTATGCCAATGCTGGCTACACTCTCTCCGCCCACGCTGTATTCAGCTTTAGCAATACTGCAGTCCGCAAGTTTTTTGTTTTTAATCTCGCTGCCTATTTTAAATGATACATCACTGTTGCCGGCAAAACCCTCATCCGATAAAATATTACATATCTCGTCTTTGTCACTAAGCACTTCTATCACTTTTCTTGCTTTTTCAACATCGCTGTATTCCGGGCTTTCAAGCAGTTTCATTTCACCGCCGCTTGTTAGGCCGCCTTTTTTTATAGAGTCCAGCAAATTATTAATTGTACTTATAAAGTTGTCAAAAATGCTTTTAAATTCTTTCAGTTCAGACATCATCCCGTTTTGATAACTGTCAAAGTTGGCTATCATGTCCGCAACGGTTTTATCTTTAAATGTGTTGGTAAGCAAGTTGCTGGCGTCCGTATAACTCTGGTCGGGCGCACGGTGCGTTATATCCATGCTGTTGTTTATAATGCCGCCGCTGGTTTCAATTAATATTAAGGCCTGATTAGAAATCAGCGGAATTATTTTTACATTTTTAATTACCAGCTTTTCAAAGCCCTTTAGCATAACTACAGTCGGATAATTGGTTGCCTTGCTTACCGTGCTTGCAATTTCGGCCAACACATCCGTCAGATATACCGCACGCTTATCAAATATGCCGTGAATCTCCTTAAGCACTTTTTTATCTGTCGGCATATCTCCCATTGCGTAGTTTACATAATACCTGTATCCCTTGCTGGTCGGCACTCTGCCGCCGCTTGTATGCAATTGCTTTAAGTAGCCCATTGCCTCAAGTGCCGCAAGCTCGTTCCGGAGCGTAGCGGTACTGACGTCTTTTAGCACCCGCTCCTGAATATTGCCGCTGGTAATAGGGCTAGCCTTACTTATGTAACTTTCTACCGAACACAACAATATCTGCTGCTTCCGCTCACTTAACTGCTCTTCTGTATCCTGCATTCGCTCCCTCCTCTTTAATAATTCCATATCAATTCCCCTCTATATAAGAGCATCGACTGTCCCGAGTAAATTCCCCTTTATGAAGGGGTGGATGCGCCATAGGCGCAGACGGGGTAGCCGACACCGTAGGTGGCGCAAAAGCCTTTAAACCACCCCAGCACTCTGTGCCACCCCTCCAAGGAGGGGAATTTTGTCGCTCTCTCCGTCCACATTGCTAGCACTCTTTATCGTTGACTGCTAACCGTATTATATTCGTGTAAAAACAAAAAGTCAACGCTTTGCGTCAACTTTTTAAAAAATATTTTTATTTTATTTCCCGCTGGGCACCCGTCCGCCGTCACCGGCAACTGGTGCCTTTACATCCAGCAAACCCGTATACATCGGATCTTTTGCTACGGCCTCGTCCGTCATGCCTTTGCGCCATACATTCTGATACATATCCTTAAGCACAGCCTTTGTATCGCCCTCTGTTGCAAATAATCTGCTTACTCCTGCGTTAACCTCTTTGGCTACAAAGTCTTTGTACTCAGGTGTAAGCGGGCTTCTGTCTTCAGTCAGGTTTTTATGCTTGCTGGTAGATACTCTGTATGCTTCAACAATATCATAGCCGTCTGTAACCTCATTAAATACATACGGGTCCTGATATCCTTTGGCCAGTTCTACCATGCGTCCGTATACTGCCATCAGCTCATCTTCATTGTTTACTAAGTTATAACTGAACCCTGCGGGCGCGCCAGCTTTGCCTCTCGGCACCATATCGCCAATGTTTAAGCCCTTAATAGCCTTAACCAGCGCAAAATACACCGGCGCAACCGACGGCCCCTGTATATTAACCTGGTCATGCCACTTAAAGTATCCTGTTGTTATTTCAGCATTAACGGTAATTTTGTACGGAAACTTAATATCATGCAATACCATTCTGCTGTGATTAAAACCTTTTTCTCTTTCATAACCGGTAGTGGGAAAGCAATACGTTCCGTCTTTACCTTTAACCAGATGCGGTGTAGCCAGCACCAACTCCGAACAGTCTTGGCCGTGCCGTTCCCAATCGCGCATAGGAATAACCTGCAGCCCCTGCTGCCCAACAAGAGCCGTATCAAACGGTGCCCGGATTACAACCCTCAGGTCTCCGGAGAAAGCTCTTATTGCCTCAACTTCTCCGGTAGTTGTTCCGGCAACCAACTCCACATAAACCCTGTCAACATTTATGTTTATCTCTTCCATATTGCACCTCTGTTAGAATTATAACACACAACCTGCATATATGCAATAGATAATAAAAAAACGGTTCATAGATAATAATGACCGTTTGAAGATTACTATTGCTAGAAAAAATCAAAGGAATCATATCTATGAACCGACGTCATAATAACACATCAAAAAACAAAACGCAAACGATTTTAACAAGTTTTTAAAAATTTTTTATTTACTCATAAATCCAGTCCTTCATAATAATACGAATAATCAATACCCTTTACAAACATTTCCTTGTCGTTAATCTTGTCGGTTAGGGCTAAAGCTATCAGCCTCTTTATAGCCGTGCCGTCAAATACGCTTGCCGCCATTGCGGACATATAGTCGTTTTTACTTATCTTGCTCCAGTCTACGCATTTGCTAAGGCTTTTCTTCAGCATCAGGTCCAGCCAGAGCCTTGTGCTTCTGCCGTTGCCGTCCCTAAAAGGATGGGCAACATTCATTTCAATGTATTTGTTTAAAATCTCATCTAAGGTAGTCTCGGGCATTTTTTCAATTGTGCCCAGCGTTTCCAACAAATACATTGCAGGCGCAAACATAAAGCCGCCTTTTGATATATTTACAATCCTTATCTGCCCCGCAAAGTCATATAGTCCGTCAAACAAATAGGCATGGATTTGCTTCAGCCCCTTAATGGTACCAACTTCAATGTTGCCTAAAACCGAAAACAAGGCATACGCCTTTTGTTTGCTTTTTATATCAATAGCTTCATCGTCATATCCCATGTTCCCAAAATTCCTTCATCAGCATTGCGCCTACATCCTGGGTGTTGTGCGCCTCACAGATGGTAACCGGGCTTAACTTCAGCTCTTTTATTGCTGCAATATAGTCCTCTGCTCTCGGGTAGTATCTGTCATCAGACTCAAACAAGTTTATTTGACTTGTTTCAATTCTTTCCGCAAATGTCTTGTGTGCCTGCTCGCCGCCCGCGCCATAACTTACCGGATACATATGAAAATGCGTTTCTTCAAGCGCAGTTCTGCCAAGTTCGGTTTCAACTTTTTTCAGAGCCTTTACAATACTCTCTTTGCTTTTTAAGCTGCCGTTTTCTCTTGCGTGCAGGTGCGCCAAGTCCAAACACGGCCGTGCGTACTTAACCTGCTTACATATCTCTATAATCTCATCCAGGCTGCCAAGCTGGTTAACCTTACCGCCTATTTCGGGGTAAATTCGTATCCTGCTGGTATCCAGTTGTTTGCCCACTTCGTTAAGTGCATCAATCAGCTGTTGCAGCCCGGCTTTGCGCTCCGCCTCGCCTTTGCCGTATCCGCCGCCCGGATGAAATATAATCCTTGTTGCATCAAGCAGCCCGGCCAGCTTAAACCCCTTAACCACTTCCTGCTTGCTGCGTTCAACCACCTCTTTATTCTTACTGGCAAGGCTGATATAATACGGCGCATGAATGCTCAGGTAAATTCCGTATTCCTCGGCCAGCTTTCTGTATTTTACCGCCTGGTCGTCCTTCATTTTTATGCCGTATGTGCATTGCAGCTCCAGCGCATTGAGCCCCTTATTTTGGAGCCACACAAAAATATTGTCCCGGTTTTTTCCTCCGCCCGCCTTATCGGCAAAGAAGTTAACCGGAAACCCCGCCGTGCCAAATTTAGCTTTATTACAAATGCTTTTCATCCTGCTCCTAAAAAAACTTTTCTATTATCAGATTTGATACATTAAAATGTTTTTCATCTATATAAAGTCTGCCGTCCGATAAGCACACAAATCCGCTGCCTGCCATTTGCTCTACCGCCGGCTTGTACGTTTTTACAAAATCCTTTTTGAAAATCGCCGCATAATCGTACAGGTCAATGCCCTTAGCCGTACGCAAAGCAAGCATTATGTACTCTTTCTCGGCAGTCTCCGGTGTTTCGGTTTCGGTAAATATTACCGGCAATTCGGCCTTGTTTACTCTATTGGAGTATTCGGCAAGGTCATGCGTATTTTCCAGCCTTACACCGCCTGTGTAGCTGTACGCCGACACTCCAAAGCCAAGATACTCACCCCTGACCCAATAATTAAGGTTATGCTTGCTCTCAAACCCGGGTTTAGCAAAATTAGATATCTCGTATCTGGCAAATCCCCAACGCTCTAAAGCCTTATTAACCACCTTGTACATTTCGTTGCTGGCATCTTCGTCACATTCGGCCAGCGTTCCGGAACTGACCGCTGCCTCCAGCGGTGTACCAAACTCTAAATTCAACCCGTATGCGCTTATATGAACTGCACCGCTTTTAACGGCTTTTTTAACCGTCTTTTTTAAATGTGCCTGTCTTTGCCCGGGCAGCCCGAACATAATATCCACGCTTAAGTTGGCTATTCCGCACCTTAACACCGCTTCCGCAGCACGTTTAAACTGAGCATAGTCATGCGGACGCCCCAGCAGCTGTAAAAATTTATTCTTGTGCGATTGCAGCCCAAGACTTATTCTGTTAACTCCCGCGGCCTTGTATATTTCCAGCTTTTCATATGTAAGTGAGTTTGGATTAGCTTCCAATGTGACTTCCGCATCAGCCTCGATGCTAAAACTGCCCCTCACCTCGTCCAGCACCCTGGCCACGTCACTTGCGTCAACAAGACTCGGCGTGCCTCCGCCGATATAAATTGTAGTTGCACATATGTTTTTGTCTGCTCTTAGTTTAACTTCTTTTATCAGGCTCTTTATGTACTCTTTCTGTTCCGGCAACCCGCAAGCATACGAACAAAACGAGCAATACTTACACTTGTGCTCACAAAAAGGTATATGGATGTAAATGGATGATTTTTTCATGCGCTTGTCCTTTCATATAATTCTCCCTTCCCGCCAAGGGAGTACGCCCAGAGGGCGGGAGTGTTGTGTCTTATTCACAACCCCCGGTGGCTGAAGCCACCACCCCCTTTGCTAAAGGGGGAATTTTGACTGCCCGATTCTGCCTTATTCCGACTTCAGCACTTTAATAAACGCATCGCTTGGTATCTCCACCTGCCCTACCTGCCGCATTTTCTTTTTGCCTTCTTTCTGCTTTTCCAGCAGCTTCCTCTTTCTGGTTATATCCCCGCCGTAACACTTGCTCAGCACGTCCTTACGCACAGCCCCAACCGTTTCTCTTGCAATAATCTTTCCGCCTATTACAGCCTGAATAGGCACTTCAAACATCTGCCGCGGAATAACTTCTTTCAACTTCTCAGTCATTGCCTTGCCGCGCTCATACGCCCTGTCGCGGTGTACAATTACACTAAGTGCGTCACAAACCTCGCCTTTAAGCAGAATGTCCAGCTTAACCAAATGACTCGGTCTGTATCCGCTTATTTCATAATCCAGGCTTGCATAACCGCGTGTACGGCTTTTAAGAGAATCAAAAAAGTCATAAATAATTTCATTCAGCGGCATATCGTAATCCAGCCTGACTCTGCTTGCGTCTATATAGGTTATATCCTTGCTTTCACCCCTCCTGCCTTGCGCTAAATCCATGATATTACCTACATACTCGGGCGGCGTAAATATCTGCATATTTACATATGGCTCCTCCATACGGTCTATTCTGGTAGTTTCCGGCAGATTGCTTGGGTTGCTTACCTCCAGAGTCTCGCCCGTAGTGGTATATACCTTATAGCTTACCCCGGGCGCGGTTGTAATAATCTCCAGGCTAAATTCCCTCTCCAGCCGCTCAACAATAATCTCCATATGCAACAGCCCCAAAAACCCGCATCTGAACCCTTGCCCCAGTGCCGCCGATGACTCTACGCTATAGTTAAGCGAACTGTCATTTAACCGCAGTTTATCAAGTGCATCCCGCAAGTCACTGTACTTTGTGTCGCCTGCCGGAAATATCCCGCTAAACACAACCGGCAGCACCTTTTTATAGCCCGGCAGCGCCGTATCACATGGCCTGTCCGCCAACGTAATTGTATCACCTACCTTGGTGTCCTCAACATTTTTTACGCTTGCGGCAATATAGCCTACTTCGCCGCACTTAAGTTCTGCACACGGTTTGGGAGCGGGACTGAAATACCCTACCTCAACTACATCAAAAGTCTTGCCCGGCGTCTGCATCATTTTTATTTTATTTCCCGGCTTTACGGCCCCGTCCATAATACGCACCATGCTGATTGCGCCCTTGTAGCTATCGTAATAGCTGTCAAAAATCAACGCCTTTAACGGAGCAGCCTCATCACCCTTAGGCGGAGGAACCTGTGCAATAACAGCTTCCAGAACAGCCGCAATGTTAATATTTTCCTTTGCCGATATCTCAGGCGCATCCATTGCAGGAATTCCAATCAGGTCCTCAACCTCTTTTTTTACACGTTTCGGATCTGCGCTCGGCAGGTCAATCTTGTTCACAACCGGAATAATCTCCAGATTGTTTTCAAGCGCAAGGTAAACGTTTGCTAAAGTCTGCGCTTCCACACCTTGCCCGGCGTCAACTATTAAAATTGCGCCCTCGCAAGCGGCCAGGCTTCTGCTGACCTCGTAAGTAAAATCCACATGCCCCGGTGTGTCAATAAGGTTAAGTAAATATTCAGTTCCGCCGCTGGTATATTTCATGCGCGTTGGAGTAAGTTTTATTGTAATTCCGCGTTCGCGCTCCAGCTCCATACTATCCAGCACCTGGTTTGTAAGCTCACGCTTTTCAAGTGTGCCCGTAATTTCAATTAATCTATCCGCAAGCGTACTTTTACCATGGTCTATATGTGCCACTATACAAAAGTTTCTGATATTCTCCAGCCTCTTATTCATGTAATTACTCCTATAGCCATAAAATTCCCCTCTAATACAAGGTCTAAAATTCCCCCTTCCCGCCAAGGGGGTGGTGGCTTCAGCCACCGGGGGTTGTGAACAAAACACAACCCTCCCGCCCTTCGGGCGTACTCCCTTGACTCAAGGGAGAATTTGTTCCAGCATACTTTGAACACCCCTATTGTAGAGGGGGAATCTTTCATTAGTTTATTATACAATTTTACCTGTTTTTTAGCAAGCAAATCGGTCTGCTTGCACATTTTACTTGCAAACGCAACACAAATATATTAAAATGCTGTTATAAGGAAATAAATATGGATTTAAGAAACACTTGGCTTGTTACGCAACCAATAGCACATATGGGTATATACAACACAACCGATAAACCCGAAAACAGTTTGGCTGCCATAAAAGCCGCAATATCAAAAGCTCACCCGTTTGAGATAGATGTAATGCTGTCATCGGATGATGAAGTAATTGTTTTTCATGATGCGCGCCTTGCCCGCATGACCGGTGCAGACGGTTATACCGCAGGCACTGCTTTAGCAGACCTAAAAAAGCTGCGTCTCGGCAGCAGCAGCGAAACAATCCCTACCCTTAAAGAAGTGCTGGAACTTGTAAAAGGCAAAGTGCCGGTGCTGATTGAAATAAAAGCCCGCTCGTCACGCAACGCCGGGGTACTGGAACAAGCGGTTATGAACTGCTTAAAGGGCTATAACGGCGAATATGCAATTCAGTCGTATAACCCGCTTACTATAGAATGGCTCAAAAAACATTATCCGGAAGTTAAGCGCGGGCTTATCAGCGGATACTTTAAGCTCCCGAACGAAAAAGAAGCTACCGGCTGGCTGATACGCTTTGTATTAAAGCGTATGTGGATGGTTAAAAGAACAAAGCCGCATTTTATTTGTTATGACAGCACATACATCCCAAACCGGCACTTGCGCAAAACCCGTAAGCTGCCTCTTTTGGCATACGGTGTTAAAACTCAGACCCGGCACAACGAGCTTCTTAAATACGCCGACAATGTGATTTTTGAAGGATACGAACCAAAATAAAAAGTGCTGACGATGTCAGCGCTTTTTATCTAAACATATCCATTTGTGCCTGCATCTGCATAATATGACTGAACTGCGGTATACCTCTGACTGCAGGATATACAAAGTTCCTGAACCTGGGCGGCTCGCCCGCTTTACCCGGAGCCTGCGTTGCAAGCTGAACAAGACAAGCCATTGCCCTGCGCTTACGCTTCTCCTCTTCAGACAAATTTGCATCGGGTGCATCAGCATTAAAAAACAACGCTTTTAATTCAGTATTAGATGTAATTTCCGACTTGATTTTTGCAAGTTTGCCGGAGTCTATTTTCATTTTGCCCGTGCCGTCAAATGCCGGAGCAATAATCTTATCAAACACCCAGCCGTCAATGTTGCCAGGCTTGTTGTATTTCTTGAAGTTAAAATGACCAAACTCTTCGGCACATTCCTTACTTGCACCAAACATCAGCATCATAACACCGGCACGCTTTGCCATTTCATCTATAATTTTATCACGCATGCTCTTGGTCTTGCTCTTACGGTAGTCCACATCGTTCCACAATTCTGCCCATATGCTGCAGCCGGATTCGGCAAGCTCCTTTCTAAACTTTTTGCTCCAGATACTGTCAGGGCCAACCATAGCCTGTACAAATCTGCCCCAATATTTACGCGCAGAGTTTTCACCGCCCTCATCATCCTGACTAAGCGAGTCAATAACGGACTTTATACCGCCAACAATATTGGCGGTCCAGTACTTAAATCTGCCCTGCCCTTTATCCTTTTTTTTAATACCGTACGAAGCAGCATGAAAAGCACTTGTTCTTGCGGCCGGGTCTGTACCGTCATCGGCGCCGTCATCAACAAGTCCGAAATGATTCTTTATTTCGTCAATTGCTTCAGTGCTCATACTCTCACCTCTCTATGGATATTATACCATAGTTTGCCCTTTATAGCAATGCTTTTAACAAAACTTCCTCTATGCAAAAGAGAGGCGGCAGCAAAGTAACGGTGTAGGTGGTTTGTGGCGGATTGTGCTTGCGTAGAGTGCCTTTGCAGCCGCACAGCGGCGAAACCAGCACCGGAGCATCACAAGACGACACAAATCACGAGAGGGTGGACGGAGTACCGGGGCGTGTGTTTTGTTATTCTTCCGTTTCCTCAGGCAAGTTTACATTATGGTAATATTCCTGAATGTCGTCACTTTCGTCAAATTTTTCAAGCATTTTCTTAAAGCTGCCCAGCTTTTCCGGCTCAAGCTCCATTGCAGCTTGAGCCACAAACTCAATTGCCGCATTAACAATTTCAAATCCGGACTTGTCCAAAGCCTGGCGCAGATTGTTTAATCTGGCCGGCTGAGCCTTTACCGTAAACACTTCGCCTAAATCCGCCACATCGTCGGCCTCAGCCTCCATTGCGGCTTCAAAAACCTTGTCTTCGGTTACACCGGCTTTTTTGGCTATTACCACCACCGCACACCTGTCAAACAAATAACTTACGCTGCCGGTTGTGCCAAGGCTTCCGCCGTATCTGTCAAAAATGTGGCGCACATCACTGGCCGCCCGGTTTTTGTTGTCGGTTAATATCTCGCAGATTACAGCCGAACCGCCCGGTCCGTACCCCTCATACGTAAACTCCTCGTAGTTTACCGCACCCAACTCACCCGCCGCTTTTTTAATGCTGCGCTGAATGTTGTCATTCGGCATATTGTTTGCTCTTGCTTTAGCCAAAATATTTACCAGGCGCGGATTCATTGCCGGGTCCGACCCGCCCTGCTTAACCGCTACCGCTATCTCCCTGCCGATTTTAGTAAAAACTGCGCCTCTTGCAGAATCGGTTTTTGCTTTATCACGTTTTATTGTTGACCATTTACTATGACCTGACATGGTTATCTCCTTTCAATTATCAAATATCAATTACGGAATTATTAAAGTTTGTCTCGGAGCGAAGCGACCAACAGTTGTTACCTGTTACCTAATACATACATCATTACACTCGCACTTACCGCCGCATTAAGGCTTTCAACCCCATTCTGCATAGGCAGACTTACCGTATCTTTGCAAGCTGCCAGCAAACCTTTGCTTACTCCGTGCGCCTCGCTGCCAACCACAATCCCAAACCGCGTATGCGGAGGCTTGTACTTGTATACGCTAACTCCGCCCATATCGGCGGCAACACATTCAATTTTTGCCGCAATTTCCAGCACTTGCGCCTCAGTTGCCTCATGTACGTGCACCTTAAAAACCGCCCCCATGCTGGAGCGCAGCGCCTTCGGATTTAGATAATCCACGCAGTTAATTGCATATATGTCCGTAATTCCGCAAGCCGCAGCAGTACGGATAATTGTACCTATGTTGCCCGCATCACTTATTCGGTCCAACACCAAAAAATTGCCTGCGGGCATCCTAAACTCGTGTTTGGTTAATTTAACCACCGCCGCAATGCCGCTGGGAGAAACAGTATTTGTAATCACTTCCATAACCTGCGGAGTAACGTGATAAAAGTTAGTTTTTGCGCCGCTTATAGCGGCGGCTACCCCGTCAGTCTCCGCTAACGCTCCGCCTGCCACCCCTTCGCGAGCAAAGGGGAATTTTGGAAAGCGCTTGTCTTCCACAAAAAACACGCTCACAAATTCCACACCGCTTCTGGCCGCATCCGCAACCATGCGTTCGCCCTCAATCAAAACAGTACCGGTGGAGTTCCGGTACTTTTTGTCATTTAATTTTGCCGCCGCCTTAATAATCTCATTCTGACGGCTTGTGATTTTAGTTATGTTTTGCATCATAACCACACTCCACTTTACCACAAAAATTCCCCGCTCGGTCACCCACCCCTTCGCAAGCAAAGGGGAATTTTACTCAGCAATTCGTTCATTACTTCCCCACTGCTTTTGCCGCTGTTTCAACCAGATTCTTAAACGCCGCTTCGTCAGATACGGCAAGTTCGGCCAGCACCTTTCTGTTTAGGTTTACGTTTGAGGCTTTCAGCCCGTGCATAAACACACTATAGCTCATGCCATGTGCCCTGCACGCCGCATTAATACGCGCAATCCAAAGCTGACGCATATCACGCTTTTCCAGTTTGCGGCCAACATAAGCAAAGTTGCCGCTGCGCATAACTTGCTGCTTAGCGGTACGGTATTGCTTGCTTTTTGCGCCAAAGTATCCTTTAGCTGCTTTCATAACCTTACGCTTTCTCTTAAGCGCGTTGCTACCCATTTTAACTCTCATTTCTTCCTGCCCCCTTAATCCCTGATTGCTCTAGCTATTGCAGGAGCATCCGCCTTACTTACTACATCGCCGCTCTTTAAGCGCATTTTGCGCTTAGCCGACTTTCTTGTCAGGTGCTTAGCACCGTTCTGGCAGCTGCGTTTAATAACGCCGTTTTTGTTTATTTTAAAACGCTTCCTGGCCGCCTTGTTGCTTTTCATTTTTGGCATAATTTTAGCCTTCCTTTTTATTTAGTGTTTTTTGGTATCAGCATCATTGTAATAATCGTGCCGGACAATAGCGGTTTTTGTTCCATTTCGCAAACATCAGACAGCATCTCATAAAACTTGTTCATGTTGTCTATTCCCTGATTTGCGTAAGCAGCAAGACGTCCCCGCACTTTTTTAATAACCACACGCACTTTTTCGCCGCTCTGCAGAAACTTCCTTACCTGCTTGGCCTTAAATTGCATATCATGGTCCTCAATGCGCATAGACAGCTCCATACCCTTAATTTCGGTAGCCTTCTGCTTTTTGCGTGCGTCCTTTTCCTTTTTCTGTTCGTCAAACTTATACTTTCCGTAGTTCATAAGCTTGCAAACCGGCGGACTTGTGGTTGGCGAAATGTTTACAAGGTCATAGCCCTGCTCATCCGCAATTTTGAGCGCTTCCTCCAGCGACACCAACCCAAACTGCTCTCCTTCTGCGCCTAAGAGACGCACTTCACTTGCACGAATCTGATTATTAATCAAATACTCTTTAATGGTTTTAACCCTCCCAATTTTATTAAAACAAAGAAGCAGATAGAATACTCTATCCGCCCCCAACAATACACCAAAATGATGCAAACTTGTTTGATATTAACCGTGCCCGAGTGTAACCCGACAGGTGAGAAGCGGATACTTCTTCTTTGTTTATGTTGCGATTATAGCATATGCTATGTAGCCTGTCAAGTAGAATTAGTAAAATTTACAGCAGTTCCTTATACCGTCTGACATAAAGCTTTTTCAAAACAGTTACAAGCACCATGTACGCAAGCACGGTTGCAACAAGCCATGCAAAGAAAATTGCAGGCACAGGGCTCAGGTTAATCCACGAACCGATTACGGTAAACGGTATTATTGTACCAAATGCTATTGCAGCTGTTGTAAACAGAATAACGGGCAAGGAAGCGCGGCTTTGCAGGAACGGTATCTTTGGTGTTCTTATCATGTGAATAACAAGCGTCTGGGTCCAAAGCGACTCAATAAACCACCCCGCATGGAACACTGCAATAAACAGAATCTGTTCGGGCGAGCCGGCTGCAAAATCCCAGAACTGCCCGCCGACCGCCATTGGACAAATAAGGAAGAACAGCAGTGCGTATGTTGTTATATCAAAAACCGAACTTGACGGGCCTATCCACAGCATAAACCGCCGGATAGATTTTGAATCCCACCGTCTTGGTTTTTTGAGATAATCTTTGTCAACATTGTCCCATGGAATTGAAATACAGGAAATATCGTAAATTAAGTTAAGGAATAATATCTGAAGCGCCAGCAGCGGCAAAAACGGCAGAAAGGCACATGCCACAAGCAACGAAAACATATTACCAAAGTTTGAGCTTGCTGTCATTTTTATATATTTAATGATGTTTGCAAAAGTTTTCCGGCCCTCAATTACACCTTGTTCTAAGACCATCAAATCTTTTTCAAGCAAAATAATGTCGGCGGCTTCTTTTGAAATATCAACTGCAGTATCAACCGAGATGCCTACATCGGCCTCACGCAACGCCGGCGCATCATTTATGCCGTCACCCATAAAACCAACAACGTGACCGTTTTCCCGCAAGGCATGCACAATACGCACCTTCTGTGACGGAGTAAGCTTTGCAAATACATTTGTTTTTTCAACGGCAATCTTTAATTGCTCATCGTCCATTTCGGTAATGTCACTTCCAAGTAAAAGATTGTTTACATTTAATCCGACCTGTTTGCAAATTGCACGCGTAACATCACCATTGTCACCTGTAAGAACTTTTACCGCCACACCATATTCGTTAAGCGCCTTAATTGCATCTTTTGTTGTTTCCTTGGGCGGATCAAGGAATGCAAGAAATCCAATAAGATGCATTCCTGTTTCATCCGCCACCGAAAACATACCTTCTTTTGCCGGATTGTATTTTTGCGCAACCCCCAAAACACGCATACCTTCACTGTTAAGCTTTGCAACAATTTTTAACATATCGTCTTTAGTTTTGTTTTTAAGCGGTTTTTTACCGCCAAATCCTGCAAAATCACAACATTCAAGCATCTCTTCTATTGCGCCTTTTGTTATAAGCTGTGTTTTGCCCTCATCGTCTTTAACAACAACACTCATTCTGCGCCGAACAAAGTCAAAAGGAATTTCGTCAATCTTTATAAACTTATTTGATTCGGCTTCTAAATCTTTTTCGTGTCCATGAGCCAGTACCGCAATGTCTATAAGGTTTTTTAAGCCCGTTTGGAATTTACTGTTCATATACGCATATTTAAGAACACGGAAATCATCTGTGCCGTTTATATCAAGGTATCGTTCAAGCACAACCCGGTCTTGGGTCAGCGTGCCCGTTTTATCGGTGCACAACACATCCATTGCCCCAAAGTTTTGAATAGAGTGCATATTTTTAACAACGGTTTTCTTCTTTGCCATTTTAACCGCACCTTTTGCAAGGTTGGCTGTAACAATCATAGGCAGCATTTCGGGAGTCAGCCCAACGGCAACGGCAAGCCCAAACAACAATGCGCTAAGCCAGTCGTTGTGTACCATACCGCTTACAAAAAAGACAACCGGCACCATAACGCACATGAAACCGATTAAAAGTTTCGATACCGAATTAACGCCTTTTTCAAAACTGGTGACGGTTTTCTTTTTGTTAAGCCCTCTTGCAATAGAGCCAAAAACCGTATTATCGCCTACGGATATTGCTATACAAACAGCACTGCCCGAAACAACCGTGCTGCCTGTAAACGTTAAATTGTGCTTATCAAGCGGGGTTTCTTTGTCAGTTCTGTCCTGAATCATACCAAACTTTTCAATCGGCAGACTCTCGCCTGTTAAAGATGATTGTGAAACAAACAGGTCCTTGGATGAAATAACACGCATATCTGCCGGAATAATGTCACCCGCTGTAAGATATACTATGTCACCCACAACCAATTCATTAAACGGAATTTCCGCTTTTTTGCCGTCACGCAAAACACAGGTCGTTGTTTGTATATATGCCTTAAGTTTTTCGGCAGCGTTATTGCTCCGGGTATCCTGAACAAAACCCAAAATGCCGCTTACAATAACCATGGTTAAAACAATTGCAATGGCGGTAAAATCCTGCTGCCCTGCCTCGGCAAAAATTACATCGGTAAATACCGAAACCACGGCAAGCACAAGCAAAACCAATGTAAACGGATTTATAAAAGATTTAAATAGCCGCTTAAAAACAGAATCCTTTTTTTGATAGGAGATTTCGTTTGAACCGTACTTATCACGCATTCCATCTGCTGTATCGTCATTAAAGCCGGTTGCTGTATTGTTGTTGTAAAGTGTTAAAACTTGAGTTGCATCAATGCCCGATACTTCAAGAAGCCGCTTGTTGGTTTCGGGGTCGGCCGTTTGTTTTATTTTATATTTGTATCCGGTCCAGCGCTTACCGCTTTGTTTTTTTGCCGCCGGATTTTTTTTGCTAACGGCCATTCCCTGTCCCCTTTGTTTTATTTCACCGTTTTCTCCCTGTCTTCTTTCACAACCATGTTCACAAAATCCGCTAGAGCCATGGCTCCTGTGTCTCCCAGCTTTCTGTCGCGTACGGCAACGGTTCCGTTTTTAGCTTCCTCGTCGCCGATAATTGCCATATACGGAATTTTATTAACCTGCGCTTCCCGTATTTTGTATCCCACTTTCTCACTGCGGTTATCAACCTCTGCTCTGATACCCTTGCTTAAAAGCTCTGCCGTCAGCTCACTTGCCTGCTTGGCGGTTCTGTCGGTCAGGCTAATTACCTTAACCTGAACCGGCGCATACCATAGCGGCATAGCGCCCGCAAAATGCTCCAATAAAAACGCCAGCGTACGCTCGTATGTGCCTATGCAGCTGCGGTGAATAATCCATGGACGCTGACGCTCACCGTTTTCATCTATATAAACCATATCAAATTGTTCTGCCTGAAAAAAATCTAATTGAAGTGTTATCAGCGTATCTTCTTTGCCGTACACATTTTTAACCTGCATATCAATCTTAGGCCCGTAAAATGCCGCCTCACCGTCCGCCTCAACATACGGAAGTTTCAACTCATCCATTACTTGAGCCAGTGCCTTTTGCGCGCTTTCCCAAATCTCCGGCTTATTTATATATTTGCCGCTTTTGTTTTCAGGGTCCCATTTGCTAAGTCTGTAATACATTATTTGGTCACGAATCCCAAGGCAGTCACACGCATAATGAATCAGGTCAAAAATCTCGGCAAGCTCACTTTTTAACTGGTCTTTGGTAATCATTATATGCCCTTCGCTAAGAGTCATCTGTCTCACTCTTGTCAGGCCGTGCATCTCGCCGCTGTCCTCTTTTCTGCACATCACTGCAGTCTCCTGCATCCTATACGGCAGGTCTTTGTAGCTCTTCAGCCCCGTTTTATAAACCATATATTGAAACGGACACGCCATAGGCCGCAGCGCATACTCGTTGTCTTTCTCAACATCAACCTTAAACATTCCGTCTAAGTAATGATACCAATGGCCGGAAATCTTATATAGGTCACTCTTTGCCATAAACGGAGTTTTAGTAAGTTTATATCCGCGCTTGGTCTGCTCATCTTCAACAAACCGCTGTAATATTTGTGTTACGGTTGCGCCGTTTGGCATTAAAAGCGGCAAGCCCTGCCCAATGTTCTCGTCAGTAGTAAAATATCCAAGCTCGCGCCCGATTTTATTGTGGTCGCGCGCGTGCGCTTCGGCTAGTTTAGTAATATATTCATCCAGCTCGCTTTTTTTACCCCATGCCGTACCGTAAATACGCGTCAGCATTTGCTTAGCTTGGTCGCCGCGCCAATATGCACCGGTTACGGCCTGAAGTTTAAACGCCTTAACCAGGCCTGTACTAACTAGATGCGGCCCGCGGCATAAGTCGCAAAAATCTCCCAGCTGATATACGCTTATCTCTTCGCCCGCCTCAATCTCAGATAGCAGCTCCAGCTTAAACGGCTGGTTAGCAAAAATCTTTTTAGCCTCCGCCAAAGTTACTGCTTTGCGCACAAACGGCAAATCTGCTTTGATGATATTAGCCATCTCAGTTTCAATTTTAGCCAAATCCTCTTTTTTAATTGCATTAGCCACATCAAAATCATAATAAAAACCGTTTTCTATTGCGGGGCCGATTGCAAGTTTAGCACTTGGATACAATTTAAGTACCGCCGCCGCCATAATATGCGCCGTGCTGTGCCTGTATATTTCGTATCCTTCCGGGTCACGCAACGTGATAATATCCACCTTGTCGCTATCTTTAACAACCGCACTTAAATCAGCCAACACACCGTTAATTTTACCTGCAATTGCGTTGCGCGCCAAGCCCTCAGATATAGCCGCCGCCACATCCAATACGCTCGCACCCGCCTTAACCTCAAACTCACTGCCGTCTTTAATAATTACTTTCATGCCTTAATCTCCTTGTTGGCTTTTACCCAATCTAAAACATCCTCGTATTTCAACTTCCCGCTTGCAATACCAATGCCCAAGGCAACAATATCAGAGTCAGAGCAGTTTAATTTTACACCATTAACTTCTAAGAACGAAAGCATTATATATGTGCCAATCCTTTTGTTTCCATCTACAAAAGCGTGATTGGAAACCAAAGCAAAGCCAAGCCTTGCTCCTTTTTCCTCTTTGGTAGGATATAGTTCAACTCCGTCAAATGTAGCGTAAACACTCTCAAGTGCCGAATCTAATAGCCCCATGTCTCTTACATCGGCTTTGCCGCCGGAGGCCTCTATAAGATAGCCATACAATACCAGCACTTTTTCCTTATTAAACTTTATCATAGTTATACAGCTCCTTAAAAGCAAGTATGTGTCTGTTCAGCACGCGTTTTGCCACTATATCAATTTTTTCATCGTCTGTTAAGTTAAGCGCGCTAAAACTAGGGTCAAACTTTTTAACCACATACTTAGGCTTGTTGTTTTTTAAAATTACAACTTCGTTGTCTTTTTCCACCTGCTTAACCACGCTTGAAAAATTTTGGTTGGCCTTACTTAACGGCACCATTTTGTTTATATCAATCATCATTGTTCTTTACGCTCCTTAAATATCATTATACATAAAAGTTAGGATAAAATCAACCATTATTTATCAAGTGCACAACAAAAAACCGCCAGTATTTTAATAGCGGTTTTTTAAACAACCCTTACCCTATCTCCATACAGACAGCACAACAAGTCAATAATCTTCCGGCAGTTGGGGTTGCTTTCAACCACAACTTCTTTCGGAGCCAGTTCAATCAGACCGACTAGCAGCATGGCTTCGTCGCTTAATGCGTATTCCGCAACAATGTTATCACCCCGAATCAATTCCCCTTTAAGATAAAGGGGTGGCGGCGCAGCCGACGGGGTATGTGAAAAACCTGGCTTTTGCTCTCCTCTCTGGGGGGTTGCTTCGTTTGAAGTGGTTTCGGGCAAGTCTCGCAATGACAGTTCTGCGGTTATATAAATCCTATCTCCAAAACTAACCGTCAGCAAATCGTGCTTCGGCTCAATATTGGATATTAAAAACTTTAACAGTTCCAAAAAAGTGTGGCTGGACAAAAACACGCTGGCGTTTTCGTTTGTAATCTTTACCAGTTCCGCCCATTTGCGTTTGAGTGTGGGCAAGCAGAACTCAAAAAAACTTTCTAAATTAATTTTATTGCCGTACATTAAGTTTTTGGACACAATCTTTCGGTCAGTCTCGGCATCAAAATACGTCAGCACCTTTAAATACGCTTCATAATAAGTTTTGTCCTGCCCAACCAGTGTGGTATGCTTTTTAAGATATTTATATTTAAACTGCTCACAAAATACATTGCCCAGAATTATATCCAGCATACCCTTAATTTTGGGCTTCTCTGCTTTAGGAACCGCCAGCACAAGCTCATTAAGCCCGCTGCGGGATAAAATTGCGGACACACCCCCAAGTTTAGCCACGGGGTGAGCCACCATTGTATGTATGTACTCCAACATATCGGCGTTAGCATTATTTGCCTGCGCACAAAACTCCCACATAAAATCCTCTCTCGAGGGATATTTGGAAACTGTCATTGCGAGACTATCCTGCAGAGCCAACAAGCGAAGCAATCCCCTAGATAGAACTCTATATCATTTCAGTTAAAGCAACCCTCTTTATAAAGAGTAGTGTATGCCTGTTTTTTAGTTTTACGCAAGAAATTTTTGCCGAAAACTGCCTTAATAATTCTTGCACTCCAGTTCAAAAAACGCCTTAGGATGTGCACAAACCGGACATTCGTCAGGTGCGGTTCTGCCTTTGTGTTTGTGCCCGCAGTTACCGCATTCCCAAACCTGCTCTGTGTCTTTGTTAAACACCTTGCCGGATTTTATGTTGGCTAAGAGAGTATTAAACCGCTCTTCGTGCTCGGCTTCAACTCTGGCTACTCCGTCAAACAGCCTTGCAATATCCTCAAAGCCTTCGCGCCTGGCATCTGAAGCAAAACGCGCATACATATCGGTCCACTCGTAATTTTCGCCCTTAGCAGCATCCAGCAACACCTCTTCTGCCGTGCCAATGCCGTGATACAGCTTAAACCAGATTTTAGCGTGTTCTTTTTCATTCAACGCAGTTTTAACAAAAATAGCCGCCATCTGCTCGTAGCCTGCCTTTCTGCAAACGCTTGCATAATAGTCGTACTTGTTGCGTGCCATGCTCTCGCCGGCAAATGCCTCAGCCAGATTCTTTTCGGTTTGTGTTCCTTTCAGATTTTTACTCATTTTATTTCTCCTCTAGTTTCTTTCTTTTTATATTGGTTTCTTTTCCATTCCCGCCCGGAACATAATAAATCCGGTCTTTCAGTTTGTCCGGCAGATACTGCTGCTTAACATATCCCCCGTAATCATGCGGATATTTGTATCCACCTGCCTGCTTCTTTTCATCGTCCGGCCGGTTTTTAAGATATGCCGGCACCTTGTCGTCTTTTACTGCCTCAACATCTGCTTTTGCCGCCCCAAGCGCCCGCACTACCGAATTGCTTTTTGGAGCTTCGCACACATAAATAATTGCTTGACTTAGGGGGATATTTCCTTCCGGCATTCCCATTTCTTTTATTGCCTGCAACGCTGCAACACTTAACAGCAATGCGTTGCTGTCGGCCAAACCCACATCTTCGCTGCTGTGAGCCACTAATCTCCGCGCAATCAAAAGCGGGTCACAACCGGCGGCAATAAGCCTGTTTGCCCAATAGAGCGCCGCATCGGCATCACTTCCGCGCAAACTCTTGCAAAATGCGCTGAGCATATCGTAATACATGGTTTCATCTATGCTCATGGCTTTTTTCTGAATACTCTGCTCTGCTGCCTGTTTATTAATTACAATTTGCCCAGCTTTATTGGCAGGCGTAGTAAGCGCCGCCAGCTCCAGCGCATTTAACGCCGTACGTATGTCTCCGCTTGCCGCCCATGCATAATGCGCTGCGGCCTCCGAATCCAGCCTGATTTTTAGCTTACCAAGCCCATGCTGCTCATTGCTCACTGCTCTGCTTAATGCTGTTTTTACGTTTTCATCACTAAGCGCCCTAAACTCAAACACCCTGCATCTGCTGACGATAGCTCTGGTCATGTTGGTGTACGGGTTTTCGGTGGTGCTGCCAATAAATACAATACAGCCCTCTTCAATTGCCGCAAGCACACTGTCACTTTGAGCTTTGTTCCATCTGTGACATTCATCCAGCAACAAATATGTTTTCTTGCCGTTCAATCTAAAACTGTATCTGGCCTCATCAATTACTTTTTTAGCGTCAGCCACTCCGCTGGATACAGCATTTAATTTAACAAACGCCCCGCCAACAGAATTTGCCACTATGTTTGCGAGTGTGGTTTTACCGGTGCCTGGCGGTCCGTAAAAAATGCAGCTGCCCAGCGAGTCGGTTTTTATTGCCCTGCTTAAAAGCGAATCCTTGCTTACAATATGCTCCTGCCCTATAAACTCATCTAAACAGGCAGGGCGCATGCGCTCAGCCAATGGTGCAAACTTCTTAGCATTCAAACTCAGCAAATCTTCCATGACTTAATTATAGCACAAACATTTATCATATATCAAATATACTCTACACCCACTCCAGTTTAATTTCCTCTTTATTTGCACTCAGGTTAATAAAATCAATATTATTAAGCACCATGCCGTTGCAAACAAGCCTGTTGTGTCCGCTAACCAAGAAGTGAACTCTTTTATCTCTGATTTTTAGTTTTAAATTAATTTTGCCGGAGTTTGTTTGCGGCTTAAAAAACAACTTGTCCCCTACTAGGCGTATGCCATACTTGAAAGTTAGCTTATGCTCATAATTAGTGTTTAGGCCTTTATCGTCTTCGGTTTGCGCAAGAAAATATTTCAGCATCTCAAAATTCCCCTCTATAAGAGGGGTGGCAGGCGCAGCCTGACGGGGTGTGGACGCCTTTAATGCAAAACACCGTGCTTCGGCAACCGGAACTGCCCGTATATAGCCAACACATTGGCAAACCCTGCTTACAAGCTCCGCACCCGGCACACTCCCCAAAACCAAATGCTCCGTCAACATCCCGCTGATTAATTTAAGTTTTAAAGCGGGAGGCAGATTGCAGTAATGCAGGGTGTTGTATAGCTCCCGCAGATTATTTGGCTGGTCAGATAGTGCAAGGCAACTGGCTAAGTCTAGGGCATGTACGATGCCAAAGTAATTCCCCTTTAAGATAAAGGGGTGGCAAGCCGAACGGCTTGACGGGGTATGTGAAAATGTTTTTGCACTGCCTTTGGCAGCGGCTACCCCGTCTGCCAGCGCCACAAGTGGCTCGGCATCCACCCCTTCAGAAAAGGGGAATTTTTGCTGTTGTTTCATCACCAACCACAACTCGCCCCTCCTGCCTATTAATTCCCCCTTTAGCAAAGGGGGTGTCCCGCAGGGACGGGGGTTGTGTTCCTTACAAATTTCTGTTGTGTAGCCATAAAACAAATCCACCAGCCTAATCCTGCCCCTGCCCCGTTTTAAAACCGTATACTTACTAAACCCCAGTTTAGTTAAATTAATCTTCTCTGCCGCTTCAAACTCTGTGTCATTAATTGAAGTGGGTTTGAAACATTCCCTGCCCATACACTTTTGCGCATATCTCTTTTTTAAGGTATCCGTATTGTCCGCCAACGCCCCAAAATCCGGCAGCACAACAAAACTATCGGTGCAATAAAAGCCCTCGATTCGTGGATTAAAGCGAAAGCAAAAATTCCCCTCTATAAGAGGGGTGGATGCAACCATAGGGCGCAGACGGGGTGTGGTTAACGAAACACCTTTTAAGCAACCACACCCCGTCAGCTGTGCGCGCCTCCGGCTGCGGGCATAGCCCTTGCCCGCTTTGGCTACAAACAGTTCCCCGGACTGTTTGCTCACGCGTCGCGCCCCTCTTGCAGAGGGGAATTTAATCTTCGAGCCTGAGCTAATGATTCCCGCCAACCCCACCAGCACGCCCACAGCACACGCCGCCCCGCTAATAGTATAAATTAACATAAGTTAATAGTTGCCAATTCAACGACTGACAAACTAAAATTCCCCTTTTTAGAAGGGGTGGCTTCGGAGCCCAAAGGGCGAACGAAGACGGGGTAGCCAACAAAAAACACGCCTCAGCGTGTGTTTTGTTAGTCAGGCAGACAGTCCGTAAGCCGCGTTCTGTCGTGGACGGTTATCTATCTTGGCTGATTGTCACCAACCAGCTCGTGCGATGTATAGGGCGGCCCGGGCTAGGCCGTAATGCCCTTTATCTTGCATAAGGCGGGGTTTACATTGGCGCCAGACGTCACCGCCTGACCGGTTGGCTCTTACCCAACCTTTTCACCCTTACCCGGCACTTTTTATAACACTTTTGCAAAAAATAGGAGGTATTTTGGTATCAGGATTAGTACTCAAAGGGGAATACAAAAAGTTCTAAAAAACCAAAAAAGCAAAAGTGTTATAAAAAATGTCGGGCGGTTGTTTTCTGTTGCACTTTCCCTGGAGTTGCCTCCGCAAGCCGTTAACTTGCGCCCTGCCCTGCTATGCGCGGACTTTCCTCACCTGAATCTCTTCAAGCGCAACCGTCTGTCCTGCTGCCTGACTGTTGGTAGTATAGCATGGTTTTGCCACCTTGTCAATACCCATTTTGCAAATTTATTGTAAAAAAGGTGCCGTATGACACCTAATCCGCAAACAATTTCTTACTTCTTACCTCCGCACGCACTATCTCCAATGCGCGTTTTTCCAGGCGGCTGATATAGCTGCGTGAGATTCCCAGCTTTTTAGCAACTTCCCGCTGGGTATACGGAATTCCGCCGCCAATGCCGTACCGCATAGCCAAAATCTGATACTCACGCTTGTCTAAACAGTCCTTAATAATGCTGATTAACTTCTCGGTTAATATGTTGCTCTCAACCAGCTCAATAACGTCCGGCTCCTCGTTAATTACCACATCCACCAATGAAATCTCGTTGCCGTCCTTATCTACTCCAAGGCTTTCATCAAGGCTCATTGTATTTTTATGCTTCTTGCCAACTCTGAATAGCATGAGAATCTCGTTCTCTATGCACCTTGCCGCATATGTACTAAGCTGAGTTCCCTTATCCGGCTGATAAGTATTTATAGCCTTAATCAGCCCAATGCTCCCAACCGAAATCAGGTCATCGGCATCCTGTGCGCTGTTGCTGTATTTTTTTACAATGTGCGCCACCAATCTAAGGTTATGACTGATAAGCGTTTCCTTGGCCTGCATATCTCCCGCCCTGAATGCCGCAATGTATTCCCGCTCCTTATCTGCCGGCAAGGGTTTAGGAAAGCAGCTGGCATTATCTACATATGCCGAAAACAGCATAATTTTATTCATAAAAGTAATAAAGCTCTCAAATATCAAACCCAAACCCCCATTTGAAACCTAATTAAGATATGAGCCCAGCCGGCCAAAAAAGTACAAATACCGACACACCTAAGTTTGGCTCCGAAAGGAAAGCCCGAGTACGCACCGATGCATAAATATACAATAAACAAATAATTATACGCTAGCTTGTTTTAAAGCCATCGCTAAAATTAAACAGTGCCGCCGACTCATACGAGTAATTCAGCTCCTGCTCTGCCCTGTGTTTTAAAACTGCAATCTCAATTAATTTGTCCAGCAGCCTGCCGAAGGAAACACCGCTTGCCTTCCACAACTGATAAGACAGCGAACCCGGTATTGAGTTTATTTCATTTATATATATTTTACCGTCGGTGTTGTTTATTAAAAAATCCACCCGCACAGCACCGGCACAATCACATAATCTGCAAGCCTTTTCGGCTGTTTTGCGTATTTTGGCCTCTGCCGTGCTGTCAATTTGTGCCGGCACAATCCGCTCGATGTTTTTATCCTTATTTACGTATTTATCGCCGAAACTAAGGATATGTTTAAAACCCCTTATTTCTTCACAGGAACTTAACTCGTATTGGCCTTCAACCCCAACACAGGATATATTTATTTCACTGAAGTCTGTTAAGGCTTGTTCCGCTAAAACACGGTTGTCATAGCGGGCCGCAACCTCAATGCCTTGAACCAGCTCTTCCCTGTTATCACATCTGGAGACTCCAATACTGCTGCCCAGGTTAGACGGCTTAACCATAACAGGATAACCGAGTTTCGTTTCAATCTGGGATAAAACCGATTCTGTATCGGCCTCATACTCGCCCGAATAAAACCAATGGTATGGCAAGCTGCCTATTCTGGCCGACTTAAACAGGCTCTTCATAGAAATCTTGTCCATTGTTATTCCGCTGCCCAGTACATTACAACTTGTGTACGGAACTCCGCTAAGGTTTAATAAGCCTTGCAGGCTGCCGTTTTCGCCTCCTCCGCCATGCGTGCAAACAACAGCAGCATCAATTACAATACTGCTTCCCATAACCATGCCTTTAGTCAGCAGCCGGCTGCTGCCGGGCTCAAAGTAGCAGCCGCGCGTGCCGCCGGTTGTAAAATCTGTATAACTTTTTTTGTCTGTCAGTTTATCTCCCGTAAGCCACCTGCCCTCACGAGTTATATAGACCGGAATACAATTAAATTTGATTTCATCTATGTTGCCGCACACCTGCAGTCCCGTAATTACCGAAACATCATGCTCACAACTTTTACCCCCAAAAAACACTGCAACATTTTGCCGCATAATTTACCTCCCAAAACAATTATAAATTATCAAATATCAAATATAAATTTTTGGTCGCTCACGCTCCAATTGAAATGGTATATGAAAGCAATATAATTTTTGTTACAAAAAAACCCCTCTACATGAGAAGGGTGTATGATTATAAAATATTAATTTTGGAGCGCAAGCGACCCGCCATTGTTCATTGTTCACTGTTCATTATTCACTACAACTATACTTAACTGCAGGTTAAGTATAGTTGTCTGGTAAATCGTTCTCAAATAATACCACGGCATCTTCACAAACAATGCCCGGCAGCATTTCTCTTGCCTTAATCAGCGTTTCTGCAAAATGAATTTTTCTTGCATCAAACCCGGCGTCTTTCAGCCCCGATTCAAGCGCCTGAGCGTTTGTTTTGTTTACTATAATCACAACATCGGCAACCGCAGCAATTTTTCTGCCAAAATTATAGTTTTCCAGCCGTTCCAGGCTGCCCAGTTCAACAAGCCCTGGAGTAACCACAATTTTTTTAGAAGCATCAAACAACCGCATTACACCAAGTGCGCGCTCGCTTCCTTCAACACTTGCATTATACGTATCGTCCAGTATTACTACCCCGTTACTTCCCTTAATAAGCTCAAGCCGGTGCTCAACACTCTTCAGCTTGCCGATTCCGCTTGCAATCTGCTCGTTAGACAGCCCCAGCTTTTTAGCAAGCACGGCGCATAACAATATGTTTGTTATGTTGTGTTCCCCCAGCAGTTTTGTTGAGCAGTCTACCCTGCCTCCGCCGGCGGCAAAATTCAGCCTGAATCTTGTCCCTTCTGTGGTTATCTCTATCCCCGATGCCCACGCATCGGCTTTTTTGTTATTAAGGCTGACAAAGCTTTTTTCGCACTTTGTATCATTGTAAATCTTCATTGAGCCGGCATTATCACCGTTAAACACCATAAACCCGGATTCCGGCATTGCTGCGGCCAGTTCGCCTTTGGCTTTCTGAACATTGTCCAGGCTTTTAAACGTTGCCATATGCTGATTGCCTATAGAGGTTATTATGCCGTAGCCGGGCTCTACAATCTTACAAAGCTGGGAAATATCTCCAACATTGCGCGCACCCATTTCACATATAAAAACCTGATGAGTCGGCGCCAGAAACTGGATAACCGATTTTGTAACTCCCATTGGAGTGTTGTAGCTTAGCGGTGTTGCACAAACCGAATATTGCTCGCTTAAAATAGTGTCTAAAAAGTTTTTGGTGCTGGTTTTACCAAGGCTGCCGGTAATTCCTATCTTGACCAATGCAGGCATTGACCCTAGCTTCTTTTTTGTCTGATGAACATACCCGTTGTTTATTATTTTTTCAACCGGTTTTAAAATCCAATGCACAAGCGGCACCGTAAGCGGCAGACTCAGCGGCGCAAGTGCCACCGCACCAAACCTGAACCAGTCAAGAAAATACGTAGATAATGTAATAAGCCCGAAAGTAAGTGCGGCACTTATAAAAAACAACAGCCCGATTGCACGGTTCATCCGGTTGGTTAACTTTAACGGGGTTTTTTGCGGCGCATTGTGTAGGTGATATATAAACACAATAGAAAACGTAAAATAAAATGCCAGCCCAATGTATCGCCAGTAATCAGATACGCCTGGGTCAGAAAAACAGATATTGGTTACAATAAGTGCCGCAGTTGACATAGCACATAACATAAACAGCCTGCCTATGTACTTGGCGTGCGTGTCCTTCAGCCAGTAAAAATAACCTTTGGTTTTGTAGCCGGACAGCTGGATTATCTGCATAAACTTGTAGCCCATAAAACATAGCAGTACACCGTTAAAAACAGACAGCGCTAAACCAATATAAAAATGCAATCCTGTAAAGTCAAAAAAATCCATATGCTTGTTTCCTTTTATGAAATAAAACCATCCACTGCCGACAAAAACTTATCAGAACTATCTAAATATGAATAATGCCCCGCCTGCTCAAAAACAACCAATTTGCTTCTGCGGATTCCTTTGTACAACTTCTTTGCCATATACATCGGCGTATCATAATCGCTTCCGCCCCATATAATCAGCGTTTCGGCGTTTATTTTGGGGAGCTCGCACGCAAGGCAGGTATTTATAATTTTTACAAAGTTCTGTCTCATACCTTCAGACAGTTTCTTATAGTCTGCCGAACCGTACCTGCCCTCATCAAAATTTCTTACAACCCCACGCTTATACAATGCTCTTACAAACTTAAAGTGTAACTGCTTTGCTCTTTTTATTATACTAAATCTCGGTTTAATACCTGCGCTGTCCACTAATACAAGCTTATCAACCAGTTCGGGATGTTTTGCCGCTATTATTATTGCCACACGCCCGCCAAAAGAATGAGCTATTAAAACAGTGTTTTCTACTTCAAGCTTTTTCAGCAGCTCAGTTAAGGCAGCAGCATATTCGTATACACCAAAGCCTGCCGCAGGCTCCGCACTTTTCCCGTGCCCCCATAAATCCAGAGTTAGTGTTTTGCATTTTTTACCAAAAAACTGTTCGGCCAACGCAAAACTATTACAACTGCCTCCCCAGCCATGCAGAAAAACTATTGTGCGGTTTCCGCTGCCCGCAAGCCTGTAATTGGTTTTAAGGCCATCAACAACCAGCTCTATTCCAGTCCGCCTCCGGCTATATTTTTTTGCGCATCAGCACCGCATCTTCTTCTCTGCCGTAATATTGCTTCCTGAGACCATCCGGATAAAACCCAAACTTAGTGTACAAAAACAGTGCGGGCTGGTTTAAGTGAGAAACATCTAAAATTAAATCCGTTGCCATGTTTATGTCCGCTAGGTTGGCCACAAACTGTAACAGCCTTGTGGCACACCCGTACCTGCGCCATTCCTTAGATACCACAAGCCGCTGTATTTCGTATTCCCCGCCCAGGTCAAGATATGCAATGTACCCTACAATTTCGTCAAACCTTCGCAAAATGTAGCACTTAAAGTTGGGGCTGTTGAAACCGTCTAAAACCATCTTTAGCGTCCAGGCCTTGCCGGTATCAAAACTGTTGAGCTCAAGGTCATGCACTTCAAATGCGTGGCCTATATCGGCCTTAATAATTTCTGTATCGCTCAGCATTGTGCACCCCCTTGCAGAGGCTTACAGTTAACTTCGGCTTGGGATTGGCGCAAATAAAGCGGATTTATGTTTTTCGGTTCCGCCGCTGCTCCGGCTTTGTATTTGTTCAGAAGCGCCATATGCAATGCCTCCGGCGTAAAGTCAGCAGAAACCGCTCGCACCCCACCGTCAAAAACCTGCGGCGTTGGACACAGCACTTCCTGCGCCACAACAACATCACCGGCCTCTTGTACAGCCAAGCACTTCGGTTCGGTTACCGGCTGCAGGCTGTTGCTGAATTGCTGCAAGTAAACCAGCCCCGCACCGGCATCAATTGCACACCAAAACTCACTCTCTGCTTTAGTATCAAACTTATTATACGCCAAAACCTCTAAAGAGTTTACAGCCGCAACCGGCTTGTTAAATACGTACGCAAAAGTCTTAACCACAGCCAGCCCGATTCTGATACCGGTAAACGAACCCGGACCGTTAACAACACCAAACACGTCAACTTCTTTAATGCTTGTTTCGGCTGTTTTTAAAAGCTGCTCAATTGCATCAAACAGATTTTCGGAATGCTTTGCAAACGGAATTATTTTGCAAAAAAACACGCCGTTTTTGTTTAAAACAGCTACGGTTTTGTTTGCCGTTGTATTAATTCCAAGCAAAATCAAAGCTTAACCCCCAATGGTTATTTCACGTCTGTTATCATCCAGCTTTGTAATATGTATCCTTACAGCGTTGTTGTCTACAACCCCGGGCACCTGATTGTACCACTCAACCACACTAACAGCCTCCGGTGCGCCTATATACTCAACCAGCCCCGCCTCCTGCGCCTCGTCAAAGCTGTTTAGCCTATACAAATCAAAATGATAAAGCAGGATGTCATCCGAATCATATATGTTCATTATTGTAAAGGTCGGGCTTGTAACGGTTTTTGATATACCAAGCCCCTTAGCAATACCTTTTACAAACTGTGTCTTACCGGCACCAAGCTCGCCGCTTAAGGCTACTACGTTTCCTCCTGTAAGGCTTTTAGCCAGTTCCGCACCTGCAGTCTCGGTTTCCTGCGGACTGTTTGTAATTATTGTCTTCATTTTTTTACAGCCTTTTTAGGTGCAGGCTTTGCCGGTTTGGCTTTTGTTACTTTTTTGTTTGCTTTTTTTTTGTCTGATTCCCGCTCTTTGGCAATATCAGCCGGTTTAAACATATATCTGCCCTCTCCCCAGAGTTTTTCCAGATTATAAAAAGTTCTCAGCTCCTCGGTAAAAACATGAACAAAAACCCTGCCGTAATCCAGCACAATCCATCTGCCCTCTCTGTTGCCGTCGCGCCCCATTACCCGCTTTTGCTTCTCCTGTAATTTTTGCTCCACAAAATCAGCCAGAGTTTTGGCCTGAACAGCGCTTCCGGCAGTAGCAAGCACAAAATAGTCAGCTACTCCCACCTGCTTTACTGTCCCCATAACCAATATGTCTTTTGCCTTTTTTTCGGCCAGAATCTCGGCAATATCAAAAGCAAACTCCCTGCTTTCCAATAATGTGTTTTCCAATTGGTATCCCTCCACAAATAACATATAATTATATCATCTTGCTTGTTTTTAAGTCAACTAAATACGGTTAGAACGCCTGTTTTTGTCAATAATCAAGCCATGTTAACCGGCTTTAAACTAAGCAGAGCTATAGACTTCCTATTCAGAAACGCCATCATTTTTCTGCTGATTTACGCATGGATAATTTTCTGGCTGCAGGATTGGATTGCGGCAACAGCAATTTCTGCCGTAACCAGCGTGGCCATATGTTTTGCAATTGATAAAATTAAGGGCGGCAAACTGGAAAAAAAGCGGCTGACCGCTAAGGAAGCCGAAGCAATTGAAAAATCGGCTCTCCAATTAATGTTTACACCCGATACGGAAACCGCCGCATATTTTAAGTTGCTCCTTAGCACAATGCATGAAACTGTTTTAACAAAAAACGTATTAAGCTACACAAACAACAATAATAAAACCGTATTTATACCATGTTACCGTGATACAGCCTTAACCGTGCAACAGCTGGCTGAAGCTGTAAAAACAGCCATAAAAAATAAAGCAGACAATTTAATAATTGCCTGCAGCACATATCCGCCCGAAGTTGAAAAACTGGCCGGCACCATAAAAAGCATACCGGTCACCTTAATGAACCACAGGCAGATTTATCAGCTTTACATTAAACCCAGCAGTATCGAACTGCCCCGGATTGTTGAACTTAAAGGAACTGCCAGGCTGACTGTAAAGGACCTTTTTAGATACGCATTCAGCGGAAAGCGCACCAAAAGCTTTGCGTTTTTGGGGTTGATTTTACTCATATCCAGTTATTTTGTAATGTTTAAACTATATTACCTCATAACAGGCAGTTTACTTTTGGTGTGCGCAATAATATCACATATTAATGGACGGAGACAAAATTCCCCTTTAAGATAAAGGGGTGGCACTCCAGCGCCGGGGGATGTGATAGCGACATGCTTTTTGCGCTTGCTTTACGCAAGCGGCTACCCCGTCTGCCCTCGCTCCACGCTCCGTCATCCACCCCTTCGAGGAAGGGGAATTTTGGTGGTTAACTTAAAATCGGCACAATTCCCTTTTTAGCGGACTTTTTGTATAACACAAACTTTCTGCCTATAACCTGCACCACCTGTGCTTTGGTTTTAACGGCCAGGTTCTCGGCAGCTTCCGCAGCAGGCTCCGGGCAGGGCTCAAGTACACTGACCTTAATAATCTCGCGCGCAAACAATGCCTGATCGGCTGTGGTTACGACATTTGGAGTAATGCCTTCCTTGCCGATAGTAACCACCGGCTCTAGTTTTTGCGCGTGAGTTTTTAACAGAACCCTTTCCTTTGCGTTCAGCTTCATATATATCTCCTTATTCGGTATATTCAAACTCAATATCGGATATCAGTACCGTATCTCCTTCCTGCATACCTGCTTTTTTTAACAGGCTAATGACCCCATCAATTCGGAGGCGGCGCTGAAAATACGCCATGCTTTCATAATCCGACAGCACAACCTTTCTTGCCAGTTCTTCCATTTTACCGCCCACAACTTCATACACGTTCGGTTCCAGCTTAATTACTTCCAGTTCGTTTGTGTCTCGGCAGTCAAAATCAAACTGTTCAATCGGAGCCGGTTCCATTGCAGGCAGTTTAGCTAGTGTATCAAAAATCAGCGCAACAAATTCATCCAGCCCTTTATGTGCCGTTGCGGACACAGTTAAAACCGGAGAGTCTTTAAACCGCTTTAAGCCGGCAAGCTTTTTCCTGAAATCAAGTTCCAGCTTAGATTCGGGGCTCAGCAAATCGTATTTGTTTAATAAAACTATCTGCGGCCTTTTCTGCAGTTCTTTACTGTATTTAACCAGCTCAGAGTTTATGGTTTTAAAATCCTCATACGGGTCTCTGCCTTCGCTGCCGGATATATCCACAACGTGTGCCAGCAGCCGTACCCGCTCAATGTGCCGTAAAAACTCATGCCCCAGCCCAACTCCCGCACTTGCTCCTTCAATCAGCCCGGGGATATCGGCAATTACGCATTTGCGTTCATAACTTTGCAGCACTCCAAGATTAGGGGCAAGCGTAGTAAAGTGGTAGTTGGCAATCTTTGGCTTGGCCTCGGTTATTGCAGCAAGTATTGTAGACTTGCCTACATTCGGGAAACCAATAAGCCCGACATCAGCAATGGTCTTAAGCTCTAAAACAACTTCTTTTTCAACCGTTACCTGACCCGACTGGCTGAACCGCGGCGTCTGCCGCCTGCTGCTGGAGTAGTGCCAGTTGCCCTTGCCTCCGTTGCCTCCTTTCAGCAAAACCACCTGGTCTTTAGCATAAAACATATCGGCTATTACCTTTCCGGTAAAGGCCTCCTTAACCAAGGTGCCGCGCGGCACCTTTACAATCAGATTTTCTCCCGATTTGCCGGTGCTTTTTTTGCCGCTGCCCTTCTCTCCGTCCTGTGCCCGGTAATGCTTGTTAAATTTAAAGTTTATAAGGCTGGTGGCACCTTCATCAATCTCAAGAATAATTGACCCGCCCCTGCCCCCGTCACCGCCGTCCGGCCCGCCGTTTGGAACGTATTTTTCCCTGCGGAAACTAACAGCTCCGTCGCCGCCTTTGCCTGCCTTAACATAAATTTTAACTTTGTCTATAAACATAGCATATCCTTTCTAGTTGGTCTTCCCGCCAGAATTCCCCTTTATGAAGGGGTGGATGACGGAGTAACAGCCGTCAAGATAGTGTGGAGCTGTTGGCGTTCGCTTCGCTCTCGGCTAGCCGCCGCGTAAAGTGGCGCAAAAACCGAACCTTATCATATACCCCGTCTGCCGTCGTCCTTGCGGACTCGGCATCCACCCCTTTATCTTAAAGGGGAATTTTGTCCGTCACAAACATCCCTTAATCTACATTCGGCGCACTTAGGATTTTTTGCCGTGCAGATGTATCTCCCAAACAAAACCAAAGAAAGATGCAAGTCAGGGGTAATATACTTGCTGTACTTTGCAACAAACTTCCGCTCGGTTTCGTCAGGCGTTTTAGCTTTAACCAACCCCAGCCGGTTTGTTACTCTAAACACGTGCGTGTCAACCGCAAAAGTGTTTGCGCCGTGTGCAAGTGCTGCAATTACATTAGCCACCTTTCTGCCCGCACCGGGTAATTGAACCAATTGCTCAACTTCCTTTGGCAGCTTGCCGCCAAATTCCTGCAGCAGCATCTGACTGGATAGAATCAGGTTTTTAGCCTTGTTTTTGTAAAAACCGGTTGAGTAAATACGCTTCTCCAGCTCTGTCTGCCCCATTGCCAAAACTTGCTCCGGCGTATTAGCCGTTTTAAACAATTCTTTGGTAACCATATTTACACGCTTATCGGTACATTGCGGGCTGAGTAACACCGCAACAAACATCTCGAATTCGGAGTTAAACTTAAGCTCACATTCCGGCTCAGGATACAACTCGTGCAAATATTCAACTACCCGTTCTATCTTTTGCATATCGCAGTAATTATAGCATAACAAATATAAAATATCAAATATAAAATATAAATTACGGGTCGCTGGCGCTCCCCATGATGGCCTGCTGTAAGAATTCCCCTTTTTTGAAGGGGAATTTGTTCTACCCGACGGATTGCTTCGTTAGAAGCAGCAAGAAGCCCAACTCGCAATGACGGTTATTTTGGAGCGCAGCGACCCATCACTGTTCCATGTTACCTGTTCATTGTTCACTTATTAAAAACACGCCATTGGCGTGTTTTTAATATTGCGGTTCAATTACTCCGTAATCACCGTCTGCCCTGCGGTAAATTACATTAACCTTTTTGGTTTTCTTGTTTAAGAACAAAAAGAATTGCAGGTCAAGGTTTTCCAGCCTCTCTGCTGCGTCTTCAAGCGTATATTCGTACACCTGAAAGCTCTTAGTTCTTGCAATGTTCGGCTTAGATACGCTGGCAACCGACTCGGGCGCAAACAAAAACCTGTCGCCTCCAAACGCATCACCCCTTATTCTGTCTTTAACGCGCTCACGCTGTTTGTATAACTGCCGCTCAACTTTGGGCAGCGCAAGGTCAATATTGTCGTACATATTACCGCTAACCACTTCGCTGCGGTAAAGCATACCATTGTCGGTAATTGTTATCTCCATTTTGTTGCGGTCCGTCTCCTGACGGCAAACCACCCGCACTTCAGCCGAATCGGTAAAGTAATGACTTAGCTTTTCCACCTTGTGTCTTATTACTTCCTCCAGCTTATCGGTAACCTTAAAGTTTTTGCTTACAATTTCTATTTTCATCTGTTTTCTCCCTTTTTAATTTCACGAACGTAATTTTACCTGATTTGCCCAAACTTAGCAAGCGAATTACCTCCCGGTATTAAAAACTAATCCGGCGTTGTTTGCATCCACGGTAATTTTACTGCCTGCCGGAATATTACCCAGCAGAATCTCGTCTGCAATTTTATCTTCTATCTCCTGCTCAACCAACCTGCGCAAAGGGCGTGCTCCATACTCGGCGCTATAACCTTTTTCAACCAGATACTTAAGCGCCAGTTCCGTAAACCTGAATTCCACTTTATGGCCTTGCATTTTTTTAACCAGCTTTTGCAGCAGGTTTGCAGCAATATGCGCCAGCTGTTCCTTGCCCAGCGGCTGGAATACGGTTACTACATCAATACGGTTTAAGAATTCCGGCCTGAAGGCTGACACAAGGTCAGCTTCCTTAACATTGCTCGTCATTACAATAATTGTATTCTTAAAGTTTATGTGCCTGCCCTGGCTGTCGGTCAGCCTGCCGTCATCCAACACCTGCAGCAGCAGATTTAATATGTCAAAATGCGCCTTTTCCAGTTCGTCAAACAGTACAATTGAATATGGCTTGCGCCTTACCTGCTCCGACAGCTGCCCTCCGGAATCATGACCCACGTACCCTGGAGGACTGCCAATCAGTTTGGAAACCGAATGGCTTTCCATATACTCGCTCATATCAATTCTGATTAATGCGTTTTCGTCATCAAACATAACTTCGCTCAAAGCCTTACAAAGCTCGGTTTTACCAACTCCGGTAGGGCCAAGAAACAGGAATGAGCCAATCGGGCGGTTTGGGTCTTTAAGCCCGGCTCTGGCACGCCTTATAGCCTTGCTAACTGCAGATACAGCAGCGTCCTGCCCTACAATGCGCTTATGTAAAACCTCTTCCAATTTCAGCAAGCGCTCACTTTCGGTAGTGGTTAGTCTTGTTACCGGCACCTTTGCCCATGCACTGACTACCCGCGCAATATCGTCATAACCGATACTTGGCATTGAGCTTTGTCTGGGCTGATTTTGAAGTTCCCTTAACTCACGTTCTGCTTTAATCAGCTTATCACGCAGTGCGGACACCTGTTCATAATTCTGATTGATGGTTAACTGCTTCATTTCGGTTCTGTATCTGTTAATTTCATCGGCTTTCTGTCTGATTTCATGCGGCTCAGCATTGCCATGTATTTTTAACCTGCTGCCGGCTTCGTCAATAAGGTCAATTGCCTTATCAGGCAGACTCCTGTCTAAAATATATCTGTCACTAAGGGTGGCTGCCGCTGTAATAGCCTCGTCTGTAATTTGCACTTTATGAAACGCCTCATAACTGCCGCGCAATCCCTTTAATATTATAATAGTTTCCTCAACGCTCGGCGGGTTAACCATAACGGGCTGAAACCTGCGTTCAAGCGCCTTGTCTTTTTCTATAAACTTGCGGTATTCATCGGTGGTGGTTGCACCGATTGTCTGCAGCTCTCCCCTTGCCAGATACGGCTTAAGCATATCTCCCGGAGAAATTTCGCCCTTCTCGCTGCCGGCCTGAGCCAGCGTATGCAGCTCATCTATAAACACTATTATGTTCTTATTATCAATAATGGTTTCAATTACGTCCTTAAGGCGCTCTTCCATTGCTCCCCTGTATTTTGTGCCGGCCATAAGCCCGCCTATTTCCAGGCCGAACACAAGCTTGCCCTTTAATAAATCCGGAACCTGCCCCGCAACAATCCTTTGCGCCAGCCCCTCTACCACCGAGGTTTTGCCGGTTCCCGCTTCGCCAATTAATACCGGATTGTTTTTGGTTTTTCTGCAAAGGATTTCAATAATCCGCTCTATTTCCTGTTCTCGGCCAACAATCGGGTCAATTTTGCCTTCTTCGGCCTTCAAAGTTAAGTCCGTTCCCATTTCTAAAAGCGACTTTGGCAGCTTGCTTTTCTCCTGCTTGCCCGGCTTAACTTGCTCAACCGCTGTCTGAGCCTCAGCCGCTGCCGGCTTCAGAACACCAAGCAGCTGCGCCCTAAGCGAACCTATATTTACCCTAAACCCTGAAGCCAGCATAGTTACCGCAATACAATCAGTGCTGGATAACAGCGCCAATAATACGTGCTCAACAGTTATGGACGCCTGATTAAGTTTAAACGCAATGCCCTGCGCCGTTTTTAATATCTCATTTACCCTTGGAGTAAGTTCAGGACCGGCGGAACTGCCGGCGCCCTTTTCAATGCTTTGGTTATATAACTGCAAATACGCACTTCTGGTTACCCCAAAATCGGCCAGCAACTTACTTGCCGTGTTGCCGTCCGCACCTACAATACCAAACAAGAGATGCTCCGTTCCCAAAGCATCATGCCCGCTTTGCCGGGCCAACTCGCTTGCGTTTTTTATTGCAAGTTTAACATTGCTGTCAAACCCGTAACTGTTGTACATACACACCTCCATGGTAATTGCGCTACTTTTAGAAGGATTCCCGCCAGAATTCCCCTTTGCTCGCGAAGGGGTGGATGACCGAGCGTAGAGCGAGGGCAGACGGGGTAGTCGCCACCGAAGGTGGCGCAAAAGCTCTTTTCACATACCCCGTCAGCCTTCGGCTGCCACCCCTTTATCTTAAAGGGGAATTTAACTTCTGCCGCCCATCAAAAGTTTCCCCAAATAGTCCGCCCTGAATATATCTATCTCCTCGCCTTTAAGCTCTCTGCCGCTTGTTTTTATTAAGTTGTACGGCCGGCATTTAACATCAAGCTCGTCAAGCAGCCCCGCGTTTTTCAGCCCGATTATACCAAGCGCCACTCCCATTTTTATTTTACTAAGCAGCATTAAAAACTCGTGCATATCCAGTTTAAAGCAATTGGTAAGTATCCCCCACGCCCTAAATACCTCATCGGTAAGCCCGGTTGCCTGTTCGCGGTAAAGCACAACTCTTGCCGCTGCCTCTTCTTTAGCAAGTGCTCTTACTGCCTCGGTTACATTCCGTATTATATCAAACTCGCTGATTCCAAGTGTACTAGAGTTGCTTACCTGATACATATAGCCCTCGGCATTGCTGCCTTCACCATATCCGCCGCGCACGGTTATACCAAGCTTGGTCATGTTTAAAATTGAATCGTTAATTTTATTTAGTATGGTTAATGCCGGCAAAAAACACATTACCGAGGCCCGCATCCCCGTTCCAAGGTTAGTAGGGCTGCTGGTTAAAAATCCAAGCTTGCTGTCAAAAGCAATGTTCAATCCGGATAAAAGCTCATCGTCAACATTGTTTAACTCCTCAAAGCACTCCAGCAAAAACAGCCCCGGCAAAATACATTGCTCTCTTATGTGGTCCTCTTCGTTTACCATAACCGAGATACTCTCGTCGTTGTTAAGCGCTACAATCCCGTTAAGCGCATTCTGAAACAAGTCCTTGCTAATCAGCCGCCGCTCATGCAAAATATGCTGCTCGGTTTGTGTCAGGTCCATGATGTTAATTACCGTAAGATTACAGTTGTCACTTAAAATTTTGCTTATGGGTCTGGACACATACTCACGGGCTGCTTGTGCCGTAAGCTTGTTTGGAAACGGCACGCCGCGTAAGTTTCTGGCTAGCCTAATCCGGCTGCTTATAATTATATTACTCTCAGTCATTTTTCTGCCTCGCTTTCAAGCTTCTCTATCTGAGACTTAATTTTGGCAGCATCCTGATATCTCTCGTTCCGGACAGCAATTCGCAGTTCAGCTTCAAGCATAGCCAGTCTCTCTGCCGTAGTATAATCACCGTCTGCCTCACTTGCGGCCTTGCCCATATGTGTAGCGTGTCCAAACATTCTGGTCAGAACGGGGTTTACCGTTTCAGCCAAAGCCGTAAAACAATCTGTACAACCCAAAAAACCGGTGGAAACAAAGTCCGCATCCGTATGCCCGCAGTTATTGCATTTTTGTTTGTACTCTGCCATAGTTTACCTACAAATGCTTTTTATCACCGCATATCCGCTTTATAATCCTGTTGCTTCGCAGTTTAATGGTTTCAAGGTTTTCGCCAATAAAAAACTTGCCGTCATCGTATAAAATCTTGCCGTTAACCATAGTAGTTACCACATCCCGCTTGTTGGCGGAATATACAATATTGCTAAGTTTGTTGTTATTAGGCTGCCAGTTAAGCCCGTTGCTGCTTATCCGTACAATATCGGCCTTAAATCCAACCTTAAGCTGGCCTATTTTATCAGCAAGCCCAAGTGCTTCTGCCCCGCCGCGTGTTGCCATGTAAAAAGCCTCTTTTGCCTTAACTACCGAGGCATCGTTAAGAACTCCCTTGGTTACTATGCTTGCAAGCAGCATTTCACGAAACAAATCCAACGCATTGTTGCTGCTGGCACTGTCTGTGCCAAGGCTGAGGCTAACCCCGTTTTGCAAATACGAAGCAACCGGCGCAATACCGCTGCCCAGCTTCAAGTTGCTGCTCATGTTGATAGATACACCAACTCCCCTATCACGCAGAATAGCCATATCGTCTTTATCCACGTGCACACCATGTGCAATTAAGGTTGGGTAATCAAAAAATCCGATTTGCTCCAGATACTCAACCGGAGTTTTTCCGTGCTGTTTATCACACTTTCCCACTTCACCCAAGGTTTCAGACAAATGAATTGTCTGTCTTAGTTCGTACTTTTTTGCCATTTTGGTGCAAAGATTAAGCCATGGCTCTTCGGTAGTGTTTATACTGTGCGACTGAACAAAAAGCTGAACCGTATCAGGACATTTTCCAATTTCAGCCAGCCTTTCATTAAACTCACGTTCTGCATCCTTCAACTCTAAAAGATTGTTGATTTTTACCGCAACAGCACCGCGCATACCGGATTTCTTAAATGCCTCCAGCGTCCCCTGTTCCTTAAAATACATACTGATTACGCTTGTAGTACCGCCCTCCAGCATCTCTGCCATACCCATAAGACTGGACCAGTAACAATCGTCCTCGGTAAACTGAACCTCTATCGGGCGCACATGCTCTACCCACCAGCCGTCAAAATCGTGCTCATCGCCAATACCGCGCAGCACCGTCATAGGCAGATGTGTATGTGTATTTATAAGTCCGGGAATTAAACAATCTCCCTGGCAGTTAATTTGCCTGAAACCGGCAAAAGAAGCGCCTGTCTTTGCCTCGCCCACATAAGTAATTTTATCGTTATTAACCCAGACCTCGCCGCATTCCAAAACAGAACGGTTATCATCCATTGTAATTACGCAAGCGTTGTAAAACCTATATTTCATGCCGTCTCTCTCCTTACCTTGTCCAGCCTCATATGAAACGCAACACTGACGCCGATAGAATTGAACTTTTTTGCCATTGCAACAGGCGCCTCGGACACAATTACATTTTCACCAACCGTATCAGCAAACTTCAGCTTTAATGCTTCAGCTTCTTCTTTAGCATTAATATGCCCGATAAAAACCTGATAGTCCGCAATATTTTCGCCGTTATCCTTTGCTATTTTGTACAGAGCATTTACTGCCGTTTTGAATCCCCTGCGCTTATCCAGAAGCACCAGCTCGCCCTTGTTGTTAACGCAAAAGATAGGCTTATTGTTTATTAGCTCACCGGCAAAACCGCCCAGCGCTTTTTTAAACAGCGGGTCTTTTTTTATTGTATCAATGTTGTCAACTGTAAACACCACCGCAAACCTGCCTATAAGCGACACGGCAAGCTCCATTACATCCTGAAACGCGCTCCCTTTGTTTGCGGCAGCCGCACAAAACGAAGCAATCAGCCCGATTGCGCTCATTGCAGTATGTGTGTCCAGATACTCAATGCGGCTTGCGGGATGTTGTGCCTTAATCTCTTTAACAACCGCTTTTATGGTTTTGCCGGTTTCGGTCAGCAATTTAAAACCGGTCTGCAAAAACAGCACCTCATGCCCCGCCTCAACCAGCCCGGCAAAAAACCCGGAGTAGTTACCCTCAGGCAAAAACACTATCTCGGCAAAACCGCCCGCAAGCTGCCTTGGCACATTGGTGTACATATCAACTACAATCTTAAGCATCGGCTGTTCCCTTTTACTTTACAAGAGTAACAAAAACAGCGGCAGAAGTCAAACAAACTTCTTATTGTAATAAGGTAATTTACCCTTTACTTTTTCTACATACGCATTGGTTTCGGTAAACGGCGTAGTCCTCAAAACGTTTCCGTCGGAACTGAACCTTGCATCCTTAAGCCAGACGGCTGCGTTGGTTGGCCCCGCATTGTATGCGGCAACAACCACCCATACATCATCAAACCTGTCAAACAAATATCTCAGGTACAGACATCCGAATTTTATATTTACTTCAGGAATAAACAGCTGTTCCGCATCGGGCCTAGGCTCTCCCCAGTATTCTGCCATATACTTAGCGGTACCAGGCATTATCTGCATAAGCCCCACTGCACCCCTGTGCGATACTGCCTTTGCCTTAAACCTGCTTTCGGCAGAAATCATGCTGGCAACAAGCGCCGCGTCAAGCTGATACAGCTTGCTATATGACTCTATCTCGTTTGTATATTTTAACGGATAATTATAGTTATGCAACAGCGCAAGTGCGCATAAAACTGCGGCCAGGCTGCCACAGACAAAACACACCGCTAAACTAAAAACCCGCACCCGTGTCATGTAATATAGTATTAACAATTGTCTCAAGAAAATTCCCCTCTATAAGAGGGGTGCCGAGCTTGCGAGGCGGGGTGTGGAATTTGGATTGCCGGATTTTATTTAATTGCTTCCATCTCCAGCCAATTACTTCCCATTTTTAAATCCGCAACCAGCGGCACTTTTAGTTTAATTACGTTCTCCATTTCCTGCTTAATAAGCTTGCCTGCCTTGTCGCCATCGGCCTCCGAGCAATCAAAAATCAGTTCGTCATGAATCTGCAATATAAGCTTTGCATCAATTTTTTGCCCGGCCAGTTTTTTGGTTATGTTCAGCATAGCCAGTTTAATAATGTCACTGGCCGAGCCCTGAAGCGGCATATTCATAGCCGCACGCTCGCCAAAGTTGGCCACATTACGGTTACTGCTGAAAACTTCATCAATGTTTCTTATCCTGCCAAGGATAGTTGAAACATAGCCCTTGGTTTTAGCGTCTTTTACGCTGCTGTCTAAAAAATCTTTTATGGTAGGATAGGTATCAAAATACCGCTCGATATACACCTTTGCGTCCTGCGGACTAATACCGGTATTGTTAGCCAGGCCGTAAGCCGAAATTCCATAGATAATACCAAAATTAACCGCCTTTGCATTGTGCCTGTCCTCCGGAGTCAGCTTACTGTACGGCTTATCAAATATCTCTGCCGCGGTCAGCGAGTGTATGTCCTCGCCCATTTTATATGCCCGCACCAGATTCCTGTCACTCGAATAATGCGCAAGAAGCCTTAGTTCAATCTGCGAGTAATCCGCGCCAATCAGCACCCTGCCCGGCGCACTGGCCGTAAATATCTTGCGCAGCAATCTACCCTCCGCCTCGCGCACCGGAATGTTTTGCAGGTTCGGCTCGTTGCTGGAAAGCCTGCCGGTAAGCGTAAGCGTCTGATTAAACGTAGTGTGCACTTTCTGGGTTTTAGGGTTAATAAATGCTTTTAGCCCCTCAACATATGTGCTAAGCAGCTTAGCCACCTTGCGGTAGCGTAAAAGCAGCGGAATAATCGGATGGGCGTTTTGTAAACTCTTTAATACGTCCACATCGGTGCTAAGTTTTTTGTTTCCTGCCGTGCTTAACCCCAGTTTAGTAAAAAGTACTTCCCCAAGCTGTTTTGGTGAGTTTATGTTAAACTCCTGCCCCGCCTCTGCCTGAATTGCGGCAACCAGCTCCTTTAGTTCCGCCTCAAACCTTTTGCCGAGTGTGTTAAGATAGTCCACATCTACTCTTACACCTTCAGCTTCCATAGCCAGCAAAACATCCTCCAGCGGAAGCTCCAGGTCAAAATACAACTTTTCAAGCTTCTTTTCCTTTAGTTTGTTTCGCAGCAGCTCTTCTGCCAGAATCATACTGCTTGCGGGCGCATCAGCCGGCAGATTAAAATGCTCAAGCGCAGAATCCCGCTTTTCGGTTTTAATATTGCTGTTGGTTAAATAAATTGCTAAAGATACATCAAACTCCACACCAACTGCATTAATACCAAACCTGCCCAATTTCTTAAGCATATCTTTCTTGGCATATAGCGTTTTAGAGAGCTTTTCATTTTCAAACAGCGGTTTTAACACCTCAAGCACAACCTCAAGCTTTATCCCCTCGGGAATCAATCCTTGCTGCAGCTTAATCTGATATTCCGTTTTACCGTCAATTGATACAAAAATATCCGCATCCCATATAAAACTAAACCGCCCGGCTCTTATTATATCCGCCGCCAGCTTGCTCAATTCTTCTAATGAATTTATTTCGCTCTTTTTAACACTCACGCTTTTTACGGGCTTTACAGCAAACCCGCCCTCAAATATATCATTGCGCTTTAAAAGCGTTTTAAACTCAAACTCCTCAAACTTTTTAAACACGGCCAGCGGTAACGGAAACTTATACCTGCACTCATTAAGCGAGCACGGTATTGTAATATCTGTTTTAATTGTGGCTAAAACCTGGCTAAGATACGCCATTTGCTTGTCTGTTTCAAGTTTTTCACGGGTTTTACCCGTAATTTTATCAATGTTGTTGTATATGTTGTCCAGACTCCCGTATTCCGCCAAGAGGCCTAACGCAGTTTTTTCGCCTATTCCCATAACACCGGGAATATTGTCGGAGGCATCTCCCATAAGCGCCTTAAGGTCAATTATTTGAGCAGGCACCAAACCCATTTCTTCTTTTAAGTGGCGTTTATTCATTTCCACAATTTCGCTTATGCCGTGCTTGGTCAGCCAGACCGTGGTTTTATCATTAATCAGCTGCAGGCAGTCCTTATCACCGGTAACAATTACCTGTGCCACATCAAATGTTTTAGTTACTGCCCCTATAATATCATCCGCTTCAACACCTTCCTGCTCCAGCATTTTTATGCCCATGTCGGATAGCACACTTTTTAAAACCGGCAGTTGCGCCGCAAGCTCTGCCGGCATACCCTTGCGCGTAGCCTTGTACTCATTGTAAATTGCGTTGCGGAAAGTTTTTCTACCCACATCAAACGCTACTATCAGGTAATCCGGCTTATGCTCGGTAATAAGCCGCAGCACGATGTTTACAAAACCGAATACCGCATTATAAACCTTACCGTTGCTTGCAGCCAGCGGAGGCAGCGCATAAAACGCCCTGTTAATTAAACTGTTTCCGTCTATAACAAACAACCGCTCCATGCACCACGCTCCAAAATTACTATTACCTATTATACCCTAATTTATGGAAATCCTGCAAACAAAAAAAGCCTTGCGGCTTTTTTATCTTACATTAACAACTTCTTGTACTGCAGGCGTTTCACTTCGCTCTGCCTTTAGAGCATCCAGCAAGCGGTATGCGCATTTACAAAGCGGATACTCCACCGGGTTGCGGGTAGACAGGTCAATGGAGTTACCAGTAAACACTTCCCCGGCCGGCTGCCTGCGGTTATACTCAAACTCTATCGTATCCTCATCAGGCTGGCTTATCAGCAAATGGCTGTTTTTCCGTTGCGCCTCAGATGTGCTTAAGCACTTAACCGCACCGTTTTGCTGTATATCAAACAAGCCCTCAAACTTGCCCTTTACTTTAGCATCTATAAACTGGTCCAGCATATCCGTAAAAAACGAAAAATGCGGAGTATCCTTTCTGTTTACGGTAATTTTAATATTGCAATTTCCAACATCAAACTCTTTAGGCTGAAACGACACGTACGAATGGTCATACCCCATTGAACCGCCAAAAATCATACGGTCACCGTTTTCATTTACAAAATGAATCTGATGCCCGCGCTCATAAAACCCCGAACTAACTTTTACAAGTTTTATTTCTGCCATGGCCAATTATAGCACAGTTGCTAAAACAATACAATACCAAAACAAAAAAAGGCCCTTGCCTTTTTCCATTGGGCTTGCACACCATAATCTCTGCTTTTGATTTTTAGTTTTGAATATGCGGTAATTATTTTTTTGGATCGCTTCCAAACGCGGGCAAGTTAATTATAACTGCTTTAAATTTACCGCTGGCAGTATAAGTATATGCCGTATTTTTGCTAAGGAAAATTGCATCGCCTTCAGATACATTTAATATTTCATCATCTATCTGAAATATCGCTTGCCCATGAAAACAATAGTACACTCTGTCATAGGGTTCGGTATTGGGCACGGAATGAACACTGTCGTCAAGTTCTCCTACAGCAATACTAAAGCTCTCACTAAACTCTTTTGTAAGATAATTTTTAATCAAACGACCTGGCTCTGGTTGTCTGTCTATGGTTTCGCTGCTTCTTACCAGTTTAAACACTTTATTTATTCTCCTTCGCTGTTTTGCAACTTGCAATTAGCATTCTGCGAATTGCGCCAGCTTTTTGCTGATAATCTTTGAAAACTTTTTCATCTATTGTTCTAGTTTCAAATAATAACTCAAACCAATATTCTGTTTCGTAACATTCTTTAAGTGCAATTTCAAGTTTGGCAATAAAATCATTTTTACCGTGAGCATATTGTGCCTCTCTAATATTTGCACCAATTGAAGTTCCGCTACGCATGAGTTGATTTGTTATAACCGCTTTGCCTTTGGTGTTTTCGCATAGGTTTATTATATCAACGGCAAATTTTTTTGAATTCTCTATCAGCAAATTTTCTTTCATTTGCATTCCTTTTTAATGATATTGTCGTTGCCAATGATATTACTTCGTAATGATATTCTCGTTTCACTCGAATGATATTAAATTT